>CERP01051906.1_pt1 | contig 15932 bp, 6 predicted proteins | sample 530801 | NCBI WGS metagenome assembly CERP01 (sample SAMEA2620991, study PRJEB7988) | marine metagenome | biome: marine biome (ENVO:00000447); feature: surface water layer (ENVO:00002042); material: "saline water (ENVO:00002010), including plankton (ENVO:xxxxxxxx)" | depth 5 m | reverse complement strand
TTGTATTCACTAGGTATACTTTTAACATAGTTAAAGCCATCACCTTTTAACATTTTATCAAACACTTTAGGTAAAGAACCTTGAAAATAAGACTCTAAAGCTTTATCAACGTATTTTTCGTAAGTACCATCAAGCATTCTATTAACAATAAACTTAGCAAAATCAGATGCAGGAGAAACATGCTCTTCTACGTTAGCCGTGTTTAAAGTGTTTATAAAATTAGCTAAAGAACCTTTTCTAATAAAATGACTTTGTCCACCACTAGTTGAAGACATTAAAGCTACTACAGCTGGAGCATATCTTCTATCTGACTTAATAATTTCATCAAAAACAGATAGTATATTTTTAAAGCCCTGTTGTGATTCTTTTTGATCAGCAACAAATCCTGGCTTTTTCATTTCTTTTTCTAAAGTCTTATAACTTTGTCTTTTCAAAGCCTTAGCTACTTTTGAATCTTCACTAGCAAATGCCTGAGTATCATTCTCTTCAGCTATTTTTTCTAACTTTTCTACAGAGTCTAAAACCTGTGTTTTATTAGCAAAAGCAAAACTACCTACAGGTTGTATCTGTAGCTGTATATCTTTAGATTCAAAATTTTTATCACTATTTAATATTGTACTACCATCTTTTAAATAGTACTTTCTTTTTTTTATTTTCTTACCTTTTCTAGTAAATGTTTCTTTACCAACTCTATCGTTTTTACCTCCGTTAGAAAAAGTTCCTATATTATTTATTATAAAGCTTTTAGGTAGTTGACTAGCCATAGGGCTAAGACCTAGTTCATCGTAACCTAAAAACATAATATTTGCAAACTGCTCTTTACCTTTTATAGTATTCATCTTTATAGGTTCTAAACCTACTTTATATTCTACTATTTTATTCCAATTAGATTCATCGTCAAAGCTCATCCTCATACGTGGATCAACCTGCATCTTTTTACTAATAGCAGCTACCTCTTTATCCGTTCTACCAGTTCTTTTAGCTGAAGATGGGGTAACGTCTCTACCTAATCTATCAACTAAGCCTTCTGTAAATGTAGTTTTTCTATTACCTCTTAAACCACTCTTTGCTCCTGTTGTTGGGCTTATAGCTGGTGCTAATATATAATCTATTAATTCTTTAGGTTTAAAATCTTTAAACTCGTACAGGTTGACACCTTGTTCTAGATTTTCTACATACACATCTTCTCTTAGCAAAGCAGCATCTACATCTTCTTTCTTTGTTAATCTCTTAGGTGGTTTTGTAAATAACCTATTATCTGGTTTTGTTTGGCCTTCAAGTCTTACAAACCATTGTATTGGCAATAAGTCTTTTAGTTTAGGACCCATTTTTTTAACAACAAACTCATACATTTTACCTGTACCTAGTTTCTTTTTAACTGACTTTGTTAATTTACCTCTAAAAACTTCTGTTAAAAAACCTTTAAAATCAGTATCTGATATGTCAGGTGTTTCACTTTCAAATATTTCAATACCAGCAGTTTCTATTTCGTCTTTAAGATCTTGATCTATAACTTCAGGAAACTCTTTTGATATTTTAGACTTTGGTGTTACTCTATCTTTTTTAGATTCAACTTGAGTACTTACATCATCATCAGCTGCTATATTTAATGGCTTACCTTCTTTATCTGTTAAACCAATTTCTGACTTTTGCTTTTCACTAGCTTTTGCTAATTTCTTCTTAGCATCCATTTTTCCAAAGTTAGTGTTAGCAAATATAAATTCACCAAAACCTTTAGCTCCAATAATAGATCCGTCTGCTCTTTTCGCTTCAGGATTAAAATTAATTAATCTGTCTCTAACACTTTCAATTATTTTCTCTCTTAAAGTAGGATTTCCTTCTGTTCTTTTTGTTATATAGTTTAATATTTGAGGTGCTAATTTACCAGATGGAGATAAAATTCTTTGAGGAACACTAGGATCATCAAGAAGTGCAAAATAATCTTCTCTCGTATTCACAGTTTCTGGCATTAAACTATTTATAGGACCAAGATCATCCTTAAAAACTTTTGTTGTTGTAGATTCAGTTTCAGAATCTCTAACACCTGTGTTATTACTTTTTCCAGTATTTTTTATTTTTTTAAATCTTTTTGGCTTACCTAAAAACGCTTTGTTATAGTTTTTAATAAATTCAAAAGCAGCTTCTGCAGAGTCTAAGTTCTGAGCATCGATTTCTTCTCTACCCATACCTACAGTATACTTATAAAAGTCTTTTAAATCATCTGCTATTCTAAGCCAAAAACTTTTATTTTGTCTCTCTAGTTTTAAGTCTTCATCATTTATAGCATCACTTAATACTGTAAAAACCTCTTGATCATAGTCAGATTGATCATATGTTCCATCTTCAAGCTTTTGTTTATAACCATCTAATCTTTTCTTTATAGTATTCCAAGTGCCAGCACTTACAGCGCCACCATCTTTAGATGACTCTTCTTCCATATATGTTTCTAGCTTTGTAGCTATCTCATTTACTTCTTTAGAATCCATTACTTGATCTAAAATGAAATGTAAAGTTTCATGTCTAAATCCTTTAGCACCACTTCTATTTTCATTATTACGATCGGCTGTCATCTGCGCCATCATATTTGTTCCAGAGTACAATGTAAATTGTTTACCATACCCTTTTGGTGTTATACGATGTGTACTAAACCTAGCTAAAGGTTGTGAAGGATTATCTTTGTTATATACTTGCTCTATTTTAAAAGAATCTTCTAAGTATTCTTGTACGTTTTCAAGCTTAGGTTCTCCTGTATTATCTCGTCTTTTGTTTTCGTCTTCTAGTAATTGTTCTAAAACATTTAAAAGTTCTGGATTATTTTGTATACTTTCAATATCATCAACATCAACCATACCTAAATCTTCCTTAACACCTAAGCCTTTTAGAACCTTGTTTACCATACCTATTTCTTTAGATATTCTTTCTTGATAGTCAGATGTAAGTTCTATAGGATTTGAAGCTAATTGATTTGTTTCTAATAAAACGTCAATTTCGTTCTGCAAGTCACTCTCTATTGCTTTACCTTTAAAAAGATCTTTTTCTTTCATTAAAGCTGCTAGTCTTTGCTTAACACCACCGTCCCCTATTATTTTCTCTTTACCTTGTGTCATTAGAGACTTGTTAGAGTTCTCTAAAGCATTGTTAACTTGACTATTTATTTCAGCATTTTTTATTAATGTTTGAGCTTGAACTTCAGTTATTTTCTTTTTCTTAAGTAGTTGATTTGTAAATGCTCTTATCTCATTAACACTATGGTTACCAGCAACCATATTTTTAATATCTAGAAGTCTATTAGCCATGTTAGTCTGACCATCCATAATAACATTTTGCGTTATACCTTTAGATATACTACTCATTTTACCAGGAGCCATACCTAGTCCTTCATTTATTGTTTCTATAGCAGAAAATTCTTGACCACTGTAGACTTGTGCTAAAGCTTCACCACCCATGTCGGTAGCAGGATCTACAACTCCTTGAAGAACTACACTTTTGCTAACAGTTGTTATAGCATTATCAAGAGGATTTATAACAGCTCCGGCTAGTCTAGTACCTACAAGATTCATTAATGACACAGCTAAACCTCTATCTTGTCCTAGTTTTTTAGCTTTAGCCATTAGTTCTTTATTTTTTAAAAACGCTAAAACTTGCTTTTCATCTCTCATATCAATACCTGCTTCCACCATTACTGTAGAATAAGCACTACCAACTTCCATAGCATAACCAGTTATAGTTGACCAAGTTTCTAGACCTTTAGTAAGTCCAGACACTACACCACCACCTGTAGTTAAAATTCCACCAGGTCCAGTTACAAAACCTGTAGAACCTATTATTCCACCAGCTACACCTGAACCAATAACTATAGGTGCAAACAATTCATTTCCAGTATTCCAAAACATGCTAAGAGAACTACCTGCCATACTTAAAAGTAATTCTGTTGGATCTTGTTGTAGTAATGCCATTTGTTCAGCCACACTACTAGCGTTTTGATACCTTTCATATACTCTAGTACTTAATATACCTGCAGAGTTGGCTTTTTCTAAAGCTATTCTTTTAGATGCGTTAGCCAATTGATCAGGATCAGCGGCGTCATCTATATCGTAAGCTATTTTTAAAAATTCCTTATTAACCCTTCCTTCTGAAGCTCCTTTAACAAATTCATTATAAATACCATCGGTAGCATCTTTAACATACTCACCTCGATATGTAACCATATCATCAAAGTTACTTATTAACAAAGTGTTATTAGCCAATGTATTAAGTCTTTTCTGAGCTGCTTGATTTTTTTGAAGCGTTGCTAAAATACCATTTGACGGAAGTAATTCTTTTACAACAGCATTAGACTGAGCTATTAATTCATTTAACTTATCTGCTTCTTCTTGAGTCTTCGGTTTATAATCTTGTATATCTGAAAATCCTTTACCTGTTATTTTTATAACCTCTTGCTCTATTTTGTTATTTTTTTCAGCAGCAGCATCATAAAAAGCTACTCTATCCGCCCAGGGTGTTTTATTCTTTTTCTCCCAGTCTGCTATAAGAAACTCATTTTGTTGTTGTAGATGTTTGTTTTTACCAACAAATTCAACTTGAGCATCATCTTTAACATCATTTAATACTTTTAAAAAATCTTCTTTAACTTCTGCAAATTCAGGATTAGTAAGTATATTAACTATATTACTATTTTTTTCAGATAAATACTTGTTAACTTCTTTATAAAAATCTTTATCACCAGCAAGAGTTCCGTCTTCATTAAACAAGTTAGGATATTTTTGCAGTGCAAGTGGAGTAGCTTTAAAGTCTTCAATAAAATGATTATTGTCACCAGCTGCAGAGACAAATAATTCTACAACACCGCTGCTACGCTCAGCTACTTCTCTAAAGGTTTTAGGTATAAGTATATTCTTTTCTATAAAATCTAATTCAGATTGATTAAATTTTTGATCTTTATTTAGCTGCTTATAAGCTCCCCAATTCAAACCTTTAGAAGCATAATATCTAGAAGCAAAATTATTTAAATCTTTGTTTTTATTAGATTCAGCTACTATATCTTGACTAGGATCTAAAGGATTTAAATCTTCTCTAGATTTCATTTCGTAAAGATCTTTTTTTGTAAGAGTTGGAGTTTCTTCTAAAAAAACATCTATTTGTTGTCTTTTGTTAATTATAAAAGCTTTTAACTCTTCTAGACCTTCGTAATCATATTTACCTCCAACACCTACACTAAACGTTTCTACTTCTACATTATCAGGATCTGTAGTAGTAACTTCTATATAATCACCTGGCAATGTAGAATCAAAAACAAAACCCCATTTACTAAACTTATTATTTAAATCTTTTTTTAATATCTCTTCAACACCTCCACGTCTAGATATAAACTCACCTTTTTTATCTTTTAAACCTTCAAAATATTCAACGTCTTTTAAAAACTTATTTTGAAATTTTTCTGGATTATTGAATTGATTATCTTTTTCCGAATCTAAAGTACCATTTCCAGATGTTAAATCTATATTCTCTTGGTCTGCTATATCTACGTCCACCACAGGCGCAGCACCCTCTGCAGTGGAATTTGTCTTTTTTTCGTCACCGTTATTGAGTATATCTGTTTCACTTTCTGGTATTGTAGATGTTGCTAATTTTATTCCCATTTTTCTTAAATAAATTGATTAATTCTATACTTGTGAGTTTTTTGATATGCTGTTAGCTTTTCTTTTGACCTAGAATCTTCATCACCCATTATAGCGTGTTTTGCATTAGCTATTTCCTGTGGAGATAAAATTCCTAAATCCACTTCTATTGGACTGTCTTCAGCTGTTAAGGCTTCTAACGCGTCTAAAGGGTTTTTGTATGTTTTATCATTTATAGTCACATTAATTGGTTCGTCACCCTTCATATTCATTAACTTGGTTAAAGAAAGACCACCTAGATCGACTTTATCTTCCCAATTAAATTTGCCAGTCTCTTTTCCGTCAATTACTTCTTTATCTTTCATCATTTGAGCAACATGTAGTAATTGATTAACATCTCTACCAGTGTTGTATTTCCAATCAACTAAAGATCCTTTGATTAAATCAACATCTTTCCTAACTTTTCCATTTTTATCAGGTTTTTCAAGTGCCTTGTTAAACTCATCTTTACTTATACCAATTTCTGCAAGTGCTTCAGGTAAAGCTATTTCTTCTAAAGCATAGAGTAAACCTTCTTCTGTATTAGGATCTTTTTTAGCTTTTTTAAGTTTATCTAAATACTCAGCTCCCATACCATATTGTGGTAAACCTTTACCTTCTGAATTACCTGCCATAGCTTCAAAATTACCTATACGTCTATAACCATCTTTACCATCTCCTTTATTTGTTTTCAATAAAGTAGACTTAGCATCTTTCACAGGAACGGCATATGTTGAGTTTGGACCTATAAACTCAAATTGATTATCACCTTGAGTATTAGCGTTAGTAACTCCAAATACATTGTTTACACCTTCTACACCAACCGCTACACTCTCGCCTGTAGCATCAACTTCTACAATATCAACTGCATCTGCTGATGACTCTCCCTTAGGTTTTTTATTTGCTAAATTAGAATTATTATTAACTTCTTTATATAATTTTTTTATACCTGCTCCTTTTTCTCCATCTAAACTTTCGTTTGCTAAGTATTCCAACGCTGGTATATATTGACTATTTATAAAATCAGTAAACTCTTTAGTACCTTTTTCAGGAATTGGATTAGGCCATTGAGTTCCTTCATTCATATTTCCAGAATCTTCCCATATACTTTCGCCAGCTTCATTTAGCATAGTACTAAAACTATTAACATCTCCACCACCAGAACCATGACTAGGATAATCCGTGTAAAAACCTTTAGTATTTGTAGTAATATTATTTTTACCATCTACAAAATCTATACCAGTAGTAGCTTTTAAATAAGCGTTGTACTGTGTTTCATTCATTGTTGGTTGAGCATCTTTGTTAGCTTTATCATATGTTACATAAGTAGGATTATAACCTTCACCATCTTTAGTATTTATCACTTCACTAAAGGCTTTATTTGTTCCTTCTTTAGTGTCTGCCTGATACTTAATCCATTCACCCATTTCTACCTTGTTTAAAGCAGTTAGATTAAGCTTATTTCCCTGTTTATCTTGTACTATCATGTCACCACTGTCGTTGCTATATACATTGACTTCTCCATTTACACTTATTTTTCTTAAAACTTCTAACTCTTTAGCAGTTGGTGCTCCTTCTATAGTACTGAATTTTCTTTTAGCACCTTCTTTAGCTTGGTCTTCCATAACCTGTACATAAGCCATCATCTTAGGCACTACAGCGGCATAATCATTTACTTCTGATTGTATTTTAGCTAGATCTCTTTTGCCTTTTTGTGGATCTTCCATGTTTGATAAATTACGCATTATATAATTGTATTGTTCTATTTTACCATACATAAGCTTTTCCACGCCACTATCATAATTATTTTTTCCAATTTGTCTATCTTTTCCAGCTACTTCAGCTAACAATGTTGCTTCTCCTCTAACCAACTCATTATCTAAATCTTTCATGCCTTTTTTTCTATCTGCAACTGATTTCATAATACCTTGAGACACGGATGATATATTTGCGGCAAGCATCTGTTGGTTTCTCTGCGCTCTAGAATCATCTTTTTGTTGTTGTCTGGCTATTTGGCCAGACAACACTCTTAAGCCATCATCTTGTATTTGTTTTGGATTTCTATAACTCATAAAGTTTTTTTTAATTTGCTGCAGCTTCTGCTATTGCAGCATTATCTCTAGCTGTTTGAAGATCTGCCATTCTTTGTTTATCGTTGTCTAGTTCTTTAGAAGCTCTATCAATTTCCATTTGTTCTCTATTCTCGGTTATACTAAATGCAAATTTCTCACCTTCAGCCTGCATTTTAGCTAAGTCTTGAGCTCCTTGCGCAGCTGCCTTTTGATTAGCAGCTTCTTGAGATTGAAGACTTTGAGATATACCTCTTTTACTTCTTAAAGCTGCTTGTGCTAAAGCTGTAGCTCCACCAGCTCCAGCGCCGCTAGCAGCCATAGTATCTAATGTATTTGCCAATGCTATATCTGATTCTTCAGCTTGGAATTCAGCCGCTTGAGTAGCCACACCTAAATTAGCCATTTCGTTAGTCATGCTAGCATAAGGATTTATAACTTCTTGTCTATTGTCAACTAAACTTTTTATAGCTAGTTCTCTATCGTTTATTTTATCAAACTTAGCCTTAGCTTTTGCCTTAACCTTTTCTATCAATTTTTTTGCCATATTTTCAGCCTTACTCGCTGCATCTTCCCCAGAAGAATCCATCTTTCCTGTTTTAATGTCATAACCATAAACGGCTCTTGTTACATCTCTTAGTGGTGTCCAACCCATAATTGTTTTTTTTAATAATTGTAAATTACATTGAAGACAGAACAAACTCAGAACCTGCCGCCCATAATTCTTTAGCGCCTCCTAATTGAGTAGTGTCATCTGTTTCTATAGTTACTGTTGAAAAATAACCTTTAATACCTGTCATTGAGCTACCAAATAATATCTCTCCTGGAGCAGCGATAGATGATGATATTAAATTAGCTACGTATCTATTTTCTTTTCTGTCAAAACCAGCTCTCAATGGTTGCCCAGTTACACTGTCTGTATATAAACCTTCATTATAACTTTTTACAGTAGATGTTACATCTTGACTCTGTATATAACCAGCTCCAGCCGGATTTGTATCAAAACCTGTAAATCCAGATTTAAAAGAAGTAACTTCCCAGCCATTACTACCTTCGTAGTTTATAGTTTTAAAGTTCTTCATTAAATCTGGTTGAGGATTTAAAACAAAAGTAACATTAGATGGTTTTCTAACACCATAAAATAATCCTCTATTGTTTAAAGCAGTATCATAATGTTTATATAGTAAGTAGTTGTCGATACTGTAAAATCTATTTAACACACTAAACATTAAATTAGGTTTATAAGTAAAGAAGCTTACCCAACCATTTATGTCTTCATCAAAAGCTAATGTAACGTATGTATTAGAAGATTCTTCAAGAGTGTTTACTCCTGCAGTATCTGAAGATACTTGATTAGAATTCTTTTGTAAAGAAATTACATAATTCTTATTATGTATATCCCAACCACCTATAATTTTTCCTCTGGTATTAAATTGAAAAGATATAGTAGAAGGAAGATCTGATCCAAATGTTTGTGAGTAATATATAGTTGAACCATCTACGTAAGTTACGTGACCAGGGTAGCCATCTATACTCATTCCTGGAGAAATCCCACTTAAATTAACCACTACACTTATCTCTCCATTTAAACCTCCTGACACTTTAGTACGCTGAATACTTTGTAAAGTATTATTATTACTAACTTGAGCAAGATTGTCTCTAAAGTAATCTCTCATGCCATACATGCTAATTTCTGTAAGTCCATCATTAGATAATCTCATTACAGCATTACGGCTTTTATCAGAAAAATACTTCCTATAACTATATATTGCAAAAGATTCTGGATTTTTACTTATTCCATACTCTCCTTTGTAAGGAATTATTTGACCTAGTACTGCACTACCCGCTTGAGTTTGAGTACCACCTTCAGTAGTATATATAGTATCTTTATCTATTAAAGCCCTACTTATTTTGTTTTCTTGAAAAACTATAAGGTTAGTATCTTCAGCATAAGTCTTTTGAATAGACCCGTATATTGGGTCAGCTGATCTAGTTAGTGTATCTCCTACTGAAAAAACATTAGTTTGATTTATACCAGTTCTAGAGTTATAAACTCCAGAATATATTAGTGTATTTATTCTTCTTTGCTGTTCAGGAAATTCTTCATCTAAATAAGCTCTTACGCCTAAGTCTGTTATAGTATTGTTAAAACCACCTCTTATTCTAGCTTCTTCTGCAAACCAGTTTTTAGTAGGATCATACGTTACATTTAAACCATCATCGCATACGCCTGGTGTGGCAATACCTGGGTACGCATATATAGTACCAAAACCTCCAAATAAATTACTGTAATTTTCAGGTTGATAACTAGTAGCTACCTTTCTAATTATATATGTATTGTAAAAATCTACTTCAATATAAACACTTGCCATATTATTAATTTTATTCTGTTGGAGCTGGAGGATCAGGAACCACTTCTGACGCTGCTACTCCGCTAGCTATTAAATCATTTAGTTCACTTACTAAACCACTAGTAGAAGTTTCATAAAATATCTCTATTCTTGATTCTACAGGATCAGTTTCAAGTATTGAAATACCACCAGGCGCACCAGGGACTTGAATATACGGAGCTGTAACAGCACTTGGTCTTCCATCATTAGGATTAGTTCCTCTGACCTCTCCATAAGTGCTAAACTCTACAGCATTAGGATTTGCATTAGCGTTATACAAGCCTTTAGCCTCTATTTCTGGCTGATCATTTGGTGAGGTTTTGTTAGGTCCTTTTGTGTTTAGATCTAAATCTTTTATTTTACCTATAATATCAGCAGTCATGAAGTTATTAGGATTAGGTGCTTGTACATTGTAATCAAACTTGTTTGTAACTATAGGAAACAATAAAGATTTATTAGTACCAAATTGTGTTTGTTCTGGTTGCACTTCTTCTAATTCTGAAGGTATTTTATTTATATTATCGCTGTATAAAGTAGTATAAGAATTATTACTAGTTTTAGAAGTAGCAGTCAAATTTGGCTTAGCATTTATAAGACAAGGTAAATAAACGTTATAATATTCGTGCTTAAGCTGTTTAACAACTATCTTATAAGTATACCAACCTAATTTGTTTTCAGGTCCATGTATATTATACGCAGTTGAAGCAACTACACTTACAGATACTCCACCGTAAGTTATTTTTCTTCTAGCATCAGCTCCTATGCTATCTATAGATACAATAGGTCTTATATTACCATTTATATTTATTAAATCACCTGGAGATACATTCTTGTCAATTGTTGTTGCAGAGGTTAACGTGTTGTCATTTATAGATATACTAGCTGTGACAGTATATTCACCGCTTTTGTAAACACCTGGATAACCAGTTGTATTATCAGGTAAAGCATTTATAGCTTCTAGAAATAGTACTTTTATAGAATCACCTGGCCAATTACCAGCTCTTATATTAGCTTGACCGCCTTGAGAGTTTCTTCTATATGGATGATATACTGTAGAACCGTTAAATAGCAATGTATTACCAGTTTGCTTAGTTTGATTATTACTAACAGGTTGTAAAATAACGTCAGATTGTCTTCCGTATCTATCAGCTAAAACTATACCTATCTGATAATTTCTATTTTGCTTTACAGAATGATTAGGGTATGATATTATACCGTGGCTAGTAGTTAGAGTAGAATAAAATATAGCTGATTCAGAAATTGGTGTTTTAGGTGATACAGCAACTCTGTAATTTATTTTACTTGGAGGAGTATGTTTATCTAAAAAGTTTCCATATACTATTCTATTACCAACACTTGATTGAGACATTGCTCTTATAGGTACTTTATCAAAAACTCTTGAAACTTCTTTTTCAGGTAAAGTTTTAAAAGGTCTTGTTGATTGGTAAACATATTCATAAATACTAGTGCTATTACCAGTAATTGTAGTGTCTGTAACTGGCATAGTGTTTACAACTTGTATAGCTAAACCATCTGACTCTTTATAAAGAATATCTATTTCAGACACTTTAAGTTTAGCAGCTAATTGGTTTACAATAAAAGGCATTGGTATTCTGAGTTTAACTTCTTGAACCTTGTTTTCAAACCAATTAACTATAGTACTAGACCTAATATTAGCTTCTTGGCCAGATGGTAATAAATACCCTCTAGTAGTGGTTTCTACAGGTGGATCTGCACTAGTGGTGCTTGTTGCGGAAATACCTATGCTTCTTACATAGCCATCTTGTTTAGGTATAAAAGCTGGTTGAGTAAAAGGTGATATTAAAGAATATTCCCCATCATCAAATTTAAATCTATACGCAAACCTAACAAATTTATCTTCTAAATAGTCTTTGTCACCAGGCCAACTACTATTAAAATTAGGATTAGGATCTGCAAAGAATAATATATCTCCAGCTACTAGTGTTGAAAATTGAAAAGATGCGTCTGTTAGATTAACATTAACTGTTATTTCGTATACCGCAGTTGCATCGCCTAAACTATCTGAAAATAAGGTAGCTGCATTTACAGTTTCTATAGGAACACTATTAGGGTTACCTATAGCTTCCCAAGCAGCGCATGATACGCCCATGTTTTGGTTTAAGTTTATTATAGCGTTTGCGCATGCTTTTGTAAATTTAATAGTTGATTGACCAGCACTTGGACCTGCCACTACACTTACAAACTCACCAGAGAAACTAGGTGTAGTATATCTATCTACAGTATTTTGACTAGTAGCAAACTCACAAGAATGTGTGCCAGGTGATGCAGTAGTACCTAAACTTACTGCTATTAAAGTTAAAAAACTATTAGTTGTATAATTTACACTACTTACTATTATTGGAAAATCATTTACAGTAGGAACATTTATAGTCATACCTATTCTTAGATCTGTAGCATCATCACAAAAATGTATAGTATTTCCAGTTAAGGGATTTGTTGTGACACCTGTTATTACAACACTATCATAAAGCAAAGGTACTTCATAAGGAAAATATTTAGCAACTGATATTTGATCTTCAGTCGTGTAATAAGTATTGTCTGCTATAGCTTTTTTTACATTTATTTTTCTTGGTTGGTTCCTGTCATCAGTCCAGAACAATAATTCTTCTATTAAATCTATGCCATATATAGGCTGTGTTTTAGAAAAATTTAAAAATCTACCTTGAACTAATATACTACTAGTATTAGTAATATAATTAAACATAAGTATGTAGCAAGCTGCTCCGTAAGGTGCTGGGTTGCTCAGCTCATCGGAAGAAGTGTCAGTATAATTAGTAGCTAAAAAATATGAAACATTTTCAGTATCATTACTTAAATGACCTATTATTTCTAAATTAGGAATACTAGCTAAACCAAAATTAGATAGCTCTATATTACCTAATACGTTTTCTAAAGCGCCAACATCTTCACCTTCAGATCTACTTATGTTTACATTTTGGCCTTCTCTATACTCACCGTTTCCTAGCAACCTATCGTCTAGGTCTTTATTCATTTTTGACTTAACAAAAGTGTTTCTAATTTCTGCCATATTTAAAATTTAAGCCATTTAGATTTTCCTCTGAAAACTTGTACTATTTCATCAAGTTTTAAATTAGATAATCTTATTTTAGCATTTCTAAGTTTAGCCGATCTGTCTCTCTTGTATCTCTGTACGATGTACTCTTGTGTATTAGCACGTGTAGATAGTATAGAATAATTAATATGAGCATATAATGCATCCTCAGCCATCTTAGGTACCTTAGAATCCATGTCATAAGCTAATCCATCTGATATATATTCTAAAACTATTATTTTACCAGCTAAATCGCTAGAAAAGCTAAATGTACCTAGTCTTTCATTAATTTGAAACCAACCATTAGATTGTGAATATTGTGGTTCCAAGCCATATCTTTGACCAAAATTAAGTTTCCACCAAGCCCAATCATACACATTAGTGTTATCTATATCTAAATTACCTGTAAGATTATCTTGATTCTCTTTGTTCCATCTTTCTTCTGTAATAGACTGTTCAGCCTGGTTGTTTTGTCCAAAAGAATTTTGTGTTGGTATTCCATCGGTATCTTGAATTGGTAACTCTGTAGGTGATATAGTTAAATTATTAACTGGATATATAATTCTTTTAACACCGCTTTCGTCTATATGAGAAACCCTAACATAATTAACATAATCTTGAGGTATAGCAACAGATAGACTAGGTGGGATATTTAATTCTTGAGACTTTATAGATTTAAGAGTATCATAACTAAACTCTTGTAAACCTCTTTTTGCATGAAATATAACATCAGATCTTTTACATCTAGGTATTAACTTATCCATACCTACATAAGCAACCATGAAGTTATTAACTATGTCAATTAAACTAATATACTCATAACTACCATAATTATTATTAATAGCTGTTTGATTTAAAGTTACTAAAACTTGATCTCCTGCTACTATATTAGCTGTAAAATCTATTTGATTAAGTATAGTAGTGGATAAATCATAATCAACTCCCTCAACCAGTGGATTAGCATTTTTAGTTACTTTAAAATTAGAGTTAGAAACATTAACTACTGTGCCTACTAAATCAGTGTTAAATGTTGTGGTTAAAAAGCTTACACTAGCACTTGTATGATTAAATACTTGTTGCCCAGAATAATATTGTGCGTTTGTTTCAGTTATTAGTGCCATATTGTGTTATCTTTTAGTATTAGCTTCATTAGACGCTTCTAATTGAGAAGCTGTTTGAATAATATTTGGATCCCTTATTATTACCCCAGCATATTTAAGTATACTTATGATTACTTCAGCTTGCTGTGATTCACTTATTTCGAAATTAGTAGAACCAGCAGTGGCAGGAGCAGCCGCTGTAGGTGGTACAGGAGGATATGGTACAGTACCTGTTGGAGATACATAAACTGTAGGATCATAAACATAGTTACCTAAAGTTGCATTAGTTATATAACCCCATCTCACATCTAGTGGTTTTCTTATGTAATTAAAAGAAACGTCTTTCACATTAGCACCAGCTACACTAGGAAAAACTGTTAGTTTATCTTGTTGGTATTTGGCGACAGGAAAATTATTTGTAGGCTGTGTTAATGGAGATAGTTTAATACTATTATATTCTCTATTACTCATTATTTCTATTGGTGGAGAATTTAAACCTTTATTGAAAACAGCAGATCCAAACCTATGTAAGTCCAAGGGTTGAGTATATCCTCCACCAGAAACTGATGAAGCTTGCCCATTTTTTTCAAATACTTGAAACTCTTCCATTATGTGATCCATCCTAGACGCAAATTCTACATCTGTTTTAGGCATACGTATATATTGGTTATAGTCCTCAAAGAACTTTTCGAATATCTCTAATTGAACTTGAGTAGCTAATTGATTAAACTCGTATGGAGTTAAATAACCACGTTGCTCTTTGTTTAGGATACTTAATACTGTTGTATATACCGTATTTACGTTTATTGCCATTTTAGTATTTTTAAAAAAAAAGGGTGGCGCTAACCACCCTTTATATTATCACTTGTTATTTAAGCTTTTTATTTATTGAGTTATAAACTTCTAAACCTTCATCTGTCTTAAACCAAGCAGCCATAGCTGAATATGGATTTTCGTCAAATGGTACGTTCATAAGTTTACGATCATTACTTGCCCATGAAAAAGCTCTATTGTCTCCAGATAGTTTTATAATGTGTTGTTCTACAGCTATAATAGCCACATTTCTTAACTGAACATTTTCATCATTAGCTAGTTCTATAAATAAAGATGGATTTTTTCTAGCAAAAAGCATTAAGTCTCTTTTAAGCTCTTTAGAACTCAAGTTAGATACGCTAGTACCAACTTCAACTCTCATTATAGCCTCAGCAAAATCAACGTCCATTTGTGATGCTGCGTTCATAGCTAATAACTCTATTTCCAAATCATCCACATCATCTACAGCTTGTACTTCAGGATCATGTTGTACAAATATCAACTCATTGTGAGGATGTTTATTTAAAAACTCTTGTAAATTTCTTTGTTCTTTTTTTACCATTAAATGACCCTTTTCAAACACTATGTGCTTTAAAGTGACTTGACCTTTTTGCTCATCTACAAAAACACTTTCTTGATTAGTAGCATATCTCAACTCTCTTTCATAGCCTTTGTCTTTATCAAACCATACTAAAGGATATTTTCTAGTATGTCTACTAGGTAGAGTGTATGTTAATGGTTCTTTAGAACCTAATAAAAAATAGTTTCTATCTTTATATTCCCAAGTTTCTTTTTTAACCTCTTGCTTG
>CERP01047187.1_pt1 | contig 15956 bp, 17 predicted proteins | sample 530801 | NCBI WGS metagenome assembly CERP01 (sample SAMEA2620991, study PRJEB7988) | marine metagenome | biome: marine biome (ENVO:00000447); feature: surface water layer (ENVO:00002042); material: "saline water (ENVO:00002010), including plankton (ENVO:xxxxxxxx)" | depth 5 m | reverse complement strand
GTCAGAGGTGAGGGCATTAGCCTCAATGAAGCTAAAACTCATTGGGTCTGTACTGACATGATTTGCACAAGTAAAATACTTTTCGTATATTTGTGTAACAATATTACCCGAAGCAGTCGCGGGTTGTGATGACTGCAAACAACAAACACCAAATAGTTATGGCTTCAATAGCTGAAGTATTAGGTCTGACCGAAGATTGGTCTGACTTGCAAGAAGTAAAAGTTCAAAAGAACATCTCGAAAAAAGATGGCCTCGCAGAGGCAATGGTCTCCATCATCAAGCAAATCCAAGAGAAGGATTTCGGTAACACCACAGAGGTGAGCGACTACGAACGCAAGGTCATCTATAGCGGATGGCTTATTGGCGTGGAGATAGCGCAAGAACAAGCCAAGATGCATATGCTACAAGTGCTGATGAAGGCGGGCGTAGACCCATCTGTCATGTTCAATAGCGATGACGATGAGTAGCCTCAGCGAACTCATGCCCCTTCTCATGCCCTCTCAAGAGGAGAGGGCTATCTTTAATCTGCAAGAGAAGGAGTACACCATCAGCAGAAGACCACCTAAAAGGGGCACAAGTGCCCCCTCTAAATCAGAAGACCCCTATGGAAAATCAAGTGGAATATCTCAAGGCGAGAGTGGAATCATTGGAAGCGGAACTAAAAGTTCAGCAAGCCAAGTACGAGAATCTCAAGAAGATTTACGACCGCATGGTTCAGAACCTACTCACAAGTAAGAAATGATAGGGGAACTGAAGCAAGCAGATTGGACGCTGATACTCAGCATAATCATCAGCGCATCCTTCCTGCTCAGCACCATGATAGTGGGGCTGACATTATCGAAAAGAGTCACAAGATTCTTAAGGCGAATTAGTAAGTAAGGGTAAACAATTACCCTTGTGTAAGTTAAATCTTTGTACTATATTAGTACAAGAAATCTAAAAGAAATGCAACAAGAAAAGCACCAACAAGAAGTCCCTCAACAAGAAGTCCCTTCGTGGTTCACAGGTGATGTGTATGACGAGGGCGAGGAAGTTCTCAACCAATTCTCGGGCGAGACATTCTATCTCAACGCAGTCGAACTATCCATATACGACATGATAATGGGTGGTCAGATGATGGTTGAATTTATAGGCGGGCCGTTCGATAAGCGCACCGCAACTATCCAAAATGAAATGGCTAAGGGGCTATCGTGGTTCCGCCAACACAACGCTGAGGCGTACATGGCATTGCTTGACTGATGGAGAAGTGGAAGCAATCGTTAGCCAATGAGATAGTCAAACTCAAGATGGCTGACACCGACCCGAAGTACATTCGTGAACTACAATCTACCGAGGACGGCATCGACAAAGACAAGTGGTCTGCATCCGCAAGAGCAATGCCTACCCAAGAGTACATGGATAGGTTCCAACCTTACAAGAGGTATCATTGCATCGGCATCATCCGAATGATGGGTGGAATCGCAATCGAAATGGACTCACCTTCAGACGAAGAATCTTTCTCGTTCGATATGAATGATGCGGAGAGTTCTGATGAGGTGTCTACAATCCTACGCTCAAGTACCCTTGCGGGAATCATCGACCTTGTGTGGGAGCATAAGGCTAAACACTTGTTCACATGAAGGCAGATATATTCGATGCTTATGTGGATGCAATCTGCGAGAACTTTCAGATGAGCAAGAGAGAGTTGTTCAAGAAGACAAAGCAGAGGGCTATCGTTACCGCACGACAAGCACTATACTATGTGTGCATGAAGAGGAACATGAGGATAGTGGAGATACAGACCATGATGAAGAAGCATGGGCTGAACTTTCCACACACCACAATCCTCCATGGCTTCAGAGCCATGAGTGAACGCATGGAACACGACCAAGACTATCAATCAATCATCAATCAAATCCAAACACATGGCGCAAGTCAAGAAAAAGAGCGTGTATGAAACGCTCAACGAAGTTCCGTTCGCGGACAAAGTAGAAAGTAAGGGGAACATTAAATACCTGTCGTGGGCATATGCTTGGGACGCGGTAAAGAAATTGTACCCCGATGTGCAACGAGTGGTGTATGAAGACCCATCAACAGGCTTCAACTATTTCACCGATGGTAAGACCTGTTGGGTAAAGGTGGGTGTAGTCATCAACGAGTTGGAACACATCGACTACCTACCTGTAATGAACCACAGGAATCAAGCAATCCCTGTCGAGTCTGTCAATCAGTTCGAGGTGAACAAGACAATTCAGCGTAGCACCACAAAGGCTATCGCTATGCACGGCTTGGGCATTCAGCTATGGACAGGCGAGGACATCCCTCAAGAACCGAAGGAGTCACCTGTGCCCCCCAAGAAAATGAAACTTGAGCAGGGTGATGAAAATTGGGAGAAGGTGATGACCTATGTAGGCACAAACTACGAGGTCGGATTCACCAAGCTAACCCAACAACTTGGGCGCAAGTACACCTTGCCGAAAGAAACCAAGGATTTTCTCAAGACTTTCATTCAAAAGGTTGAAGAGAAAGCCAATGAATAAGCAAGAGATACTTACGCAGTTGTGCGATGACTCACACTACTACGGAGAGTTCGGGAGCAAGTACCTATCCAATTCTGTGATAGGTATTCTCCTCTCGAATCCGCAGATGTTCGGGCAGAAGCGAGAAGATGACAAGGCACTTGCCCTTGGGCGACTCTTCCATCAGCTACTGCTTGAGCCTGAAAAGGCAGAGTTGTCTATGGAGTTGTGCGTGGATGTGGCCTCTCGTAACACTAAGGTTTACAGGGAGTTCTGTGAGCAGCACCAAGTTCCATTCGCTCTGTTGTGCAAGGAGGTCGATGACCTTGTGGCTCTGACGAAGAAGATGACATCCAACATTGAGTTCTACGATGACATCTATGCTGAGGGTAATAAGTTTGAGGTTCCCGAGGTGGGTACAATCCTTGGCGCAGAGTGGAAGGGTAAGGCAGACATCTTGTGTGCCGACCGCATCATAGACATCAAGACCACAGGAGACATCCACAAGTTCCGTCATTCAGCGTACCGATACAACTACGATAGCCAAGCGTACATCTATGGCGAGTTGTTCGGTCGACCTTTGGAGTTCTATGTCATCGACAAGTCAAGCGGTCAGTTGGGTAAGTTTATACCAACCGAGGATTTTCTTCAGTCGGGAATGAACAAGGTCAAGAGAGCATTGGAGGTATATAACAAATACTTTTCATCAGATGCTGCGAACGATGTGAACGACCACTACATCTTGGAGTCACTCTGATTTAGATTGTAACAGGCGACACTCCTTGGTAATGCCTTGGGCAAGGGGTTCGCCTTTAACTTAAACCGAGGCAACAAATACATAATCATGTCCGAAAAGAAAGAAAAGATTTTCGCGGATGGATTTTCATTCAAGCGTCGTGAAGATGCGCCCGACTTTGTGGTCGGTCAACTTGGTGTGAAGGTGGCTGATGCTACCGCCTTCTTAAAGAAGCACGCTAAAGAGAACGGGTGGGTAGACCTAAACATTTTGTTTGGTCGTTCGGGAAACCCCTATGTCGAACTCGATACTTATGTGCCGAAGGAGAAGGGGGCAACCAAGAAACCCGCACCAAAGGATGATGAAGGCGAAGACTTGCCGTTCTAGTAATCCATTGATGCATAGTTAGATAGGGGTAATTACTTACCCCTATTTTTTTGTGTCAGTATGTTGGATTCGTGTATCTCTATACTCTCTATATATATACTCTATTACTTTCTATTTCTTTGAATCTTAATAGAAAAAAATAATTAACATAATTGACACTATGACTGATTATTAGTATCTTAGCTTCTGAACAACGACATAAAATCGTCACATGAACAACACAACTTACACTATTGATGACATCGAACAGATAGCATCAAGCACTCAACTATCTAAGAGACAGAAGGTTGATGAGTTACTGCGCATAGACTGCAAGCAGTACACTGAACTTGGTACTGACTCAACCAAGACAGAAAGAGAAGAGGTCAAGAAACTCTCAAGAAAAATCTATCGGCTTATCAAGACTCATGTGTACTACGACATGGGTAATCGCTTTCTTCAAAACGCTGACTGATGGAGATAACGATATTCAAGAACATCCATGAGACAAGCACTCCGTTCTTCAAGGATGTTGAGGTCATACTCGAAAGGATAAAGGAGGGCAAGAGCAAAGAACTCGTCAACAAGATTCGCGCAGAGAAAGACAAGACCGCTCGCAACGAACTGAAGAAAGAACTGCCCGCAGTTTGCTTCAGCGGTAAGTTCAACAAGAGGGCAGATTCTGCGCTGATGGAACACTCGGGTCTGATATGCTTGGACTTCGATGGTTACGAGAAGCAGAAGAAGATGCTTCAAGACAAGAACGCTCTGACCAAGAACAAGTATGTGTACTCTGTATTTGTATCGCCATCGGGCAATGGCTTGAAGGTCTTGGTCAAGATTCCTCAAGACCCCGAGAACCACGGCAACTATTTCCGCTCATTAGAACAAGCGTTCGCGTCGCCACACTTCGACACCACATCCAAGAACATCAGTCGTGTATGCTACGAGTCATACGACCCACTCATCTATGTGAACCCCAATTCTTCAATATGGGACACTATCTCCGAGCCTGAGTACACAGAGGTCAAGAAGCATAAAGATGTTCCCACAATCGCTATAAGCGATGAGAACAAGGTCGTTGAGATACTCGTCAAGTGGTGGCAAAAGAAATACCCCATGGTCGAAGGTCAGCGCAACCACAATGTGTATGTGTTGGCTATGGCGATGAACGACTTCGGAATCAACAGGTCTTTGGCTGCCTATGTCTGCGGTCAGTATGCATCTGAAGACTTCCCCATATCAGAGATTGACACGACCATAGGTTCAGCATACGCCAACACTCAGAACTTCGGAACCAAGTATTACGAGGACGAGGACAGGGTGAATGGAATCAGAGCCAAGCTACGCAGAGGTGTGAGCCGAGCCGAGGTTCGTGCTGAACTAAAAGACTCCGACTTGGAGGATGGCGTGATTGAGGCCGTACTCAACAAGGTTGAGGAAGAGAACGACACTCAAGTCTTTTGGACGAAGAACGACAAGGGGGTCATCAAGATTGTACACATACTCTTCAAGCAGTTCTTAGAGGACAACGGCTTCTACAAGTATTGTCCCGAGGGCGGGAAGAACTATGTGTTCGTAAGAGTAACCAACAACCTCATCGACCACACAAGCGAGAAGGAGATAAAAGATTTCGTACTGAACCATCTGCTTGGCGTGGATGATGTGTCGGTCTACAACTACTTCGCTGACCAAACGAGATTCTTCAAGGAAGAGTTCTTGAGTCTTCTTTCCACCATCGACATCTTCTTCATCGAAGACACCAAGGACACATCGTATCTGTACTATCGCAACTGCGCGGTGAAGATTACAAAAGACGAGGTAGTCCAAATAGACTACTTGGACTTGGGCGGGTATGTGTGGAAAGACCATGTCATCGACCGCAACTATGTGAGATGCGAATTGATTGAGTCTGACTTCAAGACATTTGTCCACAATGTGTGTGCGAAAGATGAGAGCAGAACGAGGTCTATGGAAAGCACCTTGGGATTCCTGCTGCATGGTCACAAGAATCTCAGCTACTGCCCCGCAGTCATACTCAACGATGAGGTCATCTCAGACAACCCCGAGGGTGGTACGGGCAAGGGTCTGTTTATGAATGCGCTTTCGCACATGAAGAAGGTTGTTACTATTGATGGTAAGTCCTTCACATTCGAGCGGGCGTTCGCATATCAGCTTGTGTCAGCCGACACGCAGATACTTGTGTTCGATGATGTCAAGAAACATTTTGACTTCGAGCGTCTGTTCTCTGTCGTGACCGAGGGTCTGACACTCGAGAAGAAGAACAAGGACGCTATCAAGATTCCTTTCAGCAAGTCACCCAAGATTGCTATCACCACCAACTACGCTATAAAGGGAGCGGGCAACTCTTTCGCAAGGCGTAAGTGGGAACTCGAACTTCATCAACACTATAGCAAAAGCTACACACCATTGGATGAGTTCGGCAAGCTGATGTTCGGAGATTGGGATGATGACGAGTGGTGTCAGTTCGATAACTACATGATATACTGCCTTCAGTATTACATGGAGAATGGACTGACCGCAAGCAAGTTCGTCAACCTAAAGATTCGTCAGCTATCTGCTGAGACCTGTCACGACTTCATCGAGTGGTGCGGACTGATAGAGAATAGTCAGCCGTGCGGTATGCTTGAGAGCGAGAGAAGGATTTACAAGCACGACTTGTACAACGACTTCATCAGCGAGTACCCCGACTATGGGCCGAAGGCTAAGATGACCATCAGCCGAACACGATTCTATCGTTGGCTCACGGCATACGCCCTGTATAGGTACGAGGCTCAGCCCGAAGAGGGTCGGGACTCAACAGGCAGATGGATTCGATTCCGCAGCAAGCACGAACTTGAGGTTCAAGCCAAGGCTTTCTAATTTAGGGGTAAGCAATTACCCCTCTTAAAACTTTACCATGTCACAACTAAACGCAAACACTCCGTATGTGCAATGCATAATACGTCCTCAGTACATAGGTCGTGCGGGTCACGAAGAAGGCTACATATTTGGCGTTAAGTCTATGCTTAACCGACCATTACACTTTCACTTTCAGTCAAGTTTCGGTGCGGTGTTTTGGAATATGCCCATCAGTGCGTTCGTACATAAGGAAGACTATGACTCACTATCTACTGACGAGCAGACGAGGTTGTCCCTACTTCAAAGTTGGGATTGTCAGAGCAACAACATAGCCGTTAGCACATTCGCCTTCCTTCAGAACAAGAGGGTTGATGTGCTATGCCGTGACCGCAAGTGGCGGTCGGGTCATTATCTGTTCACCATAGACGACTACGAGGGTGACCTCAATGAACTGAATGTGGGGTATTCAAATGACCAAGACTCCAAGTGCTATCACTTCATCGTGTTGGACGATGGGAACTTCTGCGTTCAGCCGAACAACTTGTTGCGTTGGCACAACCCCGACTTCATCGTTCCTTATGACAAGGACAAGCCACCGAGGTTGAACATCTACAAGGAGCAGTTGAGTAGCGAAGACATCGACAGAACATACGGCAACTCGCCATACTTTTTCTACAATGCAGACTAAAATAGTTCAGCGCATTTCGGGCAGGACAAACGAAGAGATGGTGCTTGAGTGCGAGAAACTTCTGCGCGTTGTCCGAGCGGAGCGCACGATAGAGAAGCGTAAGTACAAGACCATTGCCGGTGTCAAACACGCCTACATTGAAAAGACAAAAGAGCGTATGTTCAAGCCCGACACTGCCGTTGAGGAAAGGCTTGAGCGCAGCATAGAACATTACAAGAACATGAATCTAATACAACTCAGACCATACCAAGAAGACATAGTACGCAGAGGCGTGGAGAAGCTATACGCACACGGCTTCGTGTACCTGTCGATGGAGGTACGCACAGGTAAGACATTGACCTCGTTGTCGATGTTGGACAGAATGGATGGCGTGGAGAATGTACTCTTCGTCACCAAAAAGAAAGCCATCTCATCCATCACCGAGGACATGAACAAGCTATGCCCAAGCTACGCTCTGTTCACCATCAACTACGAGAGCATCCATAAGATACCCGACATCAAGTGGGACGCTATTGTCTTGGACGAGGCGCATAGCATGGGCGCGTTCCCAAAACCAAGTAAGAGAGCGAAGGAGGTGCGTGACCTACTCATCAAGCACGACCCGCTCGTCATCCTCTTGTCGGGTACACCGACACCCGAATCGTACTCGCAGATGTACCACCAAGTGTATGGAATCAAGCGCAATCCTTTTGCGGAGTACAAGAACTTCTATCGTTGGTGCGATGACTATGTTAGTGTGAGGCAGAAGAAGGTGAACGGAATGTTCATCAACGACTACTCCCACGGCACGGACAGAATCATGGCTGACATGGCTCAGCACATGATAAGCTACACGCAGGCAGAGGCAGGCTTCGAGACCACCATTGAAGAGCATACGCTTACTTGCCCGATGAAGCAGTCCACAAAGGACATGATTAAAAAGCTTGAGCGTGACTTGGTGATAGAGGGAAAGGAAGAAACCATCCTCGCAGACACGGCAGTCAAACTGATGAGCAAGATTCATCAGCTATGTTCAGGCACAATAAAGTTTGAGTCAGGCAATAGCATGGTCTTGGACACAAGCAAGGCCGAGTTCATCAAGCAAAAGTTCGAGGGCAAGAAGATTGGAATCTTCTACAAGTTCAAAGAAGAACTCAACGCACTCAAGCAAGTTTTCGGCACGGGCATCACTACTGAACTTGATGTGTTCAACGGCACGGGGTGTCCGGTGATTGCTCTGCAAATCGTGAGCGGTCGTGAGGGCATCTCTCTACGCAAGGCTGATGCGTTGGTGTATTACAACATCGACTTCAGCGCAACTAGTTATTGGCAGAGCCGTGACCGCATGACGACCAAGGATAGACAAGAGAACCACATCTATTGGGTCTTCTCTGATGGGGGGATAGAGTGGAAGATATACGAGTCAGTCAAGAAGAAGAAGGACTATACCTTATCACACTTTAAGAAAGACTTTAACACCAAATAGCGACAACCCCAATAAACTCAGGGCATAAGAGCGAACGTGCTTACTAAGTTTATTAGCAATGTATGAGAAACACTTTTAACACCAAAGAGAGATGAAACTACTTATCGCATCAATCGTGGCTATCATTGTGGTCATACCATGTGCCGCTCTTGTTTTGCTACTTTTGTTAGCGGACGATGACAGAGCAGCAGATACAGACAAAGAGGATAAAGCAGCTTGAGGCTGATGGTTACTATGTAATCAAGCTGATTGTCACCAACAAGAACGGCATACCGGATTTATTAGCCCTCAAGCAAGGAGCCGTACCTTTGTTTATAGAGGTAAAGAAGCCCGATGGAAAAGTCTCCAAGCTCCAAGAATATAGACTTGACGAACTTCGTCGGTTGGGTTTCGATGCTGACGTATATCGTGGAGATGGGTGAAGAACTACTTATAAAAAGCAATAACGGAGGCGAAGAGGCTTTCGTCTTGGGCGATGACTTCTTGGCTATCACCATGCAGCATCAGCTTGAGGACGAACTTGTGGACGAGATAGTCCTTCAGATTATTATGAATCTGAAAGAGATTTACGAACACGCCAAGAAAAATTTATCCAAGGGTGAGTACGACTCTATGTACTCAGTAATAAAAGATGAAGACCCGCCATTCTTCTATCTCTTGGAGTATGAGTTTGACAAGGAAGATGATGTAATCCGCTTCGTTTACTTTCAGCCTGTGAAACTAGACGAGTATTTGGATGCAATACAAGAAGGAAAACATTTAAGAAACAATGAACCACCTAAACAATCCGATGATGAGCGCGATGAGAACAAGCGCAGTCGGGACAAAAATAATAGGGCACTCCCAAGTTCAAGCACTGATAGCGATAGTGAATGATGAGTTTGAGGTTGACATAACTATAAAGAGTAGGAAGAGGCCTGTTGTCGTAGCGAGAAAGGCATTCTCCTTCATACTCAGAGAGTCTAACCTTTCATTGGCAGCGATAGGAGGCTACATAAGCAAAGACCACGCGACCATACTCCACTACCTACGGGACATCGACTTCACAATCCGCACCAACAAATACTTTAGAAAAAAACTTTCGTCTTGTGGCGAGAGGTTTGATGCTGTGGTTGACCAAGCACCCGAGCAGAAGCTTGAGGTGGTCAAGAGACCACAGGAATACTACACCATGCGCGAGGAGAACAAAGTCCTCAAGCAATCCATAAATATTTCAAAGGAGAGGATAGTTGAGCTTGAAGAGGAGCTGCGTAAGCTCAATCGTGAAGATGACAGAATCTACGACATCTACGATATGCTTAAGTACAGATGTCCTATGGGCAAGGAGGAAGAGTTGTACAACAGGCTCAATAGGATGCTGAACAAGAACGACCTGTGAGGTTTGAGTCCGAAAAAGATATCTCTCGAGAAGAGGCGGCTATAAAAAGATTCGTCTCAATCTTCAACGGCTCATGCCAAAAGCTTGGCCCTAACGACATTGACTTTAAGGTGTTCAACTCTTCGGGGGAACTGATAAGCTATGCAGAGGTCAAGGGCAGAAACAAAACACTTCACGATGCTTATCCCCTACCGATTGCTGCCCGCAAGATGGTCAAGCTATGCGACAAGCGGCTCAACCCCGTCATCATTTGGGCTTGCTTTGACGGTATCATCTACGGTAAGGCGCACCGTATCTACGGTTCAGCACGGTGGGGAGGACGGAGTCCCCGTCCCCAATCCGTCAACGATAATGAGTTCATGCTCTACTTCGACAAGCAGGATGAGTTCAAGTACCTAAGATTTTAGGGGTAATCGTTTACCCCTATTCCATATCTTCAAAAATTTCGTCCATCAAATCTTGCTCGGTAATAATATCATCATCTCCTAAGTCCAAGTCCATCTCGTTATAGATAATATTAATCTGTGTATCCATCTCTTTCTGAATCTCAAACTTGTAGTTGTAAGACTTCTCTTTACTCTTCTTCTCCTCATCGTATAGGTAGGATGGTCTGTATGATTTACTGACACCCATCAGGTCATAAAAATCTTTCACAGATTCAATACCATCCTGCTTAGTGAAACCTCTACCCCTTATCAAGTTACCTATCCCTACTGCGGGGTCTGATGATGCGCCAAGGCCAAGTTCAAGAATAGTCTTTAGTGTGGCCTCTATCGCTCCCTTACCCTCTTTTATTTCCTTATTTATCCTATAATAGATTTGCCTCAACGGGTCAACGGCTGTACCTGACCTAATCTGAAACTTCCTCTTGTAATCCTCGCCTTTAACCGCAGCCATAATTCGACCTGCCGCATCTAAGTCTTGGAATATGCCCGACAACATAGGTATCTCCAACAAGAGGTTGACACCCATCGCAGCATTTATGAGGTCTTGATACACCTCATCCCTGTCCTCGTCGTCACCTTTAGTGAACTTGAAAAAGTTAGCCGTAGCTACGAACGCGACGTTAATCACTCCCAAGTTCAGAGCAAATGACCTCAAGTCCTCAGTCCTTGGCATACGCGGCTTTGTGCTGACAACATCTCGACTGATATTGAGGGCCGCAGACATGACATTGTTAATCATAAGGAGCGGCATACTAGCAAACAGAGTAAAGAACTTGTTAGCAAGAGCGGGATTGTTCTGAACCGCTGCTTTATCTGTGGTTCTTCTAGACTGCTGAGTAGTGTTGTAGTTGTTAAACACCTTCAGAGCCTCCTCTTCTGACATACCATTCTTGATATTCCTCTTGTAGTTGGTTATGTAACCAATGATACCGAGTATGTCACCCAATCCCGTACCCATTGCATTACCAATCTTCCTTATCGGCTCACCCGAAAGTATACTCAACGCCCGCCTCTGATTATAGGTCAATCTTTTAAGAGCATCGGGCTCAGAAACCTTTAGATTGTTACCCACTAGATTGACTACATCCCCACTCAGAGACTCTCTTGCACGTTCATCAAACGTAGCGGACTTCTCCCTCATCTTAGATATAGGGCCGTTCTTTACGAGGTCCAACGGAAGCAAAGCCATTGTCACCAAATTCTCAAGGACGAACATCGGAAAATCTACTCGCCTCCTTAATACATCGGGCAGTGAAGAGTCCTCTCCGGTGTAGTCATAATCCTTGAAAGCCGCTATGAATGAGCTGAACTGCTTTGGTATCTGCCAAATCTTAAAGTTCAGCATTAGGCTGACGAACCTAGACATAAGAAAGTTTACAATAGGACTGCCTTGAGTTAGCACCATCGTCCTCTCAGGGTTTACCTCATGGTTGATAGCAGCTCTAACGGGGTTGGTGAGACCTGTCAAATCCAACAGGGTCTTTACCGCAGGTGAGGATAGCAGGGCGTTTATCTCCTTCACTCCCATAGCATAAGCCCTAAACTTATTCATGCTAGTGTAGTGGTATTCGAGTGCGGATGTGAAATCTGTTTTATATAATTCAACCTCACCCTCGGTATCTATCCTCTGCTTTAGAGCAGACTGAGTCTGAGCGTCAAATGACTTCATAAAGTCAGAACCATCGCTACCCAAGAGGTCGCGTGCCATTTCTTGATTCTGAATCAATGTCTTCGTAGGAAAGTAGTTCTCTACGAATGGAACTCCGACATCATTTACACCTATATGAACATCATTTACTTGGTTGTAATAGGTCGTAGACAGGTAGTTCACGACACCATCAGCGAATTTTATAGCCTTACTACCGAGAGCATCCTCAATCTGTTGAATCTCCTTGTCACCTATACCCTGTCTGTTTAGCTTCTTCCGCTGCACTTCATTCTGATACAGAGCGTACACCCTCAAGGCTTGGTTTCCGTGCATTCTCTTAGTACCTATCTTAAGAGTGCCTACATACAGAGCCTTCTTAAGAGCTACATAGTTATCGAATCCCGCATCTCTAGCTATGGAATCTAGGTCTGACAAGGTCTTCCTGTTGTAGTCATTCCTGACCTCAATCATCATGTTGATTTTGTCATACACATTCTTGGTAAAAACATTTTTACCCTGTGTGACCCTATCAAGACGATTCATAAATGTTTTCAGAGACTTGAAGCTAGTAGCCAAAGACTTAAATATTGAAGCTTTGCTACTAACATCATAGGCGTTTTTCAAAGTCTTAATAGCGTTCAAGAAACCTCTCTTGAGGAAGGTCTCAGCTATCTCATCTTTCTTCTCTTGAATCTCATTGGTGTTTCTAGGCTTACCATCTTCGTTGAACAACAACGGATTGCTGTCCATCAACTGCCTATTCGCTTCGCCAATTACCGCATCATACTTAGCCTTCCTAGCGAGTCTAGATTCCTTGAGCCTTATTGCTGACTTCTTCTTCTCGCCCTTCAAGGCATCTAACACATCAGAAATCTCATCGGCAGTCATGGAGTCCATGCCCCCCAATATGTCGTAGGCGTAGGCCAAGTCAAGGAGGCTCTGCTGCTCAGAGGTTCTCCTCTCGCCCCTCTCTTCCTTTCCTAGAAGCTCTGATATCAACCCCTCTTGGGATGCCAACTCATTCTCTATCTCCTGTATTTTACGAGGAAACTTGTCAATGTTCATGTACGCATCAACTATGCGCTGAGCCTGTTCAAAGAAAGATTCTCCCTGAGCATCGAGACCCCTCGGCCTGACTCGTTGGTTGTTGTCGGGTGGATTCTTTATAGTCTTACGAGTGACTAATTTTTTAATCTCCGATATCAAGTCTTTCTTCTTCACAACCTTCTGACGCTCTATTATATTCAGAGCTTTCAGTGCTACCGCTTCAAATTTTTCGGGAGTAGTGGCATCACTTAGAGCGTTCAAAAGCTTTACTACATCAGCACTGCTATAGTTCTTAGATAGTATGAGGTTTCTCCGTATGAAATCCCTCATAGCTTTCTGCTCAGCCTTCAAATTCTTGACTGCTATCTTCCTCTGCTTCAGATTATTTCTGATATTGGCTATCTCTTGAGCCACATTCTTATTGGCTTTGATGCCTAGCATATTGTCGAAGCCAAGCATTATTTCTTTCTGAACCTGTTCTGTCTGCTCGTTGAATACGGAATGTGACTCGAGCAGTTCCTTTGCCTTCGCCCTCACCTCAGAGTTGGTTGCCTGAGTCTTCTTCTTGAACTCAGCCAAAGCCAACCTAGTTTCATTGAACAACTTAGATGCTGCGTTATAGCCGCCTACAATCTTTCTGAATGACTCGGGCATCAGCTCAAAATACCTCGCCTTGTCAGCGAGAGCTGCATTTATCTCATCAACCTTGTAGCCTTTCGCCTTCAAGAACTCTTTTATCGTAGCATCTGAATGTTTGCCGGAAGCTCTAGCAGTTTCAATGATGTTTATCATTGTCTGATTTGATGGAGCAGACATAAGCTGAAGGGTACTCGCCAACTTTGCACTCTCTGCGCCTTCAAACAATTCATTCTCAGACATGAGGTCAACGACCACACCCTGCAAGAACTCATCAAATGTCAAGTTCTGAACTTGCTCTTCAGTAAACTTAGATATCCCTGTCAGTTTTTTGATGAACTTAAACAGGTCATTTAGCCAAGACTTAAAGTTTCTTTTTTGAGCAGCGTTTACAAATGATTCTCCCTTATCCCCTATGGCGGTTGCTAATGCTTCTTCTGCTATGTAAGCATCTATCTCGGCTTGAGACATACCCTGCCTCTTCATCCTAGCAATCAGTTGAGAATAATCTGCACTGTTTCTTACTTGGTCAAGGTATTGACTCTTCTTTACAAGCTCAATACCCTTCTTGTACAGGTCGGGCCTCAACTCCTTAGCCGCATTCATCCAAACGTGACCAAATTCGTGGACAGGTGTATTGTAATTGGCGAGCCCGGGATTTAAGTACAGCTTACCCTGATACACAGCACCATATATCTTTTGGCTTTTTGTGGTAAGCTTCTTAACCTCGGGGTCTTTCAGCAGTCTTTCAAACTCCTGCTTTGTAGCAGCAACTTCTAGCGTAGGAAATGCGCTTGAAAGCTTTTCTACAAAAGATGCGTACTGAATATCTGTAGGGGACTGAACTTCAAAAACTTTGTTCGCACCAAACTGAGCCGCATTCAACTGAAACTGAATACCCTGTATGGTGCTAAGCTCTTGAGCCAATTGATTTTTGGACTGATTAAGCTTTTCAATCTTAGCCTTCAATGAAGCTATCTTCTTATCTGCTGCTTTCAGTCCTCTCGGATTAAACTTATCCGAATCAAAAATTTTCTGCTTATTTTCTTGAGCCTCAATAAGCTGCTTGCTCAACTCTGTCAAGTCAGACTCAGCCTTCCTAGCCTTGGCTACAATTTTTGAGATTCTACTCTGCTTCTTCTTGGAATCGGAAGCAGCTTTCTTCTCTTGCCTTGTCTTGGGTTGTATAGTTGGCCCTGACTTTTTCTTCCTCTCAGGCGTTACTCCCAATAAATTATTGAGCCCCTTGGTCTTTTCATCAATAGCAGACTGAGCCCTGTTGTATTCATCAGTTCCCTCCTTAGATTTATCTCTAATCTTTGTGAGGGTAGATATTTCTGAGCGCAGTTTTTCTGCCGTATTTAGCTCACGCTTAGTCTCCTTCCTCTCCTCAGCCTTTCTCTTCGTCTCTTCAGCTTTCCTTACCTGTTCCTGCTCTTTTTCAATCTCAGCAATCTTACCGCGTCTAGCTTTCTTGATAGCATTCTTGCGCTTAGCCTCTTTAGCCTTGACCTTTTTAAGCTCAGAAGGAGAATCTTGAAGCTCCTCAATCTGACGCTCATATTCAGCGAACTCATCAAGTTCTTTCTTAAGGAGGTCAGGGTTTAGCTGACTACGTCTCAGTATGTTTTCAAACTCAGCGTCCTCTAGCACGCCACGCTTTGGTTCAGCCACCTCTTCTACTACTTCTTCTACTGCCACCTCTTCAATCACCTCCTCAGCTACAGGCGCAGCCTCTTCAACTATAGGTGCAGCTTCCTCAACCTTCGGCTGAATCCCTAACTGTGAAAGTTTTTTCTTACGATTGGCTATTTTTCTTCGGGCACTTGAAGCCTCTGATTTTTCTACAGAAATATCTTCTTTGTATGAATCTATAAGACTAGACTGTTCATCTTTAAAATCTTGTAGCTCCTCCCTAAGCTCTTCTTTCTTTTCTTTATTTTTTTCGTTTTTAATTTTTTCTCTAAACTCAGCTACTCCATCTTTAGTATTACCCTTTTCAATTTCTATTTCTTCTTTAAGCTCTTCAATTTTACTTTCTGAATTCTCAACATCAGATTCAAGGTCGGATATCTCCTCCTCAATAGATGCAATTTTTTTAGCATCCTTAGAATCAACAACTTCCTCAGCTACAGGCGCAGCCTCCTCAGCTACAGGCGCAGCCTCTTCAACTATAGGTGCAGCTT
>CERP01010233.1_pt1 | contig 15987 bp, 37 predicted proteins | sample 530801 | NCBI WGS metagenome assembly CERP01 (sample SAMEA2620991, study PRJEB7988) | marine metagenome | biome: marine biome (ENVO:00000447); feature: surface water layer (ENVO:00002042); material: "saline water (ENVO:00002010), including plankton (ENVO:xxxxxxxx)" | depth 5 m | reverse complement strand
ATGGCTATTACTTACACTTGGACTATCCCCACCGTAGAACGAAACCTCAGTGATGGTGGCATTAACGTCATTCACTGGCGTTGTAGTGGAACAGAAACAGTAGGCTCTGGCGATGACGCTGTTACCTACACTGACGGTAAATATGGCACAACAGGCCACACGCCAGATGCATCAGATAGCGGTTTCATTGCGTATGACAGCGTAACTGAAGCTAACTGTATTGCATGGGCGCAAGCTGCGCTAGATAAGGACGCGATTGAAACAGCTATTGCTGATAATATTGCCGTCAAGAAAACACCAACCACAGGCTCAGGACAACCTTGGGCTGCTTAACTTAGAAAGGAGATCAACATGGTTGAAGATAAAAAGACCATCACGATTGACGATATTGAATATACCGAAGATCAATTAACTGATGAAGCAAAGGGTTGCATAAATCATTTGGGTTCACTTGATCAGAAGATAGCAAGCACACAGTTTAACTTAACGCAACTGCAAGTAGGTCGTGAGGCTTTCATGCAGCGTTTAAAACAAGAGTTAGGGAACGATGGATAAACGTACAGTATCATCAGCGCATGAGCGCATAGACGAATTGCAGATACAGGTTGCAGAGATAAAGACTGAGATGAAAATACAATTCAAGGATTTATACAATCGTATCAAACGTCTTGAAGCTATTATGATTGGTATTAGTGGTGCAAGTTTGTTGTTGCTTCTTCGTATGACATTTATGAGTTAGGAAAATGGACCCAGTTAGCTGTGTAGCTTTAGCGACAGGTAGCTTTAAGGCGCTCAAGGCAGCTATCGGAGCAGGAAAAGATCTACAAGCCATGACGGGAACTTTGTCTCAATGGGGCAAAGCTTTCTCTGATTTTACTAACCTTGAAGAACGAGAAAAAAATCCACCGTTTTGGAAGAAAACATTTAAAGGTTCGGATGAAGAAACTGCTTTAGAAATCTTTGCTAATAAAAAAAAGATGGAGCAAATGAGGGCAGAAATTAAAGATCATATTTCGTGGAACTATGGTCCGAGTGCGTGGAAAGAAGTGCTTGCTATTGAGGCTCAGATGCGTAGGAAAAGAAAACAAGAGTTATACAAGAAGCAAGAACAGATAGATGCGGCTATTAACTTTGCTATTGGTGCTTTTATTTTTGTTATTAGTGGTGGTCTTTTGTTTATTCTTTTTTATTTTATTGGCAAATATCAAGGTCGGTGGTGATGTGGGTTTTACTTTGGGTTCAATTAGCGACAAGTGGATTTGAACATTATCATATTGGAAGCTACACTAAACAAGAAGTTTGTGAGTTAGCTAAAGAAAATTCTAAAGTTCTTGTAACAAGTGATAAAGCAAAAGTTGTGTGTATTAAAATAGAATTGTAACAATTATAAGGAAATATTATGATAGCAATTACAGCTAACTATTTAGATGAGCTAAAGATTTTACCTCGCCTAGCATTTCTTTGTCAGATTATTCTAACTTGGAAAGTATGTCTTTGGTTTATGACACTTGAAGATCCGACTACACAACAATCAGCATTTGTATCTTTAGTTACCGCTATGCTTTCTGCATCATTTGCTTTATGGTTAGGTAAAGAAGCAAAGACAGATAGAGGTGGACATCATGTTCCAGACACTAATAGGTCCGATTGCTGAACTAGCAGGAGGTTGGTTAAATGCCAAAACGCAAGCCCAACAAGCAAACGCAAAGCTTAAGCTCACAGAAGCAGAAGCCAAAGCCAAGATCCTCGTCTCCAAAGAAACCTCAGTCCAAGATTGGGAAAGGATTATGGCACAAGGTTCTCAAAATTCTTGGAAGGACGAATGGTTAGTTTTACTTTTTTCTATTCCATTATGTTTAGTATTCACAGGAGAGTGGGGGCGTACAGTCGTCTCAGAGGGCTTCAACGCACTGGAACAGATGCCTGAGTGGTATCAGTATACTTTAGGTGTTATCGTAGCCAGTAGCTTTGCTGTTCGCTCTGCGACTAAGTTCTTTAAGAAAGGTTAATCATGGCATTTAAATTATCAGACAGATCAATAAGCAAGTTAAGAGGTGTACATCCTGATTTAGTTAAGGTTGTAAACACTGCTATTACTTTAACTAATGTAGACTTTGGATGTATCTGTGGCTTGCGTACCGAAGAAGAACAGAAAGAACTTGTAGCTAAAGGTGCAAGTAAAACCATGAACAGCTTTCATCGAAGACAGGCAGATGGATTCTCTCATGCTGTTGATCTCATGGCTTATGTTGGTTCTCGAGCATCATGGGAAGAAACTCTTTATGACAATATAGCTGATGCAATGAAGAAGGCAGGGGATCAGTATGGTGTTAGTATTACTTGGGGTGGTGCGTGGCAATCAGATCCAGATGTTAGATGGTTAAACATGAGAGAGTGGAAGGGCACAATGGAAGACGCATCATTAGCTTACATTGATCTTAGACGTGACCAAGGAAGACGACCTTTCTTTGACGGACCTCACTTCGAACTCACTAGATAATTGTTTTTCCCAAGGTGGTGTAGATAAACTAATTGCATCTTTATCTTGAACAGACATCTTTCGTTTATATCCTAGCCATTCCTTATCTTCTTTAGTCCATTTTGTCATTTGGTCTTACCTTTGGTTTAATTATTTCACGATAGCCAGAAGCTACTGGGGTTTGTTTGCAATACATCATTATCTCTTTGCCATATGTATCTGCAAGTATATCGTATAGATTATCTAATACACCATGACCCATAGCGTCATAGCATTCTTGTTGGCTTGGGAAAATAACGCTAGTAGATACATCGTGATCTTCAACAACGTACTCAATAATAAGTAACGTATAAAATAATTTAAACATTGTTTATCTTTCTTGCTTTGATTATACTAATGAAGAGGGAAGTTATTCACGGCCTTCCCTCACCACTAAATATGAACTCCTTGCAATCTTAATTTAGAAACAAAATTACTTAGATCTTCTTTGGCTCTGTAGTATTTTGCCTGTGTGTTTGGGTCTTTATTATATTTAAATCTTTCTTCTGACCACTTGCTTTCTTGTTGCTTTAGATACCTAAGTTCAAACTGTTGGGCAGGAGATAGCTGTTTTTTGTTCATCGTTATATCTCTTTGAAAATTGTATATTGTATCGCCAAGCCTCTGTTCTTAGCTGCCCCATGTCAATATCAATCATGCGAGAAGCTTCTGTAATTGTAAGGTTAGCTTTGGCACAAGTTTCTATTAACCTCCGTTTCTCTTCTTTGTGCCGTTGTCTTAACTCAGGCCATGTTTCTTTAGAACGGTGGTATTTGGTCATTACCTACCCCACTTGATGTATTAGTTTCTTTATTGTCTTGGCTAATGTTTGGACTTATCTCAAAAGAAATCATTTTTTTACCATCATGTTCTTTAACCCAACCTGCCATTCTCATTTTATTTTCTGTTTCAAAGACTGTGTAATCATCTAAAGGTCCAGAATAATTTGGCTTGTTACCTTCTGGATTGGTTTCTTCAAACATAATTGAACAACGCTGATACACTTCAACAATTTTTTTACCATTCTGAGTTGTACCTGCCATCATTACAATCTTACGTTCATTGCCTTTTAAATCCATTTTGCCAGAGAGAATAAACTTCTGGTCTGGGTATGGTTGAAACCCTGCGCCTTTATTTCTGTTGTCGTATTCTGCCATCTTACAGGCTCCTTTTTTTAAGTTTTTGTATATTCTTTAAAATTTTTCTTGAACAAAATATTTCTATTTGCCAAGTTCTTCCAATACTAAGGTTTACAATCTCACCTATTTCTTTGTGAGTTTTATTTTGTGATCTTAGTTTAAATACTAACCAGTTTCTTTTTATGTGTTCTTTTGCAGTTCTATCTGGTCTATTCTTATCTTGTTCTATTGCCATTCTCATTGCATTTTGCCACATGTGATAAGGGTAGTTATTTATTATATGTTTTGCGTATTGTTCTTTTGGAACAGGCATTACCAATCACCTTTGTCTTTGTCGGTGTACTTGTTACCATCGAACTCACCAAGAAATACATCAGCATTAAAACCTAAGTGTGACAATGCTTTGGTTAGCCCATCAGTCATAGCTTTCTTCGGTGCATCTTCATCTACCTTACCATTACGCATAAGAGATTTACAGCCAGAGACAGGACCATATACATTGCTTGGTGAATCATGCCATACACTTACATTAGCTATAACAACTGTATCATCTGGCGATAGGTTGTGAATAATTGTATCTACATGGTAGCCCCATCCTTGACCTACTGGCCCAAACCAATCTGTTGCTGCTTTTATTTGCGAGTGTGCATCAATAGCAGTAAACTTTCTTGCACCAAATTTTATTTCTTTAAGATATTTTGGGTCAGAAGTTGATACTTCATCCCATATGTGTAAACCTTGTGGCATTATTTGCTCCTTACATTGATGCGAAGTGATCCACGTTTGTCTCTCTTCACAGTTAACTGGTCACAATAAACCTCACGTTCATCATCACCTACCATTTCTTTTAAATTTTCTTTTGCAGTCTCGAACTGTTTATGATCCCATTGTTTGTTTAGATATGTAACAGCATTATCCATAAACATATTGTCTGTACTGGCATCACGTTTAACCATTTCATCTACAGGTATTTTATCTATAGATAGATTAGGTTCGTCTATACCTACTGGTTCTTGCTTACGTTCTACATAACCCCAGAAGTCTTTGATTATAGTTAACATACCTTCAGTATATTTTTCATCGTATCTTATCTTGGCATAATCCCATCTTGAGTTACCAAAGATTGCAGACATAAAACAACTAGGTGACTCTGCCAGTTTCATATACAACTGTATCTGAGGCATGTAATATTTTAACAGACCTTCCATATTGTTGCGTTCATTTGTATGTTTTGCTTCTATGATACTGCTTCCAACCATACCATCAACAACACCTTTGTATGGTACACCGGATATAGTATTTTCGAATATCATTTGCTTTGAGTCTACAGTTTGCTCAGTGTTTTCTTCAAACCATTTTAAGTTGAAGTCTTCAGTGTGAGAACCGAGTTGTACTGCAAGTATGCTGCTTAAATCATCTGGTTCTTCTAAGCCCATCTTGACTTGCCAAAGCTCATACCACTCAGCATTCATTATCTTAACGGCATCGCTGCCGCCAATAAATCCTTTTCTATCCATAACATTTGCTCCTTATATATGTATAGTTCTACTGCATTTACGCAGCAGGGTCAACATACTTATTTATATCATTTATAGTTACAACGCCACGCTCGAGCAGTTGTTCGCGTGATAAGGTGTCTCGAATGTAAAGATCATCTACATCTTCACCTGCCAGTATTCTTTTCTCTGCCAAACGAAATCTATCAAGCGCAAACTCTGTGCCGTCTGTAATTTGTTTTACATCATAAGCTTTAACACCTTCTTGTGTAGCATTAATAAAGGTCTTGATTGTTGGCCATGTCCGCGCTCCATGAATGGCGCGGATCTGTCCATCAATCCTTATCAATACACCTTTGAACATCTCATCATTAAACTGAGAAGGTATGTGTTTGTTTACATCCTCTACAATAAGAACCATCTCATCTTTGAGTGTCTCATTGTCCATGCCAGTAGGCGGTGTATACCTACGCAGTAATTGCTGTAGCCATGAACCTACGATACGTGTACGATCATCATATTTCATTTTTTATATATACTCAGCTTCTCGAATGCGTACCTATCGAAGTTAATAATATCATCAAGGCGATCAGTGTTTGATCTACCTGATACATCATCTACCTCATCATCCCATCGCTCACCATTAAGCCACGTTGTTGGGTGCGGTATGTATTGTTTCTCCTTGTGTTCGACATTCTCAGCAAACTTAGATGCAGCTGTAAGTATAGTTACTGCATCTGTTTTCTTCAGTGCTCTTTCAAAAGCAAGTCGAGCATGACCCTTGGCTATCTTTCTTGGATAGGTATTCCAGAAGTCATCGAAGGTAGGTGTCTCACTGACACCCCAAGTAGTATTATTATTTAACTTAGTAATATTATTATTATTATCTTGGTGTGTCACACTGACACCCTCCTCTTTTAAACAATTGAATTGATATACAGTTGCAAGACCTGTTCTACCTGCAACCTTAGTTAGATAGTTGTGTTTAACACAATAATTTACTGCTCTTATTACAGAACTTCTACTCAACCCTGACAGTTTGCACAGTCTTGGTATCGTTGGATAAGCTATACCATATAGATCCGTATGGTCCGCTATGAGCAACATAATTAGTTTTGCCTGAGCATTTTCAACTTGCCATTGAACTACTTCTCGTAGTAATATCTCAGCGTACAACATGCTTATGCTTTGACATGTTTGACTCCTTATATGTAGAGCCCTGCCATTCTCCCTTTTGGCAGGGTTTTATTTAATCTTCTTAACTAACTCCTTGAAAAGATCTTCTGACAATATCACACAAACTTTTTCTTTGCCATCTTTTCTTTTATAAAAAGCTATGTCTCTTCCCTCTAAGACCTTGAAAGCATTAGGAAAACTAGATGTTGTGCGATACTTAACTTCAGCTACTAGATTTCGTCCCACCAGTGAAGGGAGGTGGATGTCTCCTGAGTATTCTCCACCGAGCGATCCTGAGAGTGGGACTTTCTTTGCTTCGATCCCTTGTTCTTCGAGCCACTTGACGAACCACCTTTCGTGGTAGCTACCCTTTTGCTTATTCTTGTTTCCCATATGTCTCTTTCATAACAGTCTAAGCAAACCATATGATAGCTTGCAGGTTTCTCGCTGTGTAATATTGCAACAAAATATTCAGTTACAATACCACAACTATCACACTCGCATGTGCCTGACTTAATCTTTGTACGAACAGACTTTGATCTTCGCGCCAAGTGCATCTAACCAACACGTTAACATGAAACCAGATGGTACACGTTTGTATTGTTCCCATTTGTGAATTAAGGATAAGGTGCAGCCAATCTCCATTGCAAGTCTTTCTTGTGATAGTCCAAGATCATTACGTCTTGCTATCAAAGCATCAACAAGATCTGTGTAACTCTCAGTTACTTCTGTTGCTTTTGTGTAGTTTTGAAACTGCGCCATTGATTTTCTTTGGTGTAATCAAACCTGTAGGCCATCGCTTAGACAATCTATCTAATGTTTGATAGACTTTTTTTGCAGTCTCATAACTTATTTCACTACGTCCATTAACTGTTCGATAGTAAGTTGAGGTAGGTATCTTTGCAGCAACAAAAACTTTATGCAAAGGCATATCTACATAACGATGTTTCTCTAGGATCTGATCCCAATAACTTTTTAACATGCCGCAGCATATGCACATATGCAGTTAGATAGTCAAGCCTCAGTTAAATCTGTAATCATAGATTCTCTATGAACACATTTATAATTTTCAACGTGTTTCATAGAATGTATTTCTTCTATGCTGCCTGAGTATTCTTCTAAGATTTTATTTGCTATATAAGATGCTTCATCTTTATCTTTTGCAGTTATAGTAAGATTCATACCTTCTGCGTAATGAAAACCAATATTAAATGATGGCATTAGGTTACCTCCCAATATAAAGCATAGTGTTTGTCATTATCATTTTTAACCATAGCCTTATCAATAATCATGCCGCTATCTTTTAGGTCTTTTACTCTTGCAGCCAATCGAAAGCAGCCAAACATTTCTAATGCCTGTATTGCAGTCAATGTTTTACCTGCTTGAAGATGTGCTTTGATTAGTTTCGTTTGCGACTCCATTGTACTTCTCCTCTAAGTATTTCCAGAACGATGCTTTGAATGCTTGGTTAAGAATTGTATCTATGTCTCGCATGGTATTCTCCCATTGCCACTGCATTCACTACATGTAACTATAGTTGAACTTTCGTATCCAATGTCACGATCAAAGCCTTGTGGATGCCAAGTTACTTTTTCTAAATCGCCATCGCCCCCACACTCAGTACACTCAATTGAATCCATGTCGATTAGCATTTGTTTTAGTTTACCCAATCGTCAATCTCCTCTAGTTGTGATTTGTATTTCTTTTCCCAAGCTTGATTAGCTTCATTAATAAACTGAACTAAATTAAAGTCATCACACTCACTGGTCAAAGCAGTAGCTATTGCTTCGATACCTGTAGGCCAGTGAACATGTGGACATATCTGTTCAGCTATAAATCTAAGTTGATGAGGTTTGAATTGCATTTTGTTTTGAGACATTTGTTAACTCCTCCATTGAAATAAAAAACTTTACATGTACAAACCCACCTTGCATTGATGATATTGCGTAATCATGTGGGCATGTCTTGAGCCACTGTAATAGTGACTCAATGTTTTGAACTTGTACTGTAATCATAGATCATACCACCTGTCTGAACTCATTGCTTTTGCAATCTCATTTTCTCGTAAGCGTCGAGCATTCTCTGGATTGCCCAAGTGATCTGTATGTGTAGCCCACTCAGTCAATGTATTGTACAATGCCCATTGATTGTTACCAATGTGTGCTCGGTTGCCATCCCACATGCGCAAGAGGTCTTCGCGTCTGCTTTTGTTGAAGTGAGCATACTGTGGATTGCCTCGTTGTTTTACCTTGCACAAGGCATCGTTAAGAAATCTTTCAGCATCATCATTAGTTATCTTCCAATTGATATAAGATTTAAACAAAGCATCTGAATCTCTGAATGCTTCAAGACCTGCTTGAATCTTAGCTGCTGATGATTGAACAGATACATTAGTAGTATGCTTTGCCCAAGTCTTAGCTACAGTATGTGGTGTAGTGCAGCCATTCATACACCAAAGACGCAAGCCTTCAGCTTGTTGTTGGAATGCCCAACTAGCATCGTATGAATTGTAAAACTGAATGCGGAATGTAATGATGTCATCAAGCTGTGGTTCTATCTTAAGATCAGGAAAGTTTACTTCACCTCGTAGCTTACGACCACCATCAACAAGATGAAACTTTTCTTCGTAGCTAGTGCCAAGAGTGTTAGCTGTCTCATCAATAGAATCCATAATACTATTGACTACATCACTGTGAGTAATGATCTTGTACTTGTCGCCAAGTCCACGGCTCATGTGTTCGCCAGTGTCAGTGCGTACAACCACACGATTGCCTTCGATCTTACGACCAGTGCGATCATAAGTTTCTTGTAGTTCTACTGGGAAATCCCAAGTAGGATTAGTAAAGTCCAACATGTCTAACTCCTATGTAAATGTTGATATAAAAAGATATAGTAAAACAAATATGATAATAGCTTTCGCTAACTCAATCATAATATCAAATGCTTTTTTCATTCGCTAATGTACTCCGTTATAGTTGCGTCAAAGTTTGAATGCTGACGGGAAGTGACGCTCCCTCTCCGCATTTCCAATGCTTGAGGTGGGAGATTAGGTTGACGCTTGGTTGTTAAGAAAGGGGCAGCTGATTGCTACCCCTTGTCGGTGGCTATCTACGCCACCCTTGCTTTGAGAGCTGCTAGTCTTTCTTTTGACATCTTTGCAGGTGCGGTCTTTTTAGGTGCAGCTTCCCAAGATTTACCTGTTACTTGTTCATAAACACTAAGGTCAGCCTCATGTCTGGTTTCAAGTAATGCCAGTTCATCTTCGATATTATCTATAAGCTTTTGCAATCTATCCAGTTGGATTGGTGATATTACTGAGCCATGTTTGCGAGCTAATTCCATTGCTTCACCATTTGCAATAACTTCATACTCAGCCAATCTATCAGCTAACATTCTTTTCTTATAGTCGAGTGAGTTCTTTGAGGTATAGCATTCGTCTTTGGCGATGCTTTCGATAAAGCGCTCATTCGGTGCAACATCTTGTAGTCCGTTAAACCAATCTAGAACGGCAAGCTTTCTTTCTACGAGTGTAAGTGTTTTCTTAGTCATAATTGTATTCTCCAAGTTATATTTGCGAGGACCATCCTCGACACAGACCTTAACAAGACAGCAGAGAAAACCTGTCCACGACAGGTTGTTATTCGCAACTTCTTCCCACACCAGTTGACCTAGCCACAACTAGACACAGCAACCACAAGAACAATCTAGCCAATGCAAGAGGGAAGTTGTTGCGAATGACTTTTCTCAGTTGTCAAGGTCTTTGGCGAGGATGACCGCAGCTTATAGCTTGGGGGATACATGCAATGGCTGAGAGAATACTGGAGTGAGGAAGGAAGAAAGCTTGTTGTTCTAGATCCCTTTATAGAGTCTTATAGTATGATTGTTGTTGCGTATGTGTCATTTGTGCGTTGACAAGGGTTTATATTGTTGTGCTATGAAAGGGGGAGAGAGGGAGAGGGGGTTCAATGCAGGAGATAAAATGACACAGATTGCAGTAAAAACTAAGCGTGATCTAACTGATAGACAACGTAGATTGGTTGAAGCGTATGTATCAAATGGTGGTAACTTGACAAAGGCTGCACATGAAGCAGGCTACGCTGAAGGCAATAGCGGTAGAGTCTCAGCATACAAGGCTATGAAAACTGCACATGTGCGAATGTACCTGATGGAAACAATGAGTGAAGCATTTGGACTAAGTGCAGCCAAAGCATTAGGCAGAGTAGTGCAGTTATCAGGTGGGGCTAAGTCAGAGTATGTGCAGCTTGAAGCATCGAAGGATCTGTTAGATCGTGCAGGGTTTAAGCCTATAGATCGCTCACAGGTGCAGGTAGCAGGAGATATTAAAGTGTCCATCGACCTATCGTGACGGGGGGTGGGGTCAAAAACTGCGCGTTACATAGTGACAGGGGTAACTCACTAGCATTTTTTTCTAGAAAGGTACGAGATGAAAAAGATACACAAGAGTTCTACAGGTGGGTTAACACCAGAGGGTAGAAAATATTTTAAACGCACTGAGGGTGCAGATTTAAAGCCTCCTGTTTCTAAGGGTGCTAATCCTAGGCGTGTGTCTTTTGCTGCTAGGTTTTCTGGTATGAAAGGTCCGATGAAGGATGAGAAGGGAGAGCCTACTAGGAAGGCGTTAGCGTTGAAGAAGTGGGGGTTTGGGAGTGTTGCTGCTGCCAAGTCATTTGTTAGAAGGAACAGGCAGACATGAGTAAAGTTAATCAGGCAGGGGTTTACACGAAGCCTAAAATGCGTGAGAGTTTATTTAAGTCTATTAAAGGTAGGGCTACTCATGGCACTGCGGCAGGACAATGGTCGGCTCGAAAGGCACAGTTGCTTGCTAAGACTTATAAGGCTAGAGGTGGAGGTTACAAATCGTGAAAGCGCCACAGCGATCATTATTAAATTGGGGCAAACAGAAGTGGAGAACTAAGTCTGGTAAGAAGTCTAGCGAAACTGGTGAACGCTACTTACCTTCTAAGGCTATCACTGCTCTTAGTGATGCTGAGTATCGCGCTACAACCAGAGCCAAACGAAAGGGTAAGGCAAAGGGTAAACAGTTTGTGGCTCAACCGAAAGAAATTGCTAACAAGGTAAGGAGATATAGAAATGCCTAATGTTAATGGAAAGAAGTTCCCATACACTAAGAAGGGAATAGCTGCGGCTAAGAAAGCTTCGGATGAAAAGAAAAAGCCAATGAAGAAAAAGAAAACCTTAATGTCAGGAAGCTATAAGTAATGGCTTGGTATTTAACGAGTGGTGAATTGTATACAGGCGAAACTCACGTTCTAGCAAGAACAACCTATACTGGTAAAACAAGAACTCCTGAGTCTCGCAGGTTGGTAGAAGGGCCAGAGCCAAAGAGAGCCAGAAGCTCCAATGGCAGACTCAAAGGTGATGACCCTTCTACACCAGATGTAAATGAAGCTTATGAAAAGCCCAAGAAGAAGGCTGCTCCTAAGAGGGTAGAGTTAGAGGACGAATGACCTTTAGCTATTCTATTTCTAAGCATGATCGTGAGTTACTACGCAAGATTGTAAAGAAGGTACACCTTCAGCATCATCCCAAAGACTTCCAGACTAACATGGAGGCTGATAAGGTTATTGATGTTATTGCCCCTGATGTGGTTGAGCGTATGATAAAGTTTGCGGTGGATCATAAAATTGACAGACTTTAAGTACAAACCTGATGGTGAGATTCTAAAGACTTTTATGAAAGACGACACGTTCTTTCGTGGCATACGCGGTCCTGTAGGCTCTGGTAAGTCTGTTGGTTGCTGCATTGAGGTATTTAGGCGCGCTCTTTCTCAAAAGAAAAACGATAGTGGTATACGCAGAAGTCGATGGGCTATTATAAGAAACACAAACCCACAGCTTAGAACGACTACTATTAAGACTTGGCTTGATTGGTTTCCAGAAAATGAATGGGGTAAATTTATTTGGTCTGTGCCTTATACTCATCACATAAAGAAAGGGGACATAGACCTAGAGGTTATCTTCCTTGCTCTTGATCGTCCAGAAGATGTTAAAAAACTACTGTCCCTCGAACTAACAGGCATCTGGATTAACGAGGCAAGGGAGATACCCAAAAGTATTATTGATGCTTGTACGATGAGGGTTGGGCGATTCCCTTCTATGCGTGAAGGTGGACCTAGTTGGACAGGCGTTATTGCAGATACTAACGCACCAGAAGAAGATCATTGGTGGCCTATTATGTCGGGTGAAGTTCCAGTACCAGATCATATTCCTAGAGATCAGGCTAAGATGTTGGTGAAGCCTGACAACTGGCAGTTCTTTACGCAACCATCTGGCATGAAGGAAATATATAATGAAGATGGTGAGGTAGATAATTATAAGTCTAATGATAAGGCTGAAAACAAAAAGAACATGCTTCAGAATTATTATACAAACTTAATACAAGGTAAGACTAAATCTTGGATTGATGTCTATGTAATGAATAGACTTGGAACTATAAAAGATGGAAAGCCAGTATACCCAATGTTTGCTAGTGAAACTCATGTTGCTAAAGAAGAAATACCAGTAGCCGCAGGGATTCCATTGTATATAGGGATAGACTTTGGGCTTACCCCTGCTGCTGTCATTGGTCAGAAGGTTAGAAACAGATGGTTAATACAGTCAGAGGTTGTTGCTTTTGATATGGGCATTGTTAGATTTGCAGAGGTTCTAAGAAATGAAATTGCTACTAGGTTTTCTGAAGCTTCCGATGTCTATATATATGGTGATCCAGCAGGTGATTTTAGGGCGCAGACGGACGAATCTACCCCTTTCCACATACTTAGGGGTGCAGGTCTACGTGCTTTTCCCGCCCCGAGTAATTCGGTGGATCTCCGCTTGGAATCAGTGGCGCAGCAACTTAATAAAATGGTTGAAGGCAAACCTGCGTTTTTAATTGACAGACGTTGTTCTCAGCTTCTTAAAGGATTTGAAGGTGGCTATGGTTATAAACGTATGGAAGTAAGTGGTGAACGATACGCAGATAAGCCTGATAAGAATATGTACTCACACATACACGATGCACTACAATATCTAATGCTAGGAGCAGGAGAGGGTCGTGCTTTAATGTCAAATCAGAAACCTGCACAGATTGTAACCGCTAAAAAAGACTTTGATGTATTTACCAGAAAGCCAAGAAGCTCTGCTAAAAAACCTAGCATATGGTCACTTGTGCGTTGAAATTATTTTAAATCTATGTTTTGCAAGGAAACATGATGAACCGAAAAGCAATATATAGACGCGCTGCAAGGGACGATGTTCTCTCTATTTTTGAGATGGCAAGAGACTTCCATTCTGAAAGTGAGCTAAGTGACATACCTTTTGATGACCGTGTGTTTGCTAGTTACTTAGAGGGTCAGATAGAAGATGATATGTCTTGTATATTCGTTGCTGAAGTAGATGGAGAGAATGTAGGATTTATATTTGGAAGTATATATCAGCTTTACTTTTCTACAACTTTTGCTGCTAATAGCGACATATGGTATGTTCGTCCTGAGTATCGTGGTGGTTTGATTGGCGTTTTGTTGCTTAGAAACTTTGAGAAATGGGCAATGAATAAAGGGGCTAGGTTTTTAGTTAATGGTAGCTCATCAGGTATATCATTGGAAAGAACACATAAACTGATAGAAAAACTGGGGTATGAATCTGTAGGTTCTGAATACAGGAGAGATTTAAATGGGTAGTTGTTTTAAAAAGAAAAAAGTAGAAACAAAAAAAAGCTCAACAGCTAAAAGAGTTACCTCTTCTGGCAAAAAGGTAACAGTATCAAAACCTGTAACTAAACCAACGCCAAGACCTTACGAACAAAAAGCAACGGCAGGTAAAGAAAAGTTTGATTCTAATATTGCGCGTAAACAACAAGTCGCTAATAAGAAAAAAAGACAAAAGAAAGCTCGACAAGAGGCTGCTAGGCAAGCTGCTTTAGAAGAACAAAAAGCTGTAGAAGTAGTAACAGATCCAGTAAAAAAACCAGTAACTCCTGAGGGTCAGGCACCTCAATTGCCTATGGACCCAATAGACACAAATCTAGGAACTAAAACAAATGATCCTAAAGGGCCAACTTTTGACCCCAAAATAGAAGATCCTACTCCTAAAAAACCTATTTCAAAAACTGATATAGAAACCGTTACTGGTGGTTTTGTTGGTGAAACTGCGGTAACTGCTCCATCTATTTATCAAGCGACCCCAGAAAAAGCTATTTCAGAGCAAGAAAAATTAGCTCAAGCTGAGTTAAAAAGACAAAGAATAAAAAGAGCTAGATCAAAACAATCTTTACTTAGAAAAAGATTAGAAAGAACAAGAGAAGTTGGATCTGGTAGAAGAGTTTTGTCTGGTACTGAAAAAGAATTAAACATACAGTCACGACAAGCAGGAACAGGTAGACGTAAAGGTGCAGGTCGCAGGTCTTTAATTACTGGTTCTACTGGTGGAATCGGATACTATAGCAGGTTCTTATGATACAAAATTCAAAAAAATATTTAGATAGATATGAAAAAGCTAAAGCACATAGGCAAAATTTTGTTGACCTCTTTGAAGAATGTTATGAGTACGCTCTTCCGCAGCGTGAGTCTTTTTATTACGAAACAGCAGGTCAACGCAGAGATGATAAAATCTTTGATGAAACAGCGGTGGTTGGCGTTCAAGAGTTTGCTTCGAGGCTTCAATCGGGATTAGTTCCAAACTTTGCACGTTGGGCAGACTTTACAGCAGGATCAGAAGTTCCAGAATCTGAAAGAGATTTTATTGAAAATGATCTGGATGAAGTAACAGAATATGTATTTGAGATACTACAGAACTCTAACTTTTCCCAAGAAGTGCATGAAGCATTTATGGATCTAGCAGTAGGTACTGGTGTATTATGTGTAGACGAAGGTGATGCAATTAATCCTATAATGTTTTCTGCAATACCATTACCTCATGTTGTTTTAGATACTGGACCTGATGATAAAATAGATCATGTATTTAGAGAAAGAAAAAACATTAGAAACTCTGATCTTCCTATATTATACGAAGATGCAAAGTTTGACATGAAAGTACAGAATAGAATTGAAAGAGACCCAGAAGGGAAATGCACAACTCTTGAGATTATATGTAAAGATTATACAAAACGTAATGAAGAAGCTTATTTATATTATGTAATAGATATGTCTACAGAAGAAGCGATAGTAGAAAGAAAGTTTTCTGGTGTTGGTTCTAATCCATATGTCTGTTTCAGATGGTCTAAATGTGCAGGAGAAGTATATGGTCGAGGGCCATTAATTAATGCTTTGTCTGCTATTAAAACTACAAACTTAACTATTCAACTTATTTTGGAAAATGCTCAGATGGCTATATCTGGCATTTATCAAATGGATGATGACGGTATTATTAATCCAGATACTATTAATTTAGTCCCTGGCACTATAATACCTAAGTCTCCGCAGTCTGGTGGGTTGCAGCCTATACAAGCAGCAGGAAGATTTGATGTTGCTGATATAGTTTTAAGTGATATGCGCTTGAATATAAAACGCGCACTATACAATGATATGCTAGGAAATCCAGACAGAACTCCTGCATCTGCTACAGAAGTAGCTGAACGTATGGCAGATTTGTCACGAAGGATAGGATCAGCATTTGGTAGACTGCAAGCTGAGTTAGTGCAG
>CERP01053169.1_pt1 | contig 16007 bp, 18 predicted proteins | sample 530801 | NCBI WGS metagenome assembly CERP01 (sample SAMEA2620991, study PRJEB7988) | marine metagenome | biome: marine biome (ENVO:00000447); feature: surface water layer (ENVO:00002042); material: "saline water (ENVO:00002010), including plankton (ENVO:xxxxxxxx)" | depth 5 m | reverse complement strand
ATATACTTCATAGTCCGTTGCTTGGTGTATAGTGTGTATTGTTTGCGTTCCTGAGATAAGGCCATCAGTTATATTTGTAATAGCGTACTTAATACCAGCATCTTCTACGATTGCTGTAATAACACCTACATAACCTAAAACCTCAATAGAAACCCCTGTTTCGTAATAATCCGGTAATGTTTCGTCAAAAGTATGCTGACCTATAACAACCCCGTTTTCGTCATAAATATCTCCAGGAGTAAACGAGACCTTTACCGCTCCGTAAGTTGCATCGTAAACCGCTGTACCTTCTAAATAAGTATCTCTGTTTATATTGTCCGTTCTTTGGGTAATTGGCAATGAAACTACAATATCTGAAACGTTAGGGTCGGGGTCTGTAATGGTCATATTTGCCGTGTGTCTTGGGTAGCCGCTCCAAAATTGCGTAGTAGTTAATTGTTCATCACTAAAAACCTGTTTAAAGTTTTCGGCTTTTATTTGATATGGGTCATCATGACTTAAAAAATTAGTCACATTCCCAACCGTTGGCGTTGCGTTTGTTCTATCTGCAAAGTAATGAGAGGCTATTTTACTAATCCAAAACTTTTTAGTAGCAACAGAATTACCTCCCTCTTCGACCAATAAGGTGTCTGACTTAACACAACCGTATTTATCTTTAATAAAAACATTGTAGAATCCTGGCAATATACCGGTAAACACATTCGTTAATTGATATGTTGGTAAGCTTATCCCGTTTTCTTCTATAGCATATTGATTCTCCGTACTGCCTAAGAACAAATTAGAATTTATAGTAACCTTTGAGCTAAAAGCCCCGTCATCAACAACAACACTTTTTATCTCTAATCTGTTTTTTGGTGGTGTAATAGGCAACACCGTAGTAACCCCTCCAATAGTAGCCGAAACCGTCATTGCACTATATTGTTGTCTGGTAAGGGCTAATTGTAGTGTATTAGAGTTGTGCGCCGGGTCGCTATATAAGGTTTCAATAGAAGTATGCGAACGTGTAACTACCAAACCAACGATTGTCCCACCAGTAGAGACGGAGAAGGTGAGATCCATTAGAATGGTAGTACACTTATCAACTGTGTTTTCTGAATATGCTTCAGCAACCGTGACAACTGCATCCTGTGTTGTGGTTGTTAATGTTAGTGTTGTGTTTGTTGATGTGTTTGTTCCACTATCAAAATGATCGTTGTCAAAATGTTCAATGTATACTGCAGTAGTATCATAGGTGATTGTATAAACACCCTTATCGTTATAGTCGTTGTTTATTGCATCTGCTAAGGTTTTAGCCTGATCTGCAACCGTTGTTTTTATTGCAGCTTGTTTGTATGATTGTCTCGAGGGCTTAAATGTAATCTCAATACCTCCACCCGTTAAATCTATTACCCCGTCCGCTGCCGGAACATCTGTAAACTCTATTTTTCTAGTTGATGCCATTATCTATATTGTTCTACTAATTCTACTGTTATTTCGTCTTCAATTTCCATATTGTTGATGAACCCGTATTCATTGCCGCCTATTTCATTAACGATTTTAACACTCTTTAAATAGTTAGGCTTATCAATACCTCCGTTTATTTTATCTCTTAGTGCTTTTGTCGTCTTAGTCACACCCTCAATGATTATGTTGGTCGTTAGTGGATCATCGAAAAGCGAAATAAGCACATCGTCATTTTCGCTCCTTGCTGTACCTCCTATTAGCGTAGTTGTTACGTTTACGTTCCTTTCGGTGTTCTTATACAGCATTTCTGAACCCGAATAAATAGGCTTTGTGTATTCCTGCATGAAGTTCTTAGCGTGTCTATAGATACAATTCATAGGTAATAACCTGTAATTGGTTGCTGAGTCCTTATCATATACACCTGTAATTGCGCTAAAATGCTCCTGCCATTCATGAGACACGTAAAAATCTACATCTAAAATAGTGTTCTTTTCAGCATCTACTAAGAAAATATCTTTGTCATTCTTATGGTTTACGTCTGGATAACGTGAAAACTGCTTTCTAAATATCAATTCGAACCAATCAGGAGCCGTAATAAATGGGCTTACGGCTGCGTAAATGTTGTCTGTGGTGTTACATGGCAAATTAAATTCATTAACCGTGTGCGCTGCTTGCAGTCCGTTCACCTCTTCATTGTCACCCGTCTTAGAATATCCTATTTTGATACCTCCGTACGTTTTCTTCTGGTCCACCTTTCTTTTCACTTCCGAAAGCTGACCTAAATCAATTCCAACCTCTGAACCATCATAAGCATAATCTATTGCTTCTAATAATAGTATAGTTTTTCCCTTTTCTGTTATTATGGTGTATTGGCATGGTTCAATAGCATAAACCGCATCGTATAGTTCCTTAAATGACGTTGTTAGTAGTGGCGCAAGTGTTCTTGCTCCTGTATCTTCATCCGTGTATATTACGTGTCTGATTGTTTCACCACTTGTAATAATTAAGTCAGGCCAATTATCATCTAAAAAGCTGCTTCTAAACTCTACCGTTGGATCTAGTATTTCGGTTATTCTTTCAAAAGCATACTTTACCGGTACGCAATCAATATTCTTTTCTTCAGGGTCTAATGGGTTAAACAAACTATCCTCTTCCTGGGTAATGTCTGCCTTTGTTACCGTGACATCATACACCCCACTATCAATAGAAACGCCAAACATTAAGCTTTGCCCTTCTAAAACCTCTATTACTTCAGTTCCCTGAAATGTTATAGGGTCACCATCGGTTGAGAATGTAGTTTCTATTTGTGTGCTGTCAACGTAATCCAACGCGGTGCCGTTTTCGAACCGGTAAACAACTAATCTGACAGTTACGTAAGTTGAAACGGTTATATCAATGTCAAATGTCAGGCTTAAAGTCTTATCTCTGGTTGCATCCAAATGAAACATATTAGAAACTGATACATCTGTAAAGCTCACTTTATCTACCACATAGTCGTCTAATACAAAAGAGTTATCTTCGTCGCTTGTAATGTCTACATTTAATTTAGGTGTTACTATCACGTCTGAAACAAATGTATCTAACGTATACGCTTCAGATATGTTAAAAACACTTCTTAAAAATATTTTTCTAGCCCTGTGTATGTACTTTTTACGAACTAAAGCAGAAATATCATTACCATTAATATCTGTGGTACGATCCATTTCAAACTTCTCATTAACATTATCCCTAAAAACAGTATCAAACCCATTTTCTACAAAGTCGCAATTAGCACTTGTTTTGTCCCATTCTAAAGTAGGAAACGAAAGGTAAGCAGAATGTAATAATTCAAAGTCATTGTAGTACTTTTCACGTCGTTTTAGCTGCAAACTACCTCCTGCGCCTTGCTTGTAAAATTCACTTATGATAAAAGACCTAGCCCCTTTTACAAATCTAAAGTTTTGAAACACATTCAGCATCAAGCCTCCCGAATCAGAACGCTTTATCTCTTGTTTCACCTCTTCAGAGCCAATAGGTGCATAAGGAAACTCGAAAGAACCGTCAGGGGTAATGTACTCAAGCTTTGTATTTTGTGTTAAACTATTCACTATGCCTTGTTGTTCATATTGTTATAATATCCGTTTTTAGCAATCATTCTCGCTAATTTGCTGTAATTTATAGAAGGAACGTTGTTGTTTATAATAGGTTGCTTCTGATCTTTTAACGCTTGCTTTAAATCATCTACCATTGAGCTCTTTAGCGTTGCCTCACTTATTTGTTGACCATTAGCTATCGTGTTTAATATCATTGCGTTATTTGCTATGTCCATACCGTTAAACGTTCCTGCCTTATGGACCTTATCACCCTTTTGCATATCAATTATGCTGTTTCTTCCATGGAACATTTCTAATTTACCGCTTTTTCTTTCAACTATTTCTTTATAATTACTCCCTTTTGCGTCATTTATCACCGCTGCCCCTTCATGTGTTCCTGCTAAGTGACCTTCTTTAAATTCGGGGATTGTACTTGCAACTACAGATGCGGTTTGCGCAGCTGCAATACCGATTGCTAAAGGAATATTCGCCAACCTGTAAGGTGTACCGCCAGTACCAAGCGTAACAGCATCAATAGAGGCGGCTGCTAAATTTATAGCGGCTATAGTTCTAGCTAGGTTTATAGCTATTTCCGCAACTGCAAAAGCTTGTCCTATTAAAAACGCTTTCTTTTCTTCTTCAGCCCTTTTCTTTTCTAATTCAGCCCTTTTAGTGTCTCTTTCTTCTTCTAAAGCTTCCCTTTCTTTATTGCTTAATCCCTCCCGGTCTAATTTTTCTGTATAGTATTTGTCGTTTGCTTCAATATCATCGTCATACCTGTTTATTTGAGCCTGAAATATTGATTGAATAGAATTGAATGCAAGGTTTGTTAATTCATCATAAAGAGTTCCACGTAATTCTTTGATTTTTTCGTTTGTTTCCCTTTCAGCCTGAAATCTAGCGGCCTGCACTTTTAATTCGTTTGATAAATAATCCTGAGCAGCACCATTATCTGTACCGAAATCTAACCCTTCTATAGACAAAGATCCTACCGATGTGTTTTGCACCCCCTCTAACTCGTCTTTTAGCCTAGATAATGCGGCTTTTGCGGTGTTTATTTTTTCAGTAAATAAAGAGTATTGATCCTCGTTTAATGCGGTTGTCTTTCTTAGTTTCTCTAACTTAGAGATAGTTTGTTCATAAAACTCAATTGATCCCTTCATAGCTAATTGTTCCGCTTTCTTTGCTTTATTCTTTCCTAGAATAGCGTCCCTTTCAGCTTCTAACAACTTAATCTTTGCCTGTATGCTTCCAATTAATATTTTGTTGTTTACATCGCTTTCTCTCAACAACTCATTTTGCTCCTTTAATTCTGAGTTAATAACATTAAGCGTTCTTATTTCTGGCTCGCCTGAAGAACCAATAATCCCACCACCAAAAATTGCATTGATTTTATTTTGATTGTCAATTACTTTTTGCTGTTCTTCTGTAAATGGCCTCATAGACCCTACTAAATTCGTGTACTCTGAATTTTGTTTTATTATTTCCTTTGTAGTGTCTTCTAAACCAAGTCTTAACCTGTCGAAATTTTCTTTTTGCTCTTTTAAAATGGCAAAATTACCTCCCAACACCGCGAAAACCGCTTTTAATGACTCCCCTGTATTGTTGGAGAAAAATTCAAGCTGTTTTATAGATAAACTTAGCGCATCAATTGAGCCTTTTGTAAACTTACCTATTACGCTATTCCCGTTATCCATTTGCAATATAAACCCTTCATAGGTACTATCCAATATCTTTAATCTAGCGTCTAGGCTTTTTAACTGTTCATTTGTTAAGTCTTCCAATGCCCCGCCATTGTCCCGAATAGCCTGAGCGTTTCTATCGATGGCTTCTGTATTGAATGCCAATATAGCACCTACTTTAGAGGCTTGCTTTCCAAATAGGTCATTTGCTAGGGCTAATATCTCCAAACTATTGGCTCCATCGGCCTGAGCATCATTTAACTCTCTTAAAGCGTCATTTAACGTTTTTCCTTGTGTTGCTAGTTTTATCTGAGCGGTTGAAAGTAACCGTCCCGCCTGTTCTGCTTTTAATCCATTATCTGCTAAAATACCTACTACGGAACCAGTATAGGCCAAATCTTTGCCTAACAACCTAGAAATAGGGGCAATATACTGAAATGAGTCCCGCATTCTCTGAAAGTTTAGAGTGGTAGACGTTCGAATGGTAGCAATAGTATCAGCAAATTCCACGGCTTTATCTGTAGACTCACCAAAAGTATTTAACATTTGAACTAAAAACTCACCAGCCTCATCCGCTGGAGCGTCCAAACCTAATGACAAATCAATTATAGGCTTCAATAAATCCTTAATTTCATCCTTAGACTTACCTAAAGTAGCTAGGCTTTCAGCTAATTGCGCAACCTCGTTAGACGTTCGAATGGTAGCCGAGGCAACACCTATGATTGTACTTTCTAAGTCTGAAAGATCATCCCTAGTTGTTCGCATAACACCCGAAAGATTTTGCATTGACTTGTCAAACTGTCGTATTCTGTCAAATGCGTCTCTTACCGCACCAGCAAAAAGAAAAATACCACTAGTTAGCCCAAAGGCCGAAAGAATACTTCTAAAAGACAACCCTAGTCCTTTTAAGGCTGTAGAGTAGTTCCCTACATTTCTTTGGTTTCTCCCAATCGTTCTATCTATCGATAATAAAGCCCTTTGGTTTTTCTGTATTGCAGGGGTTAATCTTTTATAGGATGCTTCTTCTTTTTTATTTAGTTTAATCCCTTGTGCTTTCTTAGCGGCTAAGTCATTATACGTCTTAACCATTTGGTTAGTTCTAACTTGCAACTTTTGGTACTCTGTTGATAGTCTGGAAGTTAGTATTGCCTCTTCCCTGTTTGCTTTTGCTAATTGTTGAGACTCATAACGCTGTTTCGCTGTTGCCTTTAGGGTGTTTGTAGTGGTTTGCTCCTTTTTCACCAAAGCCTCCACTAATTTGTTTTCGGCCCGTGTTTGCTGTTTTAGTGTTTCCGTTAGGTATCCTGAAACTTTATTAGCCTCTTTTGTGCGCTCAACAAATTCCTTCGGTGAATTGATCTTAAAACCCGTCTTTGAAAAGTTATTAATCGTAGAGGCTAACTTTAAAAATTCCTTATCAGCCGTTTGAAGACCTAAAACAAACTCTGAAAGCTCCTTTTTAGCCTTATCCGCTATTATTATGTCAATTACCTCGTTGTTCACGCTGCTTGCTGTTTACTTATTATTTCGTTGCCCAATAGTCTAACTTCAATCAGTTTGGCAATGGGATCTGTTTTAGGGTCTATTTTAACGCCTGTAATTCTTTCTAATCCTACTAATTCCTTCCAAATGTTTATTGCTAACTTCTTATCAGTCTTTTCAATCTTGTCCTCTTCAATGCTGATTTTCATTGATAAGCTTTCAGTTTGAACTCTGAGCCGTTCAAACTCTTCTTCAAATACCTTTGCCTCATTGAACAAATATCCTTTACTTCTTAACGTGTCACCAGCCATTTTAAATATCTCTTTGTAACCGTCGTACTCTAAAAGATAATATGAATGCCTTAATATTTCAAGCGCACCAATTATAAACTCGTATTTCTTTTTCAATCCATCAACTTTAACAATTGTCTTTAAATTCGAATTGTCAATATTAGACGCAATACAATACTCATCATAAATATCAATCCAGACATCTTCAGGTTTATCGTGTTTTCCAAGCAAAGATAAATCGTTAGTTTTCAAAATGTCATAGAAAACTACTATCGGGATATTGTTTATGCTATTGTATAAAGTGTCTTGCAATTGTTTGTCTTAAAGCGTTAAGTAATAATGTATAATTGAAAAAATGTTCATTCTCAACAGTTAACCCTATCATCGTAGGGTATCTCTCTTTGAGTTCATTAGTTTTCCTATCTGTGGCAATCAGCTGAAGTTTGCTGTTGTCTTTAAACACATAAGACCAACTCTTAAACAGGGATCCGCTTGCATAGAAGTTGAAGGGGTCGCCCGCTCGTTTGGGATAGCCTACGCCAGTTAAGCCTTGCGTAATTGATTCGGTAGCTTTTGAATACCTACCTATTATTTTGCCGTCATTCCCTATCCCTTGGAATAACTGGCCTTCTCTTTGCAGATTTATTAAATCGTCTGCTACAAATGTCACCGCTAATTTTAAGTCGCTATCGAAATTCGACTGAGCGTTTAAGGCATTTGACAATATTTTTTTTATAGTCCCCATACGAGTTGCCCCGATATAGGGACTATTAAATTTATGCTACTACTGTAGTCGTTCCTGTAGAAGACTTGTATAATACATCGTCTGTTCCTGGGTTCAAAATAATTGTTGAACTTGCGGCTACAGAATCATATAAAGCAACTGTCACCACGTCGCTAGTGCTTAGTGCTGAAACAGTAAAAGTATACGTCTTAGCGTCCGAATCTGCTACGGCTGTGCCTGTTGGCGTTACCGTTGCCCCATTCACCTTTACAATCCAATTCGCCAAGTCTGTAAGACCCGAAACAAACGCTCCACCTCTTGCCAATAACGTCTTAGCTGCAAATGTGGTGTCCGTATCACTTGGAGCGGTCGGAACTGTCACGCTTACTTGGTTTGCTCCTGTAATCTCATCTCTGAAATAGTCTAGGTTTTCAGCCGCAATCCACGCTAGGTTTCTGTTAAACTGCAATGAATTACTAAACTGAATAGAAATAGAGGTTTTCTGAGAAGTTCCACCCTTGTTGAATGAAATACCCATAACTGAAACCCGTGAGGTACTAAACCCTCTTGCGCCGCCTGAAGAAGTTTCGCTCCATAACTCGTTTCCTTCATCATCTACTAACTGAACATCCCAAATATCATCGCCTTCTAAGGCTTCAAGGATTCTTTGTTGATACAACCCTTTTCTCCACATAGCGGTTAGGCCATAAAGCCCTTTTCTGGTTGTTCCTTCTAATCCTGTAGCTTCAGCAGTTTCTACCTCATCTGTAGGATCTGTCCAAGTAAAGTCGTATAAGTCCTGTACAGGAATCATATTACCCGCCTGTTGTTGCGTTCTTAGATATGCCTTGTTGTAGGTATCTGTTGACGCTGTTACTGTCCCTTTTTTCCAAAAACGCAAGTCTTTTAGGTTTTTGAAATCGAATTTACACCCTACTTGTCCTGATCCAATAAGGTCAGCAACAGAGCAATTCGTTATATTTAACTGGTCTATAAGTGCCATTTGTTATATTTTTTTTAATTTAATTAATGTTTCAGCCGCTTTTTCGGTAAGATAAACAGCCTGTCCAGCTTTTTTAACTCCCCTACTCGTTGGATAATCAACTTTTAAGATATACTTTTTAGTCGGTTCCAACGCCTTCTTAATTGGCTTTTTTTTCTTTTTATCTAACTTTGCCATTTTATTGTATTTTGACAATTATTAATCATACGCACATTACAATCGATTGTTACCGCATCCCACAAATCAATAGTTTTATTTTTATCCTGCTCCGAATAATTCGGCAACTTTTCAATAGTAAAACTTCTATCCGGCATTGAAAGTATTGAAGATTTCGTTAACCCTTCAATTAGTCTATCAACTAAAGGATTTAAAAATAGTAAGTAAGAGTTTTTCAGTCTGTAGTCGTTTAATTGACTAACATTTAATTCTCTAACCGCTATAATAAACCTACAACTTCTTTCTACCTCTTCATCGTTAGTTAAATGCTTTTCATTCCCTGAGATTAGCCATATTATAGGATAAGGCTGAGCGTTTAAGGCAATATATCTGTTTAACTCGTCTTGGTTTCCCCAATGAAAGTTAACAGTAAAACCACCTATAGTCGGCATTTGACCAACCATAACCTCTATCCCATCCTCAAATACGATCATATACCAAAAGTATTAATAGAAGGATGCAAAGTAAACACGCCCTTTTCAGGATAGTCACTTGCATTGTCTTCTAAATATTGATACAATGATACCAAATGATTGCTTCCTACCATCCAATCTATGCCCACGCCTAATGACGTGTGAATTATGTTTGGATTCGTATTATGTCCTCCTTGGTACGCCTCTAAGAACTCTATATAAGCCCTTGTTGAGCGTTCATTTGAACTGACTGGAACACTATTCACCGCTTCAGGGCGTTCAACTCCCATAGTGGTGAATATGTCCTGCTTATCTCTTAAAAACTGATAGTAAACATAGGCAGGCAGAAGGGGACTACTTAAAAGCCCCTCCCAACATACCGTTACACCATCTTTTGTATAATTCTTCCCGTTTATCAAATCAATAATATTTGCAGGTTCACCCCCTGTTAAAGGATAGTCATCTGCTACTAATTCATAAAGGTCGAATCCTAACGCATCGATTAATATTCTTCGCTCATACAAATCAATAGACTCTTGAATATCTACCGTGTAATCAGCACCTAATGGAGCAGCAACAGCGTTAGGTATCTTAAATCTTCCTGTTTGAAATGTTGTAAGCGTTGTTATCATTATTCAGAATATTTAGCGATTTTACGGTCTACAAGGCTTTTTGCAATCTCTTGACCGATTATAATCTCCGTTCCTTTTTTTAACTGTTTATGGTTTTTTACAACCTCAATTTTTACTTGCATATTCTGTTATTTTAAGTTGCTAATGTTGCAATGTCGGCAGCCACATCGTCTGAATAAATAAAAGCCTTAGCGTCTGCTGTTCTAACTAATAGCTGAATGCGCTTTCTAGCCTTAATTCTTTTGATGTCGTCTGTAAAATCTGTACCTGTATACCCTTCGCTCAATACAAGACCTGCTTTTTCGTAAATAGTAGCATATCTTCGGTCACCTACAATCATCGTGTTACTCGCCATTGATGCGTCTATAACAGGTATAAGTCCGGCTATCATTCCGGTTTCTTCATCAAAAAGATACCTGTTTTGGCTATCTTTCTTTAAGGCATAGGTGTTGAACGTTGTAAGGTTCATCACCGCAATATCATATCGGTATTTTTTACCTAATGTAGCTGATACACTTTCCACCATTTTTGTGCCTAAATCCTTCAAATTAGCGTCTGTAATACCAGAAGCCGCAGGAGTGTAAGCTGTAGCTGAAGCGGTTAACCCTTTCAAATTGTTTCCGGTGTTGTTTCCTGTTGCCAATTGAGTATCAACAACATCCTCAACGTTAGTAGAAAGGAACCGGTTTAATTCGGCCGCCGCTAGTGCGTTATCTTCTCCAAACTCTTCAACTACTGGTAATGTATCACCAATCTTTTTTAGAGAAATATTGTAATACTGGAAAGTTGCTGTTGACTCTGCAAAGGAACCTCCCTCGGCTACTGTCGCCGCCGCTTTTACTGTCGTAGCATTGTCCCAGTCTAAATATCGAATAGTTCCTGCGTCCTGTCCTTCCGGTATTGTTATTTTAGGTAACACATTGTACAAACCTCTGTCTTTTCTGTCCAATTGCCCAACGTTAGGTAAAAAATACCCTGATGCGTTGTTACTAATAGAAGTAGAAGAAACGGTGGCTTTTAAAACAACTTCTTTAGATCTGTCGCCTTTTACAATAGCTCTAATATTGTCTTTGTTTTCTTTAATTTCTTCTGAAAGGGTAACCTTTTTTTCAGGTGCATTCCCGGTATTCTTCATTGCTGTAATTGTTTCCCCTTGCGTTACAAGAGCCTGTTTTAATTCGTCATAGTCTTCTTTCGAAACGAAATCAACTAATCCTTTTGTTGCTTCTGTAATCATCGCCTCAACCTCTTTTTTAGATGCCTTACCTTTGATTGCTTCTTTAATGGCCTCTGTAGCTAAATCGCTATACTCTTTTTGTAATACTGCAATTTCTTCCACTATTTTGGCCTCGTATGTTTCCTGGGTTAAACCCTTTGAAACTAGAAATTCACTCCAATTCATGTTTATTTGTTTAAATTTATTAAAAATAGTTTTTTACGAAGTGCCTGTGCAGCGGCTTCATTATTTAGAATGTCCTGTTCGGACGGTTCTGCTTTTGGGTATTGTATTTCAGTAACGCTATTTGAGCCTTTAACAACCATACTTCCCTCTTCAACTATCTTTAGCTCATATACAGGCCAAAAATAACCATCCTCTTCAGCCTCTTTGCGGTTTACTATCTTATCAATGTGTTTTTGATACTCTGCATTCTCTTCTTTTAAATCTGGATCGTCACTCTTAATAGCCAAAGCCATTTTCACATACTGCATTCTTATTGACCCTTGTACCGGTAATTGTTGCTTTATAGCCGCCACCGCTTCAATAGGGGAGTAATCAAATGTATTTGTTTTGAATATCAATGCTTGTGTTGAACCTTCAGCATCATAACCTAAATCCTTCCATGCTACATCTTTAAGCAACATCTCTACTTGATCAGGGTAGGCGATAATTTTACCTACACTTAAATCATGGTTCATTGCGTAGTGGACTTTTCCCTGCTGCATATCAACCGTTCTATTCATAGAGTCAGTAATATGGACATCTTTATGCGAGTCCATGAAATATGTGTTGCTTATAACCGGATAAATAAAGCCTTTCTCTAATCCGTCAATTCCCTTCGCAATAGACTCATTAGAAAAACTATTTGATGCGCTACCCTTGTTCTTAGACTCAAAGATATGCTTCTTTTTGAATGATATAATACGTTCTTTATCCTTAGACAACGCCTTAAACATCTCTAACTTGCTTTCGAAATCCCGATTTAATTCTTTACAATGTATCATTTCGTTACTGTTTTGCCGTCCTCAATCTTTTTAAGCCGATCATCAATAGCCCTTGAAATCTTCTCGCTATCCTTCATTTTGTCTTTAAGCTTCTTCAGCTTATCAATATCTTTACTTTCCATCTTCATCTAAATTTATTCCCATAGCCTCTAAAAATTCTTCAGGGTCAATTGTTGTGCCTGTCAAATTTTTTATTGCTGTACTTACCTTTAAAGCCTTATCCGCTTTCTTATCCTCTATCATCTGCATAGCAGGTAAATGTTCTAAACTAGCCGTTAATGGCTCTGGTAGATTATATCGTGATGTTAGAGTGTTGCAATAATCGTCTAGTTGAGGTTGTACTACGTTTTGTATTAAATTAACCTGGGCAGTCGCTTGGTTTTCATCTGTTGCTCCTGTCTTGTCCAACGTGTATAGCTCTCTAGGTATTCCGAAAGCATTCATAATAGGCATTGAATTAGCCGCCACGCTTTCCGGTATTCCCAACTGGCTCATAGGAACGTGTAAACTTGTTGCCTCCAACATACTAGTGGTAACGGCAATGTTACCCTTACTACTATTGCCCCCATAAGAACCAAAGGTATCCTCTACATTTTTCTTGTCTATAGGATCTAATGACCTACTTATAGCAGTTCCTTTAGAAGAACCACTAACTACCCATCTACCCGCCGTCTTTAATGCGTTCTTTTCAGCAGCTAAAGCAATATTTATATTTTTTATGTTTTTGGCAATAGAATCTAATCGTGAGGGAGATTTTAGTAAGAAGTCATCCGAAAGGCCATTAGCAACATCGAAGAAAGGTATAATATCCTCTATGTTAAAAGTCTTTTCCTGCTCTGATTCGGTATACTTGAATTGCTTTTCCTTAATATCTTTTACACTTTCATCCTCAAATATTAACCTGGTTGCGAAGTCTTTGTTAAATTCTACCTTAGAAGGGTTGAGGTTGTAGATAGCGGACATATTCTTATAGTCGAACCCGTCTGGAACAACATCATATTGGTATACCCATCCATAAGAATACTTGAAAAAGAAAAATTCCCTTAACAAATCTTGCTTAGATTGGAAGGGGTTAGGATTGTTTATTCTTTCTATTAAAGGGTGGTTGTCTTGTTCGCCAATACTAAAGATTGCTTGACTTGCTAGGTCGCTGATTAGATCAACACATCTGAAGGTTACGGGGTTTGTGAGTAGACAGTCTAGCTTATCGCCTAAGTCCCAATTAGTGTTTCCTCCTCCTATCTGATACCAAACATTACCAGATCTATCCCGCTCAAATACGTACTTAAACTTCGATAACCAACTCAATTGCGCATATTTTTATACTAATATGCTTACAATATTACGACATTTTTATTTAATATGCAATGTGTCTATAGTTTGGTTGTTTACAATAGGTTTTGCTTATTGCTTAGTTAAGGTTTACAAGCGGAAAAATTCTAGTTGTTGGTATTTCCCAATGATACTCTTTAGTTATTTTTTTCATAACTAGCGAGCGGTAATGTTCTTTAAAGTTACTTGCTCTTACCATATCACCAGCCTTTAATGCAAACTTCCACTCTTTGTGAGCCCAGTCAATTGATGCTTTTAATATTCTTTCTTCTAGTGTCATATCACTCTTGATTAATCCATTGAGGAATGTTGTCGGGGGTTATCTCTTCAAAACGATCTGGCTCGTGGGCTAATACAAACCAATCCCGATTTCCGTCAAAATTAAAATATTCATTATGAGTTAAATCCCTAAAAGTCTTACCTATATGTTTTTGGATTGTGGCTTTTCTAAGCGTTTGGTTTTGTGTTAATTCTTTCATGTCTTTAGATTATTAGTTACTCCCCAAAGATAAGTGTTTTTATCGAATCAATCGCTATGAATGTGGTAAAATGATTAAAAAGAGATTATGAAATACGCCAACAAAGCAAGTCCAATTACCCATAGAGCAGTATTAACCCGCCTTTTTACTAACTGCTTGTTATATGCTTTCTTGTAATTGCCAACACTCCGTTGGTTCTCACTTATAAATTCGTCAATGTTTGTTTTCGGTCTATTTCCTGAAGGTATTCCCATTTGTTTAGGTGTTTTAATTGTTCGTCCCATTATAAATATTTAATAACGCTCTTAGCAACCTGTATTTTAAAATAGATTAAAGCTGCTTTAAGCACGTTCATTTGATGACACATTGTGTCTTTGTATTCCATACCACAAACTGTAAAACAATCAGCATCGTATTTAAGCAAAGCCTTGTGTTGTTTGGCTTGTCTTTTGACATATCGCATCAACACGCCTCTAATGCTTAAATAACTGACATATCTTCCTTCTCTACTCATTATATCCACCTTTCAGGGAAAAGGTCTTTACATACGATCCATAACCCCGTAATACCGTCGGGCGCATCATCATTATAGCCTCCTTTTCTGTTTAACTTGTCGTCTTTGTTGTATGCGAATAGTTCCCGCATTGCCTTATCATACATACCTCCGGCTTCGTAATCACTACGAAATACAAAGTAGTTACGTATGAATCCGCTATTCTGTATGATACGGCTGTGTTTGTTTGCTTGTTGGCTGAATGGATATGTAAGGCACCCTACTGACTTTTCAAGGCTTTCTAGGTAGTTTAGACCTAAACCATTCACTTCTACTGCCATGTGTTCTATTCCCATTTCAATAGCCTTGGCTGCTATCTCTGGAATAGTAATGTCTTGACCGTCTTTAGAGAAGTACCAATCGTAAATATAAACCTGATCACTTATTAAGAATCCTATAGGCATACTGAGCGAATCTGTACCTCTATCCGCTACATCAATGAAAGATATAACGGCTTCTACGTTTTGCAGGTTAAAGTCTTTAGAATCGAATCGTTGTATTGTTTTCTTATCAAATAGAGCCCCCTCTTTACTAGTCAACCAACCACCTATGTATTTATGCTGAAAAAAGTCAGGGTCTTTTAAAGCAATTCTATCCCATTGCGCAACCTTATCAGGGTTTAGGTTTTCTAGGTTTTCGGTATAAGTTGTGTGTATGTTCTCTACTTCCAGATGGTTTGTACTGGTGTAAACCCAATCTCGATCTAAATAGTTTATTGTGTTAATCACCTCGTGACCAACATAAAACCTTTTGTAAATAAAACTATCTGCTGCGTATGCAGGGTTTTGAATCCATATAACTCTATTCTGCACACCTTTCTTTCGTATACTATCGTCTATGTCTATAAAGCTTTTTTCATCATTGTAATCCTCGCCCTCTTCTATTATCCACGTTGTAATGCCTGGTAACGATTTAAGGTTAGCGGTCTGATCTCCTGAAGATGTCTTAATACCTGAGAAGTATATGAAAGATCCAGTTCTATCGTTTACAATATGTGTTTTGGTAATTGTAAAGTCTTGTATTATGGCAAGTCTGTTTAGGGTTCCTGTAAATTCTGGTATAATAGACTTTTCTGCCGTTACCATTGTATATCTGGTGAATAAAACCCCGTGTCCCTTTTCGTATGTCAGCCTAGCAATATACTCATGAACGGAATAAGTTTTCATCCCACCCCTTCCCCCTGTTAAGATGAAATATCTTTTTTTAGAAAAATATAAGGGCTTAAACTTTTCGTGAATTTTACTTACTCGTTGTGGTCCTCCGTACTTACCCATTGAATAATTGGTATGTTTATATCTCCTTTTAAATCAACGTCTTTTTTATCTGATAACCCTAAATCCCTTGCAATTATGTTAGGGTTTAATAAGTCCGCGGCTGCTCCTGTGAACTTTTGAGAATAGATGGTTCTTTCTATTCGCGTAATGACCGTGATAAAATCTTTTCCGTCTTTTCTATCTTGTGAT
>CERP01000990.1_pt1 | contig 16091 bp, 20 predicted proteins | sample 530801 | NCBI WGS metagenome assembly CERP01 (sample SAMEA2620991, study PRJEB7988) | marine metagenome | biome: marine biome (ENVO:00000447); feature: surface water layer (ENVO:00002042); material: "saline water (ENVO:00002010), including plankton (ENVO:xxxxxxxx)" | depth 5 m | reverse complement strand
TAACAACACCAATACTAATACTAATAACAACACCAATACTAATACCAGTACGGCGACTAATACAAATAACAACACCAATACAAGTGCCAATACTAATGTAAACACCAATACAAGCACGGCGGTTAGTACCAATACTAATAGCAACACTAATAACAGCACTAGCAACAATACTTCTACTAGCACTAACACTAGCAACAATACTAGCAACAATACTTCTACTAGCACTAATACGTCGACTAATACTAATAACAACACTAATACAAACGTAAATACTTCTACAAGTACGGTAAATTCAAGTGTTAATCAAACGATAGACAACAACAGCACTACAAACAACACTAACACTTCTACAAGTACGTCCAACAATACAAATACTAATAACAGCACTAGCAATAATACGAATACTAATAACAACAACAATACTTCTACTTCGGAGTCAAAAGTTGAAACTGACAACACAAACACAAATAATAATAACAATAATACTAAGTCTGAAAATACTAATAAAAATATAAATGAGTCAAAATCTGAGCAAGTTATTACACAAAATATAAATAACAAAGCCCCACCAGCCTCAGCTATTGCTCCAAGTATCATGTCTTATTCACAAGATTTATGTACTGTTGGTAGATCGGGAGCTTTTCAAGGTCAGCTTATTGGTTTTTCTGGTGGTCGTACTGTTACAGACCAAAATTGTGAAAGACTAAAGCTCTCGAAATATCTCTATGACACCGGGATGAAAGTGGCCTCTGTTGCCATTCTTTGCCAAGACACACGAGTTTTTAAAGCTATGGAAATGGCTGGGACTCCATGTCCATACAAAGGTAAAGTAGGTAAAGAAGCCACAAGAGAATGGGCTAACAATAAAATGGATAGGCCTGATGTAGAGGAACTAAAAAGTAAATATATAAAACGTTGCAAAACAACTAGATCTGGAAATAACAAAAAGAAATCAGGAAGAACTTGTGCTAAAGAATTTGCTGCTAACTAGCTTAGTTCTACTAAGCAGTGTTGCCCAAGCTACTTATATTTATGAAGCTAACCAGTCTTTATACGATTTACAAACCAATTCATCAGGCTCAACAGGCCTAGGTTCAAATGACGATGCAGTATCTGGAGCATTTAATATAGGATTTACTTTTGATTTTTATGGTCAGTCTTTTACTCAAGCTAGAATGGCTACCAATGGCTGTTTGCACTTTAATCTAACAGGCAGTTATTGTGGGGACTATACCCCTGACCCATTACCACAATATACAAATACTTTATTTCCCTTTTGGACTGACCTAATCAAAGATAATGGTTCAGCTATGAAAGCCAAAGCCTTTGATGACTACACCATTTTTGGTTGGTATAACATGAGGGAATACAACCGAGCTAATTCTGATAACAGCATAGAAGTTTGGCTATATCCTAATAATACATTTGAATATAGATATGGTGAATTGGATATTATTAGCCATGATGTTTTAATAGGAGAGCAAGGTCCAACTACTTCAGATATTTATACGTACCTTTTCCACGATGAATGTAACACAGGTACAACCAATGTTGCTGGTACATGTGTAAACACCAATTGGAATAGTACAGCTAGTAATACTTCACTAGAAGACGGCGGTAGTTTGTATGGTGTAGGCTCGGGTAATGCACTGGATTGTAGTAACGCGCTTAATGATAGTAGTTGTGCGGGGTACGATGCTGCTTATCTAGCCCAACAATGTGATCTAAATGATCTGTATAGCGACTCTTGTCCAGGATATGCTGCTGCTTATTTAACACAACAATGTGACATTACACAGTTATACAGTAATACCTGTCCTAATTATTGGGATGCTTATGATGAACAACAATGTGATGAAGATTCACAATATTCGCCTTCTTGCCCAGGGTATGAACAAGAAGCTTCCGTTGCTTATTATGTAGAAGAAGAATTTGACTATGGCACAGAGGAAGATAGCTGTATAACTAACCCTGATTGGTGCTATGACGATCCTTATGCGGGCATGGAATTAACAGATGAGGAATGGTACGCAATAGATGTAGAAGAATTTGGGCAAGAACAAGTGGACGAGTGGTACGGAGCTGAAGTAGCATTTGACGATACAGGCATGGTGGATTGGGAGTCTACTGAACTACAAACCTATAATGATATTGATGAAGTCATGGATTTATACGAAGAAGAGTTGTGGGTTGAAGAAATTTATATTGTAGAAGCAATTAATATAGAAGAAGAACGCATAGAATATATTGAAGAAATTAGAGAACTTGAAACATTTTCGGAAACACAATCTTTAGAATTAGATATATTTGATGCGGAAGAACTTACGGAATTATATGAATTTGATACAATAATAAGAGAGGAATTAGATTATGAAGAAGAAGTATTTGCAATTCGTGAAGAAGTGGAAGATGAGCACGAAGAAGAAATGGAAGAGCTTCAAGAAGAAAGTGAGCTTATGGATCTCGAAGAAGAAACCGAAAAGCATTTCGCCGAAACCGAAACGGAAGGTAAGCAAGAAAACAAAAAGAGCTCGGTAAGAGTAAGTGCTCTTTCAGTTGTAGCAGGCACACTAAGAACTGCTGAAGCAAGTGTAGTTGAATCAGATGTAGACACTACAGCAAGTGTTGAAGTATCTGGTAGTAATTACGCAAACAATGAATTATTTAATAATGTTCTTACAGAAAATAATAATTCTAATTATGGCTCGACCACTTCAGCGTCTACATCTAATGCGAATAGTTCTAGCGTTATATCCTCTTCTGGGGGCATGAGTACAAGCAGTTCTCCTAGTAGATCAGACCAATTTGCATCCTCCACCGCCCAGACGCAACAAGTTTTGTCTATGAGTTCTGTTGCAGTAACAGATGCTGGGGGCAGTTCAAGCAGCTTTAGTGGGTCTAGTTCTTCTGTGTCCATTAACATTACTCCTATGCCTACAGTTGATAACTCGCCACAAGTTGTAATGGCAGAGGTTCAAGTAACTAATATGGATAACCAAATTGATACAGCAGTATCAGGAGTTATGACAGCTAGTGAAGCAGACCAAGTAGCTGACCAAATTATTGCACAAAATATAGAAACCCAACAAGAACAGGCGGAAGAAGAACTGCAAGAAACTGGTGAGTACGCAGACCAGTCTACATTAGTTGCCTATCTAGGGTATGTGCCCGGCTTTAATTCGTACAGAGACGCACAAATTCCTAACCAAGATTCATGGTACACGCCAAGAGCTATTTATGCAGACGCTAACATAGCTGATAACACCCAAGCTTTTTATCAGTTAGCTGGGGCTAGTTTAAATACTTTGGGAGAAATGATAGACTTACAACCAACTTTATAAAGAGGAAGTTAGCATGGAATGGTTTCAAAACAAAACAACACAAGTAATCGCCTTAGTAGGAATAATAGGAACTCTTGCGGGTTTTGGCTACACCGGGGCTACGTACGTTAATCGCCTTGAAAACCTTGAGGCAAAGATCGGTGGTATAAGTGATACAGAAGATGCACAAAAAATTATAGAAGAAAGATTCATAGCAATTGAAACTTCTGTTACGTATATAAATAAAAGTATTGATGACGGTATTAACCCTTCCTTAAAAAATATTGCTGAGACTTCTAATGAAACTACTAAAACTTTAGCTACATTAACAAATGATGTTGAAAGATTGTGGATTGAAATAGATGATAATAAAAATCCTTTGAGTGATTAATGAGCATTTTTGGTGACGACATAACAGCAGAAGATTTAATTGCTGGGAACTATGCAGGGAGTAAAAAACCTCCTACAAAGTTTGGTAAAGCGTTACGTTATGGTTTAGATCAGCCCACAGAAAATATAGCTACAACATTAGGGGCTTTAGGCTACGACGACACAGCAGGTGGTTTAAGAAATTTAATAGAAGGACCTGAAAACTACGAATCGGCGGCCGCTCGATTCATGAACCCAGAAGGTGAAGGATATAGTTGGAAAGATCTTCCATTAGCTACTGTTGAACAAGCGGGTCAATTGGTAGGATCTATCGGTCTGAGAGCTGCTGGTGCTGGTGCAGGAACAGCAATGGGTGGTCCCGTATTGGGGGCGATTCTTGCTTTTGGTGGTCCTGCATTATTTGAAGCCGTACAAATAGCTGGGCCAGTGGCTTTAGATCGCGCAAAAAACAGAGATCCTCAAGGCGTAGATAAAGAACCCAACGGGGAAGATTGGGCGGGTGCAATGGGCACGGCGGCTTTTAGTGGAGTGCTTAATGCAATCGGTGCTTTTGGTATTCCCGGTTTAAATGCAGCTCTTGGAACAACGGGCAAAACTATAGCTCAAACCTTGGGAGCGGGGGTGAGAGAAGGTGTAACCGAAGGGTTACAGGGCGTTACGGAACAGGTTGGTAGTACAGCGTTCACGGACAAAGGACTTACCATTGATCCTAAACAAGCAATTGGTGAAGGACTAATAGGCGGCACTACTGGGATGGTTGCAACAGTACCTGCGGCTGTAACACAAGCTGTAGATAGCATGAGTTCAACTGTAGACCCTACATTAAGTTCCTTAATAGAGGATTCAGCTTCAGCTTCACCTGCATTAACTGCGGAAACTGTTGAGCCGTTAGCATTACCAGCGGGAGAAGATCCAACAATATCGGAAACCTCAATGGCTCCTGTACCTCAATCAGAAACTTACCAAGACTTTAACATTTTAGACCCTATTCTTTCTATTCCAGAAGATTTGTCTCAGGCGGAAAAATTGTTTACGAGTGAAAATATCTGGCCTCGTTTACCTGTTAAATTAAGAGACGAACATTCAAGAGAAAGAAACTATAAAGAAGATATTCCAAAATTATTCGATTATGTCGAATCAGGGCTTGAAAAGGACATAGAAATACTTTTTTCTCCCAAGAAAACAAAGAAAGCGTACGGTGAAGAACTTAGTAATGAAATAGCTGATTTCAAAGAGGGGAATGAATATTTACCTACAAATATTATTACAACAGACCCTGGTTTTAAGGAAAAAGTAAAACAAAAATATTTAGCCCTACAACTTGGTCTTAGTGAACTTGAAAGTAGTGCTTATATAAAAAGTAGGGATTATGACAAAAAAAGTTGGACGAATCACACCACGCTTATGCGAGTAGCAAATTCAGTTATGTATGACGAAATAGCTTCAAAGCATATTGCACCATTAATGCAAGAAGGATTAAATGATATTGTCCAACCAGATTCAACGTACCCAGACGCTGCAAAAGAATTTGCAAAAAATTTGTTGATAGACGCCAAATTTGATACCAGCAGCCCAGAATTTCGACCGATTATCGAAAGTGTTATGGATACCGACGATAACTTTCACTCATCTTATACTTACAAAGAGACCCTTGATGTATTAAAACCAGAAGCACAACAAAGGATGCGTAAAAGCAAGCAGACATGGGGATCTGATCCAAACGACCTTCTTGATATAGAACAGTTAATGCGTGAGGAAACTAACCAATACTTATTTAATACATTAGCTAATGGCCAGACAAGAAACTTTATACCATCTTTAGAGGTGGTTACAGATCATATAGCTGAATTGGAAAGTAAAAACTTTAATACTAAACTGCGGAACTCCAACTTTTTTCAAACAAAATTAGAGAAAGGAGAAATAAAGCTCCCAAAAGAATTTTCTCCTAGAGATATTAAAAGACTAGAAAAGCAGTTTTATCAAGAAATAGAAAGTCATCCTGAAATATACAGACCAGACTTCGCTGAAATAATGGCTACTGATGCTCCAGTTGGTGTTGAACAAGACGCATTAATTTCGTCTTTAATTCAAAACATGGAGCAAGCAAAGAGAATAACAAATCTTTCTAAAGGATTACCAAAAGACGTCGCCGAAAGATTTAGTGGTCATGCTAAATTAAAAACTTTAAATGAAGCTGAGGGACCAGACACCTCTGCTCCACTTACTTATACGCAGCCACCTGGTAAAGAGATAGGGCCTCTTCCAAGTTTTGTTGCTTCTAGAGAAGAATTGGCAACGGCAGAAAACGGACCGTTGGATCCTAATTTTTTAACTTATAGCTTATCAAGGAGTCATTTAGACAAATTACGAAGCAAAGGTATAGCGAGTTTATCGGGTTCTGAAATGCTTACTTACTTAACTACGCCTTATAAAAAACTCCCTGAAAATTTAAAAGAAATATCTGAAGCGGTTCCCAAAAAACAACAGGGAGAAGACGCCCAAGATAGTTCTGCAAGAATAAATGAAATTAGAGACAACGCTATTAGACCTTATCTAGAGTCTCAAGGAGAGCTTCCAGTTTCAATAGAGTACATACAAAAATTAATTGATGACAATGCAAGCCGTTTTATTATAAATGAAGCCAGAAGTTGGGAAGGGGATGACTTACGGTGGGGTGGTTCAACACACAGAATAAGTGGTCCGATTGAAGGTGAAGCTGAATACACAGTAAACCATGTTCCTTTATTAAAGCCCGAAGAACAAACAATTGTAGATAGTGATGATATTAAAGCAGGCAAAGAAATATTACAAAACAGCCCTAATGTTTATACAGAAAGAGACATGCACAATTGGTCTTCTAATAAATGGAACATACGAGGTCTTGGCACAGTAGGTTGGCTGAGGGGGGATTTAAGAAAATTCGGCGACAATAAAACAGGGGCTTTGTTAGGAGAATCACAAAGTTTTTGGATTCAAAAAACAAGACAAGCGATGTCTAAAGCAGCGCAAGGAGGATTTTCCCCAACAAAAATATTTCGTAGCGATTTTCAAGAACAACAATTAGACATTCAAAATGCAAGTCAGCCTGAGCTAGAGCAATTAATATTTGAACATAAAGAAGGGCTCCCCGCAGCTAAAAAAGAAATAGAAGACACACTTGCAAGAATAGGTGGGACAAAAACAAAACAATACCCAGAGGGGTATTACACAGCGTTTTTAAGTGACCCTCAAACAAAAGAAAAGCTTGTAAACAATCTTTTAAAAGATCTAAACAGACTTTATACAGAAGATACAGAATTTTCAAATTATTCTAATACTGCGAATGAACTTTTAAAGTTAGATCCTGAGTATGAAGTAGAAACAAAAAAAATTAATCTCGAAGAGAGCCCAAAAATAATAGATAATTTTGTACAAAAAATTGTTGAAGTTCAGCCCGCTAGAAAAGATTTTGCTATTATTTTTACTGAAGAAAATCTAATGAAACAGCGCAAAAAAGAAATAGAATTAGACGACAGAGTATCTGGTATAGGCTTACGAAATTTACTATACAAGGACTTCAAAGACCAAGGAGTAAATATATTCGACGATAACGTAGAAATGAGTGCTGTCTACGAGTCTGTTGAAAATATAGTCAGGCAATCAATAGAAAATTCGGATCAAGCAAAAAGAATGCTTGAACTGCAAAAAAATACCCTTGAAAAACTTTTTCAAGACTCTCCTGCTATTGAAGACCACTTGGAGCTTCTTAAAGTATTACCTGACGAACAAACAATACGTGAGTTTGAGCGTTCTTTGGAAAAAGGGGAGGCCGTAATTCAGCCAGATCCTCCGTTTAGAAATAAATTTAATCAAATGAATTTAAGAGCATGGATTGTTCAAAGCATGAAAGATGGGCTAGAGTTTGTTCTTGTCCCAGCTACCAAAAATGGCAAAGAATACCTTACTGTCACGCAAAAAACATACGGACAAAGCAGAGCTCCTATGGGTAATTATGTTTCAATGTTAAAAGAAGGCGAAAAAATAGCAAAAGAATACGGTCTTCCTATACAAACAGTCACTATAGATGTGGGTAATGGAAAAACAGGCGAAGTAACCTCTATAGATATAAGACCTTTGTATAAAATAGTTACAGAAGGCGGTTTTAAAGGCTATAAGAAAGGTGGTCTAGTGACAAAGGCCCAAGGAGCAGGTTATAGTATGAACTTAGGAAACTACGGCAGGAATTACAAATGATCCCAAGAGCAGGAGACACACAATACGGGCCTTCCATTGAGCCTAGGGAACCAGATCCTTCTGAGCAACGAACAATGGCAGTTGTAAAAATGCTCATGAGTCTAGGTTACGATGAAAGAAGAGCCTATCAAATGGCGAACAAAATAACAGGCCTGGGGGAGAATATTGCCGAAATGACCCCTTTTGCTATGGAATTAGCGGAAGAACGAGGCGAGCCTACCCTTAATGCGTCTCTTTTAAGTGGACTACCAGGAGCAATGGTTGCTAGAAGACTTGCCTCTAAAGCAATGGAGTTAAACCGAGTGGATAATTCTTTGTATGAGCTTAAGTCTAAGATGAACGAAAGACCCGGCGAAGTTGCGTATAAGCGTTATCTAAAACAAAAAGAGGCTTTGGAGGCTCAAAGAGAACAGCTCATACGAGAAAGTACACCTCAACAAGGTCTTCCTGGTGTTGATCCTGCGTCTGCGGGAAAACAGTCCGCGGCAAATCTTTACCCAGGTACTTCTTCTGGGACTATACAAAATGTTGGAAAGCCTGGTCTTACTGAGGGTCTGTATAATTATCGAGGGTACTCTGTTGAACGAATTGGTAAGCCTAGTCCTGATGCTAAATGGAAAATAAAAACAGATGAAGGAGAGGTAATAGTTCCTTCACCTTTAGAAAATGCAAAAATTAACATAGACAAAATAATCGACGGAAAAAAAGCTTTCCGCATCCCAATTAAAAATAAAATAGCACAAGAAGCTGAAGGAATATATGAGTACCGAGGATACACCATACAAAGAAGAGGGCCTCGTGGAATGGGCGAAGATACTCATTGGGAAGTAACTAATAGCCCTGTTGGACCAGTACCCCCAGAAGAATTCGGAAAGGTTAGTGTACTGGGTGTATTAAGAGATCGAATTGATAGTAAACTTGGCCTCGAATATTTTAAAAACGGTGGTTTAATTATGAACTACGGAAACTACGGGAGAAACTACACATGAAAAAAAAGAGAGCAAGAACAGATAAGGGATTATATGTAGCAGACAATCCAGAAACTGTTCATATTAATGAAGCCTGGGTGCATATACCAAAGTACGAAAGGATCGGAAAAGATGCTACAGACCGAATGCAGAAATATATTGAAGGGCTAGAACGCAACATATCGGAAAGGTAATGATAAGTATAAAACGTATCTGAGAAAAAAAGTTATTCATAAGTAATGTGTATATTCTACTATAAACAAGATCAATGAGGAAGAGCCCCTCACACAATTCTCGTGATAAACGTGGAAAAAACACACATATTTCTTTCCCAAAGAAAACCACACAAGGAAATTCTAGAAATTCTAAATTGAAGCCCGGTAAAAAAAGATACAGAGGCCAAGGCAGGTAATTTTATCCCCTAGCTCCCGCATATTATGCTAAACTTCTTATAGTTTTTAATTATAAGGAAGAAATTATGAATGTATTAAGTTTATTTGACGGTATGAGTTGTGGTCGACTGGCTCTTGATCGTCTAGGTATCGAAGTTGACAAGTATTACGCATCTGAAATAGATAAATACGCTATCCAAGTAAGCCAGGCTAACTATCCTGACATCATACAAATAGGTGATGTCTGCGATGTTAAAGCTGAAGATCTGGAACCCATTGATTTAATATTGGCGGGCTCACCTTGTCAGGGATTTTCTTTTGCAGGAGCTCAATTGGCTTTTGATGACCCGCGTTCCGCATTGTTTTTTGAGTTCGTGCGTTTATTAAAAGAGTGCAACCCTAAATATTTTTTGTTAGAGAACGTCAAGATGAAGAAAGAATATTTAGATATAATTTCAGATCAAGTAGGAGTAGAACCGATACTTATTAATAGCGCATTGTTATCTGCACAGAACAGACAACGTTACTATTGGACTAACATTCCAAACGTTGAGCAACCTGAAGATAGAGGTATTGTACTTAGAGACATACTAGAGACAGAAGCCGATGAACGACCGACCAAGGACACAGAAAGAAACAGAAGGCATTACAGAACTTATGACGAGAAGTCTTTATGTATGACTGCGACTATGTACAAAGGTGCTGGGAACAACGGCATGACTTTAGTACCTATGAAAAAACCTAAACGAGTGGGTACGGCGGTGGATCTAAAAGGACACGATCAGATCAAACGAGTTTATTCACCTGATGGTAAGTCACCTACATTGACTACTTGTGGTGGTGGACACAGAGAACCTAAAGTAATGGTCAGAGCTTTGACTGAACAAAGGACTGAGGAAAGTAAACGAATAAGGAAGGAACACCGACAAAGGACAGGGGAAGATTGGTCGCCACGAGGAGGCAAAGAAATGGTTCCAAGAAAAGACGGTAAGATGAATACGCTCACCACTTCTTTAACCAAGTCTCATACATTGGAAGTCACTAGACTGCCCGACGATGTAAAAGCAGGTGCGATGAGAGGTAGACAAGTAAGTGGCGACGGATCATGGACTCAGCAACTAGAGACCAGGGACGACGGCAAAACCAATTCTTTGACTACAGTACAAAAAGATAATGTGCTGACGCAAGATGATGTATATTGGAGAAAGCTAACACCATTAGAGTGCGAGAGATTACAAACAGTTCCAGATAATTACACTGATTGTGTTTCTAATACACAAAGATACAAGATGCTTGGCAATGGCTGGACTATCGAAGTAATCGCTCACATACTAAAGAATATAACCGTGCCAAGCGGGAAGTAATACTTGGAGAGTGCCAGCAGAAGGTGTGCTCTCATATGAAAAACATCTGCAAAAGGAGCTGTATACTCTCCTTAATTAGAGACGGTGATCCTTAAAGGGCTTGACATATGTTAAGCCCTTTCCTTATTATGGGCTAATGGACATAATGGGAAAATCCCAAAGTCTTGATGACAACCCTTGTATAGGGATTTGTTCTGCAACACAATGGGGCGACGCAATCTGTAGAGGATGTGGAAGAACGGCCACGGAGATACGTGATTGGAATACTCTGCCCTCAATTTCTAGAAAGTTAATTGTCTTACGAGCCGTGGACGACGGTTATAAGCCAAGACAAGTACAACAATACACTTCAATTATGATAGAATCTTCTACTATGAAAAGGAAGAGTACATAATGATTGATGAAGTTGAAGTCACAGCAATGGCGCCTGGTTCGCTTCCTTTTTCTTTTTATGATGTAGGGGGACCAAATTTCGGTACGGATCTTAGCCAAGGAATAGGTAGCTTTGATCCGGGTAAGTACATTGAATCATATATGAATTCGCCTTTTGCAACCCAGGTAACGGAAAAATACAAGGAGTCGAAGGCTCCTACACATGCTCCAGCAGTCCCCCCAGCAGAAACAGGGCGATTCGGAGGAACGTTTGGTCCTAAACTTAAAGGATTTTTTAAAAAATTAGCAGAAATACACCCGGCAACTCGTACTCCTATGTTCGCGTTCAATATGATAAAAGGGCTGAAGAATTCAAAGGACCCTAAAGCGTTTATGCAAGGTATGTTGCAAAAATTAGCCATGCGTAAAGTGATGGGTAACTTTGGAATGAGCTCCATGCAAAGACAAGGAATTGGTTCGTTGATGAACGTGGCCAGAGGTAGGCAGAACTGGCAACAAGGGCTTGGAGGGTTTGCTACTAATGCGGCTTTCTCACAAATGATGCCTAATATATTAAAACAAGCACACCAAGCAGGGGGCATGAACGGAGTGTACGCGGCAATGGCAGCTTTACAAATGGCTAGACAAAGAGCCCAACAAGGCGTATCACGAGGTTTAGCGGGTCCTGGCGGTGGTGGTTAAATCCACCAAACAGGTGCAGGCGGGGTCGGTCATAAATATATTCATGGTAATATTATAGTGAATATATAGGATACATACAATAGACGAAGGACAAAGGACCAAAGACCTCACCTGAGATCGTATTTAAGAGTTAGCTCTAAGTTCTTGATTTAACTCACAATTATTTTTTTCTAACTTTGGCAAGGTGAGACTGTAAGTCATTGATTCTATTGAAGTCTGTAGATACTCTATACAATAAAACCTCACCTCACTTCTATTTTTTACAAAAAGATTTTTTAAATACAAAATATTTACAGAATTTTAATTTTTCAGGTTAGAAGTGCTGAAAATATAGCTCTTATAAGGGTTTAGAGCTAACTTTGCAGAAGTGAGGCCAGGTGAGGAAAGTTAAAAAACCCTTATAGAATGCGGTCTGCCATCTAACCTGACAGAAGTGAGGAAAAATTACCTACTTTTTATTACTTTGGTATATAATCTGCACCATGAAAGAAAATTGTTACAAAGGTCTGTTTTGGGATTTAGAGACTGAAACATTCCAAAGATGGAAAAATAAAAAATGCCGAAAGGAATCTCAGGAAACATCTCAGGAAGAAACGAAAAACATTTAACTGCTAAGCAAGTTCGTTTTGCTAAGGAGTATGTTTACAATGATGGAAGTAAGACACAAACTGAGTGTGCTTTAGATGCGGGTTACGCAGACACTTCTGCTTCTGTCCGGGCATCTGAATTAACTAACCCTCAGAAATATCCGCTTGTGGTTCGCTACATACAAGAATTACAAAGAGAGCTGGATAAAAAATACGAAGTTACTTTTGGTAGGCACGTTAGAGAGTTAGCTAAGATCAGAGATAAAGCTATTGATAAAGGTAATTTAACTGCTGCAGTTTCTGCTGAAGTACAAAGAGGTAGAGCGGCAGGTTTATATGTTGAGAGAAAAGAAGTTCGTACAGGTACTTTGGAATCTTTAAGTGAAATAGAAATAAAAAATAGAATCAAAAAACTTCTAGGAGATTATAAGCCTCTTTTAGAAGTTGAAGACGCAGTAATTATCGAAGGCGAGTAATTTCTTTTACGCCATTATTGTAGGCGACTTCCATTATTCCGTTATTAATGTGGACATATTTTACTTGTCTGTCCCATCTTTCTTTTTCTATAGCGTCGCGTCTTTGCTCCACTTGAATGTCATATTCAGTCATCGTACTCTTCCCAAATAATAGACTCTATTGCTTGCTTGTCTGTCTCTACTAAAGTTGGTGAAACGTCCAGCAGCTTAGCCTGGATTCTGGCATGGCTATCTAATGGACAATCTAAGCATAATTTATATGCGTGTTTTTTAGATATACTATAGACCCTCAAAAATACTATTAAGTCCTGTAATTGATTTCTTCTAAATATCTGCACTACTGCTGTTGCCTGTGCTTCGTCTAATGTTGCTTTCATTCTTAACATAGTTTTCTCCTTGCACGCCTTTTGCGTGCTTTTTCGTTATTGCGGTCTCTTACCACTTGATTATCTTTTTCTATATCGAGCATTAATTCATTGCGAATAGCTCTTTTTTGAGACATAGACCATTTACCTAATATTACAATGTCTCGTTTTTTAACAATCCATGTTTGATGCCATTGTTTTTCTTTGTCAGCATACTTCCAATTGACTACACCATGTTCGGTAGAATTAAATTGGAAAGTAGGCCAATAATCAGGATCCATTTTTATAGGGATTTTGTAATTTCATTTATGATTTCTCCTATGAGTTGTTTATGTAGTTTTCTGTCACTCATAATTCTCCACTCATCATCGTGTAGAGTAATTATGGGTACGCCGTCTCTATATGGAAAAACATAATATTTAACAGCTCTATCAATTACTTTAGATTCTATTACTTGTACTCCATCAAAAACATCTTCTGTCTCCTCCCAGATCTTATCAAATAATGTTTTATCCATTACCACTTCCTCCACATTCTTGACATAGCGTGTCAGGCATACCTAAAAAACCATGACCATTACAATTCGGACATTCCTCCATTAGCTTTTCTCCTCTATTAATCGTTTTAAAAACCACCTGGCTTTGTGTAAATCTTCTTGGCCGTTCTTCTTTTCATACCTCCAAAGATATTTAAAAATACTGCCCTTGAGATAGCCCTGGAATGCTTCGGGAGTCATGCTGGATTCAATAGCCTCTATACATTCAATATCGCTGTCCTTGTAATGATCGGGATTGATACTATCGCTCATTGTCGGACTCCCACCATTTAGTTACAAACATATCATCTACAAACTTTTGGCATTCTTCTTTGTTGCCAACTGAATGAGAGATTACTGCTTTTCGCATTGTCTCTATTTTGATATTGCCATTAAGGATTTCTTGTAGCCACCCAATAGAACCAGAATGATCGTATTCATCAAAAAATTCTTCAACTGCATCCATATCCAAATGTATTTTTTTAGTTACTTGTTTACTCATCTTTGGCCTCCTCAAAATCTCCGTCTTTATAAACCAAGTCAATGACACTATCGTTTCTTATTGGTGTTACAGTTTCGTCGCTATCGTCTGGCATTGAAAAGTCATAGACCTCACTTAGATCAACATCAGCTATATCAACTTCATCAGGTATCTCTATAGTTTGGGTGTAGGTTTCAGTTACAGTACATTTATATTTCTTACTCATTGTCATTTTCCTCTTTTAGTTCTTTTATTATTTCTAAAAGCCTAGTTAATTCAGGGTATATTTCGTCTTGATATTTGGGGTAGTTTTGTACTGCTCCGCATTGTTGAAAGCCCCGGCATAACTTAATAGCTATTGTTTGTATTTCGTTTATCTTATCTTCTTCCATTTTAGTAACCCTTAGTCATGTGCGAATAGCAATCAGGTGTTGGGTTGTTAAGGGGTTGCCCGCATGAGCATTGACTTTCACTTGTCCAAGTTGATTTTTGTCTATTTTTATTGGCAAGTCTTTTTTTCTTTTTCTGCTTTTTCATATTTTTGTAAGGTGCCTGGTGTTGAATTTTCATATTATTTCCTCTTTCCTTTTTTTGGTATAAATTTGTCCTTAGAAACATAACGCGAGCCATCGTTGTATTTAGCAGGAGTGAGTGAAGCCATACAACTTATTATGTAGTGTATGTCTTCCGTTATTCTTGGGGAGTCTTCTTCTAAGTCAAGAGTGTGTTGTACTTCCCAGGGCAATCCGCCTTCAGGTATTCCTTGTTCTCTTGCTCCGTTGGGATGGTCCTTGTAATCTTTAGGGCCTAAACCTTCGTTGTGACTATTTGCTGTGTGTCTTTCAGCATGACATTGATCGGAGCAATAAAATTTATTTGATGACCTTTTTCCTATGATGGGTTCGTCACACCAAACGCAGTATTTATCTTTCATTGTTCTAAAAATTTATTGGTAATGGCTTTATGAATCTTGTAGGCTTCCTCAGCTTTCATGTATTCGCCATTTTCCTTATAGATCATTTCTGGAGCAAAATCACCTGTCATCAATTCTAAAGCATTTAATATAAAATCTTTTTCCATGTCTGTAAGTTTACTTTCTTTTTCTTTAAGCCTTCTAAGTCTAGCTTGTAGTAGCTTTCTAGCGTGTGCTTCATCTCTAGCTTCGATTTCAGCTCCTTCTAGTTTCCCTGATGTTACGTTGTATTTCATATTGCTTTCAACCTTCTATCTATTTCTTCATCGGTAGCACGAACAACAAAAGTATCAGAAGGTATTGATTTAAGTTCACTTAATTTTCTACCTTTCACATAGGACGAATCAGGCCCTGAATACGCTCTATTATATCGACCACCATTTAACAAATGTACTATGCTGTTATATATGCCTAGCTGTTTGTTTATGCTCGATACTTCTACGCGATCATCTTTTGTTTTTGCGTTCTCTAATTTTCTTTTCAATACTCTTCCTAAAGTTTCAATCTCTGCTGTTGCTATGGATTCATTCTTCATATTTTCTCCCCCTGTTATTAAATTTCTACCATCTACATTACATTATATATCCCATACAAGCAAGCAATATTTAGCTCCCTAATGTATAATATTTTACTGTGGCACAACCTGAAAAATTATTTTGGCAACAGATCAGAAAAAACCTAACTGCATTTTCGTGGATAAGGTTGGAGTCAAGGGTTAATCATGGAATTCCTGATGTTCTAGGCACAACTAAAGATGGCGTCTATTTTACAACTGAGCTGAAGGTAACTAAAAGTAACAAAGTTAATCTCTCTCCACACCAGATCGCATACCATGAAGAGCGTAAAAATTCTTGTGCTTTCATCTTGGTCAAGCGTCTCTTGGAGAGCAACCCTAAAAAATCTCAGCTTCACATCTATGGAGCGGAACAAGTT
>CERP01013124.1_pt1 | contig 16156 bp, 13 predicted proteins | sample 530801 | NCBI WGS metagenome assembly CERP01 (sample SAMEA2620991, study PRJEB7988) | marine metagenome | biome: marine biome (ENVO:00000447); feature: surface water layer (ENVO:00002042); material: "saline water (ENVO:00002010), including plankton (ENVO:xxxxxxxx)" | depth 5 m | reverse complement strand
TAATATAAATTATTGCCTTCAGTGAGAAAATCTGTTGATCTGAGAGCCAATCTTACATCAAATGCTGAATCAGCTCTTGCGGTTGTGTAGTAAAGGTTATCACCCTCTGTCAGATCGGCAGTATTAAAATAAGATAATCCAATCCGTGCATTGAATAATCCACCATCGGCCGTGTTAATACTAATAGTAGCATTTGAAGAATCGAATAAAAGATTTGAAACACCAGCTACAGGAATAGTACTAATGCTATCTATGTGACCATAGTCATTAACACCAATTATTGGAATTGAAGTCGAGGATCCATACGTTCCACTAACTACGCCTGATAGTGAGTGCTCAAATATACCGGTAGTCGAACTATACTCTATAGCATTATTTGCACTAAGCAAATTTCTAGCATCAGAGTCAAAACCTCGGTGTATAAATTTAGCTGTATCGGAATCATATCTAAGATATGTCCCATTAACTAAATTAGTACTACCATTAACATCATCTAGAGTGGTAATAGAACCGACTGATGGATCGCCAATTCGACTCGGCGTTCCAACTGTTATTCTTTTTACTAAGGTTGTCCCTGCCGATACAACGCGAATAGCCATTACGTCTCCTTAGGTCCTTGTAACCGAAGGTGATACTGTGATCTGTCCTTCTAGTATTCTTTCAACGAGAGTGTTCGAAGCACTATCGGTAGAAGAAATCTCCACATCATAGACATAACGGCCGGCTTTCATAGCACCGGTCTGAGAATTGGTTAGAGTAAGATTAATAATTCCATCAGTAGCAGGTGTAGCTATCTGAGTAGAAAAAGTAACCGCATCTGAATCACTTGAAGAGTATGTTTTGCGAATTTGCGCCGCGATAGAATATCCCGATAAATCTTTTCTAGCGCCAGCAATATCAACTAATTCTAATTGTATAACTTGATCAGCGCCTTGGTCAATAGTGACATCTTCGTATTGCGACATGTTGGTAAATCTCTTTGAAGCTCAATTTACCTTTATTTATAAGAAAAAATATCACATCTTAAAGAGGGTTTTCTAAATCTTCAATAACCTCTTCCCAGAATTCATCAGCTTCTTTAAATACAAATGCGACTGTAATTCTATAACAATCGGTATAAGCAGCATGATATACAAGATTATCGGGGTTTTCATATGAACCAAAATATGTCATCTTTGCCTGCCAACCAGGAACATCTCGAATTCGTATCCGCTCTTTCTTTTCATTATCCCAGTAATCAAACCAGCCGTCTCCTGTTTCAGACCATGTGATAATGATATTATAGCCTTCAGCGTTAGCATTGTTGTGCCAAGAAATAAATCCTCCTGGGGGGTAACAAGCATTAAGAGCATTATTGTTGCATGATAAAAACTCAATAAGTTTTTTGTTTAGGTCATGTGTTGCTTTGTGGACATGTTCAGCCTTTTCAAATTCTTTGAAAGCGCCACTTTGAGAGTCTGGCGCATCTGAATATTTAAGTCCAGAATACCCTTTCAACGCCAAAGGAAAACCATGATGGCCTCTCCCTTGATTAATGATTTCGTGCATGTATTGATCAGACAGCCAATCATCGGGGGTATCATCTTTATGTCTAACGCTGAGACTATTTTTTATATGATTGTTTTTATCTTCTGGGTATAGAAGAGCATCTTTATATTCATCAAGAATACTTAAAAATTCTTTATTGTTTAATTTAATATCTCTTACAGGTATCATTACAAAAATCCTTTATCGCCTTTGTCCATCCAAGCTGAGTAGTGAATTATCACAGGATTTACAACACTATAATTATGCGTGCCATCTTTATTGAATCCAAATGATGTGTAGTAATTCCATCTATAATTATCATCAAAATACTTCCACTTCAATTCTTTATATTTAGGGTCATGCCAAAGATGGTACCACAAAGTTAATTGATCCCATTGCTTAAAACTATCTGGAACTGTTTCATATTCAGGCGGATGAAAACTTTTAGATTCTTGAGTTAAATAATTCTCATACCAATCTTTCATGAATTCAATTACTAATGGATTCCTAGCATCATATAAACAGATACCTCCACAGTGTGTTAAATGATCTAAATCACCCGTGCCCCAATCCCACTCAGCAAAATGATGAGCGGTTTCTTTTTTAAGTTCTACCCAACACATATCGTGTTTACCATTCTCCAACCTATCAAAACTATTGGTAATATCAGAATGGTCTACTTCGCAATCTGCATCAATATAAAAAGTAAGATCGTAAGGAGTGTTCGCCATTCCCCACATTTTCTCTCTTTTGTGATCTCCAGGAGTTGCTATGACTTTATCGAACATAGAAAGATTTAATGTAGGATCATCAATCCACTTTTGTTCAGTAAATAATGTTACTTTGTTGTTTATATCTTGATCTAAAATAGATTCACATAAATTAGTAGCACCTACTAGAAATTGGGGTTTATTAGTTGCAACGGTAATAAACCCTTTACTAGGTTCCTTGTTCTTTTGATTCATTAACAATTTCCATCAATAACATAGTGGCATAAGCATTCATTTCAATAACATTCCGCGCTTTTCTAATTTTAGATTTCATTGCGCGGTTAGTAGAAGATTTTATTTCGGGTATTTCAAATGTCTGAAGTTTCATATTAAAAAGCTCTTCAAGCCGTTTTGCTTCTTGTCGCTCTTTATGTTTCTTTACTTCAGCGTCACGTTCTTTTTTGTGCCGTTCGAGTCTATCATTAGTAAATCGATCAATTTCTTCCAGCTTATTTTGCGCGAGAACTTCATTGTAGTCTTGAGTTACTTCACCCTGCTCATCATATTTTGAAACTCGAGCAACTGTCGTAGAGAAAGATCCATCGTCATGAGTTATATTAAGACGAACGGTCAATCTATCTTTAGCAGCTGATTCCCAAAAAGGATTTAACCATTCCTTTTTCATTTTCTTCTCCTAAGCTATTCTTACATATAATGTATAAGTTTCTATTACTTCCGAAGAAGAGTCAATAGTTTCTCCCTCAAAATTACCAATAAAATTGCCAACATAGTTTTGTTCATATAGAGCAACATATGGTCTTGTAAATTCTTTTTGATAATCACCAACATAGTCAGCTACGTATCCACCCACGTAATTACCGGTATATTGATTAGCAAATTCATTAACATAATTACTTATGTATGTACCAGTATATGCTCTTATATAGTTGTTTATATATTCTATAGCATATTTAGCTTGATATCCAACTGCAAAGAAATCGTTGAATGTCCGAGTGTATTTAACAGTATATACCCTATCATACGGCGCATCGTAATTACTTACATAGTTATTTGTGTAATTTGGGCCTACATAAGATGCAGCAAACTCTTTTTGATATCCTGTTGCAAAACCTCGGGCAAAATTACCAGTATATGTTCTCACATAGTTCGTTACAAAAGAAGTTCCGACAAAACCAGTTGCGAAAGATGTTCCTGCAAACCCACCTTGAAAGTTTCTAGTATAGTTGCGGACATAGTTGTTGACAAAGTTCCGGGTGTAGTTGCGGACATAATTGTTAACGAAGTTTCTAGTGTAGTTTCTTACATAATTGTTAACGAAGTTTCTAGTATAATTACGAACATAGTTGTTAACAAAATTTCTAGTATAGTTGCGGACATAATTGTTGACAAAGTTCCGGGTGTAGTTGCGGACATAGTTTTGAACGTAGTTGCCGGCAAAATTCCGTGAAAAGAAATTCGCAAATGTCGCGGTGAACCCGGTGTTGGCAAAACTATTTGCAAAAGCTCTGACATAATATAGCAAGTTCCCAGTTTCATGAGTATAAGTATCAATCAACGATCCGGGCACGGGCCCAATTGGCGGGCCAACGTAATATGCCCACCCAATACTATTCAGCAAATAATTCCCTACAAACTCCCTAGTGTAATTTGCCGTGCCCGCATAAGGCGGGATCAAAGCTCCGCCAATAGGCCGCAGGTCATAATCACCAGCGTAGTTTGCATCCCCCAAATATCCCTGGCCTATATACCGTGATGTGCTTCCCAAATAATTTCTAGCATACCCGTTAAAATTTCTGGCGTAGTATATCCCGCCCCATTGCCGTGTATAACCATTCTTCAAATAATACGCAATAAACTGCCAGGTTGTGTTATTTGGATCAAAACCTTGGTAAAAACTTGGATTTGACGTGGGGCCCCGCGAATACCACTGCGTTTGTCGCACTTCCCCTAAGTACGCCGCACTTGGGTTCCCTGCAGAAAACATAGCTGATAACCCGGTTCTAGAATACGGCCTCTGATAATATGCACCGCCTGGGGCAATGTATGTGAGCGTAGGAGGTCCAGTGTAGAAGCCTTGAGAATTATCAAAATAGTAGAAAGAGGCCGGCGATGTTCTAGCATAAAACGTTTCTCCTGGGTTCCCAGTAGGATCATATTGAACTACCCCAGCAAATGGGGAGTTGTCAACGCGTGTATATTGAAGGTTACCATATGCAAGATCTTCTATATTGGTTCTGACATACCTACCGCCCGGCACGGTTGTGGCCGGGGGACCCGCGGCCCCTACGTAAAAGGCTAAACCGCGTGAAACTTCGGGTGTAAAGTTTTCATTGATGACTTGATAGCTATCGTAGTTTGTGGCTAAGTATCCTATGTAATTTGGAGCATATGTGGGTTCACCCGCACGGACAACGCCTCGGGAATATACCACATTTCTTGGTGTCCCAAATGCTTGGGCACTCTCTCTGGAATAACCAGTCATTTCGATCGAGTTTCGGTTATATTGAGGGCCTTGTGAAATGATTGCAGACAGGCCGACATAATATTCCCTTTGCAGCTCCCTAGTGTAGCTTCGACTATAGTTTCGTGTATAGTTTCGTATATAGTTAGATGCGTAGTTTTGTGTATAGTTTCGTACATAATCACCAATGAATGCCCTGGCAAAACCTTGCTGGAAACTATTCGCAAAGTCCCTAGCATATCCAGTTGCAAAACTATTTGCAAAATCTCTGGCGTATCCAGTTGCAAAACTATTCGCAAAATCTCTGGCGTATCCAGTTGCAAAACTATTCGCAAAATCTCTGGCGTATCCAGTTGCAAAACTATTCGCAAAGTCCCTAGCATATCCTTGCTGGAAACTATTCGCAAAGTCTCTGGCATATCCTTGCTGGAAACTATTCGCAAAGTCTCTTATGTAATTTGGAGTATAATTTCTTATATAATTAGGAATGTAATTTGTTGCATACCCTGTGTTGTCAACAGATGTGTAATTTCGTACATAGTTCTGTACATAATTAGATGTGTATAATGTATTATAGTTTGGAATATAAGCCTGAGCAAATTCCTTTTGATAGTTACCACCAACGTATCGAATATTATAATCTACGGTATATACTCTATCATATTGTATAGTATAGTTTCTAGTATAATTATTAGTATAATCTTTTAGATACCCTGCAGTGTACGGCCGGTTAAACGATTCTGTAGCTACTAGTTCATAATCAGAAGTGTACAATCGTTGATACGGGACAGTAGCAAAAGCTCTTGTGTAGGCTATTTGAGATAACTTGGTATAGTTAGATGTGTATGTTCCAACAAAGTTATTTGTATAATTAATTGCAAATGCAACTGTACTATCACGAGTAAATGTTTGTTGGACAGTTTGTTTCTTAGTATCTGTTGCTGTTCCTCTTGCGACCCACGTGCCCGGATCTGTTGGAGCGCCTTGAGTAGAACTTCGCAATTGGTGTGTACCAATTTTAGATGCCATAATTCTTGTTTTTGCTCTTTGGCCGAACGTCTGCCTGATCTTCCGATCACTCATTTCTTTCAGGTCCATTCCAGCCCCGCCGGCGCTGTCTTCAACGCACATGGGCCGAAAGGTACTTGGAGCAGACATAGTTACTTTTTTATATAATCTGTGTGTTACAGATGACCCACCTGTTCTTGTATCTGTAACTTTTATAGAGGTCGCAAAATATCCAGCAGATGGTGTACTAGAGGCTAAGCGATATGCTCCAGGATATTCATTAGTAAATATTGTTGAAAGGTATCTATCAACAGCTTCATTTAAGTCAGTATCTGGCATTTGTTTAAAGCCAGTTTCACTAGCAGAGTCTACCCACATGATTGGTAGAGAGAAGTCAGAGTCTGTCTCTGCTGCCGGAGGTCCATTTACTTGATGAATTGACGTGTTGGTTGTACCGGTAGTGATCGCAGCACCAGGGTGAGTACCTACGGGTTCATTAAAGAAGCTGTTGGTGTATGTACCAATATTTGTGCCAGAACCAAATTTATTTAATGAACCAACTTCAGTTTGAGTGGCCGCGGCAAGTTCCAATCCTACCTGATAGGCAATGTAATTCTCTTGACTAGAAGTGAATTCTCTAAGAGTCGTTGAGGATGATGTTCTAATCGGTGTTGCCATAAGCTCTATTATACCTATACATTACTAATAGTTCAAGAGTATTTATAAGCTAATTATTCTGGCTTTGTGGGCCAATCTGCTTCTTCTAGCTCTGGCCAGTTAGTATGGGTTGGAAGGTCTCTGAGAGCCTGTCTATATGTGATCCACTCTGATGGAATATCAACATCTCTTTCAGTCTTTCTTAGCACAACCCAATCACATTCACCTAGAAGTTCATTTCTACGTCTTCTTTGAGATGCTTGCCTTGCTGCAGCATTAGCCACTGCATACTCCGCACGAACTCTTGCTATAGCAGCCACGTCTTCTGCAGTCATAGTAACCGTTCGCACAACACCATTTTCGCTAATTGTGAATGTATTATCAGAATCTGACATTCTAAATATCCTTACTTTTGTTTTTATTAACCTTCATCATATACCGTATATTGTAAGCTACTTTCACCTGCTACACCAGGCGTAGTACTGTCTACAGGTAAATGCAAATCTATATAATCATGCCTCAGCGCACCCATCAATGAGTCATCGTAAACACCAAAACTATGAATAGTGACATGTTGCGATCCAAAATTCGGTAATATCAAAAGGCTTTCTACAATTGTAGCTCTGCTTCCATCGCCACGATTCCAAAGCTTTATATATCCAGACAAACCTCCTCTTGAAAAACCAGTGCCTGATTGATCATGTAGTAAACCAGTTGTAGGATATGTATTAGTCCCGGGAAATAAATAAGTGTTGGTAGTGGTATCGCCATCGGTTCTTTCAGAACCGGTTGTAGAACCAGCTATTCTAGCATGACATCTGTATTTATTTCCTGTTAACATCTCTTTTGTGCCGCTGCTGTCATAACCTAATCGTAGGTGAGGAAAACACCTCCATGATTGCGTTGTAGTTGGAGCACTAGTTAACTTCCAGCTATGTATATAAATTGTTTCGGCCTTGCTGGAGCTGCCCGTCAGATCAATTGTGTGGATATTAGCTGTAGCTGTAGTTGTCATCTTGTCCACGCGCTGATTATCACCTATCCATACCCCAGAACCAGCACCGCCCTTTGGGTTGAATATATTTTGTTCAATGGCAGAATCTTGATGAAACATACCAAAGCGCAAAAAACCCATATCATCTTGAGCAGGAATCTGCTTAGAATTGTTGATTAATGTTGTATTTCCTAATTTAAATGCCATTAGCTAAATGTTTCCTTAATAGTAAGATACTCTATTGTAATGACCGGTATAAAGTTTATATTCTAAAGTCACTGTATTGGCAATACTTGGTACAGTGTTTTCATAAAATCTTATTCTGCTTATGCTTGTATCGTCTTTGAACAGTGTTCCGGTTACTACATTTTCCATTCTTGATAAAGTTGATCCAGATCCTTGCGGCAATCCTGATCGAGTTATTATAGAGGCAAAACCGGTGCTACCATTTCTTAAAAATAGCATATTAAATCTATATTCTTCATGCCCTGTAACACCCCTTGAAGTCCAAACATGATTAAGTGATCCGTAGTTCTGGCCAACATATTGTTGTTGGCCATCACTTAGATTCCCAGTATAGGATGTGATTGAACAATTATCATATTTGTTACCACTAGAGACATATGTTTGCGAACTATTAGCCAATTGCCAAACCGGGCACGAAACTTCATTGGCTGTAAATATAACTTCAAGATATAAAAGTTTTGTATTCCAAAAGAACGATGACTCCCGCTCATCTACAGGTAAGCCAAAGTAAGGTGCATAAAGATCGACTTCAAAGTACGCTCCTTGGGATGATGATGATAGTGTCGTATGGTCAACTAAATCAAATCCCCTTTTTGCATTGGGGTTGTAACTTGAAAACTGACTAAATTTGTTATAACCATTTAGTCTACCTGTTCCGAACTCAGCAGAGACATTATCGGTAATTGCACCGTTATCATCAAATATTTCATTACTAGAACTGGAATTGTTTCCGATATAAAATGCCATCACCAACCCCTCTTTGTAGCTGATATATTCCGGGTGCACCCATAGCTGCCGCCATCGTCTAAAATATCGATGAATACTGATTTATGTTCTTCCTGATGTTTACATACTCCATACCCATGTACCATGCCCCCGGCGCTAGATTGATATGAAGTAATACCTGTCCATTCAAAACTTGTTAGTCTACTACTATCATGTGGACGATGAACATAAACTTTGAAATTCACCGTCTGTGTGAAATAACTAAGATCGACACTTAAAGTCAATGGAATAGAACTACCTGTTGCTGATACAGCTTCTGAAGAATTGGAATTTGAATATTGATACCATGTATAAAAATAATCAGAAGAGCCATTTCGAATTGTGCCTGAAGAATTGCGAAGGTATATAAGAGGTGTGCAAGAGCTGCTTGGACTACTGATATGATAAACACCATGATACTTAAAACAGTAAGTATCATAATCACCTCTTTGATATCCGGCTTGGTTAGTGTTCATCAAAAAGCCAGAGGAGCCAGCAAATATATGTTCTAAACCTGCTGAGTTTCCAGATAGTGATCCTTCGGCTAGTTGGTCATAACCATGACCCACAGGTTCAACAATCGATTCGCCCCTTGCAAGAGAGCCTTCCGTACTGGTGGGTGTCAGCGAATCACCGGCAGAGTCATATCTGAAAATACTACCAAAGCCGGTCTCTGCTCCAGTTTGACCTGCACCAAAGCGTCCATTAGAATCTATTATTTTGTCGGATCCAACATAAAATGCCATATTACTGAGCCTTTAATTCTTCAATCTCTGCTTTCAAATCCTTGATAGCTTCAATGAGTACACCAACCATCTTACCATAGTCAACAGCTTTCATTCCTTCAGCATCAGTATGAACAACTTCTGGAAGAATCTCTTCTACCTCTTGAGCAATCACACCAACTTTACGCTCATCTTCACCAATCTTGTTATACCACACACCACGTAGCTGTGATACTAAATCTAAGCCATTCTCAACAGTCTCAATGTTCTCTTTGGTTCTTACATCAGAAACAGATGTAATATCACCTTCAACTGTTAGATCATCGCCTGAAAAGGTTGAGTTTAGTGTACCAAAGTTAGACCCCGTATAGATCTTTAGTGTACTAGCTGAATTTACATCAAATCCAGCTCGCTCTGTACCATTGTCCCACAAACCAATTTTACCGCTTGCTGGGTTAAGATCAACATCCCCAGATGTTGTTGTGTATATGGTTAAGTCTCCGCCAGTTGCACCTACAGCCAATTCATCTGAAGCAACGATTTCTTGAGAGGCAGAGTTGAGTTGGAATTGTAACTGTTTACCTGCAGAGCCATCGGCTTGCATATATACGGTATCGCCGCCAGGTTTCAGGTAAATATCACTAGCTTCACTTCTTATTGTGGTGCTACCTGATCCGAAAGCTTGAAACACACTTTTTGGAGCGCCGGCAGCTAGTACTCCTAAGTTAATACTTCCATCCTCAGTAGTACTAGTTATATCATCAGCACTTGCTTCAATATACGCATATTCTTCAAACACATTACTACTATTTTCCGCTTGGAAACTTAGAGTTCCTATAAGCTCTAAGTCGGTTGGTACAGTGTCTACATTTCTTAAGGTGAGGACAGGTGCCTTGGTAGTACCAGTGCCCAAAATATAATCTGAAATGACCACGTGAGGTCTGTCCGCTTGTGGACTGCCATCAGACCCTTTTGAGCCTGATTTTAAATATACTGGACCATCTTCAGCAGTAAAATCAGCAGCACCATTAGTACCGGCTGCTGTAATCTCAATACCACCAGCAGTAGCGTCAATTGTAAAGCTAGCAACATCAGATGTAATTGCATCTACATGATTAAGAGTAGCTTCAATGGCAAATGTTGTTCCGGTTAAGTCAAGATCATTCCCAGCTGAGTAAGTAGTATTATCGTTAGTATCAACCCAAGGTACGTTAACAACTAATTGATCACTAGCATTATGTTGAACTTTGTAGAACCTACTAGCAGTAGTAGTCACAGCTTGTTCAGTGGCTGTTACTTCAGTGTTACTACCTATCTTTGATAATCCCAAGGTAGTATTTGTTGCTGCACTATATGTAGTATTAGTATCTTCACGCCATGCGGGCTCACCGCTTGCATTCGTTTTCCAAACCTTAGTATTTTGACCAGAGCCTGATGCAACATAACCTGCGGCTGAACTACTGTTTGCAATCCAAGTGTTAGTATTATCGGAAGCTGGTATAGTAACTGTAGAAACATCAATAGCCGTAACGTGACCTTCAGCGTTAGTGGTTACTCCTGTAACTGCTTCGAATGTGCCATTGTAACCTGGTGCGTCTGTTGATTCAGTGTCTGTTCTTGAGACATTGCTGTGAGAGATCATTAGCACATCATCACCTGCAAAATTTGTGCTGATGTGGTGACCATCACCCTTAATCGTAAGATCGTCTCCTGATGTGACGGTGTATTCTGTATTATCTGAATCGCTTAATTTCCAAGAACCATAGTTGTCGTAGGAATTGCTTGAAGCTGCTGTAAGTCGACCTCTTGAATCAACTGTAATACTAGCAGCTGTATAACTTCCAGCTGAGACATCTGTAGTTGGAAGACTTATCTGAAGTATGTGAGGGTTACCATTAGTACCTGCCGTGCTACCTACAAAACCAGTTTCTATCTGACCTCCAACACCCTCAATTCTCATTTCTGTGTCATGGCCAATTGTTTGTTCGGTGCCATTAGAATCTTCTATGTAGAATACAGTTGCTTGGTCATCTGTTTCAGTTGCCGTGCCATAACCCGTCACGTGGCCATACGCATCTAAAGTCAAGTCTTGGATATACGTCCGACCACTATTATTGATCGTTGATTGTGTGGATGTAGCATGGCCAATTTCACCAGTAGTATTGTTATATGTCAGAGCAGCTGTGACATTAATCCAACCAGATGTTGCAATTCTGCCTAGAGTATTGATCCCATCTTCTGCCGCAACCCAATAATCTCCGCTTTCATCCCACAGTAGCTGAACATTGGTTGATGTACCACGTTCAATCTCAATACCTGCATCTACAGCATTGGCAATTCCTGATCCACCTAATGAATCGTTAAGTATAATAATGTTATCACCAATTTCAACTGTCGTAGAGTTTACAGTAGTTGTAGTACCATTAACAGTGAGATTACCACCAATATACAAATCTGTTAATGTAGCACTGTCGCCATTGCGGATAAGCTGTCTTAGATCATTTTTTGTTCCAGCTTCCCAGTAATCACTTAGTTCATTCCACTGCATCATTGCACTGTCATTAGAAGGCCTATCAACTGCTAGACCAGCTCTGTTGCTATTAGCAACTGGTACTTGGTCATTCACAATTACATACGAAGCAGCGTTTCTTGTGGTACCTGTGGTTGTAAATGTGCCACCAACTGTAAAGCCTGCAGAAACATTCAAATCTCCGGTAACAGCAACGTTACCAACAAAGTTGGTAGAGTCCAAGTTAGACATACCATGAACAGTTAAGTCATTTGTAACTGTTAAATCATTTCCAATTGTAACATCATCTGGTAAACCAACAGTAGCCGAAGATGCTTCTCCTGGTGTATGGGAAACTTCAATCTCATTGGCTGTGCCTGAGATACCTGACATGTAGTTACCAGTAGTTTCGGTACCAAGAGCAACACCATTGTCTTTGATTGTTACTACACCACTAGTGACTAAGAAGTTATCTGTGCTAAATGATGCAACACCTTTGTTGGTATCTGATGCCAGTTCACCATCAATCTTAATCTTATTATTAGATACGGTTGTATTAATACCTTCACCTGCTTCAAAGGTTATTGTATCTCCTAATGAAACATCGTCATCAATACCTGTTTCAGCAGCAATAGTGAATGCAGTTCCTGATGAAGTTACATCACCACCAATGTCTAGATTACCTGTGATATACGCTGAGTCTTGCACAGTAATAGTATTTGCAAAAGTGGTGTCCCCAGCAACATTAAGCCCGCCGCCAATGGACATGTTACCGTCTACTCTTGCACTATCAGATACTGTAAGATCTCCAGTAATGGCAACAAGGCCTACTGCATTAATTGAGTCTGTTGTAGTAACACCATCAACATTTAACGTACCTGCTATACTAGTATTACCTGTATAGTCAACAGTAAATTTGTCAGTACTTAAAATTAGATTGCCGGCAATAGCAGTGCTGTCAAGAGTTGTTATACCTTGTACATCAAGGTCTCCTGTGATCGTTGCACTATCTGCAGCAACATTGTCTGCATTGACTGTGCCATCAACATACACATGACGCCATTCTTTAGAAGCGGAACCTAGGTCATATGTATTGTCAGCATCTGGGACAACATTTGAATTAACTTCACCAGTCAACGTGATTGTATCAGTTGCAGCATCACCAAGAGAAATGTTATTATCAGAACCTGCTTTAAATGTCACTTGGCCATCAACAGTCAATGTGCCAGCCATCGTAGTATTACCACCAACCGCAAGATTACCTTGCACAGACATATTACTTGCAAAGTCTGCTGAATCACCAACTTCTAATTTACCAGCAATTGTGTTAGTTGCTGCAGCATCGCTTAGAGACATTCTAGGCGAAAGAAGTTCTGTGTTATTAATTGAATCCAAACGACCATCAAGCTCAGCAATTGCACCTGATACAGTGCTTGCTGTTGTGCCCATTGCACCTGCAGATATCGTACCTAGTTCTGCATCCAATTCATTTATGGCATCTGAAACCGGCCCAGCAGTTGTGGTTAAAGCTGATACATCACCCACTGAATCCAGTAATTGATTAAATTTCAATCGCTGGGTGTTTAGCGTATCGGATAAAGTTAAATCAGGTATTTTTGTATTAGCCATTTGAACCGTTCTCTAATAATTGATGCAACATGATTTTCATTTCTTGAACTTCAGACTTCAAAGAACTAATCTCATTCTTATCTTTTTTTATCCGCTCAACCATATTCAAGTGTTGTGTATGTTTATCCTTATTTATATTAACAATCATACCAGTATTTGTATCTCTTGCGAGATCTGGATAATCTTTAACAGGTATTAAAGTCCTCATGATGTAGCAATAATTCTCAGGTTTCTAAAGATAGGTGGGAAGGATTCTCTTTGAGAATTCATTGTAATTTTAATCTGATATTGATCAAATGCATCTAATTCAAAGACATCAAACTGATATTCTTTGAACATAGTGTCATCAGCTGAAATTTCTGAGTATGTTTTACCTTGAGTGACTTTAGCAGTTTTGCTAAACTCAGTCCAACCCTGATCTTCAAGTCTAACAGTCTCATCAGCACTATTAACTGCTCTATACCACATTGAGAAATCCGATTTGACCGGCCTGATAGAGTCCACAAGTACAACAATAGAAGTGGATGAGTTTTCCAATTGATATGGAACAGTAATATGCTTAGCTGCTGATGAGCCGCCATTCGCACTTGTTTCAGCAACAAAATCTATTGTTGTGATTGCATTCCGAGTTTCAAGCCCATCATAATTGTCTGAATCTTGATAGTCAATAAGATATTGTAGTGTTTCTAAGTGTGATGCTCCTACATTAATATAAGGAGCAACATTAGCATTATCTGTCCACATGCTAACCGTAAAATTAGATGATCTGTTGCCACTCAATCTTAATGTCTCGTTCTGAGAAGTTGCCAACAAATGTGGGTCTCTTAATTTAACAAATTGGCCGATTGGAACTCTGATATTAGTTGTTGTACCATATGCTGTCTCGCTACCAGCAAATCCTTTAGATGTTGTCAAATCTGCTTTTACTGAAAGATTTGTTTGTGAAGGAGTGTCGTATGGTAATTTTAAATTCATCTCGTGAATAACATGGTTTTGATTAGCTAACAAACCTGTACCGCCAGCTCTAATTGATGAATCGGCAGCAGCGTCCATAGTAAAAGTATATCCAAATGGATCTGCAGAATCAATAGTTCTATCTCCAAGAATTTCACGACCCAATACACCATTAATTGTATCACCACTATCAAAACTATTGATAGCATCGGAAGTCAATGATACAGTATCGCCGATTTGAAAACCGTGACCTGGATGCCGTACTCTTACATCAGTACTTCCAGCTGTGAATATCAAAGGATCAAAGCTGAATTTGCCTAAACCATCAATTACAGTTGTTTCTGAAAGATTTTTATATGGGGTAGGGTTAGCATTAATTATAGCAGTTGAAATTGTGGTCGTATTAAATTGAGCCCTGTGTACTTTAAATGTCACATCTTTTGTATTGTCAGGTTCCCAAGATGTACCATTAGAAGAAGCATAGAAAGCTCCTCTCTCAGTAGAGTTTGATTGTGTGTAAAAAGACGTAAGTTTACCAAATTTGTAATCTAAAGACTTAGCAGTATAGATTTGATATTGACCTGCAGGAGCAGACGTGTAAAGAACAAATGATACTAATGTGTTTGCAGGAACATAAACTGGTTCTTCAAATGCAAATTTATATTCGGGAGGGCTTGCATAAAAAGTTGTAGTATCTGTAGTTGGTAACGATGGAGAAATTGTGTTGCCTGTACCAGGACCAGCAGTAACTCTTGTCCCGGGGATATATCTTTTAGATGAAGGAGTGCCACCTTCGGTTGTTGGCCTCAACTCTAGAGTAATAGGAAATGAAGTGCTTGCAGAGGCAAAGTAAATGCTTATCCCTGTAAGAACTGAAGCTTCATCCACAACAAAAGTTTGCGCGGTTGGATTAGCCTGTTGTGTTAATTGTAACGCTGCTGTCATTTTTTATTTCCTATATTGAGGCTTACGAGAATCCAAGTGCCTGGCCGATCCAAGAGTTTTTCCATTTTGAGGTAGAGTTTTCTGCATTGTTATCAGCTGTTGTGCTTGTCATCCCCTGCAAGTTGGCGTGCCAGGAGGTTGTGTAGTAGTTATAATTATCAGCTGCATTATAGTATAAACTCATTGTGTTGTTGTCATTACTATTATCATTGTGAGATCTTGGTGGGTCAACCCACACAGAGTAATTTTCTGTTTCGGTCCACTCCCAATAATTTTCATATTGACCAAACCCTCTAAACAAAGCGGTACCAACAGATAAAGATTCGTTTTTATTTACATCGTAAGTATCTTTAGCTAACAATTCAACACCGTCAGAAGTAATATGCCAGTTGTAAGCAGTGTTTGATTGTAAGTAAAATACTCCTTTGAGCACACCGGTTGCATCAGTATATAGAGGATCAGCTGCACCACCTTGAGCTGTTGCTCCTCCATAAGTTAATCCACCACCTGATGGAAACTGTGTAGCACTAGTGAATCTTTCACCAGGTTCCTTCAACACCGATGATCCAGCCGCTGTCTCATAATTTGCTTTAGTATAGCTTGTATTGATAAACTTTGTTACCTCAATACCACCAAAGAAAACCCAATGTGGAACATCAGCTCTCAATCCTGTAAACTCAAAATAAATAAACTTGGGTCTATGGAGGGGAATAGTATCATAGCCTAGTGTTCTAGTTTTGGTGACTTCTCTTGTTCTTGTTTGGTACGCCATGTTGTTATCCTATTCCCCGTGCGAAGATATTTCATTTGTATCAGCTGGAATCAATGATGAATTAGATTGTGCAATGTAATTTTCATCAGTTTTCCTTCGGGTAGTGAAGTAATCGCCTTCTGGAATAATTAAAGATGAAGCAATATGCCCCACAGTTTCAAATTGGTTCACATTTTCATACCCAGTAGCCACTGTTTGACTAAAGTCAGCTACCTCTTCTGTATATGTTGGCC
>CERP01053172.1_pt1 | contig 16189 bp, 30 predicted proteins | sample 530801 | NCBI WGS metagenome assembly CERP01 (sample SAMEA2620991, study PRJEB7988) | marine metagenome | biome: marine biome (ENVO:00000447); feature: surface water layer (ENVO:00002042); material: "saline water (ENVO:00002010), including plankton (ENVO:xxxxxxxx)" | depth 5 m | reverse complement strand
TTTACGCTGAGTGACGTTTACATGAGTTTTAGCAAAAGCATAAAAGTTTTTATATTTATAAAACGGATTACCAGCTACTCCGTATACTTGATGATACATTTGACTGTAAGACTCAGGTGTTGGTGTACCTGATAAAAACAAAACATAGGGTGTTGATCTTCTTAATATTTCTTTTACTTGTTTTGCTCTTTTATTAGGCTTTGGAAACGCTCCTAATGAATGTGCTTCATCGCAAATAACCGCATCCCAATTTGTTTGTGGTATTTTATGTAATGACTCATAGTTTATAACCTCCAAATAGTATGGAGGTTTAAGTAAATAAAAATCATGCTCAATACTTGAAATAGCTTTTTTCTTTGTAATAAACAAAACATTCTTTGCGTTAAGTTCAGAACAAATTCCTAATGCAGTCAATGTTTTCCCTGTCCTAACTTCCATAGCTAAGTAAACAAAATTACTATAACCATACATAAATATATCAGTAGCTTTTTTTATTATCTCTGATTGATAATCTCTAAATTTAATCATCTTCAGTTGTTTTAAATTCAATGTATCTACCGTTCATATTTCTGCCTTCAATATATTCCACTCCATATTTAAAAACAGAATAAGATCTAATCCAACTCCAAAACTTTATTCTTGATATAGTAAATTTAGATTTAGGAGCAAAATCTGGGTGTTCACTAATAAAGTCCTCATACAAGTCTTGTTTAAATATTCTTGTGTTAGCCTTTAACATTTCATTTGGAGGACTACCTCCTATTAATCCACACCACTCAATAAACTCATGACAAGTCTCAGCTGATAATTTTCTAATTTTTAGATTTACAAACTGACTTTTAAGTAATCCCTTACCTAAATAGATTTGTAAGTTTTGTATCATATAATTATCAAATTGACACCATTCTTTATCATCCCATTCTCCAAACATAAGCTTACCAAACTCTACTAAAGGTGTAAACTCTTTTGTATAATGCTGTGCAAGCTCTAACTCCCACTTGCGTCTTTCAAAAGAAGAACCTTTACCTTTTATTGCGTAGTTAGTTGTTAATGCTACTTTAGGTGATTTAGCAAATGGTATTTTTATTGCATCTTTATTTTTCTTTTCTAATGTTAATCCTTCGGTAATCACAGAAAACAATCTTTCAAAATCAAATGATTTTTTTACGTCATCAAAACAAAGTATTTGGGTGTCAGCAGAAACTAATTGATAAGCAAATGATCTTTCAAAAGCAAATGATTTACCATCAATTGTTACGTTTTTTTTCATATGAGATAAGCCATTCATAAACAAACCTTTACCTGTACCTCCTTCTGGGTTGTCAGAAATAACCTCGTCATTTAATATAACAGCAGGACAATAAGATAAGTTTTTCCAACCATGCAATAAATAACCAATAGTAGACTCCATAGAATCTATACGGCTTTGATCTTCTCCACAAATATTAGATATAAAAGTTTTATAATCACACTTACCTACCTTACACATGGTAAAGTTTCTGTCAATTACATGGTCCCTCCAAACATAACCTCCTAAATCAATGTAATCAATTAAAGTTATATCATTTATTGATATTTTAACAGCACAATTCATGTAGTATAAATATGCTGTAGTCTTGGTATCTTCAATAAAAAACACATTTATAGATGAAAGTAAGGTTAAGAATTCTTCTCTAAAATATTTAGTTTTTTCAGCAAAATAATTATAAACAGACAAGTCATCTATAGTAAGCAAATAATTTAAAACAAAATCTTTAATTTCTTTTTCAGATGTATGATCAATTAAATTATTAGTAACCCTAACAAATACATAATTCTTACTTCCTTCAGGATTAAATTTATAAAATCCGTTATCCTCTAAAAAGTTTTTAAATAATATGTGAGTAATTTTTACAACTCCTTTATCACTCTTTGTCCAAAACTGATGAATTGCCTGCTCTTCTTCCAGACGAACCATTACATTTTCAATATCTACGACATCAATATTTTCGTCTTCTAACTGACATCGTATTTCTTTTTTTGGTACTCCTCTTCTTAATTGTTGTTTGACTAAGTTTACTCTATCTTCATCTTCATAATATTTTGTTCCAAAATTTTGTGTGTTTGCGTATGCAGATTGAATTGTTCTTTTTATTTCATTTATATTAAAATCTTTAGAATCAAAATTACCCATAACATACTCAGCTAAATTTTGAGGAACTCCAAAATCATTAAAAGCTGCAGCAAGAATATATACGTTATTGTTTCTTTCGCCATTTTTTAATCCATACTTCTTTTCCCACCATTTAACTAAAATATCTACAATTTTATTTTCATCAGTAATAGGAATAGTTGGTTTATCAATTTGTTTATTTACTTCAACAAACTCAGTTTCTTCTATTTTATCCCAAAGACTTGACGTTTGGTTTACATAAATAAGAGGATCATAACTTTCGTAGCATACACGTGAAACATTTTGAGAGGTAGAATCAAAATAAGGTGAGTCTAAATATTTTTGTAATGATTTAAAATATCTTTTATGGTTTTCTACTATTGGAGGAATTTTTACTAATGCCTTAAGTCCTTTTCCACTTGGCGATACAAATACACTAAAAACAAATTTGTTTTTACTTAACTTTTCTTTTTCTTGTAGCAGTTCTTTATTAGTTTTATATCCATCAAAATCTAAACAGATAAGCCCACTATGCTCTACTAATGACTTGTCATTTCTTTTTATAAATTTACCACTAAAACATATAGCTGGTAATAATTTTTTTATTTCGTTTCTTTTGTCTTTATCTTTTTCTTCTCTGATTTTTTTTACTATGTCAGCAGAATTACCTTTTTCAATTCTTTCTAATGTTATTTCTACTTCTCTATAAAAAGGTTGATCAGTATTTTTTATGTCTTTAAAAATTGTTATTTCCATTATCTATCCAAATTTGTTGTTATATCTAAATCATCTAATTCAAAATCTGGTTTTTCTTCGTCCAATGTGTCATCATAAATTTCCTCAAGTATTTCTTCCAAATCATACCCATCCTCATCTTGCAGTATGTCTTTATACATCCCCCCAACATACCATTCATGAACTATGCTTAAAACTTCTTTTGTGGTTAATTTATACTTTTTAATTATATTTTTTTCCATTTTATTCCAAACTTATTCCAAGTTATTTTTTAGCTAACTTATTGATTATTATTATATTATATTATTATTTATTATATTCCATAGTATATAGTAAAAAAAGAGGGAAAGAAATATCTTCCCCTCCCTTTTACTACACACAATTATTAGAAAGGCAAGTCATCGCTGGAATCTACCACTTCTTTTTTAGCTTCAGGCTTCCATGTATCAACAGCAACATAATGTGTTTTACCAAACTGATCTGTTTCTTTTTTCTTTTGAACATTTAGATTGATATACTTTTTACCGTTTTTACCTGTTTGAATATGCTCAGAAGGTAAGTCAGATAAGCAAACACTAACTGATACAAGATTACCGTCAAACTTTTCAGTACCACCTCCTACATAAATTTTATTATCCATTTTAATGTATTTTAATTTGATGCTCCAAAATTTCTAAAACGTCAGACATAAGTTTTTGCTTATCCTGTTCGCTTTTCATAGTAGTTGGAACTTCTACTATAAATATTTCTCGTTTCCAAGAGAGCTTTGAAAGATAATGTTTTATTACCTTATAAACAACCTTAATAACAAAAAAGATTTTTCTATGCCATATTATGTTTCTATAATGTTTCATAATGAACGTATTGATTAATATCAGCTAACATATGAGGTCCTTCTTCATTATAAAATGTATTATATACCTCAATAGCTTTCATTACCTTTTCTTCTCCGTAATTTAAAAAATCTGATGATGGCTCATATATTCCTAAATCATGAGTCAACTTATCAATAACGTAAAAAACTAATGGCTTTCCAAAAAGCTGTTGATATATATACGCCTGGCTATCATAATTGTATTTACGTGCAGAAAATTTAAACTTAGAAATATCAGATGTAGTTTTTATATCAATCAACTGATCCTTACACACTATATCAGCCTTTCCCTTCCATTTTACACCTCCAATTTCTTTAACCATAGGAACTTCATAAAAATTACTTTTATCATAAATAGCGTTTCTCATTTTATGATTATTTTTCATAACATCTACTATAATATTTAAAGACTGAACTTCTTTGGCTAATAAATAAATTTCTTTATCATTAGCCGCAACATAATCTTTATAAGCTTTTGTATTTCTACTTGCTAAAGTTAAACACACAAAATCATCTAACTTATGTGGCTCTAACATAGCAGTGTGAAAATACCTTCCCTCAATCATTGCCTTAGTTTCTTGTTGAGGTTTTCTAAAATTTTTAGGATTTTTTAAAAGTGTACCAATGTCTGAATTAGATAACCATTGTTTCCCGTAAGTCCCATAATACTTAGAATCATCTTTAAGGTTGTTTACAACCTCAATTAAATTAATAAGCTCCATTATATATGCTTAGAAAGCTCTTTTTTAATTTTAGCAGAAACATCAAACTTTTGTTGTATGTGTTCTACTATAACAGGCAGTCCCAATGCTTTAATTTGTGGATCAGCAATATATTTTAATACATTTTTCCAGTCTTCACCTCCCACTTCTAATCTAACCTTAGTGACACTTTTATCAGCTTTCTTTTTAACTTGTGGTACTACTGTATTGTAAATGTTAGCGTCTGTATCTGCATCACTTATTATTCCTAACATTGATGACAACATATATCTTCTGTAATATGTTATTCCACTACCTTTAGACTGATATACATTCATACCTTTCATTGAACACTCAGGAATGACTGCATGAGATGATAATTTTTCTCCACTCGGATGATGAAACAAAACTGTTGTCAAACCATCATCCTGTAACAGTTGTGTAAATCCTAAATTATGTTTTTTTAACAGTGGGTTAATCTGTGTTATTATATGTTCAAGTTTTATATACTTGTAACCATAACCATCTGTACCTTTTAATAGTACAGGTACTTCTTGTTGAAAATCAGCAAGAGCTTTGTAAATGTTTTTCTTTTCCATTTTATTTAATTTAATTTAATTAGTTTATTTGTGTGATAAGCATATTTTTTCATTATTAAATCTCTCTTAGTTTTAAGATTTTTAATAAACTTATCGTTTTTACGTGTGTTTACTTCTGTCTTCATCTTATATTGTATAAGATTAACCTTACGTTTACAATTGCTTAAGGCTAACAATCTACAACCTTTTTCCCAACCGTGAGCATAAAATATTTGATATTCTTCGTCTGTTAATTCTTGATAATAATCTCCGTTTTTTGAACAATTTAAAATTTCTAATTTACTTGGAAACTTATTGATCTTAACACCTAAATTAATCATGCTAACCCCACCGTTTCTATGATAGTATATTGTATCATCCTTTAGAGCTTGATTAAATATATCCTTCTTACTGTACATTCTCTGTTGTTTTTTTAACAAAAGCTTGATAATCTTTATCTTCCTCAACAGCTTTTTTTGCTTTTTTATATCCTTTCATTATGGTATTGTGCTGAACAGGAAGCCCATTTTCTTCCATGAACCTTCTAATACTACCAATTTTTATAGGACGTTCATAAGCTAAGTAATAAAGCATTTGCCTCGCTTCTGGACGTGGGTGAACACGTGACTTAGAAAACATATCTTGCAATGATATGTAAAATTTGTCGGCAACTAAAGTTGCGTAAGTATTAAATATCTCTTTTTTCATTTTATTTTGCTTTCTTTTTTTAAATTTTTTATTTCATACTGAAGATGGTGTATTGCCTTTTCTAAATCCTCTATATGTTTCTGTACAATACTCATCCCCTCTTCTTTCTTCTTTCCTGCTCTTAAAAGATAGGTAACGGCATTGCCTACATTGTACGAGCAAGAAAATCCATACACTACTTGCTCGGCTTCATAACCATTCTTACCTATATAATAATTAGGCTTTTGTCTTATTTCTTTCATATCTATTTATATATTCTTCGGTTAATGTTTTATTTAATTTATATTTACTCATATCATTATTTATAATTACTCTTTCAAATGAAGGTTGAGGTAATCTACAAGCAGAAACAAATCTATTGTTTATTTCTATGTTACCACTGTATTTAAAAAAGTCATTAAGATCAATATGATACAATCGGTTTTTTTTATCGTAAGATTTTTGTTTTTGAACAGACTTTAGTTGTTCCACTAAGTATTTAGAGAGTAATTTCATTTAATTTAATTTAATTTTTATAAGGGAGCAGTTAAGAGTATTAACGTGTCGTTGGCTTATGCCTTTATAACCACTCCCCTATAATATAAAGACTAAAACATTTAATATTAAGGTATCTTACACCTATAAAATTATTGGGATTATTCCCAGTCTTTATTCTTGTAGTTGTTTAAAATAATTTGCTTAAGTATGTCTTGATTAAGTTTTTGTAGCCATTGTATATACCTTATATTTGGCTTTTCTTTTAACTTTTCTTTTAAGATCAACTCGTGAACTTCTTTCATTATATACAAAAGTTTAAAGGACTATTTTTAATTTGCTCTCTTTGTTTTTTAGCTTTTCTATTTATATTTTTAAGAGCTGTCTTTTGATATTCTTCTTTAATATATTCGTTCCATTTATTAAAGTTTAATACTCTGTATTTGTAGTTGCCTAATTTTTCTTGATATTCTTTATCCATTATTTAATATTTATATTAATAAAAAACGAGGAAGAAACACGCCATACAGTTTCTAATTACGTTGTTGATTTCGCCTAACATCAACTCGTGTGGTTTGCAAGTGTCTCATCCGTGCATCACTATTTCAGACTGTGAATGTACTTAACTTGCTTAACAAATCAAATTCGGTTTAAAAATACATAATAATTACTTACCAACCAAATCAAAATGTAAAAAGTTTTCTTTTGCCTCAAATGAATAGCTATCACCCCTTACCATTCCAGTTTCAAAATTAAATTTATTATAGTCAATTACCTCGTTTGGTATTCTAAACTCATTTTGTTTTGGTGATAAATGAAGCTCTTTAGGAAAACTATATATGTCACTCGTAAGTCCCTCAGAGTCAAAATACATCTTAATTATATTGTTTGCATTATCTTGAATTTTATCATAAATTTCACGATTTACAAACTGAGGATCTAAAGTGTCTATATCTGTAATTACTCCATATATATTCTCATCGTATGGAATTACTTTAAGAACTTGTGAATTATGCCCATCTGTTACCTTTAAAAAATTATCTGTCATATAATAAAAATGCGTATAAGGAATATTTTTTAATCTCCGTATAATATTGTTTTTATCGTATTTTAATTCTTGCTTAAAACTCTTATGAGCGTGTTCTTCTACCTCTAAAAACTTAAGCTCTTTTGGGTAGGTTTTCCAAAACCATAAATCTTTTCCTTTCTTCCAAGATTTTAAAGCACTGTGTAGTACAGCTGTTGTGCTGTGAGAATATCCTACATCAATGTAAGATGTAGGTTTTCTTAACTTTTCCCTTACTCCATGTGAGCTGCTTTGTGAGTCACATGATACTATTGCTATGAATTTATCCATGATTTTTACTTTCTTACAAAGTTAAGGATATAATTTTTATCTATATAATCTTCTATAACCCCGTAAATATTATGATATGATTTAAGACTTTCTTCAGGCATATTACCTGTACAGGTTTTAGCATCACCATGTATATCCTCTGTTATTTGTGTAGCTAAATCATCGCAAAACTCCATAATATCTTCTTTAGTCGTAAGTCCATCTATTTCACGAACTTCAATATCATCCTCATATTTTAATCCATGTATAGAGCTAACCATGTATTTATTAGGGCTTACGTGATTACATAATTTTTCAATCTGATCTATATCATCTTCGGCTTCCCACCCTTCACCAAAGAGCTCATCAGCTTGTTTTTGTAATTTATTTTTAAACACAAAATCATTTGTGGACATATATCTGTCACTAAAGTCTTGATTTTGATTTTCATCTCTGTCTCTTGCGTTAAGTCGCCACTCTTCATTGTATGTCATATTATTTATTTTATTTATTTAAAATGGTAATAAGCTACCTTCGTATTCCCAAAGCATATTGTCAACTATCTCTACGCATAACTCTGTTGGTATCTTACTACGTTCATGATTATTTTTAAGTGATTCTGTTCCTCCTTTCTTAGCATTTATACCTCTCTCTCTAAGCTTCCTAACTGTCTCTCCTCTTTGCGATGCATCGTGATGACAGTGTCTATTTATTATATTACCATCAGCATCGTACTTGTAATTTTTACATAATGGTTTTGGTTTCCAATTCAAAGCATTAGTCCATATGTCAGTTGGTTTCATACGTGTATCTCCGTAAGAACAGTATGACACAGTGTGTCTAACGTGTTGAAAATTAGCCCATTCTGGAGATTTTCTCATCTTACCACGTGGATTCTCTATGTACCAAACAAGATTAGGATTTTTCTCTAAATATGATGCTATAATCTCTAAGGTTTTGTTTAAAATTTTTATACCTAAGAGCTCAGGATCTCTTGGTTGGTACTCGTGTCCACTTACCCATTTTTTACCTATACAAGCTACTGAAAAATCTGTGCAAGGTGGTGATGCCCATATTACATCGGGTATCCAAAGCTTATCTAACTCACCTACATTCATTTCATTAAGTCTGTAGTCCCAATCTAATATATCTCCAACCCAATTTGTATTTGGATAGTCTGTATTATCTACAGAAAATACTTCGTGTCCTTTTTCTTCAGCAACCTTTCCAATAGAACGGCTACCACTAAATAATTCTAATATCTTCATAATTAGGCAAGTTTTTCGTTAGGCACTATTTCAATGTCATCAATGTATAAAGAGTCATCCTCTATCTCTTCTTTAATGTAGTTTTGTGCATTGTAAGTCATATCTTCTATACTTTGTTCTGCAACTTCTAAAGTAATAGTTATTTTAAATTTTGTTGTCTTCATAATTTCTCGTAATTTAATTGCATATCGGATTGTATGTTTTCTAATAAACTTTCTAATTCATCTTGCACTTCATCACCGTGAAGAATTAATTTGTTTATTATAATTTCTTTTCTCTCAGGAGTTAATCTGTCTTCAGATTCTTCTTGTTGATACAGCTCATAATGAACAACTATATTATTGTTTGGTGTCAATAAATAGTCGTATGTACTATAGTTTGTTTTCATTTGTAAGTAAATTTAATTAATAACTTTGGTAAAAATACATAATAAATACTTAATAACCTAATAAAATAGGTTTTAATTTATCGTAAGTCCCTCTGGATCTTTTTGTATTTTTTTCGTAAGTCCATAGAGCTCGTAAGTCCATAGGACAAAAAAAAGACACGACATCATATCTTTTTGGATACGAAATCGTGCCTTAAATTATTTTATGATTTTGACTTGATTAACTCTGCTTTTCCTCTTTGAATCATCCAAAGCAACCAATCTTTGTCAACGTGTCCAACGCAACTATCATTTCTACTTTTATATGCGTATCCACTTCCACGTTCCCATTTTATAGTCCAAAAATTATTTGGAGTAACATCTGTGAACTTAATCACATCATTTCTTTCTATCTCTATTTTATTCATAACCAAGTTTTTTATTTTCATCAGCGATTAATATTTTAGCTTGTGCAATACTATCTACATCATAATAAGTATTCCACAAAACTCCGTTTCTATATAATTTTAAATTTCCAGAATCAGTGAGTTCATAATCGCTAATAGGAATGATAGCAATGCTATTCAAAATTGTTTTTTGCAAATCATCTATCTTATCAAAAATAGTTTTTGCATTATCTTTACCAATTGTAATATAGTGATTAAGCACAACTCTGTACACTTCATTAAGCATATCATTTGTGTCGGTTAATTTTTTCATTTGTTTGTAATTTAATTAAGGCACTATTGCCCACTACCACCAAATCCCCACTGCGACTAACAGTGAGGTTGGTGGAACAAAAACAAACAAAATTATTCTTTATTGATATGTTGAGTTATACAATTTAAACTTTCTTGCATATTAGATAAGCAAGTATTGATGACTGAATTTGGTGGTGATGATGTCACGATAGATTGACACTCTTCAAACTCATGATATGTTTGTAGACTACCTTTATCATCTGAATCCATAAATGCTTTGCCGAAATAAATTTCATCAACTCTATCGTACCACTTCTTTTTTTCCAATCTCAAGTCATTGATATCTGAATTTAATCTATCTGCACGTTGCTTTTCCAATTTAAATTTACTTTTCCACTTTTCAATCTCATATGCACGTGTATCTGTGGATGCAAATAATCTACCTAACTCTGTCAATTTATATCCATCTTCTTTATTACGAGTTAACAAACCTTCATCAACCCATTTTCCAATTGTCACATTATAAAATCCCGTTGAATGAGTGTAGTATATATTACCATTGTCATCAGTTTTTTCAGTTACTGATACTGAATTTTCACCAAGAGGTTTATTTTTATGTTCAATCATTTTCTGTGCTTGACATATCATGTGTTGCAACTCTTTTTTTCTAACAATTGGATTACCTTGTTTATTTATGTATTGTACGTGAGGCATTCTCATTGCCTTCATCACAAGTTTTTTTACTGTCTTTTTCATTTTATTTAATTTAATTATTATTTGTTTTCTACCACGAAATCCCCACTACGATTAGTAGTGAGGCACGTGGAAATTTCTTATGATCAAAATTTATTTCCAGCCAAAAGAATCAGATGGTTTAGATTTTCCATTTGGACTAATATCATATTCTTCTTCATCTTCACGTTCAAGTCTTTCTGTCTCAGTCTCAAATTGTGATTGATATTCATCAGAATTTTTATGTAGTCTATCTTCAATATCAGAAGGTAAATGTTGGTACATTGCATCATTTTTACCTACCCAATCTGAATCAGTTAGTGCCGATATAACTACACGTTTCATTTGATTTTTAATTGACTCTTTGATATCTCTACCATCAGTAAATAGCATTGGAATGTCTTCAAGAAATTGTAACTCGGTACAGTCTTCCCAACTATCTTGTTTCTGTGACATATAACATTGTGTTCTTACTGTGTCAATCATTTGTGCAAATGATACATCAATTGCATTATCAATTGCATTACTTAAATTATTTACTTTATATTTATCTATGTTTTTAAATTGTTCTAAGTTCATTTTGTTTGATTTTAATTTTGCGAGGATTAGTCCTCTACCACGAAAACCCCAATGCGATTAGCATTGAGGCACGTGGAGTGAGTTGGCTTTATTTAACTAAATTCCAATATGCAAATTCTTTATTGTAATAGTTTTTTAGTTGTTCAATACTTACAAACTTGTTTCTGTATTGGGCATCTTGAGTTGAGAAACTACCATCAACATTCTCTACAACATTACCACTGTGCATCCAATAATTGAAATACATTTCTTCATCTTGATAGTTACTTAACACCTTTTGCATTTCTTGTTCATCTCTGTTGTTATCATCACAGAATCCTTGAATCAATGCACTTTTGTTACCATTGTCTGCGTAGCTGAATGATGAATCAATATCACCCTCAAATAATGATGACACAAAACTACCACCCATTTGTTTACAGTTTTTGATTACATCTGCGTTACCTTTCCATAATTCTTTGAGTGCGTGAGTCAGTTGACGAGTAGCAATACCGTCACCAAATTTTGCTATCCATAATATCTGACTGAATGCCGTGTATGGATTACCTATTTTATTTTGAGTGCGACAAGAATCAAGTCTAATGTTAAATGCTTGACAATATTTGATAAATAGTACAACTTGTACCTTATCATCACACTCTAATTTAGTGGAAATCTTATTCAACATTGTAATACTAAAGTCAGCATTTAAATACTGATTACTCCACTGTGATACGATATCAGATGATTTCTGATTCGTAAGTCCGATTAACGATTTTGTGTTCATTTTGGTTGTTTTTTAAGTGAGGTGTTACCCTCTGTTATTATTAATATAAAGATACTAAATACTTAATAACTATGCAAATATATTGATATCATATTTTTTTTGGGTTGATTCTGGATTTTGATATTTAGAGGTGTTTAATGCGTTCTAAAGGACTATCTTTTTCTTTTAATGTATTAGTATTAATAAAATAATTAAAGTTCTCTAATAAGATATTGATAGTGAATATTTTGTGTGATGTCTGTCAGTGTGATTTGTTTAGTGTGTGAGTGTGTCGGACTGTCGTTAAGGGAAGTCTCTTCCTCTCTCTTCTACTTTGCAAGTGAGTAAGGGAAGGTGGAGCTCCGATTTGAGTTAATGCGTTAGAACGCATCGTATATATGTCTGTGCGTACGTGAGTGGGCAGTGCGTGTGCGTGTGGGGTGAAAGTAAAAGACAAAAAATTCCACAAAAATCAAAACAAAATACAACCCCCCCAATAAAAAAAACTCCGTTTCCGTAAGCAGTAGTTATGCGTATAAGTATGTAGAACCCTCAACCCCTAAATGTCTAATAAAAATTTATTATCTTTACAAAAAAATCATACTATGAACAATAACTATCAAGGCCTAACTATAAAAGATGGTCGCTTAATAAATGAACGCCCAGATGGTGTGTCAGGTATTGAGAGAGCGTCAATGATGAGAAAACAAATGAAAAAACAATATAAGATAGACTGTATCGCTGACGGTATTGAAAGAGCTAAGATGCGTATGGATGGTGATCGTAATATATACGAGTATTAAAAAAATTAATTTGTTTGTTTGTAATTAGAGGAGCTTAGACTCCTCTTTTTATTTATAGTCTGGACTACAACCAGAGATATTCCAAAGATATTCCAAAAAAAAAATTTTGTAACTTTTTGATTTCTAACTATTTATCTTATTATTCTTTATTTATTCCATACTTAGGTACGTTAAAAAGAAATAATATATAATAATATATATATATAAAAAATATAAAACCACTAATACTAAAAAAAACTTTGGACTTTGGAATCTAATTTATTATAATTATTTATTATATTTGTTCAAATTAAATTTAATACAATGGAACAAGGTTATATACCAAAGACGCTTAGCTTTGATGATGAAGCTCGTCAAAAATTAATTACAGGAATCACTAAAATTTCCAAAGCAGTCAAAAGTACATTAGGTCCTTTGGGTAAGACAGTGTTATTAGAATCACCAAATCATACTTCAGGCATGACAGTTACTAAGGACGGTGTAACAGTTGCTGAGTCTGTGTTTTTAAATGATCCTATAGAAAACTTAGCAGTTAGGATGATGAAGGAAGCTTCAAGCCGTACAGCTCAGTCTGCGGGTGATGGGACAACAACAGCTATTGTTCTAACAGAAGCTTTAGTTAAAGCTGGTCAGCAAACATTAACATCAGAGTCAAACACAACAGAAGTTATTAGGCATATTAACAATCACGCATCTAAAATTATATCTAATTTAAAAAGTAACTCAAAAAAAGTAACGGAAGAAAGATTGTTAGACGTTGCGTCTATCTCTGCTAATAATGATAAGACTATAGGTAAAATAATTAAAGACGCCTATACACAAGTTGGAATCAACGGAATGGTAACTGTAGAAAAGTCTATGACAGCTGAAACATATGCGGAGGTTACTAACGGTATAAAAATAGCAAGAGGTTGGTCTTCTAATTTATTCATCAATAATCAAAAGAAAGATGAATGTATACTTGAAGATGTTAAGATTTTAGTTTGCGATGCAGAAATTAATAGCATACTTCAAATAGAGAACGTGTTAAAGCCTGTAATAAACAACGGAGACAAACTTTTAATCATTGCCCCTTGCTCAACTAATGTTATTAATACTTTAGCGGCTAACGTAGTTCGTAACGGCTTAAAGTTTTGTAATATAGCTCCTCCTCAGTTTGGATACAAGCAACATGAACTTATGCAAGATATTGCTATGTCAGTTGGTGCTAAATATTATTCAGAAAAGACTGGTGATGATTTAAGTCTTATTACACTTCATGATTTAGGACACGCAGATAAAGTTATTGCTGGAGAGCATTCAACTGTAATATTTAAAAAAGACAATAACACACCAGAGTTAAACGATAGAATTGCTGAATTAAAAGTTCAACAGAAAAACACAAAAGATAAATCAACTAAAGAATTTATAAAAGAACGTATAGCAAGTTTAGCGGGTGCTATAGGTTGTATTTATGTAGGGGGTAACTCTGAGATGGAACAAAAAGAAAAGTATGACAGAGTAGATGATTCAGTGTGTGCAGTAAGATCAGCACTTGAAGAAGGTATATTAGCAGGTGGAGGTATAGCATTGTTTAGAGAATCTTTAAAGTTAAAAGCCAAAACCAAAAACCAAGATGAGAAAGATGCTGTCTTAATATTAGAATCAGCTCTTCGCTCACCACTTATACAAATATTAAATAACGCTGGTAAAAATAATGATAAAGTTATTGACCAAGTATTTGATAAAAAATATAACTACGGCTATGATGTAAAGAATAATAAGTACGGAGATATGTATGAGATGGGTGTTATTGATCCGCTTAAGGTAACAAAGAACGCACTGACTAATGCGGTTAGTGTTGCAACAACTATACTTAGCACTAATGCTATTGTAACAAATATGAGGGCATGATAGAGTTTATTTTAAAACTATTTGGTGTAAAAACGGAAACAAACAACATAATTAAAAACATGGAGAAACGTGAAGAAAAGAAAGCTTAACTCAAAAAATCCAAAATTTGAGCCTTCGGCTCAAATAATAGAAGAAGAACCTCGTAAAGAATTAATATGCGAAGTTCCTACAAGAACTATAAAAGGACGTATTACAGAGCAATCAAGAAAAGCAAAAATTTATGCTATATTTAAACATTAAGATATGAAACCAATTGGCAAGTATGTTATAATAAAACCTGTAAAAGAAGAATTAAAAACTAAGTCAGGGTTAATACTTACTGCAGAAGATGCAGATGAGTTTAGATATAAAAAAGGTGAAGTAATAAAACCAGGTACTGATGTCTCAGAAATCAAAGAAGGTCAAATTATTTATTATGATAAGTCTGCTGGCTTTAGTATGCTTATACATAATGATACTTTTACTATTATTACTGAGAGAGATATCGTTGTTGTTTTATAAATTCATTAAGTTCTTTTATAGAATTTCTATAAACCTTATCCATATAAGAAGCGTCCGCTCTAAATAAAGGATTAATAGATGGGGATTCTGCTATCTCTTCACCATTAAGCTTTTTATAAATTGTACTCGCCACTCGCTTTCCCTTGTAGGAAAGCTCGTATAAAGTTGTATGTTTACCATATCCTTTTCTCCATACATGAATCCACTCATCTCTAAGTAGTCTGTCAAATCTTTTTATATCCCAAGACATTAATTCTTCAAACTCTTTAAACTTTGTTTTATTAAAATATTCTTCACTATATAAAAATAGAATCATTTCTATATCAGGGGTTGTAAGATTGTATTTAGCCTTTACCCAATAGCGTATAACTCTCCAATACTTTAGGTAGTTGTGAGTAGACTTTGGCATTTAATTTAATTTATATCTTTGTAAAAATACAAAAAATGGAAATAGTAAAAGGATCACAAGAGTATTATGATTATGTTATGCAGTATATGATACCAGATGGTCAAGAGCTTTATGAAATATTTACTCTTGATGTAGATTTATTTGTAGATATGGTAGATACAGATACATCATATACGTTTACAGATGAAGAAGTAGCTGCAAGTATGAAAGCAAACGGAGATACACTAATTATAGAATGAAATCACCAATAGATTTTAAAGATTTTGCAGCTAACCCTGTAACAGGATTACTATTCTTTTGTTTAATTGCAATTGGATATTTATATATTGACAACAAAACAACTCTTACAAATCAAATTAAAGCATTGCAAGAAGAGGTAATTACTTTACGAAGTGATTATAAAAAATTAAATGATAAGTTTATAGAGACATTACAAGAAATAAATGAATAGGTTTGTTATCATAATGCTATTGTTTTCTTGTACCGAGCCAGAACAATTACCCGCTCTGGGTAATCCTGTTAAAATAAATTTAGATAGTCTCGCTGATGCTACAATAGAACAAGTAAACAAACAAAAAAAACAAAAAATTTTACTTGAACAAGATCTTTGGCGTAAAAAAAGAGATATAAAAG
>CERP01011985.1_pt1 | contig 16219 bp, 11 predicted proteins | sample 530801 | NCBI WGS metagenome assembly CERP01 (sample SAMEA2620991, study PRJEB7988) | marine metagenome | biome: marine biome (ENVO:00000447); feature: surface water layer (ENVO:00002042); material: "saline water (ENVO:00002010), including plankton (ENVO:xxxxxxxx)" | depth 5 m | reverse complement strand
AGAACCTACTATACCAGCTACTCTTTTTGTAACAGGACCAAAATACTTAAATTTATCTTGTATTGCTCTAGATGTTTCATCACCAGCATTATAGTGTCGTCTAGCATCTCCATCAGGAAAAGAATTTTGTGGTCGCATTACACCATCTTCATCTTCTTTTATATCTAGTTCTTTATCAGTTCTATTTCTTGCTACTTCTTGTGGAAAGTTTAAAAACTCTTCACCTTTATGTTCTATATCTGATAATATAGTAGATTCATTTCTCTGTTTAAAAGGACTTTTGTTTACGAATTTTTTAGAAAAACTACGCATGTGTTTTACTTCTTAACACAGTTGTTAACAGTTACACCTGGTTTGCTAGGAGATGGCTTTGTGCCTTGTTTTTTATAACCTTTCCAGCAGTCAGAGTTTTTAGAGTTAGCTCCTTTAAATTTAGCTGGTGACGCTTTTTCTGCAATTTTACCAGCAATCAATGATTTTGCTACCATACCAAGTATTGGAGCTAGTTTAACAGGTGATCCTAAAGCTTGTGGTCCACATCCTTTTCTTTTGTTTGCCATGTTTTTAATATTTATATTTTTTTCTTCTTTTAACTTCTCTCTCTTCAATTTTAATTCCTCTATTTTCAAGCTTAGCCGCTCTTTTATATAGCTTATTGGCTTTTCTATCTCTACCTTCGTCTACAGCTATTGCAGCTTTGTGCGCCTTAGCATCAGCTTTGTCTTGTAGTTTTTCTGCTTTTATATAAAGTTTATCTGTAAATCCTTTAAGTTTTTTTTGTTTAAACGGTGAGCCTAGTCCTTGTGGGCCGCATCCTTTTTTGTATAATGGCGTTTTCATATTACTTTATATTTTGTTTTACCATTTGACTTATATGCTTCCAAGCATCTATTTCTATTTTCTTCATCACTTACATAACTAACATGTAACCAGTTTGGATTCTTATCTGTTCCAAATTCCCATATTAATTGATCGAAATTTAAGTTATCTTTTATCCAATAATACATATCAGCATTAGACATACAGCCAAGCGTATCATCGATATCCATAGCTTGACCTGCCATGTGCTGAGATTTTTTAGCACCGCCAATAGCTTTATTAAGTTTAGGTCCGCGATAAAAAGAATTTATTTTTATAGGACCTCCTACGTGATCTCTAAGAGGTTCAAATATTTTTTCAGCTGTAACTTTCATTGTAGCTAAATGATCATCAGTAGGCGTGTTATCTATGTCGCGTCTCTGCGCCGTTCTGCTATACACACTTTCCTTGTAACTTACATGTTTGCTTATGTTATCCATTTTTCTTTCTTCCCTTCCTAGCTTTACCCTTTACCGCATCATCTATGTCTCCTAATTGATTTCCAACTTCTTTTATAGCTTTAGCAACATCTTCCAACTCTTTAGCTGTAAGCTTATATCTTTTTTTAATTTCTTTTACGGTTGCTATAGCTTTTTCATCTATGCTTGTTTTACTCCATAGTAAAACCCACACGTCTTTCCAGTACTGTTTTGTTAGTTTCCACATAATTAATTGTTTTTTTCTCTTTCTATTGCTTTTAATATATCCTCTTTTTTTAACACTAATCTAAAACTTATATCCGCTGTCCACTGCATTATAGGTCTACCATCTTTATAAAGTATAACTAAAGGAACTGATTTTACTTTTTTTCTAAAAACAGGTGTTTGTTCTTCTAGGTAAGCTATTTGATGTGGTATGTTTCTTACTTTATCTATTTTTGCTTTGTTTGCCCAATTCCACTCTGAGTTTATTTCTAGTAATACGTATTCTTGAGAATACACAGCGCAACACAAAAAAAGCATTAGTAGTGTTATTGTTTTCTTCATGATTTATTTTCTTTTTATTATTTGATAAAGCTTCTCGTCTATTTTGTCAAGTTTATCGCTATTTTGTTCAACTTTTTGTTGAGTATTCATTATAGTCTCTCTAATCAATTGATCCTTTAAATCATACTCAGTTCTAGTAACCTGTGGTTCAGGTAGCTCTTTAGCTAGCTGTATATCCGCTTGTATGGCAAACCACATACCAGCTACGGTTATAACGAAGCTTATTACTATTACTAGTGTTTTTAGATCTAATGTTAATTCAGTGTTTTCTGATATTTTGTTAGCCATTACTTGTTTTTGTTTTTGTTTATTTTTTGTTTTTCTTTATGTATTCTAATTGTAGCCTTGTATTTCTTTCTAAAATCGAAGACCTAGCTATAGAGTCTTTTATTCTTTTGTTTCTTTTTCTAGTTTCAGCACCTTTTTTAGCAGACTCAGATCTTTTTCTTTTTTTCTCAGCTTCGTATTCAGCTCTCTCTATAGGATCCATGTTTGCTAAACGTTGAGCTTCTTTTATCTTATTTTGCTCTCTAGTTTCTTTAGCTTTTATCTTACCAGCTGCTTTTCTTTTAGCCTTAGCATCTGATTTTATTTGCTCGTGCGTTTCATTGGGCTCAGCTTTTAAATCCCAAGTGTTCCAACCAAACGCAAAGAAAGCTCTTTTCCATATAGCGTTCCTTTCATCAAGAGCTGCTTTTATGTTGTTTACTTTCTTAACAAGTCTGTCTAAAGGAATATTTGTACCACCACTCACTAGATTACCTATCACAGACCAAGAAGGACTATCTAAATTTAATCCTCTTTCTTTTATAACATCTTTCTCAAATCTATAGGTTTGTATGGCGCTATATACTTTTCTTAGCTTAGAACCTAAAGGCGGAGACAAATTAGCTAATTCTAATATAGTGTATGTATGATCTGCTGTAAATCCTTTATTTTCTTGTTTTCTAAATTGTCTTATAGCGTTTTTAAGTGTTGCTGCTACTGCACCGTATAATCCGCTACCTCTAAGAATACTATCTGCCATGCTGTTACCAACATCAACTTTCCACTCTTTGTTTTGACATGCTTCAAGTTTTTTACCCTCTAAACCTTCACACCTTTCCTCTTCATCTTCAAACAGCATGCTAAACAATGCTTTTTGCATTGCAGAGAATATAAAGTTTTGTACTGCTCCATAGTAAGCTATTTTAGACACGTTTGTCTTCCAATCACCTCTACCGTTTATTAAATCTCTAGCGGCTTTTTTAATAAGCCTATTATACTGCATTGGTGTATTTTGAAAAGCTAAAACAAACCTACCTAAAGGACCAGCTTGTTGAGCTGATATTAGAGATGGATCAGATGACTGTTGAGTTTCTTCTGCTAACATAGAAAAATCTTCCCAAGCTTTATCTTCAGCTTGTTTTTGATCCATGCCTTGTTTTAGATATGTTTTTATTCTATTTCTGTACATTGTAGCGCCACCTGAAGCTATAGCAAAACTATCTGCTATTTGAGTAGGTGTAAAACCGATTTTTAATAAGTATTGAAAAGCAGCTTGCGCTTTGTTTTTACTACCAGCCATAGCATTAGCTAGCTCAGCCTCATTTACATCTGTTTTTAAGCCTTTACGTCTTTGTTTTAATTTATCTGAATTAAATATAGTTGCAAAGTCTCTCCAGTACTGAGGTTGGTTTGCAAAAGCTAACGCAGCTTTAGCAGGGTTATTGTCTGTCCAGTTAATAAAGTTTACTGTTGATAAAGTTTGTAGTAAAGCAGATCTCATGTTGAAAAACATTATAGCACCAACAGAGTTGTTTAACCAGTTACTCCACTTGTTTACAAGTTTGTTTTTACCAAAAGTCCTGTTAGTACCATTCTCCATTCTGTAGAGTATGTCTTCTAGTGATTCTCTAAAGTTTTGACCGTAAGCAGCCTCAATCTTGTTTAGGTTTTCTTCACTAAATATTTCTTTTGAATTATCTATAAACTCTTTTATAAACTCTTTTCTACCTACTTTTTGTGTTATATCATTTAAGTCACTAGCTATACTACCTGTCAACCAGTATTCTCCCGGGGCTGTGTAGCCATCTTTTTGGTTAGATATTAAACCAACACTATCCGCAAACAATTTAACTCTTTGATCTCCATTTACTATAGTTAATAAATCTTTTAAATCATTTTTAGACAATCCAGGTATTTTATGTCCTGCTTTAGTGTACAAGTATACTCTAATAGCTTGGTCGTATGTAAAACCTACATCTGGTATTTGCTTACCTAGCTTCTTCCTAACGTCTTTAAATTCTGATCTCAAAGCGTTGTAAGAAGTTTGAACAGCTTGTTTAGCTCTTTCTATATTAGCAACACCTCTTGAGTAAGGTTTCATTAAGTTGTCTTCTATCCATTTTTTATCTGCATCACCTTTTTTACCTTTACCTAAGAAGTTATACATCAGCCCCATAAAATCTTCAGCTGATGGAGGTAGAAAATATCTAAATCTACCTTTGCCTCTACCTAACATTTCTCCTTTTGCTTTAGAGAAGGTTTTCACAGCATCAATACCGGTTCTAGCCTCTAGCATTTCATTAAACTCTTGACTTCTACTTTTGTTAGATTTAACTATAGCCTGCTGAACATCACCTTTAACATCTAAAACACTAAGAGCTTCTCTAACCGCTTTAACGTTTTTTATAGCATCATCAGCGAAGTAAAAGTCATTATAACCATCAGCTGCTTTTCCTACTATCCAATCTGCCTTAGCTTGAGCCGTGCCGTCTGCTAAACCTGTTATGTTAGCTATTTTAAGATCTAAACCTATTTCTTTTAAAAACTTCTGAATAGCAATATCAGAGGCTTGTGGTCTTGCGGTTAAAACAAAAATATCACCACTACCAAACTTACCTTGACGTTTTAAAGCTAAATCAGCTAAAGGGCCTTTTTTACCATCTATTACTTGGCTAAATTCACTAAAATCAAAAATGGCTCCCTGAGCTTCTAAGTCAGCCGATTGGGCCGCGAACTGTGTAGCATCTATTTTACCTTTAGTGCCGTCAGGCATTGTGTATAGCACGTTAGATTTAGTCTGAGCCAACGTATCATCAAAGTCAAAAACCGAAATACCCTTCACCTTCTTATTAGGATCAAGCGCAGCGTTTAATGCGTCAGCCCTGTTTTGATTATTTATATAATTATCTACGTTTACTCTACTTATTACTTTTTCTATAAAATCTATAGATAAGTTTTCTCTTTTTATATACTCTACAGCTTGTACACTCTCAGCTGTTAAAAATGTGTTGTAAGAATCAGGATCAACTGTTAATCCTCTAAAGTCACCAAGCTTAGATGTTGTGCCTAGTGAATTATCTTGAATAGCTGAAAATAACTCCGCACCAAGTGTTTGACTATAAGTACGTAGTATTTTATCCATTTCTAATGAAGCAAAAGTATTCACAGCTCTTAACTGCTTAGGTTTGTTGAGTAAACCCATTTGATGTATCTTAGCCGCTGTTTTTAATGCAACTTTAGCTAAATCAAGCATAACGTTTGCAGCTGGATCAACATGCTCACCTTTGAACTTTAAATGTTTTTCTGGTGGATGCTTTTCTAATCTTTCATCTATAAACTGCTGTAGCGTTACCTCCTTTTTAGTTTTAGCTGGAAGCTTATCATACATAGCCGTAGATCTTTCTATAGCAAATTTCTTAGCTTGATCATAATAGACGTGAGTTTCATCTGCTTCCATTGATCCATCAACATACTGTATAAGCGGTAGCCTTGTTAAACCTCTTTGAGCTTTTACGTTGTTTGTTGACGTTTCCATCCATCTCATAAAGCCTGGAGCTAGCGAAGGGTCTTTAGCTATAAGCTCTGTAGCTTTGTCCATTATATATTTTAAAGCTTCTATATTTGCTATTTCAGCTTTAGCTATTATATCTCCAAACCTTTCCTCTACTATAGCTTGTTTTTGTTTGGCAGTTCTTAATGTCCCGTCTTTATTTTTACCTTTCTTTAACTCTCTAGTTATTTGTAGCATAATACCACTAGCAGAGTTGAATATTCTTATATCTGCAGGATTAAAAGTTAGCTCTATATCAGATTCTTGATCTGCTTTTGCTTTTCTTTTTTTAGCTAAATAATTATACTTACCTGGCTTACCAGTTCCAGTTTTTTCATCTGCACCATCTAAATACGCGTAAACTATAGCGAACATGTCATTACCTACAGCGTCAACTAAATCTGGAGGTAATGCATCTATAAGAGCGCTTGAAAAATCAGCCAATTGTTTCATTGACTCATCTTTAGTTTTGTTTGTTATAGTTTTCTTGTATAATTCTTTTGCTGGCCCAAACAGCACCGGCATATCAGACCACTCTAGTAAAGGTTTTTTATAACCAGTTTTACCTTCATCAAAATAAGTACCTAAGCCAATCTCTTCAGCGTAAGCCTGTATATCTTTAGGTTGCTCTGACTTGTAAAGCAAATAAGAATCTGAATTACCACCATTTAATATAGCTTCATTCATCATATTAAACAAAGCCTCTTGTACTACTTCTGGTGACTTGTTTGACTTAGCATTTCCTCTTTCTATATCTCTACCTATATCTAATATGTCTATAGAAGCTGATACTACGCCTAGTCTTTCTTGATTACTAGTTAGCTCGTTGAATACCTCAGAGTCATTCGCTATAAGTTCTAAACCAGTTTCTTCAGCCATAGCTTTAGCTAAAGATTCTTTTCTACCTCTAGTTAAAGATTTTAATGTAGGTTTACCGTCTTTAACGACAACCTCACCAAAATAAGATAAAAACTTTTCGTCAGATATATCAGTATCTCTTTTAACCATCTCTAACCCGGAAGTTCTACCTGTTTCAGCACTAGACTCAAAGTCTACTTTCTTACCCTTCCAGTCTGGTGTCCATCTACCGTCAACCTTTTTTTGAACAGCTGCTGGTATAGCTCCACCCAGCCAAGTGGTTGTCATGTTTTCTAATATAGTCTTTTTATTTTTTAATAAGTATTTAGAAAATTTATCATTAGCTAAACCACCCATTATTTTTTTAAAAACTATATCGTTCTGCTTGCCTACTTCTTTTTTAAACTCTCTTATCCAAGGAGCTATTGTCACGTTTTTAGAAGTTGCTTTGAACACAGATGTCTTTAAAACTCTAACAACTTTAATAACACTCTCCTTTAATTGTCTTTTAGCAAAACTAGGTACAGCGTTTGTTTTTAATATGTTAGTATATTTACCTTTGTTTATACTTGGGCCTTTAGCACTTTTTGTACTGAACTCTTGGGCTTCTTTTCCTAAGTTATAACTTTCTACTATACCTTGTATTTTATTGTCTAGCTGACCATTTATCCACCTGTTAAGCTCTATAGCTCCACTGTATCTTTCAACTATACCTACAATACCTTGTACTTTTACTTCTTTACCGCTTTTACCCTGCTTTGTAGTACCATAAGTTATATCAGCTAAAATACTTTCTTCAACAGCTTTAAAACCTGGTATCTTACTAAACTTTCTTAATCTCTTCTTTACTTCATTAGTATACTCATAGCCTACTAATTGTCCTAGTCTAGTTTTCTTAGACTCAGACATGTTACTCATATGTTCTATTCTATCATCTTCTGTCATGGACTCGTCAAGACCCATAATCATTTCAGTACTACTATATAAATCTTTAGAACTCTTAGTGTTTTCACTAGTACCAGTAGGTCCAAATAATCTACCTATTTTATCTGTAAGAGATATAGGATCAGAGTTGTTGTGATTTTTAACTATGTCAAGTATCTTAGCTTGAACTTCTCTAACTTGACCAACTAAAGCTTTATTACCGTAAAGACTTTTATTACTACCAAATACTGCTTTCTTTATGTATGGAGTATAGAAGTTTACTATTTCAGATCCATATCCTTCAGCTTTTGTATCAAAAGATTGGTTGACCTTTCTCTCTAAAGCTGTTTGAGATCCTATACCGTTAACTAAACTACCTTTAGCACCTTTTTTAGCTACATCTAATATAGAGCCTTTAATACCCTTACCGCTAGCCATTGACTTGTTGTAGTCTTTTAGAAAGTTGTAAACGTCTCTACCAGTGTTAAATTCTATACCTTTTATACCTAAGTTTTGAAAAGTTTGTCTTAAAACATCTTTTATTTTAGTAAACATGTTTTCTTCAAAACCTATGAAACCTTGAGCCATACCGTCTGAAAAGAAAGTAAGTAATTCTTCTGCTTGAACATCAGCTGTGTTATTCTTGTAAGCTTGTAACTTAGCTGATAAATATGAGCTAGGATCATAACCTTTAGCTATCATACTGTCTACTTGCTCTTTCAAGACACCAGCCATAGCTTGAGCTGCTTTAGGATTCTTCATCAGCGTTTCATTTAAAACACTGTGCAATACCTCGTGTTGAGCAACCGTTGTTTCACTATTTTTTTCTGACTTAGTTTTGTTTATTATTATTTCTTGAGTACCATCTTTATATTGTACTACAAAACCGTTGTCACCTACTCTTTTTACGTTTACTTTTTGATCTTGTTCTTCTTTGCTTTTACCTTTGTTTCTCTCAGGTAACCCAGCATTTATTTCGTCTATTCTATCTTTAACCTTTTGATCCGCTGTTTTACCGCCTTCAACAGAAACATCGTCATCTTCAAAAGTATTCATATCAATACCTAGCTTTTTAGCTGTTTTCTCAGAAGCTTCAGTTGTTTTCTTTGATATCTCTTCTTTATTCTGAGCAACTTTTCCACCAGCTATTTCACCATCTATTTCTGATATTTTATCATTGATACCTTGTAAATCTCCAGTAAAAGTAGTAGCAACACCATCAATCATCATCTCTACGGTTGCTGTAGCTTTAGCACCTAGATTCTTTTTAGCATCAAGTAGTTTTTGCTTTTGTATATATAAATCTATTTCTTTATCAGTAACAAATTCTCCACCTAGGTTTATAGCGTTTTTAATATCATTACCATGCTGTAAAGCAGCGTTAGCTTGATCAAGATCTAGCTTAGCTCTATCCATCAAATCTTTTTTACCAGCAGCTTTAGCTCTGTCATATAGATTTTGGTTGTACTCTTTGTTAGCTTTCAACGTTTCCATAACGCCGGTAATATTTGCTCTTGCTTCTAAGTATACTTGTTTTTTAACATTGCTGTAACCGCCACCAACAGTAGATGTTGCTACAGATGTTGAGCCTGAAAGTATAAGTGTACCCATTAAAGTTTCAAACTGAGTCTGTGCGTCTAAAAACCCTGTTTGATTAGACAACCCAACAGTTAATTTAGCCATATCTGTAAGAAGTAATTCAACCTCTTCCTCACCAATCTCACCTATAAGATTATTTGCAAACTGTTTACTTACTTCTTTTATAGCTTTTTTACTAGCAGCTTTACTTAAATCACCTTTAAAAGCATTTAATAAACCTTTACCTGCTGTAGTGTTAAAGAAGTTAGCGTCTGGCATTATACCTTGAACAACGGAAGTCGCAAAGGATGCCATGTTACTATATGCTAAAGCTTGACCTTCGTCTAGGCCCATATCTATAGCTTCGTTATAGTTATCTCTTATGGTGCCCCTGTAAGCTGTCATGCCCATTCTAACAGTATTCATGTTTATACCACCAAGAGTTTTTCTACCACCTTCTAATAAAGTTTTACTACCTATCTTTATCTTAGGAACATTTAAGCCAATGTTACCGTATTTTAATCCAGACCTATTTTTACCAAAAAGCTTATATACATCTTTAAGTTTACGTAAGTCTCCTTTTTTAACTGAAGCTGCTAAAGCTAAAGTAAAGGGAAGCATATTACCTAAAGTTTTAAAACTAGATCTAACGTTAACGCCGTCTTTCCATAAAGAACCTCCTACATCAGACGTTCCAAATGTATTGTTTTTAAGAAAACTACTATCAACTAAGTCGTCCATGTAGTTTAACCTATCGTACATACCTTGAGTATCTACACCAGCTTTTGTTAAACCATAAAGGGCTAGCCTGTTTACCATAGATGCTGTTCCGTAAAAGTACTCTGTACCAAAGTCTCTCAAACCCTGAGCTATTGTTGCACCAAAATCAGCGGCACTCGATACAAACTCACCGTCTTCTATTTTCTTATCTCTCCACTCTTGAAACTCAGCTGTTGTTTCAAAGTTCGTAGTCATAAAAGCTTTAGTGGCTAAATCAAAATCATATTGACCAGCTAGATTATAAAACGTATCTTGTATTTCTTTAGCCTTTAAATTAAAGTCATCAACAGCTGCTTGAGTTAAATCCTCTTCAGAGCTAAACTCTTTGTAAAGATCATTTTGTAAACGAGCCATATCTTTTTGAGCTTTATCAGAAGCACTGCTAATAACCTGCATTTTAGCGTTGTTTATTATCTGTTCTTTCTGCTCAAAACCCATGGTAGATGTAATGTCATCATCACTAACAGATCCAATTAATCTTTGCTTAGCTCTTCTATCACTACCTACTGTATTTAATATTTCGTCTTCAACCTGTCGTGTTAACTCTATTTGTTCTTCTTCATTTTCAGAGTGTATCTGAAAGCCAGAACTATTAGCCTCATTGTCTGTTGTTTTAGATATATTCTCTAAGATCTTTAAGTTCTCTTCGTAATCTTTCTTTTCAGCTTTAGATATACCAAAGTTTAAATAAGTTTTTTTATCTTCTATTACAGCCAACTCTAAAGTTTTCTGCTCATCGATGCTTAAACTTTCATCACTATATATTCTAGTTATTTGATCATCATATTCGGATAACTTGTCTTTTACTTTTCTATGATCTCTAGATCTTCTTGTTCTGTTTCTTTCACCTGTATCGTTTTGTTCAAACTGAAGTCTTTTTATTTCATCATCTATTTCAAAAGATTTTTGATCCATCATAGAATACTTTTCTCTTTCTTTTTTTAATAGATTTATGTTATGCTCGAAACCACCACCCATTAGTACTTGTTGGTCTTGAGCAGAAGGATCATAAGGGTTTTGCTCGTATATCTGTGATATCCACTCTGGTGTCTCTTCCTTTATTTCATCTCTATTCAATAGTGATACCGATGAAGAAGGATTTCCAAACGAACCCGATTCTTCTTGGCTTGAGGCTTGATTGTTTTCCGACCCTGCATTCGCCTCCGCATTTCCTGCAGGATCTGATTGGTTTCCCGCCACTACCTTGGCGCTAAAAGTTTGTTTCCAAGTGCTTATATCCATACCCAAACCAGAGGCAGCAGTATTTGCTTCCTCTTCTGTGTATTTTCTGTCACCTACTATATAATCTGGCATATTACTTTAATTTAATTTATTTTGTTAACCAATCTTGTACATCTCCATCGCTCAATAAAACAACGTTTGGATCTAAAGCTCCATCTCTAACAGCTTGTGGTAATGCAACATTGTCTTTCACTACAAAAACTACAGACCTACCACCGTTTCCTTGAACTGACGCGCCTGCTGAAGGCGATTTAACTATCTCTCTATATCTTTTCATAGCCGCCTCATTTCGTTGACGAGCTCTTCTTTGAGCTACACTTTCTTTAGGTCTATTTCTTATTTCTTTTTGTCTAGCAGCTGATGCAGCCACTGTTTTCAAGCTATTCATGTAAGTGTTAGATAACCACTCTCTAAGCTTTCCTTCATTTTCTATATCAAAATAACTAGGATCAAAATCATCACGATCTTTTAAAGGTGTATTACTAATAACCGTGTCATGCACCATGGACATTAAATCTTCTCTACCCATGGTATTAAACAAGCCGTTTAATTGGTATCTATAGTTTTGTTCTAAACCCCCTTGTATTTTAACAGCTCCAGTTGTTGCTTTTTCAGTAAGTTGCATTAACTTGTTAAAATCTTCTGCATCTGTTAAAAAGTAATTATACTCAGTGTCTTCTTCAAAATCAGTCATGGGAACATACTCTCCATCGTTCTCAATTGAAAGATTACCATACTCATCTATCTCTATAGCGTAGTCACTATTTTTAAATAAAGAGTTTAACGCATCTAAGTTAGCGCCTTTACTTATAGAGTTATTTCTTACGTCATCATAAAACTGAGTTCTCTTTTCTTTAAAAAGATCTAGATTTTTACTTAAAGCTTTAAAAGAAGAATTTATTCTATTCATTTCAGAAATAGCCTCCATATACGCTGGGTCGTCAGCGTCTAAATCAGCAGCAAGCCTAGCAGCTTCAGCATAGTTGTTTTTATTATCTACTAAAAACTGAGTAACCTCAGGTCTCATAGAGTCTTCAACCTTGCCTATTTCAACGTCTTCTATTTTGTTTACATAATTCTTTAGTTCTACTTCGTCTTGTTTTCTTTTGTATGCGGCTTCCTGAAGAGCTCTTTTACCGATCTCAGACATAGGTACGTTCATACCTTGAACAAAGGCAGACTGTGGATTTACAAACCCTCCGGTTTGTGAACCCCCTGAAGCAAATCCAGCTCCTTTTATTAATGTTTCGTTTGCCATTTTTATATTTTTATCTGTTATCTATCATGTCTCCACCAGCTCCAACTATAGATCCAACTCCTCCCATTATAGATTGAGTAGCTGCGTCTCTCGCAGCATTAGCAGCACCAAGTCTCTGCTGTGACATACCTAGTAGTGTTTCTGTTTTATCTTTTTCTGCCTGTCTAGAAGCTTGAGCCCCTGCCATTTCAGCGTTTTGAATACTCATTCTTCCACCCGCAGCTTTCAATTGGTTAGATTGTTCTTGTTGTCCTATACTTACAGCCGCTTGCTGTGCTTGTTGATTTCCAGCACCCGCTAAAGCTTGAGCCATAGCCGCTATACCAGATCCACCCGCAGCACCACCCATACTGTTCATGGTATTAGCCATGTTTTGTTGTGATTGATCTCTAGCAAAATCTGCAGCTTGAGTGTTAACACTTAAGTCTTCGTATGCATTATCTAAGTTTGCCGCTAGGTTAGAAGTATCTAGGTTTTCAAACCTTGCCTTATTCCTATTCATTTCTGCTTTAGCAGCTCTTTGTTCTCTTTTTCTTTTTCCACTACCAATTATACCACCGGCAATACCCATAAGTCCCCCAGCTGCCTGAGCCATCATACCTCCAGTTAAAAGTTTAATGGGTGATTTTTTGTAAATTCCTTGTGCCATGTTAATTCTTTTATGTTATTATAATTACAGGTTATTTACTACTTTCAAATATTTCTGATCCTACTGAAAATAATTCAACCTCTGTTGTCTTGTCGTTTCTAAACTGCGCTTCAGCATAATACCCTTTTAAGTTAGAAGTATTACCCTGAGAGTCTTTAGTAAAAAATATATAACTGCTGTTTGTAGGCGGTGTTGTTAAAGTGTCTATACTAGCCACTATTGTAACCGATCCGTTAGCATTTATAGTTATACTAGCTATTGGGCCTATTTCTACTACTTCTTCGTTAGCCGCTAAGTAGTAGACTGTGTCACCAACTTGCAGTGACGCGTTCACTGCTGTGGGAAATGTTAATGTTATTGGTTGTGTTTGAGCCATAATTTATTATTTAAGGCGTGCAATTTAGATTAGTTAATGTTATTGTAGCTCCTCCATCACCTGGATCAGCGCTTACAGGTGTCTGTCTTGTAGCACATTGCGTTATTGCTGGTTGTAAAACACCTATGTTTATTGTTTTTTCAGCTAAAGTTTCACAGTCTATATATGTTACAGCGACTTGTTTAGCTCTTGCCGTTGTAGCTGGGTTATACTGTATAGTCCAAGTAGCACATGTTTGATCTACACCAGTTGTGTCACAAGTGGTACCGCTAGCTGTAGCCGTCATAGTTCCTGTTAATGCTGGGGCTGGACTAGTCAACGCACATATAGAGAAATTATTATCACCTTTATTAGTATATATAACTCTCTTTGTTTTAGTAACACAATCGTAATACTGTACAGTTCCACCAGCGTTACCAACAACTATATCGTATTCAACACATCCGTTAGCAGACCCTATAGTAATAACAGATGTTAAATCTAAGTTGAAAGTAACATTTGAGTCTCCATACGCTTGTATCGAACCTGGTCCAGTAATAGTAGCCTCAGTGCCAGCATCATTTAAAACTGCTGTAACAGGTAGTGTTAATTCAGAGCCTGCTCTATTGCTAAAACTAACGTTTGTTACACTTGGTAGTGTTAAGTTTGGACCACCAGCTAACGTAATGTTATTACTATTAATGCTAGCAACTGTATACACATCGCTCAGCGATACATAAGTAGTAGAAAACCTCATACCAGTAGTTATACCTGTGGCGCTTTGTACAGGTATAATTAAACTATTAGTTACAGCACTAGTTGTTTGAGTATCTGCATCGTTTAAATTACTCCAAGTAGCGTAGCCAGCGCTGTCTTGGTTGTTTAAAGTTAAAAGTTGACCTGTGTTACCGGTTACTTTAAAGTTATAATTAACTTGAGAAGCAGTTGAAATACTGCTATTAGGTTGACTGTTAGCGTCGAAAGTTTTTACAAAACTAGTTTGGCTAGGTAAAACATTGCTTACAATCATGTTAGCGCCACTCGCTGTAAAAGTTAAATTAACTTTTGCTTTTTGATATATATAAAAAGGATTAGGCTGTGGAAAAGGATTAATTAAATTACCACCAGCTAGTGTAAATGTGTAAGTAACGTTTGAGCTAGATTCCGGTATGTATATGTTTATATCAAAATAACCAGTAGCTGGCATAGTGATAGTTGGTGTAGTAGAATAAAACTGAATAGCGTCAAAAACATTATCAACAACATTACCTATATCCAATATAGCTCCGTTAGCACTAGCCATAGTAAATGTAGTTGTAGGATTACCATATATTCTAACAGTTTTTACTTCACCGCTTTCTCCTACTAAATTACTTCCATTAAGTAAAGAGTAGTTTCTAATTTTGTTAACATCAACGTACGTGGCTTCTGTGGCTGGTATCGTTACATTTATGTTATTACCATATATACTTTCTTGGTCTGTAAAAGTGTAATAAAACTTTAAGTTTATAGCTGTCAACTTGTTGTTAGCATCATATGTTTTTGTTTCAACACAGTTGTAGTTTTCTACAACCATATTAAAACCAGAGTACTCTATAATAAAGTCACTAACAAAAAAGTAGTTACTTGCTGCTGTGTAAGTTTTTTCTAAAAACATAACAGCCCAAGCTGTATTTCCTGATATATCATAACTTATTGTTTCAGGGACAGGGCTTTCTTGATCTATCGTCATATTTGTAGGTGAACCTATAGCGTTATAAGTACCTACCACTTGAACTGTTGATATTTTAGCAGATCCACTTATGCATAATGCTAGCTCAGTGTCTGCTGCTGGCATACTAAAAGGGTTGTCAAAAGTAACAACACATCTAACGTCGGTACCGTCCTGCGTAAAAACAACTGTGTTTACATTCGCAAGACTAGTATTTATCCAAGAAAAATCTTCAGCTTCAACAACATAGCCACCTAAAGGTGATATTATTAATATTGCTGTTGCGTGCTGCAAAGCTACGTTTGTACCTGCCGTAACAGAATACGTAACCGATGTTACCGTGTAGTTATTTATAGTTATTTGATCTGCCATTATAATGTGTTCATTGTTGTTATGTGAGTAACTATTCCATTTTCAAACGTTATAAACTTCCAAGCACTATCAAGGCTTGACCAACCAGCGTCTGTTTTTAATAAATTACTTGTTGGCGAAGTGTAAGACCAATAACCACTAGGTATTGGCGCTGAGCTAGTGTTGTGTCCAAATATACCATCTGTAGCGATTGGGCCAACATCGTTGTGAAGCTGAGCTCCAACAACTAGACCAGTTGCGCCGGAATACTTGTATATATCAGATTGTCTAATTAATCTATTACTGCCAACTTGACCTATTAATGGACCATTTAACCAGTTTTTTAATTGTGTTTTAGCTAAAGCCGCTCTGCCAGAAGGAGTACCGTGTTGTGATGCTGATCCTGTTAGTAGGTTTGTAGAATTACCACCAAATCTATAACCTACAAATAAAGAAAAGTCTACCGCTACCGTAGGTGTACCACAGCTAGCTAAAGTATTATATTGAGTTTTAGCGGTTATAACACCGTTTGTCACAGTTAATATAAAGTAAGTATTTGGAACAGCTGTGCTAGAAACGTTAGCGTTTAAAGCGTTGTTGTCAGGCGTTGCGGCTGGTTCAATGTATAAAAACTTACCACTAGTAGATATATTCTCGTTGTTTTCGTTATAAAGTATAGTGTTTACATTAACACCTGAAGAATTAAAGAATTTAAAATTAAAATAATTCTTATCAATACCAGTGTAGTTGTTAGGGAAATTATTATAAAACTCTTCTACACCACACTTAACAAGTTGATCTGTTGCTGTCTGTCTTATATCTATGTTTATGTTTGAGCCCGCTTTAGTGCAT
>CERP01005169.1_pt1 | contig 16503 bp, 23 predicted proteins | sample 530801 | NCBI WGS metagenome assembly CERP01 (sample SAMEA2620991, study PRJEB7988) | marine metagenome | biome: marine biome (ENVO:00000447); feature: surface water layer (ENVO:00002042); material: "saline water (ENVO:00002010), including plankton (ENVO:xxxxxxxx)" | depth 5 m | reverse complement strand
GACATGGCTGCTGTTCGATGCTGATTGGATGCACACAAAGCAATCAGCGCCGTTTATGAAGTGGTGCGAGCGCATTGTTAGCGTTGGCCGGGTGAAGTGGATTCCAGACAGCAAAATGACCGGCAAGGATAACTGCGCATGGTATCTGTTCGATCAACACGCAGTTGCACAGCCAACAGAGTTTTGGCCAAGGTGCGAAACATGAGCATTCTTGACAAGATAACGCGAACCCGTTTCGCTTGGCTTCCCACTACGGTTTATCACCGCACAGACAGGGAGGGGAAGTGGCTAGGCCCGCGCGCTTATTTTGCATGGCTGGAATATGTCGTGTGGGAGCGTGTCGCGTTTCCGGTATTTGCAGAGCACGCGCCGAATGGATGGGCAGCGTATAAGGATAACCAACCATGACCGACGAAAACACAAGCACGCCAAGCGCCGACGAGCTTTTGATTGAGGCTGACCACGCCATAAAGTATACCAAGATGGAGCGCGCGCGATATACTGACCTTGTGGAAGCCGCCCGCGATATTCACCGGTTAATCGACCACAAACAGGCGCGGCGTCTGCGCAATGTCAGTTACGGCGCGATTTGCAGGCTAAATAAAGCGTTGGCGGGGTTGGACAAATGAAACTCACCGAAACGATTAACACCCTTAGAACAGCTGGCGTTGATGATACCCGTATCATTGACACGCTACTCAAGATGGACAGCAAGACCACAATAAAGAAACCACCAAGCAAGAGAGACAATCCGGCATTTAGTGAGTTGTGGGCATCACTGCCCAAAATAACGCGCACACGCTCCAACAAGTCTGCGTGCATGGCTCACTACACAAAGGCCCGAGAAAGCCACTCAGTGAGCGATATGCAGCGCGCGGTGGCTCTTTGGATGGCATCCCCGGAGGCCAAGCCCAAGAACGGATACCAGGCGGGGCACTTTGTCCCTAGTTTCGAGCGTTGGTTACGAGACTGCAAGCACGAAAGCTGGTTAGATGCATCCACGCCCACAGCGTTGACGCTGGAAGTGGTGAAAGAGGATATATCATCCGACAGCCTTGAGCATTTATTTCTACGCTATTGCCGAGAGGATGGAGCGAGTGAGATACAAATCGCACGCTGGAACCGTGCCGGAATTGAGGTGCAAAAGGGTGGCGAGGGGCCTATAGTGATTGTTGAGAGCCGTGAAGGTGACTTCAGAGAGGCTTTTGAGGTCACGCTACGGCGTAAAAAGGGTGTAGTGTGGCCAAGGTCGTATGCAGATAGGAGAGCAAGAGCTAATGGCTAGACCACGCAAAAAGGGCAAGAGATACCCATGCGGCAAGCTAAAGCGCACGGAGGTTAAGCGGCCAGTCGCACCAACTGAGGAATTAACACGCCACAAGAGGGCGGCGGGCGGTGGTGAGATAACAGACCCGTTATCCTACCTGGTGTTGACCGATGCACAAAAGAAAGCGCTGAACAAGCTGTTCACCCTCGCCAAGCAAGCAGGGTTTGCGGTGACGCTGAAAACATCCAGCCTTAATCAGATGATTGGTGGCTCTAGTCCTGACCACACACCGGATCCCGATAGAGGCCAACGCAAGTGGGATGAATACCACGCGGCAAGGGACACGCTAGCGCCCTTGCCAAAGGCGGTGATTGACAGGGTAAGAACGGCACACAACCGAATTGAAATGAGCGATATCTACCTAACCGCATTAAGGGCTGGAGCAGACACGTTAGCTAGACATTTTGGGTTTATTTCGTGACCTACAGGTCGGAGGCTGAGTTGGGAATGCCGACACCGGGCGAATTTATGGAGGGTTGCAACCGCTACACCTTGAGCGAGGTTGCCGACCAAATAAACCACGTAAAAATTGAAGGGGAAGACCAATGAAACCAACAAAAACAATCCGCGAAACAATCATGCATTTGATTGAAGTCCGAAAGCAGGTGTCTGAGGCAATCGACGTGCTGCGAGACATGGACGCGAAAGCCTGCGATTGGACGCGCGAGGAAATAGAGCGCCTGTCAGCTGTGCCGCATGATGAGCGCGTTAAAAGCCGCTTGGCTGGCACTGACCCACTGGCCAGCGGCACGCGCGCCGACGGCTCCACAACCTCGCCTTACGGCGCAGGCAACGGGCCGGTCTGATGGTTTACGCCCGAAAAGAGGTTATTGGTGACTGCACGCTTTTTCAGGCTGACTGTTTGGAATTAATGCCGACGCTTGGCCCGTTTGACGCGGTGGTGACTGACCCACCCTATGGGATTCAGCAGGATAAGGGCTTCGGGGGCTCCGGGGGCTTCGGGGGCTCCGGGGAGCCTATTGCTCGAAAGCAATACGCAGGAACGTGGGACGACGAGCGCCCCGGCAAAGAGTTTTTTGACGCCATGCTCGCCGCGTCTAAGTTTGCGGTGATTTTTGGCGGCAATTATTTCACAGACTTACTGCCGGTCGGGCGTCATTGGCTTGTGTGGGACAAGCAGAACACGATGCCTACCTTTTCTGACTGCGAGCTTGCTTGGACAAACATCGATAAAAAGTCCGTTAAACGGTTGGTGTATGAGTACAACGGCCTGCTAGGCAAGCGCGAGGAGCGCGTCCACCCAACACAAAAGCCTGTCGAAGTTATGTTTTGGGCGGTGCAGCAAGCAAGGCAACCTGAAACCATTCTTGACCCATTCATGGGCAGCGGAACAACCGGCGTCGCGTGCGCCAACCTTGGCCGCAAGTTCACCGGGATTGAGCTTGATCCTGATTATTTTGAGATTGCCTGCAAGCGCATTGAAGACGCATACAAGCAACCCCGCCTATTTGATGAGCCAAAACCAGAGCCAATTCAACAAGGGATGATGGACGTATGAAAACGAGCAAGGAGCGCCGTGAAGCCTACGAGCTACAGCGAAAACTACACTGGATGGCACTAACCGGCAGGGCGTGGGAGACAAGAAGCCACGGCTTGAAGGGCACAAAACCTAGTGGACGGGTTGACGGCAAGCACAATTCCTAGTATTTCCTAAACACATAATATGACTTCGCGCCTCTGGCGCTGACCCAATCGCGGGCAGAGCTTCAAACCTAAAATCATATGCCCCAAAGGTTCTAACCCGCGAGCTTGTTGCTCCGGCATCGCCGCCGTGAGCCTCATCGCAGCCCCGCTAGTAGTTTGCTCTCCCTTCCTACTAGCGGGGCGCGACACATCAGGAATCAAATATGGCTGATCGTATCATCAAGATTCTTGAGAACGGGCGCACCATAACTCGTGGCATCGGCAAGAAGACGGCTGGATCGGTTATCGAGCTGGATAATGAGGAGACGCTGCCGGTGTCAATTGATTGGTCTGATTGGCTTGATGGCGATACAATTTCCAGCGTAACAAATGACCCAACAGGTGTGACGGTATCAGGCGAGAGCAACACAACCACCACGGCGGCTTTTAGCCTTTCTGGTAATGCTGGCCTCGTAGAGCACCGCATCACGACAGCGGCAGGAACAATTAAAGAACATCGGTTATATGTTGATGCTGTGGGTTATCCCTTAAGCAATGATTATGGCTACGGTGGTGGATGCTATAACCATTGGGGTAGGGGTTGGTAATGACTGCTCAGGAACGCTTACAATTTGCGCAGGTAAAAACCGGAGCAACAGACGCAGAAGTCTATGCTGGCTTCTTGTGGGAAGAAATAAGGTAACGGAGAGAGACAATGGCAGCCCGCAAAACCAAGCATCAAAACGACGCTTGCAGAGAGAAAATTAAAACCACACAAATCATCAACAGAATGGTCAAAATAGGTATGGGAGAAGTAACAGCGGACGCCTCACAAGTTAGCGCGCTAAAGGCTATCCTAAACAAAGTGTTACCAGACCTGAAAGCAATAGAGCACTCAGGCGACGCAGATAACCCAATGCAAACAGTCTCAAAGGTTAATTGGTGCATAGTAGAACCCTCCGAATAGACGTAGGCTCAAGGAAGCTATTGCCCCTGCTTGGTAAGGCTACGTTCAAGGGCTGTCACGGAGGCAGAGGTGGGACCAAGTCCTACTTCTTTGCTGACATGCATATTGCTAGAGCGTTAAGCCAGCCGGGTTATCGTGCATTGTGCTTGCGAGAGGTTCAGCGGTCTATCAAGGAGAGTAGCAAAAGACTTCTTGAGCAGCGCATCCAGCATCATCAGGTGGGGCATCTGTTTGAGGTGATGGACACAGAGATACGGTGCCCAGGTGGTGGCCAGTTTGTATTCCATGGGTTGCAGAACCACACAGCGGAGAGCGTGAAGTCATTTGAGGGCTTTGATGTTGCTGATATCGAGGAAGGGCAGACAATCAAGCAACGAAGCTTGGACTTGCTCATACCGACCATCATTCGAAAGCCAGAAGCAGAGATTTGGGCTAGGTGGAATCCCCGCCACGACACGGACCCGATTGACAAGCTATTCAGGGGACCGAAAGCCCCGCCGGGCAGTGTATGCGTTGAGGTAGGCCATCAAGACAATCCATGGCTGTCAGACGAGATGCGCAGGCAGATCGAGGCGGACTACGAAAGCGACCCGGAAAAGGCGGCACACATTTGGGGCGGTGGTTACGAGATAATCACTGAGGGGGCTTACTACGCCAAGCAGATCGCTCAGGCAGACAGAGAGGGCCGGATAGGGGAGTTTCCCTATGATCCTGATTTACCAGTTCTGACGGGCTGGGATATTGGTGTTGATGACTATACGGCAATTTGGTTCTTTCAGGAGAATGGCAGAGAAGTCCGAGCCATTGATTATTATGAGTGCTCTGGTGAGGGTGCTGACCATGTGGCTGACGTGCTGCACTCCAAGCCATACACCTACAGGGCGCATTACTTGCCGCATGACGTTAGGAATAGAGAGTGGGGGGCTGGTGCTAAAAAGCGTGAAGACACGCTCAGGGAGCTTGGTGTTACGCCTGTGAGGGTTGGTGCAAGGTTGGGGCCTGTTGAGCGCATCAATGCAACGCGGGCATTATTGCCCATTGTGAGCTTCCACAAAGAAACAACCTGGCTAGGCGTAAAGAGGCTTCGGAATTATTGCCGCAAGTTCAATGAGAGCACGCAAAGCTATATGGGGCCACTGCATGACGACAGCTCACACGGTTCGGATGCTTTCGGAGAGTGGGCTATCAATTGTTCGATTAGACCAGCACCACCAAAAGATAAAACCGAGCCCAACTTCAATGATTACGTACCAGACGCAACAAGCGAGAGTTCAGCTTCATGGCTATAACTGATGTTGATATTGTAGCGGTCACGGATGAGCCTGAGTTTCAGGGCAAGTCGGTAGACAAGCTAAAAAAGATGCGCTCGCAGGCTGAGGAAGCCCAAGAGATAGCACGCCAGTTGAGCCGCCGTGATACTGATTGGTTTGACAACTTCAACGATGACCAGTGGACGCCCGAGGAAAAAACAGAGCTGATCGCTCGCGGGCAGCCCATCGTCACGATGAACAGGGTCAAGAAGAAGGTCAACTTCATGCTTGGCTTTGAGCAGCGTGGGCGCACTGACCCGAAAGCCTTCCCCCGCAATCCTGCCGATGAGCTGGCTGCTGATGTTGCTACTGATGTGATGGACTACATCGAGCAAGCATCACGCTTCGACCGTGAGGCGTCTTTGTGCTTCAAGGACATGTGTCTGAGCGGCATTGAGGCTTGTGAGGTCATTGTTGACGAGGAAGGTGATATTAAGGCTGACCGCATTGATGTTGCCAAGTTCTTCTATGACCCTCGCTCACGAGAGACTGATTTCAGCGATGCTAGATATATGGGCTATGCTGATTGGTATGACGTTGATGAGGCGAATGACCTTTTCCCAGGCAATGAGATTGAGCTAGAAAACTCTGCGGGCAACACCAACGAGGGCGACGAGGACAAAGACGATAAGCCTTGGATGTTGTGGGAAGACCCGTCACGCGAGCGCGTTCTGATTTCGGTCATCTATTACAAGGTTGGTATCGAGTGGCGCTATGCCTATCACACAGGCAGTTCGATCCTTGATGAGGGCGTGTCTGCCTACCTCAATGATAAAGGCAAGCCGTGCTGTCCGATTATTGCGCAAAGCGTGTACGTGACGCGGGAGAATGAACGATACGGCGTTGTGCGGGATATGATTGGCCCGCAGATGGAGATGAATTACCGCCGTTCAATGTCTTTGTTCCTGCTGAAGAATCGCAGGCTCTGGCAGCGTGATAAAAGCGTATTCCCCAACCCGAAGGCAGCAAAGGCTGAGGCATCCAAGGCTGATGGCCTTCTGACGGCAAATGGTGCGCTGGGTCAGGATTGGGGCTTTATCGATAGCTCTGCTGAGACTGTTGGCAATTTCGAGTTGCTACAGGATGCGAAGTTGGAGCTTGATGTTCAGGGTCCGAACGCTGGTTTGCAGGGGCGAGGCGTTGAGAGCCAATCAGGTAAGGCAATCATTGCACAGCAAAATGCTGGATTGACTGAAGAGAACGGCATCTATGACGCTCACAAGGATTTCAAGCTCCGGGCTTATCAGTCCATGTGGTCACGCGCAAAGCAGTTCTGGACTGAAGAGAAGTTCATACGGGTAACAGATGATGAGAATGCCTTCAGGTTTGCGCATGTGAATGTTCCTGCCGTTCAGAAGGATGCTGAGGGCAATCCTGTCCTTGACCCAATGACCGGCCAGCCTATCCCCATTATTGAGCTTGACCCACAGACGGGTCAGCCTGTGCAGGCGGTCGAGAACCGGCTTGCAGAGATGGATGTTGATATTGTCATCGAGGCCGGGCCTGAAACAGTAACGATGCAGGCAGAACACTTCTCTGGCCTGATCAATATGGTCCAGGCGGGCGTTCCAATTCCACCAGATGTTCTGATTGCCGCGTCTGCCCTGAGAAACAAGAAAGAGCTTCTTGATAAGCTAGAGCAGGCAAGCCAGAGCCCACAGGCTGAGGCGGTTACATTGCTAGATCTGCAAGGCAAGAAGGCCGAGAATGACAAGACAGCAGCAGAGACCGAAAAGACCACGGCTGATGCTGCTAAGTCGAAGGCCGCTGCCATCAAAACCACAGTAGAGGCGCAACAGATCGCCGCCACACCACCGGGATTTTAGGAGATACCCATGCAGACTTTAGAAAAAGATTCAGCCGCTATGCGGAGCTTGGCCCGTTCACTACGCAAAACCATCCCTGATGAGCTGGAGGGCGTTATTGAGTGTGTGTCAGAGGATAGCGGCGAGAACGTTTCCGTTACGATGAAGTGCAAGCACGTAACACGCAATTATGAAGGCCCTTGGAATGAAGACCTCGCCAAAGAGGCCATCAAGGCGTTCACACCCAAGACGCGGGCACCACGAAAGCCCAAGAACAAGCACACCAATAAAGTGCAAAAGGATAATGAGGTAGCAGATAACGCGGGCTAAGACCCGAAAGCTACCTACTAGGAGTTGAGTAAGCCGCCGCCGGGCTATTTCGGGCGAATACGGGCCGCCGCCGTACACCGGGCGTAATGAGAGAATAAACAATGGACGATTTTGACAATGCATTTGATGAGACCGACGTTAGCGAAGAGACCGTAACAGAGACGGTTGCTGATGACGGAGCGGGCGAGGTAGCTGAACCGAAGACGGTAGAAGCTGCATCAGAAGAGGTTGAGCAAGTCGCGGAGGAGATGCCGCAGGAGACCGCCGAGCCGACTACTACGCCGCCGGTAGTAGATGATAATGCTGTTGATGGAAGAATCCAGGCTGTATTGGCCGAACGTGACAAGAGGCAGGCCGCAGAGAAGCGGGTTGCCGAGCTTGAAGCGCAACAAAGAAACTTTGAACAAACACAGAACGCTCCACATCCGATCGATCCGTTAGATGACCCGCAAGGCTTTCAGAACCAGCAAGCCCAATCCCAGTTGATGTTACGCATTGAGATGTCTGAGGACATGGCACGCATTCAACATGGCGATGAGCTTGTTAACGCCGCCAAGGCATGGGCAGAGCAAAAAGCATCTGCAAGCCCTGTCATGAAGGCATCACTGCAAGCCATTGGTCAGCAGCGCAATCCTTATGCCGAGGTAATCCGCCAATATCAGCAACAACAATTTGTTGAAGAGTTTGGCAGTGACCCGGAGGCCATCAAGGCGAAGCTGCGGGCAGAGTGGGAAGCCGAACAGACAGCACCAGTAGCGCAGGCCGTAACGCCTGCCACGCCAACACCGGCAGCGAAGGCGGTTCCACCGTCACTTGCGAAAGGTGGAGGCAATACAGGCGCTGTCACCACGGATGAATCAGATGATTTCAACAGCGTTTTTAGATAAGGAATAAGGAAATGGCGGACTCCACCGTAAATAGCCTATCCATCGAAAAGAAGTATGAGCGAAAATACTTCAAAGAGATGGTACGATCGAACCAGTTTAACGCCTATATGGGCCCTGGTGCGATGAATCCAATCGTTGTTAAGCGTCAACTCGTAGAGAGTGGCCAGCTTATCAATATCCCTCTTGTGTCTGCCTTGAACGGCAACGGCACAGGCACCGGCACGCTGACAGGCAATGAGGAGGCTCTTGGCAATTATAGCTATGACCTCAAACCAGCTTGGCACCGGCATGCGGTTGTTGTTCCAAAGGATCAGGAAAAGTTTTCCAGCTTTGACATGAAGTCGGCTGCACGTGAAATGCTGATGTATTGGGACGCTGACGAGCTGCGTGACAACATCATTGACGGCATGAGCGCTGTTAATATCTCTGGTGCCTATGACGCAGACGCCGGCCATTCACAGCAAACGTATCTCAAAGACGCCACCACAGCTCAAAAGAACACGTGGTGTGCGGCCAATGAATACCGCCTGCTGTTTGGTGCCTCACTTGCCAACTACAATGCGACATGGGCCACGGCTCTTGCTACTGTTGGTTCTGGTGATGAGTTCGGTGTCAATGAAGTTTCTTTGATGAAGCGCCAGGCGCGTATTCGTGATAAGTCAACTGGCCGCCCATCAATCCGCCCAATTCGGGTTTCTGGTGTGTCTCGTGAATACTTTGTTTGCTTTACCGGCTCGCTCAACTTTGCGAAGCTGAAGGCTGACATGAACACGATCAACCTTGATGGCCGTCCTCGTGATGTAGCCAACAACCCAATCTTCCAAGATGGTGATTTGGAATATGACGGTGTTATCATCCGTGAGATTCCAGAACAGCTGACCGGAACGGCTGCGGGTCTGTCTGCTAATCAAGAAGCGGCTTATCTGATGGGTGCTCAGGCTATGGGCGTTGCATGGAGCCAAACTCCAAAGGCTACACGCAGCTCAGATAATGATTACCAGTTCAAGCCTGGTCGCGGCACTGAGTCCTGTTTCTCGGCTGAAAAGCTTATCTATAACGGCCTTGATCATGGTATGGTCACTGGCTTCTTCTACACAGCATAGGAAGGATTGGATATGCCTACGATTCAACCGCGCGAATATTATTCGCAGCAAATCCATTACCTTCGCAAATCGGTTACGTTTGCGGATGATGGCACTGAGCTTACGATGGGTGTTATTCCGTCTGGCTCTTTGATTTTGAAAGCTCTCTCCGGCGTTAATGTCGATGTAGCTTTTAATGCTGGTACTACCAACACCGTAGACATTGGCACAGACGCAGATCCTAATCTGTATGGCACAGCCCTTGCGGCTGGCGCTATCGCGTCTGTTCCACTGGATGAGGCGGTCGCTATGACCGTTGCTGCCGATACCACAATGACTGTAACTGTAGTGCTGACCGGCACCGCAGCGACAGCTGGTAACGGTGAGGCAGTTATTGCCTACATTCCAGACAATGACGGTTAATGCGTATCGGGGGTGGCTTCGGCTGCCCCCACTTACGGAGATGAGACATGGCAGCGACCAAACAAGAAATGCGGGACAAGGTTCTCAAGGTTCTCAAACTGTTGCCAAACGGGCAGGATGCGGACGCAGAGCACGTCAGCATTGTTGAGGATAACATTGACGCTGCGCAGGCGTTTTTAGCTGCCGAGGGGATTGCCTATTGGGCAACAAGCGCCATTCCGAATGGGGTGGTTCAAGCTTATAGAGATTATGTAGCGGCGAAGGCTGCACTAGAGTTGCGCAAGGACGTTGTTACAAATGAGGTGACAGCGCTTGCTGATATGCGTTCATTCACAGCCACGGTTAACGGCTCAATCCGACAGACTTATTTCTAGGGGCTGCGCATGGGTCAGTACATACCATTAGGGGCGAGCACTTACGTTGATGCGGATTATTCAACGCCATCGATTGTGCTTGAAAACTGGTTTGCTGAAGAGGCAGGCGACAGAAACGATAGACCATACCGGCTTATCCCCACACCGGGCTTAACCAGCTTTGCTGATAGCTTGAATGGCGCAGTGCGAGGTATGTCGCAAAATGATGGGCTCTTGAGCGGCAAGGCGGTAATTGCTGCGGGCTTAAAGGTCTACTCGATGACAAGCGCGGGCGTGACGGCTGAGATTGGGGCCATTACGGGAGCGGATGAAGTTTTCTTTGCGGCGAGTCAGTCTGATTTGGTTATGGTCGCTGATGGATCCGCCTATGAGGTCACAGCCAGCCTGAGTGCTGCGATTAGCTTTCCAGGCGCTACGGGCAGCATCATTCACGTTGCCGAGATTGCACAGCGGCATTTATATATTGAAGAAGGCTCAGGCCGAATGTGGTTTAGCGATGTCGCTGACCCGTCCACGGTTCCTGCGACAAGCTTTGTTACTGCCGAGAGTGAGCCTGATCAGTTGCGTGCGGTCCGTGTGATTGGCGACGTTATTTTTTTGATAGGCACGCGCACGACGGAGTTGTGGGAGTATACGGGCTCAAACGCGTTACCATTTAGGCCAATCCGCGGGGCGGTTGCCAAGATTGGTGTGTTGGCCACAGGATCAACTACAGAGGCCGACGGCGCGCTGTTTGCGGCGGGCAGGGACCAAGACGGCAATGAGGCAATCTATCGCGTCAACGGCACGCAGCCTCAACGCATTTCAACATTCCCGATCGAGCGATTGATTGAGGATGTAACAGCGGCTAACCGGCCTGATATCCGGTTGACAGCTCATGGTTATGGCGGCCATTCATTTATTGGTCTGCATCTGCCTGACATCGGTGATTATTTCTACGACTTGTCCAGCGGCACCTGGCATCGGCGTAGAGAGTTATTCGCGGCGCGTTATCTGGTGGCGTATTTCTTTGCGGCATGGGGTGAGCGGTTTGCAGGTGATATCACGGCAGGCACTGTCTATCGGCTGGATCGAGATGTTTATACGCACAACGCTGCGACTGTCAGGCGTGTGGCGAGCACGATTATCCCGATTGAGGATCAAAGACCTCAGATTGATAACCTAACGGTTGAGATGCAAGGCGGCGTAGGGCTGGCGACGGGTCAAGGCTCTGACCCTGAAGTTATGATGCGGTGGGCCCCGAACGGCAGAACCTATGGCAATGAGATAAAAGCAACGTTTGGCAAGCTTGGTGATTTTGGCCATCGGGCTTTGTTCTGGAATTTAGGCACGATGAGCCCACCAGCAATAGCTGTTGAGATTGCCGTTTCTGACCCTGTAGCGGCAACGGTTACAGGCTTGGTTATCAATAGAGATTCCCCATGAGCGAGCTTAGACCTCAGCTTGGTTCTACCTTGCCAGACATGCTGACAAAGTTTGTCCAAGAGGACGGCACACTAACGCTTGAAGGTTGGCGGGTTATTGAGCGCCTGTCTGAGATGAACGCGGACGATGAAAGCTTTATGCTTGAAGTTCGCAGCAACCAACAAGACCTAGAGATTGATGACTTAAAAGCGCAAATAGCAGAGCTGACAGCCGCAGCAAATGAGGCATTGGACGCTGCAAACAACGCATTAACACAAGCAGAGAACAACCAGGCACAGGCTCTAGCGGCTGCTGATGATGCGCAAAACGCGGCAAATGTGGCGCAGCAAGCCTTTGAGGATGCGCAGGCTCTAGCGATAACAGCGACAGAGGACGGGCAGCTATTTAGGCCAACGGGCTCTCTTGGGGATTTAGACGAGGCCGCTAGTGACAATCTCGTTGACGGCACGCTCGGCACTATCTCGATAGGAACGGACACCTCCACAAACTGGTATACGGGCGGAGGAACGCCAACAAAGGCCACGGCAGACTATGACAACATTGTTATCACGTCACCAGACTTCACTGTTTCTGCTGGCGACAGGGTTAGGGTTGAATACACCTACACAATGCGTGGTCTGAAGGATATGTTTGAGTGGTTTACCTGGCAGGAGCTAGTTAGGGTGATGGACACGACTGCCCAAGTTTTGGTTCTAGAAAACAACATCAGAAGCTTTGGGTGTGCGACAAACTCAGGGGTTCCCGGTGGCTACGATGCGGCAGAGGATTTCGTCAATACTCACACGGTGGTCGTGTATTTTGATGTTCCAGCCTTGACGGGGGCTTGGCCTTCTGACGGGCTAATCAACATCCAACTAAAAAACATCCCGAACAGTGCGGCGTCAGGCGGCACGGATTGCATGTCAGGCGGGACGTTCAACGCGTCGGTTGTTGCCACTGATTTCAAACTAGAAAACACCAGCGTATCTGCACAAGTTGTGGCCGCCGGTCCTACTACATTCCTCGGATAATATAAAAGGAGCGCCGTGATGGCCTTGCAAACTCGAAACGTAAAAGGCCAGATGTCAAACTCAGCGGCGGCTGTTCTGACGGCAGGCACAAAGCAGACGTTCATCATTCAGAACATCACGATTGCTAATGCGTCTGGTTCTGATGTGTCAGATATTAAATTCTATATCTACCCTGACGGCGGCTCGGCTAGCAACTCAACGCAAGTTTTCTTTCTTTCGTCCTTGGTTGATGACTCACAAGCTCAGGTGAGCTTAAAGCATAACTTGTATAACGGGGATGTCCTTGCGGCTGTTGCTGGTACTAACACCGCTGTTAATTACGTCATCAGCTACGCGAAGCGGACTGACTGATGGTTAGAGAGGCGACAGCTCACGACTTGCCCGCGATGCTCGATATTGGGCGGCGGTTTCATGCCATGTCGCCTTGGAAGGATCGGCCCTTCTCTGATGAGGCGACTATGGAGATGTTGGCCCGCATGGATGCCTCTCCTGATGCTGTTGTGTTGTTCAACGGCTCTGGTGTTCTTGGTGGGATGATTGCGCCTATCTACTTTGGCGGCGGCACTATCGCACAAGAGCTGTTTTGGTTTGCCGACAAGAACGGCGCCGAGCTTTTGACAGCCTTTGAAGAATGGGCGCAAGGCAAGGGCGCTGACGGTGTGATGATGATATCGCTGGCCCTAGATGAGAAGACTGACGGGCGCATGGGCAGAATCTACGAGCGCCGTGGCTATGAGCTGCGGGAACGAAACTATTACAAAGAGGTGGCATAAATGGCTATCGGAACAACAGCAGCGGTATTGGGCTCGGCTGCCATTGGCGCGGGCGCGTCTATGGCCTCCTCTAGGGCTCAAAACTCGGCAGCACGTCAGCAGACGGCAGCGGCACAAGGCACGGCTGACCAACAAACGCGGCTTTATCGGGACATTTTCAATCAGCAGCGCGCGGACTTTGAGCCGTTTCGCCAGTCTGAATTGCGCCGATCTGGATTAGCTGACCGCATTTTGGGCATTGGCGGGCCTAGCGCTGGTGCTGTTCCTGGTGGTTTTGGCGGAGGTCTTCCAGGTGCTCCGGCTGGAGCGCAAGGTCCGGGGCCTGGTATGAATTATTTGAACGCACCAAACAACGCAGACGTTTTGCAGGCATTCAACACGCTAAGCCCCACAAACAGCAATTTCATCGCGCAGCAAGGTTATGACGCAAACGGTGATGGCAGTATCTCTGGCGAGGAGTTTGGCAACTTTCATTACAATGTTCATGGAGCGCGGGAAAACCGCCAAGGCTTCACACAAACGCCGCAAGTATCGCAAGCGGGGCAAGCGGTATTTAATCCCAAGGGCGGACCAGACCCAAGCATTGCGCCACAATTAGCAGGCACTCAGGCAGGGCAGACAGCACTAGGGTTTAAGGGTGGTAATGACCCAAGCATTGCGCCACAAGTCACAGGCACACAAAGCGCCGGAATCACTATTGGTGAGCCAAACCCTGCGACGGTAGGCCAATCAACTCCGGTCTTTGATCCAAGCATCGCGGGGGCTACTGAGTTTAATGATTCATTGTTTGCCGCTGCATTGCAGGCGAATAACCGGCGCGATATGTCGGCCATTGACCAGAACCTAGCAGCTCAAGGCTTGGCATACTCAGGGGCTCAACAGCAAGCCACGGCTGACGCTGTAACACGCAACACGCAAGGCGGTTTGAACAATTTCCTAAACTTCCTGCTCGGCGCTCCTTCATCTGGTGCTGCCACGCAAGGCTCTGTGCAAGCCGGCCAAAACTTTGCATCGCAAACAGGCAACGCTCTTAGCAATTTAGGGGCTGCACAGCAACAATCAGCCTTCCAGCAGGGTCAAAATCAGGCTAATCTGTTTGGCAACTTGGCCACGGCGGGCGGTTCTGCTCTTGGTGCCTTCTCATTGGGAGGAAAGAAGTAATGCCTAACCCGTCAGCAAACGCCTTGAATGCCATGATGACTGCCACGCAGTTTGGGCAACAGCAAGAAGACCGGCTTAATCAGCAGCGCCAACAGCGCGACGCTCAAGGTCTGGTTAATACTGAGAACAAAATAGCAACCCTGATGGCACCAGGCGGCGGCGGACGTGAGCAAGCGCAACGCTTGGCGCTTGGCTCTGGTGATGCGGGTATTATTACTAATTTTCAAAACCAGATTGCCGGACTTGATCAAGCGAGCAGAGACGCCGCCACAGGCCGCGCAGAGGCGTTGGGTGGGTTGGCCATCAGTCTTGCTCAGCAGCCCTATGAGGCACGCGTAAACGCGCTACAGACGCCACAGGTTCAAGACTTCTTGCGGGGCAATGGTTTTAGTCCTGAACAGATTGCAAGCTTCGACCCAACGGACGCCAACATTCAAACGCAAATGGGGATGCTTGGAGAGGTTCAATCAGCGCTGACAACTGGCCTAGAGGCTGTCACGCTTGGCCGTGATGAGGTTAGGGCTCAACCCGGCAGAGAGTCCCTTGTTAACCCGAACGCCGCAATTCAGCAGGGCATTGACCGAACAGAGGCGCAAGCCAGGCTGATGACAGCCCAAACCGGGCAACGCGCAGAGGCTCGGCAGCTTCAAGCGTTAGAGAATGAATTGGCCAACGGCCAGCCCGTTTCTCAAACAGACATCAGGGCGCTGCGTGGCGAGTTCGAGGATGAGTTTGCGCGACCATTTGAGGATGCGCAAGATCAGTTCTTAGCGATGCGTAATGCCGCACAGGATGCGACAGGCGCAAGCGATGTTGCTTTGGTGTTCTCATTCTTCAAAACGATTGACCCGCGCTCTACAGTTCGTGAGGGTGAATTTGCGACGGCTGCTAATACGATGGGCCTTGGTGGTCGTATTGTTCAGAGCCTTGAGCGCCTTGATAATGGTCAAATTTTGCTCCCACAGCTCCGACAAGAGCTAATCCAGGCAGCGGAGAACGCCATTAGAGAGCGTGAGGCAACCGTAGAAAACGCGCGCCTTCGATATACAGACCTAGCCACACGCGCAAACATGAATCCGCAAGATATTGTTAGGGAAACCTCACGTCTTGGCGGCTCTGTTAATGCCCGCGCGCAAGCACTAGGCGCAACAATGGCAGATGTTGAGCACACGGCTCAACAAGAAGGCATGACGATCGAGCAAGTTCTGGAAGCTTTGGAGCAACGTTAATGGCACAGCCCCGCAATCTTCTGCGTGAACAGTCCGCACCGCAGCAGGCGGCTTCTCAGCCTCGCAACCTGTTGCGTGAAGCTGCTCAGACGCCACCAGCTCAACAAGCCCCACAAATCCCACAAGGCACATCCGCACAAGAGCAGATGGCCCGCATTACACTTGAAGAGGGACCGGGTGCGCTTGGTGTAGAGCCGGGAATGACGGCAATTCAAACGCAAGAGTTCAGGGCGCAAGGGGCACAAGACCGCGCAACCAGCGAACGCGACCGACGGGCACAGATTCGCAATGAGACTTTGCGCGGCTTTGATCCTGCAAACATTGTCACCAGTATTGGCCGCGATATTGTTGGTGGTGCGTTCAACCGTGAACCACAAGCGCCTAGCTCTCGGGCTGTGCAGTTGCTTGGTCAGGGTGCTTCTTTTGGCTTTGGTGATGAGATTGGCGCAGGTGCCGCTGCATTACAGCAAGGGGCTCGCAATATTGCCGGTGTAGGTGGCGACACAACAGCCGGTGAGGCGTTTGATCAATCCCTAGAGGCTAACCGTCAACAGCTTAGAGAAACACGTCAAGCGGCTCCTGTAACGTCATTTGTAGGTGAGGGTATTGGTGGGGCGTTTACTGCCCTTCCAGGCGCGGCTGGCTTTATCAATCGCGCACGAACGCGTGCAGGCGCTACGGCTAGGGCTACCGGTGTTGGCGCTGCTACAGGCGCTGTTGTTGGTGGTGCTGAGGCTGAGGGTGGTTTGGCTAATC
>CERP01049049.1_pt1 | contig 16521 bp, 24 predicted proteins | sample 530801 | NCBI WGS metagenome assembly CERP01 (sample SAMEA2620991, study PRJEB7988) | marine metagenome | biome: marine biome (ENVO:00000447); feature: surface water layer (ENVO:00002042); material: "saline water (ENVO:00002010), including plankton (ENVO:xxxxxxxx)" | depth 5 m | reverse complement strand
GGCTTTGGAACATGCGTATGAGTGGTATACTTCTGGGCCACGTCAAAGGTTACAGCCTGGAGGGAGTATAGTAATTATAATGACCCGTTGGGCAGAGAACGATTTGACGGGTAAGTTGTTGCGTCAACAGGCGAGGGATATATTGGCTGATAAGTGGGAGGTGGTGGAGTTTCCTGCTTTGATGCCCGAGACGAATAAGCCGTTGTGGCCTGAGTATTGGAAGCAAGAGGATTTGCTTGCGGTAAAGGGGAGTTTGTCTGTAGGTAAGTGGGAAGCGCAGTGGCAACAGAACCCGACGAGTGAGGGAGCTGCGATACTTAAACGTGAGTGGTGGCAGGAGTGGAAGAAAGAGGATTTGCCTAATTTGGATTATGTGATGCAGTCTTATGATACAGCGTATAGTAAGAAGGAGTCTGCGGATTATAGTGCTATAACAACGTGGGGTGTTTTTTATCCATATGATGGTGCTCCTGCGAATATACTATTGGTTGATGCGCAGAGAGGCAGGTGGGATTTTCCGGACTTGCGTCGTAAGGCATTAGAGGAGTATAAGTATTGGGACCCCGAGTGTGTGTTAATTGAGGCGAAAGCTTCGGGTATGCCATTGACTCAGGAGTTACGGAACATGGGCATTCCGGTGCAGAACTATAGCCCGTCGAGAGGAAATGATAAACATACCAGAGTGAATTCTATTGCACCTTTACTAGAATCAGCATTAGTATGGGCTCCAGATACTCGGTGGGCAGAAGAAGTTATTGAAGAGTGTGCGGCGTTTCCTGCTGGAGAGCATGATGATTATGTTGATACGGTGACGCAAGCGTTAAGAAGATTTAGAGAGGGCGGTTTTATTCAACACCCTGAAGATTATGAGGATGAAGAGTCTGCCCCTAGAATGAGGAGTTACTATTAATGGCATTGTCTCCTAAGGTAAATAATGTAGATCGGGCATTGATACAGGCCCCTGTAGAGGATATGAGTTTTGAAGAAGAGGATCTACAGGCTCAGCAGGATATGTTTTTTGATGGCGAGATTGAAATTGTAGAAGATGATGATGGTGGGGTAGAGATAACCACAGGTATGGAAGAGGTTGTTTTTGGTGAGGAGCCAGAAAACTTTTACGATAATTTAGCGGAAAATTTACAAGAGTCTACGCTTACTGAGGTTGCGAGTTATATTACTTCTTCTGTTGAGGAGGATAAAAACAGCCGTAGCGATTGGGAGGATACTTATGTAAAGGGTTTGGATTTACTGGGTATGCGGTACGAAACTCGCACTGAGCCGTTTGAAGGTGCAACTGGTGTTATCCACCCATTACTGAACGAGGCTATTACACAATTTCAAGCATCTGCGTATAAAGAGATGTTGCCAAGTGGAGGCCCTGTCCGCGCGAATATTATTGGTATGCCTACTCCTGCGATAGAGCAACAGGCTCAACGTGTGCAAGAGTATATGAATTATCAGATTATGTATGAAATGCAGGAGTACGAGCCTGAGTTTGACCAGATGCTTTATTACTTAGGTTTGGCAGGAAGTGCGTTTAAAAAAGTTTATCGTGATGAAATATTGGGTAGACCAGTAAGTAAGTTTGTTCCTGCGGAAGAAGTAGTTGTCCCGTACATTGCTACGGATTTACAGTCGGCAGAACGGATAACACATGTTATAAAAATCTCACAAAATGAGTTGAAAAAGCTACAGCTTTCTGGTTTTTACATGGATATGGAAGGGGAAAGCAGTGCTTCTTCCTCTACAGATGAAGTTCAATCAGCTTATGATGATATAGAAGGCATAAGCCCTACATATAATGATGAACAGTTTACCTTGTACGAATGTCATTGTTTTTTAGATATAGAAGAGTATTCAGATAAAAATGAAAATGGTGAAGAAACAGGGTTAAAACTGCCCTATATCGCAACTGTATGTAAAGATACAGGGGATGTATTGTCAATTAGGCGTAATTACCTACAAGATGACCCAAATAAAGATAAAATTCAACATTTCGTGCAGTATAAATTTACTCCAGGACTTGGTTTTTATGGTTTTGGGCTGATACATTTGCTTGGCAACTTGTCTCGTACGGCAACGGCTAATTTACGACAGTTAATTGACTCAGGAACGTTGGCAAATATGCCAGCAGGGTTTAAAGCTCGCGGTTTGCGGATTGCAGATGAGCAAAATCCGTTGAGTCCTGGAGAATTTAGGGATGTTGATGTTCCTGGAGGTGATTTAAAAGCCTCGTTGATGCCATTACCGTACAAAGAGCCGAGTGCTACCCTGTTTCAACTGATGGGTTTTGTTGTTGATGCCGCGCAACGCTTTATTGGTACGACGGATATGGGTGTTGGCAATGGTGGTAACCAAGAAATGCCTGTTGGAACAACTATTGCTCTACTTGAGCGGGGTAGTCGTATTGTTTCTGCGGTACATAAACGGTTACATGCGTCATTAAAGCATGAATTGAAAATGTTAGGAGAGCTTTTTGCCCAAGACCCACGGCCTTACCCTTATGATGTAGGTGTAGATGGGCAGATAAAGAGCCAAGATTTTGATGGCAGGATAGATATACTACCAGTAAGCGATCCGAACATTTTTAGCATGTCACAAAGGGTTATTTTAGCCCAAGAGCAGTTAAAATTGGCGGTAGCGGCCCCCGATATGCACAATTTGTACGAAGCTTATCGTCGTGTGTATGAAGCGTTAGGTGTGAACAATATAGAGCAAATGTTAAAACCAGAACCGCAACAAGTACCTATGGATCCTGCTATGGAAAACATAGAAACAAGTAATGCGGCTAATGGGCAAGGTACATTACAAGCGTTCCCAGAACAAGATCATGATTCGCATATTGCGGTGCATTTAGCATACATGAATAGTAAGGTTGCCCAAATGCAACCGCCTGTAATGATATTACTTGAAAAACATATATACGAGCATTTAGGTTTAAAGGCTAAAGTAGCTGTTCAACAGCAAATGCAGGGACAACAAGTACCGCCAGAGCAACAGGAAGCTATGGTTGCTAAAATGCAAGCACAGTTATTTACTCAGTTCCAACAATCACAACCACCTGCACAAGACCAAGACCCATTAGTGCAGATAAAACAGCAAGAGTTGCAGTTGCGTGAACAAGAAATGGTAGCAGACCAGCAAACAGACCAAAGAAAACTACAGCTTGACCAACAAAGGCAACAGCAACAGTTTCAGTTAGGCCAAGATAGGATTAACAGCACAGAAGATATTGCTCAAATGCGAGCAAGGATTGCACAACAGAAAAATGCTAACACTAGAGGTTGATAGGTAATGTCCTATCTTATTAGTAACATCCCACACTTTAATTGTTGGGTGCGTAGAGAATTTACTTGCAACCATACCAATTATCATGGTGAGTTTCTTCATGCTATTGCTATTGCTGTAAATACAATACCCGATAGGTCGTTAAGTTTTCAGGTTGTTTTTACAGGTTGTGAAGAGCTTGAAGGTAATGATATGGGGCAAAACTTACATGGTGGAGCTATGTGGGCAAGGATGCCAATAGAAGGTTTAGTTGCCGATATACCTGTAGAAGAGTGGCCTGAACCTATGTTAGACCATTTGTGTCAACCTTGGGACTGCGAATCTAGAGACCATAGTGTAGTTGTTATGGATAGAGTGAGCTCTTCGCCTTGGCTTTGCAAAATAGATGGTGAATTTTACACAGGCAAGTATATGTTTACGGTGGACTATACAGGAAACGATATAGCAGATGACCCTGCTCAGCATAAACAATCCCATGTAATTTACCTTACTGATGCAGGTAGTTGGACAGGTAATTTTGTAGCGTTGCCCAATAATAGAGTGCGAGCTACGAGCCCTGCTTTGTGGAGAACAGGGGAAGGTGCGCCAGATTTTGCTCCGTCACAATGGGTGCATTCTGCAGAAGGGCATGATTCTTACTTAGACCCTGTTACTACGTTCAATAATTTATATTCAGAAGGTAAAAAGAAAGGGAGGAAAAAAGCATGACACCTATAAAAGATATGGATGGTGATGGTACTATCGACGCAGATGATATTGTTCTACAAGAGGCAAGCGATGCTCATGATAAACAAGAAACGCAGAGGTATATGGCTATTTGCGCTTTTGCGTTGATGGTTTGTATGACTATTGTTTTGTGTACACCTATAATTGGTGATGAGCGAGTCACTGCACTTAGCGGTTTAATTAGTTCTATGTACTTTGCACTCGCTAGTCTTTGCGGTGCGTACATGGGATTTAGTACATGGGCTAATAAAAAATGATAAATTTATTAGGCTCTTTAGTCCAACCTGTTACAGGACTGCTTGATAAATTTATAGAAGACAAAGATCAAAAGAACCAACTAGCGCATGAAATATCTACAATGGCAGAACGCCATGCCCAAGAGCTTGCCAAAGGCCAGCTTGAAGTAAACAAGGCCGAAGCACAAAGCAGGAATGTTTTTATAGCAGGATGGCGTCCATTTATTGGTTGGACATGTGGTTTTGCGATGGCATATAATTATGTTTTACAACCGATTTTAATTTTTGTGTTAGCCCAATTTGACTACCTTGTCCAACTTCCTGGATTAGACCTTTCTGAAATGATGCCTGTTCTCATGGGCATGTTAGGGTTGGGTGGTTTAAGAAGTTTTGAGAAATACAAAGGAATATCTAAATGACCTTTATGTTATCAACAAGAAGCAAGGAAAGATTAGAGGGCGTAAATAGCACTTTAGTTAAAGTTGTGAAAAAAGCTATTACAGTAACTAAAATTGATTTTGGTGTTATTTGTGGTAAACGAACCATAGAAGAACAAGAGTCTTTGTTTGCTAAAGGTGCAACGAAAACTATGAAATCTAAACATTTAGATGGCAGAGCAGTAGACCTTATGGCTTATATTGATGGACGGGGTTCTTGGGAATTAAATGTTTATGACGAAGTAGCTGATGCTATGGCAGAGGCTTGTCGTGAACTTAACGTCGTCGTCCGTTGGGGCGGTGCATGGACTACAGCAAACATTGCTGCATGGGAAGGTACAATGGAAGAAGCTATGATGAATTATGTAGATATTCGCAGAGGTGAAGGTAAAAGGCCGTTTATAGATGGCCCCCATTTTGAGTTAATGTAATGTCAGACCTTTACATTCATGAAAAAATGTTAAAGAATATCCGTGAACGGCAAGAAATGGTTAAAGAGGTTCTTTGTTTTGGGCCAGTACCAGATTTTACCGCCTTCAAGGAACTCCGAGCTAGGCTAGGAGAACTTGCTATAACTGAACAGGATCTTAAAGACCTGCTGAAAAAGGTGACTGATGATGAGTAAAACACTACTTGTTCCTGACCACTATGTGGACAAAAAACCAAAAACCCCCCCAAAACAACCGAAAAAAGAAGGAGCGTTAGAACAAGCATACGTTCGCGCAGAAGATCGGTTTTTAGACCCTTCTAAAATTTCTGATACAGCATTAAGTAAACTACCCGAACCTACAGGTTGGCGTGTTTTGTTACTTCCTTATCAAGGAAAAAAACAAACAAACGGTGGGATTATCGTGCCTACAGAAGTTAGGGAAAGAGAAGCATTAGGAACTGTTTGTGGATATGTTCTTAAAGTAGGCCCTCTTGCTTATTTAGATGCAGACAAATTTGGGGATAATGCTGAGCCTTGGTGTAAAGAAGGTGATTGGGTTATTTTTGGTAGGTATGCAGGAAGTCGGTTTAAGATAGAAGGAGGTGAAGTTCGTCTTCTTAATGATGATGAAATCATTGCCCGTATATCAAACCCTGATGACATTTTGCATTTTTAGGACGGAGTAGAAAATGAGTGACGCACAACAAGAATTTAATGAACCAGAAGATGATGATGTTGAAGTAGACCTTTCTGAAAAAGCAGAGCAACAAGAGGTTGAAGTTGTTGAAAACCCTGTAGAAGAAAAAGACTCTTCTGAGCTGGAACAGTATAGCGAAGGAGTACAAAAAAGAATAAGCAAGCTTACGGCAAAAATGCGGGAAGCAGAACGTCGTGAAAAAGCCGCATTAACTTTTGCTCAAGCAACAAAGCAAGAACTTGATGATGTGCGTAAGAAAACAAGCACTTTAGATAATTCTTATGTAGCCGAGTTTGAAAACAGAGTAACGGCTGAAAAAGAACTTTGGAAAAGTACCCTGAAAGAAGCTATAGACCGTGGAGATATTGATGCACAGGTTGAAGCGCAAGGTAAACTTGGCGAGCTTGGCGTACATACCGAACGATTAGCTCAAGTAAAAACACAAAGAGAGCAACAGGCACAACAACAACAGCCACAACAGCCACAACAACTTACTCCATACCAACAACAACAGTTAGCAAAAACGCCTCCCCCACCAGACCCTAAAGCATCTTCTTGGGCGTCTAATAATGAATGGTTTGGCAAAGATGAGCCTATGACGCTAACTGCATTCAGCATTCATAAATCTCTTGTTGATACAGAAGGGTATGATCCACAGAGTGATGAATATTATTCTGAAGTTGATAAAAGAATGCGAAGAGAGTTTCCACATAAATTTGGGGAAAACCGTTCAAATCAACGTAATTCAGGCCCTGCTGTTGCTAGTGCTAACCGAGGTTCTACTAGAACAAACAAACAAAAAATCAAACTTACAAAATCTGAGGTTGCTATTGCAGACAAACTCGGTGTAAGTTATGAACAATATGCGAGACAAAAGCAACGTCTCCAAACATCGTGAGGATAACTATGTCTGAAAGAAACCCACGCTCTTCCCAATCTAGGGAAAAAGAAAGCCGCCTTAAACCGTGGCGACCCCCGTCTCAATTAGACGCACCACCACCCCCAGAAGGCTATCATCATCGTTGGATCCGTGAAACTGTTATGGGTTATGACGATAGAAAAAACCTTTCTGCCCGCCTTCGCGAAGGCTTTGAACTTGTTCGCGCTGATGAGTATCCAGATTTTGAAGCCCCTACAGTCCAAGATGGAAAACATGCTGGAGTGATAGGAGTAGGCGGTCTGATACTTGCAAGGTTTCCTATTGAAACAAATAAACAACGGAACGATTACTTTAGAAACAAAACAAGTGATCAAATGAAAGCTGTTGATAACGATTTGTTGAGGGAACAACATCCATCGATGCCTATTAGTAAACCTGATAGGCAGTCTCGTGTAACCTTTGGTGGATCCGATAATGGGTCCGATTCTTAATCTTTTATAGGAGAAAAACTCATGGCGAACATTGATTCCCCATTTGGTCTTCGTCCACATAACAAGATAGGGTCTACACCGAACGGCAATGGATTGACGCCTTATAAAATACAAATTCCTGGAGTAGCAGGTTCATCAAGCGCAATATATCAAGGCGATATGGTGATCCCTCTTACAAACGGTCTTGTAGATGTAAGTGCGGCAGACGGTGGTTCGGTAGCGATTCTTGGTGTTATGGGCGGTTGTCAGTATACTGCCTTGGACGGAACGCCTACTTTTAATAACTACTATCCTGGAACAGCATCTCTTAAATCAGGCACAGAAGCGACTGTGTTTATTTATGATGATCCTATGCAAGTGTTTGAAATATCGTGTGATGCAACGCTAACTAATCTAGCAACTGCAACAGCACTTATTCATTCTAATGCTGAGGGTGCAGGTTTCGGTTCTACAACAGGGAGTGCCAATATTTCTATTGGAGAGCTTTCTGTAGCTACAGCAGGAGCTACTACTGCAACAGATAACTTCAGAATCGTCGGGTTTAAAGACGTCGATGCTATTGATTATGCGGCAGCAGGTGTTATTGCTTTAGTTAAGTTGAACCTTCCCTTCCATGTAGCTACAACCGGAATCTAAGGAGGATATGATATGGCTATAGCAAGATCTCAACTCCTTAAAGAGCTTGAACCCGGACTTCATGCGCTTTTTGGATTGGAATATGATCGGTATGATAATGAACATGCTGAGATTTTTGAAACGGAATCTTCAGACAGAGCGTTTGAAGAAGAGGTAATGTTATCAGGGTTTGGTAGCGCACCAGTGAAAGGCGAAGGACAAGCAGTTTCTTTTGATACTGCCAACGAAGCTTACACTGCTCGTTACACCCATGAAACAATTTCCCTTGCGTTTGCGATAACTGAAGAAGCTGTAGAGGATAATCTCTATGACCGACTTAGCTCTCGTTACACAAAGGCATTAGCTCGTTCCATGGCAAACACGAAGCAAGTTAAAGCAGCCGCTATTCTAAACAATGCGTTTGATAGTGGTACTACTTATGGTGATGGAAAAGAGCTTTGTGCTACAGACCATCCAACTGTAGGTGGTGGTGACTTTGCTAATGAGTTGTCAACAGCAGCAGACCTTAACGAAACATCGCTAGAGCAGTCTCTGATTGACATCTCTGCTTTTATCGATGAGCGTGGGTTGAAAATTGCTCTGCAAGGTCGTAAGATGATTATCCCACCAGCACTTCAGTTCGTAGCTGAAAGGTTGATGGCTTCTAATCTCCGTACAGGAACAGCAGACAATGACATTAACGCTGTCCGTAATATGGGAATGCTCCCAGAAGGTTATGTGGTAAACCACTTCCTAACCGATACGGATGCGTTTTTCATTAAAACAGATGCTCCTAACGGCTTTAAACATTTTGAGCGTAGCGCAATCAAAACTTCTATGGAAGGTGATTTCGATACAGGTAATGCTCGTTATAAAGCTCGTGAAAGATACAGCTTTGGGGTTTCAGACCCTAGATGTGTGTTTGGTTCTCCTGGAGCCGCTTAACATTAAGGGGGGATTATTCCCCCCTTTTTTATTTAAATATCAACCCCCTTGTGCAAGGGGGTTTTTTTGTGTACGTTAATTTATCCCTGACAGTTACATCGTGTAGCTGACACTAGCCAAGACAGGAGAAACACATATGGCTAATACTACTTTCTCAGGACCAGTGCGTTCTGAAAACGGTTTTTCAGATATAACCAAAAACACAACAACAGGTGCTGTTACAAGCACTATGACTCTACAAACATATGAAGCAACAATTACAGTTGACAATGGAGCGACAACAGGTAAGGAAGCGGCTATTGCTATTCCTGCTAACTTCATACCAATGGGTGTCACTGTAGCAGTGACTACGGCAGCAACAAATGCGGTTAATTTAGTTGATATTGGTACAGATGCTGATACAGACGGCTATGTAGATGGTATTTCTGCCGCAGTTAATTCAGTTGGGTTCAAAGGATTTTTTGGATGCAACGGTGTTCTTGGCATGTCTGGTTATACTACCGCAGCTAGTGGTGCTACTCCAGATGAAGTTGAGTTAGTTGTTTCAGGTGATCCTGGAAGTGCCACAGTACTCGTTCTGAAATTTTTCGGTATTTCTAGCTCCTCTGACGCATCGTAAGGAGAGTTCTACATGTCAAACTCAGATGTACAAGCTAAACGTTTGACGGGTACTGGTGCGGCTTCTACTGGTCGCGCTAGGTTACGTCAGGTGCAGGTTTTGGTAGCAGCAGGAGCAGGTCGTTTAACTTTTTCTGATGGCAGCGGTGGTTCAACTATTTTAGATTTAGATTTTACAGCAAGCCAAACACATTCTGTAAATATTCCAGATGAAGGAGTGCTGTTTACCTCAGATGTTCATGTTGCTACAGCCACAAACATTACTGCTTTGACTATATTTTATGCGTAAGGAATCTTATGGCTACTACGAAAGATGTGAAAAGAAGCCCGTCTGGTAGAATTACTTATCGAGGAGAGTCTTTTTCGGGTTTTAATAAACCGAAAAAAACGCCAAATGGGCCAAAAAAATCAGCTGTTTTAGCTAAAAAAGGTTCTGATATAAAGCTAGTGCGGTTTGGAGACCCTAATATGTCTATTAAAAAAGACCAACCTGCTAGAAGAAAATCATTTAGAGCAAGGCATAATTGCGCTACTGCCAAAGATAAATTTAGTGCGCGATACTGGTCGTGTAAGGCATGGTAGCTATGGATGCAAAAGAAGTGTTGAAATTGTTGGAAAAACATGAGGCAGAGTGCGACAGAAGATACAACCACATAGAAAAAGTGTTGGATAAGTTAGACGTAAGAATGTGGGGCATCGTTGTGTTGATTATAGGCGCGGCTGTTGTAGATAAATTAATTTAATGACTATTTCGAGGAATCAAATGGCACAACAAATTAAAAAATCTGGACGCAAAAAACCTCCTGGACTTTATGCTAATATCAATGCAAAAAGAAAAAGGATAGCTGCAGGAAGCGGTGAAAAAATGCGTAAAAAAGGGGCTCCTGGAGCTCCTGCAAAAAATGCGTTTGCAAAAATTAGACAATCAGAAAACCGCAAAACAAGGAGAGTATAATGGCTGCTAAAACAGGAAAAAAAGAAAAAACACCGCCTAAACCTGTGTCAAGAAAAGAAGCGTTAGAAGCGATAAGAAACCGAAGAACACAAGAAGAAGAAGGTGGAGAGCAAAAAAGTATAGGAACTAAAAATAAAAATAAAAAGGAAAAACCAATGAAAAAACGATATGGCGGTAGCGTTAAGAAAATGGCTCGCGGCGGTAAGGTTAAGAAAATGGCTCGTGGCGGTATAGTCAAAGGGCCTTACAGTTAAGGTGTAATTTATGGCAGTTTCTGGTTCTACAGATTTTGAGCTTGATGTAGCTGAGTACGTTGAAGAGGCCTTTGAACGTTGTGGTCTTGAAGTGCGTACAGGTTGGGACCTCACGAGTGCGCGTAGGTCTCTAAACCTGTTGTTTGCTGATTGGGCTAACAGAGGTTTAAACAGGTGGACAATAGAGCAAGCTACTTTGCCTCTTGCATCAGGAATTGCTATTTACCCTGCCGGAACACTTACTATGACAGTTGCGGCTAGTGGTTCTTTTTCAGTAGCAGAAACAATAACAGGGGGTACTAGCGGAGCTACAGCAAGTATTACAAGTATCCGCTCTACTACTGCTATAGACATTACAATACCCGAGGGAACCTTTGTAGCAACGGAAACGATAACAGGTGCAACAAGTGGGGCAACCACCACCGTTTCTGCTGCTATTTCTTTAACAACAATACAGTCAACTATTGATGTGTTGTCTGCGGTAATTAGAACAGGAACAGGTTCAGGACAAACAGATGTTGCTATAAGTAGAATTAGTAGAGATGCTTACATCAATATTGCTACTAAAAATAGCTCTTCTAGACCTACGCAGTTTTATGTAGATAGGTTAATTACCCCTTCTATAAAACTGTGGCCTACTCCAGACAATAATACGTACACATTAGTATATGATAAATTAACTAGAATAGATGATGTAGATAATCCACAAAATACGGTAGATGTACCTTTTAGGTTTTACCCATGTTTGTCTGCAGGATTAGCTTATTATATTTCTCTTAAACGCGCTCCGCAACGAACTCAAATATTAAAAGCCGTATATGAAGAAGAGTTTGAAAGAGCGGCAGCTGAAGATAGAGATAGAGCAAGTTTGAGTTTAACGCCTAGTCGCGACTACTATACGTTCATACGATGAAGTATGCTTCTGGAAAATACTCAAAAGGCATTTGTGACAGGTGCGGTTTTGAATATCCGTACGGTTCTTTGCAAAAAGAGTGGAATAATTTAAAAGTGTGTCCTGAGTGTTTTGAAACAAAACACCCACAATTAGAACCACCCCCACCCCCTTTTGAACCAGAGGCATTGTACGACCCTAGACCAGATAGGGCTGAAGGGTTAGATGTTTTTGTTGGGCAAGAGGTATTCCCCCCTTTGAAAATTGCTTCCACACAAGCGATTACTTCTATCGGTAAAGTGGAGGTTGTTATTTCATGAGTTTTACATATACAACATTAAAAGAAACCTTACAAAATTATACCCAAAACACAGAAACAACATTCCTTAATTCTATGGATATGTTTATTCGGTTAGCGGAAGAGCGTATACTAAAATCTACTCAGTTAAATGTTTTTCAGAAAAATGTAACAGGAACATTGTCTATAGGTAATTCTTATTTAGCTGTTCCTAGTGATTTTTTATCTCCTCTTTCTTTAAGTATTACAAACAGTAGCTCATATGAATACTTGCAGTTTAAAGAGTTAGAATTTGTTCAATCTTATAATCCGAACTCAGCAACAACAGGCGTTCCTAAATATTATGGGCAGTTTGATGTAAATAATTTCGTTTTAGCCCCTACACCAAATGATACTTTTACTGCTGAGTTGAGTTATTTCTATAGACCACTTAGTTTAACTAAAAGCCTTTATTTACTGAGTATGAGTAATGTTTCAGGTACTTTTGTTATAGGTGAAACGATAACAGGAGGCACAAGTGGGCAAAGCTCTACAATAAGTATTTTAGACACAAGCACAAGTATTACGGTTGAAATACCTAGCCAAAATTATACGGTAGGTGAAACGATAACAGGAGGCACAAGTGGAGCAACTGGTGTGATCACTTCTTTAGGTGCAGATACTACTAATAGTTGGCTTAGTGAAAATGGAGAGGTAGCATTGTTGTATGCTTCTCTTTCTGAGTGCTACCTTTTCATGAAAGGTGAGCAAGATGTAATGACTATGTATAATCAAAGATATGCAGAAGCAATTAGTCGGTTGAAAAACATGGGTGAAGCGTTAGAAGTTACTGATGATTATTCTGCAGGATATATAAAGAAAGCTAGGACATAATGTTTACGGATAGTTTGAACATTTCAAATGATTTTCAGGTAGAGGTGCATACTACAAACAATAGAGGTGCTACTCCTGAAGAAATAGCTTCTCGATGTGTTAAAAAATTAGTTTTTGTTTCTGACAAAGCAGAACCTGCTATAAGAGACCAAGCTCGTGCATTTAGTACTCATATTGAGAAAGTTATTGCTTCTTACATGAAACAGGCGGTACAAAGTGATAGAACAACTGTTTTTAACGCTTTAGTAGACGCAGGACACCCAGAACTAGCTGAACTTATAAGGAGACTTTAATATGGCGTTTAGTGGGAATTTTATGTGTAGCTCTTTTAAAAAAGAGTTGCTCTTTGGCGTACACGATTTTGATACATCTGCTTCAGGAGACACTTTCAAATTAGCTTTGTATACTAATAGTGCTTCGTTTACAGCGGCTACGACTGCATATACTACAGGTAATGAAGTATCTGGTACAAACTACAGCGCAGGGGGAGGAACCCTTAACTCAATAGATCCAACTCTTTCTGGTACAACAGCATTAGTTGATTTTGATAATTTGGTTTTTTCAAACGTTAGTATTTCTGCTGTTAGGGGAGCATTAATTTATAATACTAGCCCTGATACTACTTCTATTTCTGTTACTAACCCTACGGTATTGGTTTTAGATTTTAGTGCAGATAAAGCGGCAAGTTCTGGTGATTTTACTATCGTTTTTCCTGCCGCAGATGCTTCAAATGCGATTATTCGGATTGCTTAAATGGCCGATGCAGTTGTTCCATATTTAGGTTGGGGAAGCCTTAGTCAAGCGTGGAATACTGGAACGTGGAATACAGATTCTAGTTCAATTATACCTGTTGCAACAGGAGCAGTAACTGTTCCTACTGTAACGGGAACAGCAAATTTTACAATAACTACTACAGATATCGTAGGGACAGGTTCTCCAGGAGCAGCAACATTAACAGGGACAGCAACGATAACGGCTACAGGAAGCGTAGGAACAGGTGGTTTATCTGCAGTTACTATAACAGGAGATGCGAATTTTACGATAACTACTACAGATATTGTTGGTATTAGCGCAGTAAACGGTGTTACCGTAACAGGGGACGCAAATATACCTATTGATGTAACAGGATCGGGTGCTGTTGGTATTGTAGGAATAGGATTTGTTTGGGGTTTAAATGTGCCTAACCAAGACCCTAATTGGAAAGAAATTGCGGCATAAGGAGTTACTATGAGCACATATGTAAACAATCTAAGACTAGAAGAAATAGGTTCTGGTGAACGTTCTGGAACGTGGGGTACAGCGACAAACGTTAATTTAGAACTAATAGGCGAGGCTTTTGGTTATGGTACAGAAGCATTAAGCAATGCTTCTACAGCAACTATTACAATGGCAGATGCAACTTCTGATGGTGTACGAGCATTTTATCTCAAACTCACAGGAGCGTTAGGGCAGAACTGTACCGTTACTTTAGCCCCTGATACTATTTCTAAAATATGGATTATAGAAAACGCTACTACAGATTCAGGTTCTAGTGGGCCGTACTCTACTATTATTAAACAAGGAAGTGGCGGTGGTGCTTCAGTTACGATTCCAAACGGCAACGTTAAGGTAGTTGTTACAGATGGCGGTGGTTCTGGTGCTATTGTTTATGATGCTTTTACAGATTTGAGTTTAGCAGGAACGACTAAGGCTGTTATTTTAAATGCTTCTACAAGTTTGCAAACGCCTTTGATTGAATTTACAGATGGTGATGATGCAATAGCTATAGCAGATGGTGGTTTAGTTACGATGGCTAAAGTAACAGCTATCGGAGGAACTACGGCAGGAACAGGAGCATTTACCACTTTACTAGGAACGACAATCACAGCTTCTACTGCTCTTGTACCAGATGCTTCTGGTGGGGCAGATATAGGAACAACTTCTTTAGAATGGGGTGACGTTTATATAGGTGATGATAAACAAATCAAGTTTGGTAATGACCAAGATGTCACTATGGAATATGATGAAGATGGCACAAATACATTACTAATTTCAGGTGATGTTACTATTGCAGATGGCACTAATGATTTGAATATCGCATCACACGATGGTACAAACGGATTAGCACTAGCAGGAACAGTTGTTACTTCAAATGCTACTCAACTGAATTATAGCAATATAAGTACACTTGGGACATCACAGGCAAGTAAAGTAGTTACGGCTGATGCAAATGGTGTAGTGACTTTTGATAATGGTAAGATTGAAGAAAGCACTGCTGTCACCTCTTCTAGTAATGCAGCAACCCTCAACCTAAGGGATGGTGATAACTTTACTCATACATTGTCAGAAAATGTAACATATACTTTTTCCAACCCCGCAGCTTCTGGCAAGGTTTCTGCGTTTACATTAAAAATAATACAAGATAGTAGTGCAAGAACCATCACATGGCCCAATACTGTTGATTGGGGAGCGGCAACAGCCCCTACTATATCTACAGGAAGTGGTGCTGTTGATGTTTTTGTTTTTGCTACATATGATGGTGGTACAATATATTATGGGTTCACTGCAGGACAGGCGATGGCGTAATGAGTACAGCAAAAAAACTTCTTTCTGGATCAGGTGCGTCAGCAGATAGAATAAATGTTGAAGACGTTTTCAATACACATATGTATCTTGGTACAGGCAGTAGCCAAAACAAAAATAATTATGTAGATCTTCTTAATGAAGGTGGACTTATTTGGTTTAAACGTAGAAATGGTTCGCATGAACACGGTCTTTACGATACAGCTAGAGGCACAGGAAAACGTCTAATGACTGATCAAACTGGACCGCAAGAAACGGATAGTAACGGTTTAAGTGCATTTAGAGACATAGGTTTTACTGTCGTATCAGCAGATGATTGTAATGGGAACAGTGATACTTACGTTTCTTGGGCATTTAGAAAAGCAGAAAAATTTTTTGATGTAGTAACTTATACTGGTAATGGAACAGCAGGTAGGCAAATAGCGCATAACCTTGGAACTACTGTTGGTATGCTTATTGTTAAAAGATTAGATAGTGCAGGAGATTGGTCAGTTTTCCATAGAAAATTAAATAATGGAACAAACTCAGGAAATTATAGACTTGAGCTACAATCAACCGTTGCTGAAGGTACAACAGCACATTGGAACAACACCGTACCCTCATCTACAACTTTTACGGTAGGTGACTCTAACACTGTAAATGGATCAGATAATACTTATGTTGCATACCTATTTGCACACAATAATAACGATGGTGAGTATGGCCCAAACGGAGATTTAGACATAATCAAATGTGGTTCTTTTGATACTGATTCTAGTGGTAGTGCTTTAGTGGGGCCAAATTTAGGATGGGAACCACAATGGGTTATGTTTAAAAATGCTACAAGTACAGGTAGTGGAAATTGGTGGATGGCAGATACCCATAGAGGTTTTTATAGTACAGGTTATGATTCTGCTACGGGTAAAACCCGTTATTTAATGGCAGATAGTGCTAGTGCAGAAGGTAACTTTAACAACGCATCACTTAATTTGACTTCTACTGGCTTTACAATGCAAAGTGATGCTTTTTCTCCGGGACAAAGATTTATCTACATGGCAATTCGCCGTGGTCCGACAAAAGAAGCGGAAGATGGCCCTGAAGTTTTTGGTATAAACGCAGGTGGAAGTACAAACTATTTTACTGTTGGATCGATTAGTTATGCTCTTAAAAGTCCAGACGATTTGGTCATTGTGAAAAGACGAGATTCTACTACTCCAGCAGACCAACAGTGGGCGGTTACTGATAGAATAAGAGGAATAGAACCTTGGACAAGTTGGACTACAGCTTCTACCACATCTACACCGACACTTTTTACACACAGTACTAATGGTGAAGCTACATCTGG
>CERP01000992.1_pt1 | contig 16531 bp, 10 predicted proteins | sample 530801 | NCBI WGS metagenome assembly CERP01 (sample SAMEA2620991, study PRJEB7988) | marine metagenome | biome: marine biome (ENVO:00000447); feature: surface water layer (ENVO:00002042); material: "saline water (ENVO:00002010), including plankton (ENVO:xxxxxxxx)" | depth 5 m | reverse complement strand
ACCGACCCCAATCAATTTGATGAAAAAGATAATACTAATAGTTAGTTTAGCTCTAATAGCTTCAAGCTGTTCTATGATGGGAAATAAGGTCAAGCCTGTTTCTGTAACCACTATTGCTAAACAACAACCTATGTACCACCCACCTTTACCAATGGAAGTACAAATGGATCCTGTTGATTGGGAAATACTAACCCCAGAGAATATGGTAATATATCTCGATAATTTAGAAAAAGGAGAGGCTCCTAGAAGAGCGTTTTATACCTTATCCAGCAAAGAATACGAGCATTTAAGCATGGATATAGCGGATATAACTAGGTATATAAAAGAAGTATTAGGTATTATAAAGTTTTACAGAGACTACGATAAAGAAGAGGAAGGAGAAAACAATGAATGATGATAGAGGAAGATTTGGTGGAGACATGGACAGAAATGAGGTTGAAATTGACCTCAATAAGTTCATGGAGTTACTACAAGAAAAGTCTACTTTAAAAGACAGAATAAGAGAGTTAGAGGACGAAGGAACTAAGAATCCGCACCAAAAGTGGATATTCTTAGCACAAGCCGTGGACAGTTGGCGTATATTTCCAAGAGCTTTTTTAAGCGTCTATATGTACTTACTGTACTTTACTACTTTTTGGTTTATGGACTTAGAAGCGCCTAGCTTTGAGCAATCAGGATTAATTTCTATTGTGGTGGGTGCGGGTGCAGCTTGGTTCGGTCTCTATGCAGGTACTTCAGGTTCTAGTAAGTCCTTTAAAGGCGAAGATAAGTAACAAGACAAGGACTAAAAAAGACGATAAGATAGGGGATATTATGTGGGAATGGTTATTCGGCGGAGAAGACGACAAGAATGTTTTTGATAACATTGGTGACTGGTGGACGGGAGATGATGATACAGAAACTTACACACAAGAGTCTGTATCAGACAGTGCCTTTGCGGATTTAATAGAGTCAGATCCAGATTTTGCCGATTTTTATAACGAGGTATTAGAAGAAAATAATATTTACGACCAAGAATTTTGGGATCTTTATAATGAAATAAGTTATGCCGATCAAGGTGGAGAACCAGACGAAGGTTATTTTGATTGGGCACAAGGTTATGAACAAACTTTTGATGATGATGATTGGAGTATGGGAGATGGAAATATTCTTTCAATGCTACTTGGAGGTGGGGGACAAAAAAGAGAGGGCAATCAACTAGGTCCTTTTGGTGAAGGTTTAGGTAGTCTACTTAGTTCACCTTTGGCTGCGTTATTGTTAGCGAAAGACCAATACGACGGTAGAAAAGCCGATTTATACGTTCCTAAAGGACAAGAAGTTTACGGATCAGGTGCGGGAGTAGGCTCTCTTCCAGACTATAGAATTTCTAATATACAACCAGCTTTATTACCGGGTATGGCCTATGCTAATCAACCCACTACTTTTAACGCAGACCCCCCAGGTATGCAAGCGGGTGGGTTAGCTCATCATCACCCACAGCTTCATTCACATGCTCATGGTTCTCGTCCCAATGATATACCAGGAATGCCGGGCATGCAGGACCACCTTTTAAGACCAGGACAACCGGGTTCAAGAGCATTGCCTATGCCTTATAAACCAGATGGTATGCAAGCAGGTGGTGTAGCCAGTTTAGAAAATAGGATGGACGGACCGGGGGACATAACACAAGCTATGTTAGAGCCCGGAGAGTTTGTTATGACAAGGAAAGCAACGGAAAATTTAACCCCTGAATACTTATATAAATTAATGCACCAAGCAGAGAACGCAGGAAGGATGAGATAATGGCAAACGGAACAACAAACTACGCAGGAAACTACACAACAGCGACTTACGAAGAACCGTACGCGCAGGCTATGCGACAAGGCTATTTGAACTCCATGTTCGATTTTGCCAAACAGCCCACACCAGTACCCGTCAGACAAGTCGCTGGGTTAAGCCCTGAAGAATTAAAAGCCCGTGAACTTTCGGGTGGTTTAGGAGGATTTACTCCGTATTTCCAGCAAGGCGCAAAAATGATGCAAGGGGGCTACGGCACTCAACAACAAGGCAGAGACATGTACGGCAGAGGCGCGGATGCTACTAATGTAGGCATTGGCCTGTATGGCAGAGGGGCTAATCTAACCGATCAAGCTAGTTCGTTTTACGCTCCAGGTGCAGCCGCACAATTTTATAACCCTTACGAACAAGATGTTGTACAACAAACGTTAGCGGATTTAAAAGAAGCGGGCATTGGGCAAGGTTACGAAGACAGAGCAGGACAAGTAGGCCAAGGAGCTTTTGGCGGTTCTCGTGGTCGTATAATGGCAGGCGAGAGAGCGAGACAATTGGGAAGAGGTGCAGCAGAGGCCGTAGGAGCCATTCGTTCAAGAGGATTTGAAGGTGCTAGATCAGCCGCACAAACAGCTGGGCAAGGACTGGGGCAACTAGGTAGCCAATTTGGAAACTTTGGCGCAGGAATGGGTCAATTAGGTGGACAGTTTGGGCAATTCGGACAAGGACTGGGAGCGCTTGGAACTCAAATGGGGCAAATGGGTACTAACTTTGCAGGGCTAGGAACAACGGGACAAAGTAATTTAATAAGACAAATAGATGCTCTTAACCAGCAAGGTGGCACAAGCCGAGGCATACAAAATCAAATGTACGGATCTCAATTTGACGCGGCTACTGGTTTAGCGGCAGAACCGGGCAATAGATTGGGTATATTAGGTAATGTTCTAGCGCAGTTATTACCAGACACCAGATCAAGAACTCAGTACGGTCAAAATGACCCAAACAACAAATTTAATTTAGTAACAGAACTTAAAAATTTATTAGGATTAACATAATGAATTGGAAAAGTAGACAAATGTTTGGAGGACGCCCTAGCGGTATCGTCCAAATGATGGGCGGTGGAATGACACCGTACCCCACGCACACGATGCCTGACGGAACCGTTATGCGTGGAGCTACACACGGAGGGTATCAAGGAGGCGGAGTGATTCCAGAATTGTTTGAGGAAGGCGACAGCGACATAAACGACGCACTAAACACCATGGCTTCTGTTTCTAATCCAGAAGTCCCTGATATGCCAGCCAGCAACGGCATGGCTCTACCTAGTGGAGACATGGTTCCAGAAGAAATGACCATGGACCAAGGACCTGGGGACTACTCAACTGCTGTACGATTTTTAAAGAGATCATTTCAAGATGAAATAAAAGAATTTGTCGTGCAAACTCCAGACCAAGACGAAGTGCAAAAATATTTAGCCGGGGTAAATAGATCTTATAATCAAGAAGTTAGAAAACTTAAAGATCAATTTAACATTGACCAATCTGCCCCAACAGAAGAATTATTAGACGATGCTTTTAAACAAGAAATAGCTTCAATGATGAATGCAGAGTCTCTCCCCGGTATGCAAGGAGGTGGTTTAGTAGAAACTATACAAACACAAGCAGACCTTATTAAGTGGGGTATTCCTTACGATATAGCCTATTGGCAAACTCTTACTAAAGACAAAAAAAAGTTAATTTTAGACAGAGCTCAACTTGAAAGAGCTTACACGGGCAGAACTCCTGCGGGAAAACCGTTAACAAGAGCTGATTTAGACACAAGGTCTTTAGATGCTTTAATGCAAGAAAGACGAGAAAACGCAGAAAGAATGGGTGCTGCCGCAAGAGCGGGTTACGGTTCTAGTAGCAGTAGAGCTTCACAACATTACGCTGATGCTAAAAAAGCAGGCGAAGCTGCTGAAGCCGTAGCCATGGATAAAATTATAGCCGATCAAATAGGTGACGAAAGAGGCATTTTAGGCTACCTAGCCTCGGCTAATACACCAGGAAGAGGGACTACGGGTAGTGGCGGGCTTAACCCAACAGCAGCTTACCAAGACGCTTTATTGGATGTAGTTGTGGATGATCCGTACCAAAAATCATTAGTGAAGAGATATGAAGAGTATTTAAAAGCGATACGGAACGATGAAAACACTTTAGAGACTAGGGAAACAGTACAAATAGTATTTTCCGAACAAGGCGAAACTCCACCAATAAAAAGTTTTCAAGGGAAGAAAGCACCAGCTCCTGGTCTAGCGAAAGTAACATGGATTCAATTTTATAATGCTGAAAAAGCTGTTATGATGAAAAAAGCAGAGGAAGAAAATAAAGAGTTCCCAGAACGAGGGACGTTTGAATATCGCCAAAAGTTAGCTCCAATAATTTATAAATGGCTAGACCTAGCAAACTAATACCATGTCAGTTAACCCTGAAGAGCTGGACCCACAAAGTGCTTACGAAGCTTATTTAGAAAGTCTTAGAGAGACTTCTGTAACTCCAACCGAAGAAAAAGACACTTCTTATCCTTCAGCTTTTTATTCTGGTATCGATACTCCTTTAGAAACTATTGGAGGAACTTTAAAACAATTAGGTGCAGAGGGAGTGGGCCAATGGCTTCAAGATGTAACGGAGTACCCAGAAAACTATGATTCAGCCACAGAAAAATTTATAAACCAACAAGATAAAGAATTTTGGTTTGATTTTGAATGGAGTGCTGGCGCAAGAGCTTTAGTAGAACAATCGGGTCAGTTATTAGGTTCTTTAGCTACAAGAATAGCAGGCGCAGGAATAGGAGCAGGGGCAGGCGCAGCAGCGGGTTTCGCAGCAGCAGGACCACCAGGCGCAGCAGCGGGAGCAGCGACAGGCGCTGTATACGGAGGGCTTACTGGGTCTGGATTATTTGAAGGACTGCAAGTTTTAGGCCCTACAGTCACAGCTCGCGCAGAAAAAAATAGAGCAATTAGACAGATAGATGAAAATGGAAACGCTATACCTGAATGGGAGGATTGGACGTGGGCTGCTGGGGTAGCGGGTTTGTCAGGGGCTTTAAACGCTTTTGGTATTAAAAATCTTGGAAAATTAAACGCGGGGGCTTATCCAAAAGGAAAAGCTATAGGGCAAGCGGCCAGTAGAGAATTTGGTACAGAAGGAACACAGTCTCTTGTGCAAGAATATGGCTCTGCTGTAGGAACGGAAGAAGGTGTAACAGAGACTTTTTATGATATATCAAGACAAGCTTTTGCAGAGGCAAGCGCAGGAGGAATTTTAGGGGGAGGTTTTCAAGCAGTAGTTGAAACTCCAGGACTTTTATCCGATCCCTATGAAACAGTAGATGTAGATGCAAGTTTTCTTACAGATTGGAGAGAAGTAGCTAAAGGCCTAGTTGTCGATGAAACTGAAGTTAGGATGAATGCTTTAGAACAAGAACAACAAATTAGTGACATGAGCGTTCCTGAATTAACAGGAGTTATTGAAAGACTTGGGTATAAAACTCCAAAAATACCTGGGGAAACAAGAGAACAAGTTTCTCAAAAACTTTTAAGTTTTGTTGAAGAAGACGTTACGAGAGAAGTAGCCCATATTCATGCAATGGAAAATGCTCTATCTACTTTTGACCAAGATAGAATTATAAGAGAGACTAAACGAGAAGTAGATAATTATTCCCCAGAAGTATTAGCTACTGAATTACAAGAAGAGTTTGGAAGTGTAGATAATTATATTGAAGCCGCAGAAGTTAAATTTAATTTTGACCCTAGAGTAACCACCCAAGATCCGAATTTTGTAAATAGCAGAAAATTATTAACTGAAGAAAGAGCCACTCAAAAAATTAATATAAAACAATCTCCTACTATTTATAAATTTGGAAAAAGAGAATTTAATAAGTTTGTAAAAGATCTAAGCGATACATACAACGTTGATGAATTGAGGTATCAAGCTCAGATCCATGCAGACATTCCAGAGTTTAGATTAAAAACCATGTCTAAAACTCAGTTAGCTACTCAGTTAGCTGATGCAGCGGCCTCCTTACAAATACAACAAGAGCGCATAAAACAATCTAAGTTAGTCAACATATTGGACATGAGTTGGAACATTACCGAATCAGATGAAGGTGGTTCTACTCAAGAAAGCATAAAGGATCAATCAAGCCCTAAGTTATTTGATTTATTAAAACGTGACGGTGCTGCATTAACAGTAGAAGTAGCTGCTGTACCTTCATATAGTGGAGGACCCAGAGAAGGAGCTAACTCAGCAGCGGCAAGAGTTGCTAGAGCACCTGTAATTAAATTTGTTAGAACGGGTGCAGAAAACCTACCTGCAAATCCTACTGTGCAAGAGTTATTAGATGCGGGTAATGGGGACTTAGTTCTTGCTCCTGATGATAGACAAACAATCCCTGGGTCTTTGGAATTTTTACAAACAATTCGTGAAAACAACCCAGATCTTTTACGTGTAGGTACTCCTGTAGAAAAAGTGTTAGGCACATATAATTATGGTCATGCGTATAAAGTTAGAACTACATTTGTTCCAAACAGCTCGTTGCCATATATGCAAGAAGATATGGCAACGAGAATGGGGGGCTTTATGCACAGACAGCTTCGCCCTATGATGCCTTTAGGAGCAGAGGGCTTCTTTTTAAACAGAGAACAAATAGGGCGCACTAGAAGCTTGGCCACACTTGCAGAACAATTATCTAGAAAAATAGACAAAGCTATAGGGGCTAGTTTTGGTAAAGGAGAAATTGAATCAGTTCTTCAAGGAGACGAGTTACTTATGGCGTTCTTACGCAAAACAGGAGCGCAACTACCTATAAATGAAGAACAACGTAAAAAAATGACAGATACAAGACAGATGTTATTTGAAAGATTATACGACCCAGACGTTAGGGGGGACACCCAACAAGAAAGAGTAATAAACATGGACATTGATGCTTTAGAAGCAATGATGAGTGGAGCACAATCAACTGCTATAGCTCTGGCGCAAGTTCCTGAAAGTATGCGGGATGTGGCGGTAGAGGCTCGCTCAACTATAAATGCTCTTACAACAAGATTAATAGAAGAAATACCTGCAATAAGAGACGATGCAGAAAGAAGAGCTACATTGCAAGCTGGGATAAACCAATACGTCACAAGATCTTTTGCTTTGTATGAAACTGCATTGGGTTGGAATCCTAGATTCAGTAAAATTTGGAATAAAGAAATGCAAAAAATTTATAATGATGCAGTAATTTCAATGGTAGAAGTGAATAGAGGAAGAGAAGGGTGGAGTGAAGAAACTGGGGAAGCAACACGTCATGCAAGACAAGTTCTTGATGCTGAACTTTCTCAGAGAAATATTCAAAACAACAATCAAATGATAAATTTACCGGGCGTTTTAGAAGGAAGTGGAAGTGCTCAAAATCAAGCTTCGTTTATGACAGGTGGAAAATTAGTTTCGCCAAGACAAGACATTCCTCCTACTATTAGAAAATTAATGGGAGAAATAAATGATCCTAGATTAGTTGCAGCTACTTCTTTAGCTCGTATAGCTCAATTAGTTGAAAAGGCTGATTTCTATAACAAACTAAAGATGTCTAACGATCTACCTGGGGAAATGCTTTTCTCTCCTAAACAGATAGGTGACTACACTATACAAATAAGAGAGGACGATATGAACCCTCTTGGAGGATATTGGACTAACAAATATGTAGCGGATGCTTTAGGAATGCCAAAAGCTGAAGCGGCAGGTGCTCTTGGTCAAATGATGTTGGGTCTCTACGACGGAATATTTTTAGTTCCAAAAGGTTTAACGCAAATGGGCATGATTGTACTATCTCCTGCTACACAATTTAGAAATTTTGCTGGGGCTTTTATTATGTTTACGGCAGCGGGGTACATAGGTAAAGGAGGATTTCCAGAAGCTATGGGGCAAATTACTAACGAATTAGGTATAACCATAAGTTATGACGACAACGGTCAGATGACAATTGAAGGCGAACAATACAAAAAAGACTACAGAGAAGCTCAAGAATACGGTTTAGCTAACACAAACGTTCGTGTGAATGAATCTTTAAATGTATTTGGTCGTGTAACTCAAGGTAACTACACAACAGCAAATGCAATTATTCATGCTTTATACATGCTTAAAAACACTAAAGTTGGAGAAACATTAACTGCTCCTGGAACTGTTAAACAGTCAATAGCAGGAGCAACAACTGGAGCATTGGTTGGCGCAGGTTTAGCTTCAGTTTTTGGCGCAGCAACAGGCGCAGCTTTGATAGGCGGAGGTATAGCAGTAGGAGGAATAGGTGCTGGAAGAATTTTATCGGGGGCACAAGCGGGATACGCCGCTTCAGACGATTTCTTTAAGATAGCTGCATGGGGTGCTGATAGAATAAGAATAAGACAATCGTTAAACAGTTTAGATGAAAAAACTACTAATCCCGATGGGATCACGGATGAAATGAAATTAGAAGTGTTAATGGAATATGCTAAAAGATTAACTACGAAAGCAGCCCCTTATGAGTCTAATATGGCCAAAGTTCTTAGAAATGTAACGGATTTAGATAAAGCTATTAAAGAAATATCTGCTTATCATGTTAGAAACACTATGCCTAATTATGATTACGTGGGACGTTTTGCTCAAATAATAAAGAAATTTCCGTTTGGTAATTTTATAGCGTTCCCCACAGAAATAGCTAGAGTCACAGCTAACATTCCAATGATAGCTTTTAAAGAAGCTAATTTTCAAATATCGGATCAATTAATGTTGGAGGCGCAAATACCTAAAGAAAATGTATTAGTGCGTTTAAATGACGACGAAGGAACATTAATTACTAAAGAATCTAACACCAAACCTTTTTTTGGTTCAGGCATGAAAAGATTGGTTCTTGGCACAGGGGCGATTGCTGGGTTAGGAGTAGTAACTCGAGAGTTTTTACAAATGATGTTTGATGTAGATGATGAAGAACTAGAAGCCGCGGCAGTAATGGGTCCAGAGTACAGAGAGAAAAATAAAATAGCTCCTTTATCAAAAGTAGCCGAAGATGGATCAGGTTTTAACTACTTTGATTTGACCTATTATCTTCCTTTTGCAGGGATAACTGGCGTTTCCGAAAGCGTTGTAAATGCTGTAAGAGAAGGAGAGTATAAAGGAAGAGGTGTTCCGCCAAGCATAGCTCGTGGTATAGCAGAATGGGCAATGGACTACGCATCTCAATTTACGGACTTCGCTATAGCTACTGAAGTGTCTGGGCAAGTATTAACTAATAGAAAAGAAAATGGAAATCCTATATGGGTAGAGAATGATGATGCAATAGATATATTTAATGCTGTTTTTGACTACGTAATGAAAAACGCAGGACCTGGAGGATATAGACAAGTATACGATTTAGTTAGAGCGTTTGAAACAGGAGATAAACGTTACACAGACACTGGTATTGATATATCTAAAGGACGAGCTTTGGCAAAATTAATGGGTCTTACAACAGGAGAAGTAAATCCTAACGAAAGTTTTACATACACCGTTAATGATTGGAAAAATTTAGTAACCAATCAAGTAGAACCACATTTAGAACAAGTAGGTTATTCAGGCGGTCCAATAACAGAGGAAGAAATATTTGAACAGTGGATAGATACCCAAGAAAGTTGGTTCGATGTTCAGCAAACAATGTATTTTGAACTATTGGCTTTTAAAGAATTAAACCTTAGCAACAAAGTATATAGACAAAAGATGATAGAAAATTTTCTTCAAATACCTGGCGTAAATAACAAATTACTAAAGAATTTAGAAAAAGGAATTTTTACTCCTTGGGAATTAACTAATGCTGTACAAACATCTTTTAGGAGGTCTACAGAAAAGTTAAAAGAAAAGCAAAGAAAAGCAGGGCTTCCTACATCCGATATAAAACGTAAGTTCCCAAGGAAAAAAATAATAGATGACTACAGGTTACTTAGAAAACAAGACACTTCTCTTCGAGGGGTTACGGCTTATCCTGGGATTCGAGAGAAGGATCAAGAGGGATTTCGGATGTTTGTTCCTCTTGAAGAGTAAGAAACTTCTCTACCCTTTCCATCCAGGCTTCGGCAGCACGTTTAAATTCGTCTCCTTCAAGGATAAATTCTTGGTAGAAACAATCTACTGAACACATCATAATGACACCTTTCTGTATGTCCGTTCCGTACAGTTCATTATGAGCTAATGAATACGCAGCTAATTGTTGGAAGTAGTCCCAAACCCATTGCCTACGTTTAGGTCTATTGGTTTGTTTGAAATCCATGATCGACAGATCTCCGTCGTGAACTCCAATAACGTCGGACTTACCAGCGTATTTATCAGGATAATATAAAGAGATTTCACACCCATAGACCTCGGACACTTTAGGTAGACCTTGATCCATGATTGTACAAGCCATTTTATAGGCCCTCTTTTCCTCAGCGTTTCTAGGTTTGAAATCCCAAATGTCACCGTTGATAAGTTGCTTCTCTAGGATGTCGTGCATGTACGTTCCTCTTGTCGCGGCCTCTGTTCTGATACGCTCAGCCTCCTCCTCGCCTACTTTTTCAACCCATTTCTTTAAGAAGTCACCTTCCTTAGTCCCGGATAAAATAGTAGTTACAGAAGGAAGCTTTTGACCATTACAGTCATAGAAACGACCACTGCGACGATCTTCACTAGAGAACACACCATATTCGTACGGTGAACCGTACGGTATTACATGTTTCATTGTTACGACTTAGGTACTTCGTTCAAACGACCACTGTCTAAATCATCTTTCAATCTTTTGACAGCAAATGCAAATACGTTGCTAGTGGGTCTTTCGGTTTTGTCACCAATATCAGCCGCTAGTTCAACGATTTCTTTACGGATAGCTACGCTTCTCCATTTGTTAATATCCATTATTACTCCTGTTTAGTATATTATACATTAAATATTAAGATATATCTTAACCTTTCTTAGAGGGCTACTCCATCGAGTCTCCCCAGTTCTTTCCAATCTCAGCATCTACTTTGTTTGGAATATCCAAGTCCACAGCTTCTTCCATTAAACGACAGATATTTTTTACATCTTCCTGGGATTTTACAGAAAACACCAATTCATCGTGTACTTGTAATAGAGGAAGATAGCCTGCTTCGTAGCAGTGTACCATCGCTTGTTTAGTCATGTCGGCTGCTGACCCTTGAATTAGTTTATTAAGAGCTTTGTAAACAAAAGCTCTTTTAATCTCACCGTTATACTCATGCACAGCTTCTTTGTGCTTTAACGGTCTACCTGTTCCATATTTAAGTGGTTCCCACATATCAAAGTGACAACGCCTACCTAAAATAGTTTTAATATATCCTTTTTGATTAGCACTACGCATAACTGAGTCTGCTAGTTGCCTAACAAAAGGAGCATACGTATTAAACTTAGCTAAGATCTCTGACGCTTCGTCTACGCTAACACCCAGTTGATCTGCTAACTTGCCTTTGCCCATGCCGTACATAATTCCAAGACCAATGGTCTTAGCTGTTTTTCTGTCTATGTCTACTAAGTTAGCCACCTCTTGGTGGAAGTCGGCATCCCCGGCATGGTAAGCATCGGCAATAGCTTCTGCTCCGTCATACCTAGAACGACTGGCATAGTGTGTCAGGATCCTTGGCTCTTGTTGAGAAAAGTCAGCCGAACACCATATCTCTCCTTCTTCGGGTAAGAACAAAGATCTAATCATAGGGCCTATCTCTTTATTACGAGCTGGGACTTGTTGTAAGTTTGGATTGCTCATGGACAACCGACCTGTGACTGTCCCTCCACTCTCACCCTTTAGCTGTCTAATTTCAGCGTGGATCCTACCGTTATGCTCGTGCTTCAGAATAGAGTCAATAAATGTGCTATGAGTTTTGTTAACTTCTCTAGCTTCTCTAATCATCTGAGCGATGGGGTGAGAGTGGTTTTCCAAGAAAGCTTTTGTAAAACTTGGTAAACCTGTTGGTGTTCTTAAATATGTAAGCTCCAAAGCATCAAAAACTTTAGCTAAAGAATTGGCCGCCCACAGTTGTACTTCTGTAACTCCCGATTCTTTTTTAATCTGTTGGATAATTTTTTTCTCTCTTTTAACTAACTGTGCTTTTAGTGTCTCTGCTCTTTCTAAATCTACACGAACACCTTTTTGTTTCATGGCAAGAACCACTGGAAGCACTCTCATTTCTAAATCAAAGATGTTCCAAAGGTTCTGTTCCTCTAATAAAATCTTAAAGTGATTCCATAATTTTAGCGTGAGGGCGGCGTCCTGTGTTGCATAAGTCCCTACATAAGCGGATGGTAGACGCCACATGTCAGCCTTGGGGTCTAGTCCCCACTCTTCTGCGGCAGCACTTAACTCTCCTTCGGACTTACCTTCGTTAATGTATTCTCGACCCAAAGCATTTAAAGAAAACCAAAATTGGTTCTCATCAATTAAGGGTGCAACAATCATTGTGTCAATAATCCTGCCATTAACTGGAATGCCGTGGTGCGTTAGCCAACCAACATCATAAGTTGAGTTATGAAATATTTTGTCGCTGTCAGTAGCGCAAATTTTCTTTGTGAACTCCAACACTTTCTTTTTAGAAAAGTTAAATCCTGATTCATGTGCAAAAGGAAAGTAGTTTTCGTATCCGTCTATAGCAAAAGAAATACCAACGGCTTCTCCGTCTCCTCTGATATAGCCCGGACCTAACTCTTTTAAATGGGGATCTCTAGTTTCAAGGTCAATAGCTATTTCTTTAGCCTGACACAATAACTCTGTTGGAAATACATCTGGTGGGATCCATTCTGTAGGGGGCTTATAAACAAAACTCATATGACATACCTATAATAATCATCTTGGGCTTGGATCAAATAAAGATTATCTATTGTGCGTGTTACCGCAACATAGAATTGTCTGTGAAGCCCGTCTGGTTGTAAAATAGAAGATCGCTTTTGTGATTTAGATAAGTCTAAATAAACAGCAACGTTCTCTGCTTCCCCACCTTTTGCCTGGTGAATCGTGGAAATGACAATGCGTGGTTCTCCGTATAAATCTTCGTTATTCTTTAATGCTTTCTCTATAAAACTTCTTCGTTCTACGTCTATCGTTTTTTCAAATACTTCTTTCCAACCTTGACCTAAGCATTCAGATCTTAACCCATAGTTATCAAGAATTTCTTTTAAAGTTACTGTCTGTGCTTTATTAGGAGCTTGGTTTACTTGGCTAAGGAAACCACGTTTTACTCCTGTCTTACCTAAATAAAAATACAAGTCTGCTAATTCTCCTAAAGTTATATCTTCTTTGTTAGCCAACCTTTCCCAAATGTCTATGGCCACCATCATCTTGCGTGGGATATATCTGTATTGATTGTGTGTAAAAGGATGCCCATTATCTATCAAATACTTTCTGACATTATAACCTTTAGAAGCATCCGTTAGCATGTAATCACATGAGGCTAATATTAACCATTGTCCTTTATCAACAGGCAAAAGTTCAACTGACCCCACCTTATTAACTGTACCTTTTTCTTCACGAGGTCTATATGTTTTTGGCTCTCTAACCGTTATTCTTTTTGATATTTTCTCCGCAATGGGATGTACCTTTAATGGTATTCTGTAGGACTGGTCTAAAATAATATTCTTTCCTTTGTAACCAACAAAACGTTGTGGTTTTGCTCCGTTCCATTCATAAATAGCTTGGTCATCATCACCAGCAATATAAACTTTTTTAGCATTAGTAGCTAACTTTTCTACAAGTCTCCAGTTTAACTCTGCCAGATCTTGAGCTTCATCAACAATTAAAACATCCAGCTCTGGCGGTGTACCGTCGACCAAGAACTTATTAATCATGTCAGCAAAAGAATACACCGGGGGGACTCGTGATAAACGAAAGTTCTCCCACGCATCTGCTATAGGTTCAAGCATGTGTATAACGACACCTTTACGTTGTTCTTTTTCTAATGACAGTCGTTCTTCTTTAAGAGAGCGACAGTTAGCTTTTGAACGTTCAATGATATCGAAATAGGGATCTTGGACCACGGACCTAACTGCTCTTGGGTTAGCTCCATACTTTTTAGTTAAGTTAAAATCGTGCCCTTCTAGAAACTCATATACATCTTTACCATTCATTACTTGAGATATACCCATAAGGCGTTTACAAAAAGCATGACTGGTACAAAAGTATGGCATTTCATCAAAGCCTAACCCAAAACGTAAGTGCGCTCTGTTCTTTCCTTCTTCGGCGGCCTTAACAGAGAAAGATATAAAAGCTATCTTTTCTGGGGGCGTACCTTCATCTAAGTATTTTTCAATTATGTTCATTAGTGTTGTTGTCTTTCCTGTGCCAGGAGGACCGAAATATTTTGTTACTCTTCCCATGGTTTTGATTCTTCCTTAATTTTAAAGTCTTTATTTAATATTGTTTCTTCGTCTAGTTCTTCTATGTCTAGTACCCAAATCTTTTTGTTACCAACAGATTTATCTATGTACTTTGATATATTAGCAGCACCCATTTCTTTTAGTTCGGTGAAAACTTCTGCTTCTTTTATTGTTCGCATCTTTTTAAATTCTTGAATAAAGATAACGACGTCTCTTCCTGTAAACCACCATTGCTTCTCTCCATCGTCCTCATGTCTATACACCCCAGAAGAGGCAATAGCCAAACGAGAGGAGGATTCAGACAGTCTACAAAACTCATGCACTGCCGCTTGCAGTAACCCTTGTTTGGTCATGTCCAATGGTACATCTACTTCTTGGACTTCTTGTAGTAAAGCATTCAACCTTGCTACCCAATCTGATTTTTTAACATCAGGTGGGCATTGATTTAAAACTTCCATACATCTTTGTTGGAACATAGAAAAGTTGTGTAGTTGCTTTGTGTCTAAGACAATAGTTCTCCCGTCTACATCTAAATGCCAGAGAGGGGGGTCAGTTAAATACTTACGCAAGCCACCGAAGTTAGGATCTCTTTCAGAAGCATCAATGCCGTAACGACGAGTTACGCATATACCGCTTTGACAGAAGTCTACTAAAGGGGCTTTGTTGCATTGGTATCTATACTCACTTTTTTCTAAGCTCTGAATAATTGTATTTAATTCGCTATGAGACAACGCTTTTGTGCAGACGCTTTTATTTATTTCTTGAAGCTTGTCTTTCCACTCTTCGCTTTCTGGGTGTACTTTGCGAAGGAACACTCCGTAATTAAGTAAAGCGTTATTCCTCATGCCTTCTGGTATTCCATTTAATTTCATGTGTACCAAACAAGGAGGGGCTTCATCCCAAATACTACCTTCTTTTGCTATTAATTTTCTTCTGCTTTTTTTAACTGGGATGTACTTATCAATTTCTTTTTCTGATATAGAGGCCTTAGCTACGATGTCAAAAAACTCTTCCATGCTGGCAGCTTCACCTTCTTCTGTTAAGGCATAGCGAGTAGTATCCTCACCACCAAAATAAGGCATGTTAAGCCAGTTTCCCGTTTGTCTTTCTTTTGGTAATTGTTTTGACCACTCGTATTGTTTAGGAAATATTTCGTCTCCCGTCCTTCCCATGGCCGCGGCTATCTCTTCTAGTTTTCCCTGGAGTTTAAATGCGGGTATAGGTGTCTTGGTAAACAAAAATAAATGTACCCCACCTGATTTAGTCATGCACGGAACTAAAGGTAGCCCCATGTCTTTAATAATACTTTGTATGTTTTTTATATCTATTGGGTATTCATCTACATCAATGCATCCCCATTTACACGTCTCATCATCTGTTAAAGGTATGACACCAATAGAGACATTTCCTTTTAAATGATCTTGCCATAAATCCAGCGTAAGAGGTTCTTGTAAAGTGCGACCTTTACCATCTTTTTTTATGCCTTTGGCAGTGCTTTTTTGCCCGGTTATTTCATAAATACCGTGGGCTCTTTCTAGTCCTGAAAAGACTTCTTTGAATTTTATTGCGGTTTCTTCCATGGCTACCTAAAGGTGGGTATCACTCTGCAATGGGAGCTGCACAATGATACCCGGTTTAGATTAATCTTCCCAATCCTTATTGGATTCGGATTTATTATCTATAGCAGGGGTCTTAGGAGCCTGTAATTGGTCCATACCACCTGATGAGCAAAACTTAGAAAACTCCGTTGCATCTGTAAACAGATCCGTTTCGCTTTCCTCCAACACGCGCTCCTGTGTAATACTATAGCTATACCATGTACCACGATCGTTGGATTCAACCTGCGTTTTAAGACTATACCAATGAGAATAGGCAGGTGGGGTATATAACCCTTTGCTACCTTGTAGTTTAGTCCCTTGGATCAAAGTGTTCCAAGCGCGGGAATGTTTTAGTTGTGCTCCTGTCATGTTGATAACACACTTTTGAGGTGTTTCATCAACGAGCGCGTAGCCATAATGATTGGCAGTAGTTGTCAGTTGGGTGTCCCCTCCTGGTGTTACTAGCCTACCTTGACTATCACGATTGCATCTATTTAAAAGATCTGATTCAGGCCCATGAACAGTGACTAATCCTCCACCTTTTTCACGTAAACGCCACTCTACTAGAGTTTTGTTGTAGTAAACAGGTAGGAACAATAGTCCCTCATCACCACTTATAGAAGTGTTATTACCTGAGAAGAAAATATCTCCTTCTTCCGCGTCTGGTACATAATCAGCAGATGCTTTTTGTCTTTGCGGAGACAGCGCCTGGATTATACTTACACGCGGAGTCTTGAGATCTTCCGCTCCTACATCACCAAAGCCTTTATCTTCGATGCCTTCAAA
>CERP01030171.1_pt1 | contig 16585 bp, 13 predicted proteins | sample 530801 | NCBI WGS metagenome assembly CERP01 (sample SAMEA2620991, study PRJEB7988) | marine metagenome | biome: marine biome (ENVO:00000447); feature: surface water layer (ENVO:00002042); material: "saline water (ENVO:00002010), including plankton (ENVO:xxxxxxxx)" | depth 5 m | reverse complement strand
GGTGGTGCAGGTAATGTAAGGGCAACAGAAATGTTTTTCAAGGGTTTACGGGTACTCTGCCGACAACCGATCCGTCCGCGATGTCTTCGTCGATGCGATCCTCCATGAGATGCACCAAGGCGATGGTCGCTTCCATGTCATTCACGCCGTTTGTTTTAATCATCGGCACCCTGAACGGTACGGGATCATCCTGGGTGATCGCCTCAGACTCGACGAATCCCTCGAGGTGCGTGGCGTCCGCAGCAGGTGTGTCGTATACCAGCGTTCTCATTGATTCACCGTTATTGTGACGTTGCCAGACCCATCAAACTCATTCGCAATATTAGCAAGCTCAGTTGTATCTAGGCCGTTGCTAAAGCTCCACGACCAGCGCCGACCGAAGCCGCCTTGCGTTGTGGTTGTAGACGCCTCAGAGGACGTAAGCGTGGTCAATGTGCCGTTTGCTGTGAACTGGATACTAGTAAAGTCATTCGCTGGTATGGCCGCTGAATAACTAAGCTCAAACTGAAAGAACAAGCCAGCCGATGCTTGCACCCTCGCAATCTCTTTAATTGTACGATCCTGCTGACTAGAGTTATACCAAGCAGAGGGCGAGACTGACCCGACACTGTTATCTAAATTAAAGCCGTAGATCGTTGAATTTTGCTGTTGCAACGTGCCTTGCGTAACCACAGGCGAGTTAGTGCCGCCATAGTAATCAGACAGGCTTATGGTCGATCCCGTGCCTGACTGCCTGAGACCGCCATATTCTGTCAACGTAATCGGATGCGACCCGCCGAACTCATCTTGCAAGTCTTGTAGTGATATCGCACCCGATGTCTGTAACGGCATTATTCAGATGGCCACACAAGATCACAGACCGCGATGACCTTTGCATCTTCGCCGCTGTAGTCAGTAGCTGACTCTGTTGTAGTCGATGCACCTGTTTGACTGTCATACGTGACCGATGCGGTCATTTTAGTGATCGTCTTGCCGTCGCCCTTGCTGATTGGAAGCGCGTCATCATTTGGATCGTCCCAGCTTGTGATGCTATGTAAATTCACAATAGGGTCGCCGCTTTCGGGATAGCTTACGTGGATTGACTCAATCCGTGTGGTTTTAGTGATTGCCATTTTCAAGTTCCTCTATGCGTTGGGTTAAGTTGTCGATGATTTCTTTCTGGTCTTTGACCGCCTCAATGAGGTAGCCGACGAGGTTGCCATAAGCAACACTCTTGTATTCGCCATCATGTACGAGTTCAGGCGCTACCTTCTCAAGCTCCTGTGCGATAACGCCGCTACCCGCTTGGTCATCCTTAGTAAAGGACACGCCGCGCATTTCATAAACCTTGGAGCCGTCTAGCGTCTGAATGTCCGACTTCAGCTTTTCATCTGAGTAAGCCGTGACGTTCGCCGTCATAGTTAAGTTGCCGACGCCATGAATGGTGCCGTTGTATGACTTTAAGCGATCCGCCGCGCAGTGGAAAAACTTGCCTGTAGGTATAGCCGAAAGCGTTGTGCCCGACCCGCCATTCCACCCTAGCTGGATAGAATCACCACCTCCCACTTCTTCAAAGCGAGCGAATACTTTGTGATAGCCAATCTCTAGGTAGAGTTCTGTACGCGACTCATCATTAAAGAAGCCCGTCGCACCGTGACCGCCGTAATCGTCTGCCACTCGAACGCCGTCGATATACATCTCAACCGCGTCATCGGCGTTAACACCGAATCGGTAGTTGCCAGCGGTAGTGATAAGCAGATACCCGTGAAACTCAGTAAGGTAACTGTCAGCACTCAGCGTAAAGGCCGAAGCATTGGTAAACGTACCCGACTGCTTAAAGGTCGTGATGTTATCCCGCTCCATCGTGTCAAAGGTTGACTCGCTAGTTGGATGCGCTGCGAGGTTGTGATTAAAGGCAAAGTAAGCAAGACCGTCCTCTAGCGGTACGCCGTCAAGGTTTTCCCTTGGGTGAACAATGCCGCAGTCAGTGGCGCTAGTTTGTTGAACGATGCTGACAAGGCTAAGACCATTATTGTCTAAAGCAAGTCGCTCTGTGTTATCTACTTCAACCGCAAAATAAGAGTCTGCCTGCGCGGTATTCGGGTCTACTTTAATAATGCAGTGACCGTTCTCGCCGCCTATACTCCAGCGTCTTGTGGTGAGGTTTGTGTCAATACCCGCAATCACTGGTGTAGGCAAACTGACACTTAGCTCTGTACTGTTGATCCTGAGTCGTTCGGCACCTCCCATCGAAATACCAAGTGTTGCCGATGCTGGCGAGTAGAGTCTTGGTGATGTTGCTGTGGCGTCAGATCCGCCGTTGTTTAGTAGCTCAAGGTGCGACATTCCTTTAACAAGTCCGCCGTTAAACACCGCGTCTTTGTTATGGCGTAATGTGAGCGCAACAATTGGGACAGAGCCTTGTGTCCTAGTAAGAAACTGAAGCTGACCCCCAGCAGTGCCGCCCAAAGTGTCGCGAGTGCCAACAATTACTGCTCTGTGGTGGTCGCCGTCGCCGTCTTGGGTTGCGAATCCTATCTGTGCTTTTTGTCCTGCTACTGCTGACGTGGCGTAATAATTGTTGCGTACAAACAGCGTGTCGAAGTAACTCTGGTTATCGTTTCGGACGTTAGACTGAAGATATAGACCGTACTGTGACGATGAGTACATGGCATTACCAGCGCCAGAGGGCAGAGACGCCTCCCCAGCAAGAATGCTTGCAAACTTGCCATTACGGCTAGAGTCGATGACGGTTGTGCCGTTAACTTGGTAATTGCCAGCAGATGTATTTATGTCTCTTGCGGCAAGTATTGATTTGTTTCCTGATTGACTGCCTACCGCAAGCGTGTAGGTATTAGTAGTGTCAGCGGCAACAGCGTTTGCTATTTGGGCTATAGCACCGTCACCACCCATGACAACTTTGCCAGAAAACGTGGCTTGTTCGCCAAAATGGTTACGACTAGAGTCGATGACGGTTTGAGTGCCAAACTTTAAGTTGCCGGTCAACACAATAAGATCGTTGTGAGCGGACACGCCTGATGCGTTTAAGGTAAGACGCTTTTGTCCGCCAGTAACGCCATAAACTGTATTTCCACCGCCATAAAATCCCGTGTCGTCGTCCGTCTTAAAGGTATACGCTGGTGCGCTTTGAGTTCCTAAACTTGCCCTAAACTGGCTGCCGTTGTGTGTGCCAGTGGACACCACATTTCCACTGCTTGTGATCGCGCCAGAGGAGATGGTGCCCCCAACGTCTAAATCATTTGGAATATCAGTGTCGCCATTGTTATCTAAAAGCGTAAGAGTTCGTTGAACTGTCCCAGTTAATGGGGTACCAAGGTACTGCCTCACATAGATAGGCTCATAGCTACCAGCAGTTGCGCCATCGTCACCTGCCGCAATTTCAACAAAGCCTGCGTTGGACGCAGTCGCTCCACCACCAAAAAACCAAAAGTCATTACTGCCGACAGTGCCTTGTATGCCGCGCTTAGTAGTGCCCGAATTTGTAAACGTAAGGTTGCTACCAAGCTGCAGGCCGCCACTGGTAGTGATATTGCCACCAGCAGTGATGGAGCCGACATTTACGATATTTTTAGTTGAACCCTGTATGACCTGAGTAGTGCCGACATAGTAGCCAAGCGATGTTGAAGCGTCGCCTGCCGTGATTGATCCCGCTGTTATGATCTGGTTCCCCGACGTAAGTACGTTGTAGCCATTGCTAGTAATAGCGCCGAGTGTTGCGTCGCCGTTTAGAGCGATTCGCGTTGTGCCGCCAAGCTGTAGCGCCCCACTATGGATATTTAAGCTGCCATTTCCGTAGAGACGCAAAAGATGATCGTTGGCCCAGTGTCCGATAGATACGAAATTGTCATTGCTTCCCGCCGAAGACCAGTAATAGCCTATTCCGCCAGCGTCTTTTGAGCTTCCCGCTTTTCCGAAAAAGTGCCCGTGGAACTGTCCTGCCGTCATGTTGGCGGCGAATGAGTTGCTCGCATGGATAAAGGTCAACGAGTTAGATGACGTAATGCCTAACACTGGAGAAGTAGAAGTCCCGCTTCCCGATGCGGTGATTTTGGCTAGGGTTGCGTCGCCGTTTTGCGCAATTCGCAAGGTGCCGTTGATGCCGAAGTTATTCAGTACGTTTACGTTACCGTTGCCGTACACCGTGAACGTCTTGTCGCCCGTTCCCTTATATGCCGCGTTGTATTGGCTGTGAAAGTGTATGTTGGTTTTGCTTCCATCGAACTCTGCGCCGATAGCGGCAATATTGCTACCGCCGTCGTGCCATGTCAGACTTTTTAGGTAACTTGTGTGCCCTGACCACGACGGCATTTCCATCCGAAAGTAATCAACATCAGCAGACGTTGACGCCCTTGAGCCTCTGATAAGGCCGTTAAAAGTTGTTTGCGCCGTAAGTGTCGCATTGCCCGTAATCGTGTGATTGCCACTGCTGTCAATCTGCCACTTGTAGCCTGAGCCTGTGCCTGAGTTTTTGTAGATGTAGAACATGCCATCGCGACCGACCAGCTCCCAAATAATGCTGCCAGCCCCGTTCTCAAACTGAACGATGTTGCCGCCGTTTGCGCTTCTGTCTCTTAGCCGTAGAACGCGCCCGTCTGAACTGTTTGCGTGGAAGTAGTTAGAGCCTGAGTTCGTGGTATTAGCGGATATGCCACCACTGCTAGTGATAGCGCCCGAACTGATGGTTCCTAGCGTTGCGTTGCCGTTTTGGGCTATACGCGTGGTGCCGTTAATTTCCAGCGCGTTCTTGACGTTAGTGTTTCCACCAGACTCGACCGTAAGATATTCGTAGAATGTACCGGAAAGATCCTTACCAATGCGAAGCGCACTGTTATTCGCCGCCATCATCGCGTTGTTGCTTGAATCAACGCCCATGTAAAGAGCGGCTGTTGTCGAGTTTGGTCTAGTAATACGGAAACGCTGATGAGATGCGGTACCTACGTTTACCTGCAAAACCCCAGTAGTAGTGACGTTGGCGGTACTGCTTAGGGGTTGAGTTATGTTTACCTGACCATAAGGCGAGATTGTTATATCGCCAGAGCCGCTAACTCTTGCTGTGGCTATTAACAGATCGTCGTCGTCGTGCGACATATAACCGTAGTTTGAGTAACCAGCACCCGCCGCTATATCAAACTGACCTGCTACCCGAGTTCTTCCATTAACCAGAAGCTTTTCGCTGAAGTAACGGGTATCAGTGTCAATTAAAGTTGGCCCTGATTCTAATACTCCATCATCACCAAACTTCCAGTAATGGCTAGTTTCGTCTGTAGAAATGAGCAGACTTTGCTCTGACCGCAAAACCATGTCGTTATCATCTGCGGCTGGTTGAATTGCACTTCCGTTTGTATAGCCGAGAATTCCGCGTCTAGTCGTTCCCTCAAAAAAGTGAATTGTGCCCGTGTTGCCTGTGCCTTTAATTTGTAAGACTTGTTCGATACTGTTGCTAAACGTGCTTAACCCTGTAGCAGACACAGTACCAAAAGTCGCATTACCGCTACCGTCAATCCGCGTCGTGCCGTTTTGAGCCAGCGTATCAAAATCAACACCGCCTTCCACCTCTAAGCTATCGTTGATGTAAACAGAACTGCTACCAGAGGAAAGCTCTAGCCTGTAATTGCTCGCCGTAGTGATTCGGCCAGCGGTATCTAATCTCAAACAATCAGCATCGTTTGTGCCGTGAATACTGACGTAATCGCCTGAGCTGTTGTCGTCTGACGGTACGAGGTGCAAGACGCCCTTGTTCTGATCGGCTGTGTTGCTATCAGCCGTCTCGTGCATGATGAAGCCAGGGTCATTAGACCCGACGCCACCATTTAACCAGATGTAACTTTTCTGCGTCGTCGTATCCGTGAAATCGTCGGCAATATTTGCGGTGCCGTTTTCAAGATAGAAGTGAATGTACTGAGTCTTGCCCGTCTCAGTGACCTTGAGGTTCGCAAAGGTTGAGTTACCAGTGCTAGTAATAGCGCCTGAACTAATGGTGCCAACCGTAATATTGTCGTTTGTCTCTAAATACCCAGCACTGGCATGGTTGCCCCAACTGTAGGCCGTATTGGAAAGCGTTGAACTGCCGCCTGACCAGCTCACAGAGCCATTTACATCAAGCTCACCGTTGACATACATTGTTTCGACTTGCGGGTTTGACGAGCCTGTTTGCACGTATGCTACGACAGCGCCGCCAGACATGAAGTTAAGGCGATTATTAGTTGATGTGTAGCTTAAACCTGTACCTGCACTATTGCTAAAACCATATGCCGCTTTGATTGCAGTCCCGTCTGTCGCCTCTAGGCGTCCACCAAACGTAGCATTTCCCGATATTGTGACCGCACCAGAGACAGTCCCACCAGCTAACGGGAGGTGTCCGACCTGACTGTATGTGTACGCTGTATTAGCATTGACAGAGCTACCGCCTGACCACGTAACAGTGCCGTCTAGCTGAAGGTTTCCGCTCGTGTCTAAGTATGCTCTTTGCGTCCCGCCCGTATACCATTCCATGATGGTGGAGCTGTCAGAGGTGAGCATATTGTTGTCAACAACAACTCTGCTTTGCAGGCGAATGTAATCTGAGCTTGATAAACCATCATTTTCTGACCCGATAACTAGTGCCGCGTTTTCACTTGTGCCATCGTAATCTGGAAAATAAGAGATATAAGCGAAGTCTGAAGGCGCGTTAACGCCAGACTTAAAATAGATAGATACAGGCGAATCATCACTGCCGCTATGCAATTCCAGAGACACATTATCCGTAACCGCTTCTAGTTTTGTGTCTGATGAAACGTATGCGTTAGATCCGCCAGAGTCAGTCTCGCGACCCGTGATAATCAGCTTTTTATCAAGAGTCGCAACATCATCAATAGTAAGAGCTGTCGCTGGGGTTGACCCGACGCGAACCTGAAACTTTAATCCTGACGCCGTTGGCCCTACGCCCGACTGATTGTAGAAGCTCGCCGTGCTAGTGGTCGGATTAGCAAAAACACCACTATATTGTAAGCCAGAGCCGAGCGTTAAAGTGCCTGAAACGGTTCCGCCAGTTAAAGGCAAATGCCCAACTTGACTGTAGGTGTAGGCTGCATCCCAGTTGCTTATTTTTGTCGTTGTTATCAACTTTACATGACTTGGAACTGTAGGGTCAGTTTCAGTAAAGCTCGTTAAGTAGCCTTGACCTGTTACGAAGTTTTCAGTCGCGATATTGTTATTGTTGTGCTTTAGCTTACTACTTGCATGAGTGACGAACGAAATCCCATCACCCGAGTCATTTTGCGAGCTAATTAGCAGAACTGAACCCGAATGTCCGCCTGTATTAGTAGTGTGCCTAATGGATGCCGCGTCCGAGTAATCCGTCGTGCCTTCTTTGTCATAGCCTGTCCAAAAAATGCCGCGAGCTTGATTTGTGGTTGTTGGCGTCCCATCAAATGCGATTGAATGACTGAAATCAAATTGATCGTCTGTCTCATCCCATAATATAGACGCATCTGCCGCAGTGCCGCGATCAACGATAAGGCCAGCGCCGTCAGATAGCGTCTGCGTGTTGCCGCTGTTGACGGTTATCGTCTTGTCGGTCACGTCCAAATCTGTGACGTTGTACTGGTCAATACTGCCGTTCAGTATTAGCTGACCTGTGATAGTGAGGTCGCCGTCAAACGTGTCGTTAGTATTGGAGCGTAGGAACGCAGTAGAGTCTAAGTTGTCCAGCGTGTCAGCATTGCCGCTTGTGGATACCGACCCAGTTCCAATCTCGTTTACCTCAAAGGAAACAGGGACACCGAGGTAAGCAATAGAGAAAGCGTTAGGGGCTGCGCCTACTGGCTCAAGTGAAACACGGAAATAGTAGTTGCCAGCGGCCAATCCCGTTAGCTGATACTGAACACTGTTATCAATGTCATACATAAAACCGTTAAAGTAGTTATGACGCTCAACGGTTATTTGTGTGGTGTTGACGGTTGTATATGTGACGTTGTCGGTACTGTGTTGAAATTTCACGTCTAGTAAAAGATCATTACCGCTGACGCTTGTAACGCTAGACCAAAAGTAAACAGCGTCTAACTCAAAATATACAGTTTGGCCTGTCGCGTGAGCCTTTGTTGATGCTGTGGTAAGGGTTAAGTCCCCACCAGTAAGATTGCCTGATGCCGACTCGAAAAACCCCGTGCTTCCTGTCGTAGATCCAACCCGACTCTCAATCTCGTTCCATACCTCTTGCGAGACGCTGGTTATCTTTACAATGCCGTCTGATAGCTCATTCGCTTTGAGGCTTCCCGATATCGTTGCGTCCTGCACGTTGAGCTGTGTTGCGACTACTTCGCCCCTGACATTTACGTCGTTAAACGTAGCCGTGCCGTCAGTCTTTATTTGCCAGCCCGTTCCGTTGGTGGTGCTGAAGTTTGTTGTTTCGAGCGTGTTTGAAATCTTGGTGATATCGACGGCGTCGTCTGCTATCTGCTCTGTGTCGACGGCCTCGTCTGCTATCTGATCTGTGTCTACAGCATCATCTGCTATCTGGTCATTACCGACCGCATTATCATCAATCTGCCCATCACCGACTGTATCTTGATCGGCAAGTGCGCCTAACGCGCCTTTTGTCGCCTGTACCGTACTTGTATCGCTATCAGGGTTTCTATCCGATACAGCATCAGATCCTTCGCCTGCTGGGAATCGACGCGCTCGTACCCAGTAATAACGCTGATCGTTCTCGACGATAGCATCGACACCGTTTGATTCGTCGTGAACAAATTGCGTACCAATCGTCTCACCAATTTTGACTGCACTTGACCAGCTCGAATTAGGTGAAGCAAACACCTCGATAGCGATAATGCCAGTCATGTTAGCTGGGTTAGTCCAATCTAACTCAATGCTTTCGACATGAGCCGTAGCACTCAAACCGTTAGGATCAGGAACACCGAAGAACCCCTGCTCTATACCGCCCGCAGGAGTAACCGTGGAATAGCCAGATACTGCCAAGTCTGAATAAGATGAAGAGTCATCTTCCCGCAGCGTAAGGTTTACACCGCCAGAGCCTGATTCACTAAGCGTCCATCCTAGACAGACAAACGTCTTGTTAGTGTAGCCAAACTCAGAAAGCGTTACGTTGACGCGATCACCAACTGAGATGTTTACGCCAGCCAAGTTAGTCGGGAAGGTCAAAACCTTCTGTAGGTCACTAAGCTGTATTAGCTTATGAGCAATCCTCTGGGCCATGTACCGGCTATTGGTCATGCTCAGTTTAAGCTCGCGTGTAAGCTCTTCACTGTTATCCCGAGTCAATGCGCTAGTAATCTGTACCTTGGGAAACTCTATCTCTTTAAAGTTCTTCTCAGGGTCAACAAACGTCCCTGTAATAGTGTTGAAGCGCTCATTACGCTCAAACGATGTCTTCAGTCTGACAGGGCCAGTCATGTGATCTTCAGTCAGCGTCATTCCCGTGCCGACTGACTCAAATGCACCTGCTCTAATGACGTACTTACCGTTAGTATAGGTAAGCATTCCATTCATAGAAGATAGAATCTTGTTGATGTTCGCTTTGTGCGTCGCAGTACCGAACACCACACCATTACAGGTATACCGGCTCTCTCCGCCTCCAGGCACGCTTACTGCCACGTCGCATATATCGGCAGCATCTACCGCTTTACTCAGATCAATACGATCTAAGTCGATATCCATACCGAAGCGGTCATCCGTGAGATAGTCAACAAGACACCAGACTGGGTTATCTGACCAAGCCCACGTCGCTGAGTTCGTAGACCGTTGGGTAGAAACACCTACGCTCGCGTCGTAATGCGTGCTTGTGTTGTCTTGCCGTGGGTCATATACCTTCTTACCCTTAACTAACGCCTTGATGTCGTTAGGTAGGAATTTGTCCCAAGTCTCTTGGCTGTCTTCAGTCAGCGTAAACTTAGTGACAATGTACGTAAGGTTAGTACCGATGTGCTCACTAGAATTGATAGTGTTGAAAGCGCCATCTAAGACGGAATCTGCTGTGGTCTGACTTCCTGTTAGCTTTCTTATAACACAGATAGTCGTGCCGTCTTTCGGGCCAAACACGCCTGTCGTGACGTTACCAGATCCGTTTATGTGTGCGCTCTGGATTCTCTCGTCGTCAAAGTAGATATCTGATATTGAGTCAGAAGGATGACCAGCTAGAACAATAGAGTGATACAGATCGCGGTTATCAGTGCCTGCAACGCCGACAAAGCTGATAGGGCCAGATACTAGAGCTTCACCGTAAATGAGCTTCTGAGGCTCTACAGTGCCTCTGACAGTGGCTTGACGACTGCTATCGCTATCAAGACTAGGGACTGAATATAAGGACGATATGAGCTTCTGCGCCGCTATAGCGCCAGCAACCACCGTAGCAGCGCCAATAGCTAAAGCTGTGCCACCGCTAATCGTTAGTCCGCCTACTGCCAAACCGACCGTTTTTAAGAAAGTAACTGTAGCGGCTACTGCTGATGGCATTCCCAACTCCTTACGATGTATCTATCTGAAATCGTCGTGAGTCCGCGCTTAGTGACGACGGCCACTGACCCCCCCAATTTTAACCCCATCAGCAATCCGATACGAGGTAAATCACACATAACGGGATGACCAACCGTGGGATAGTCAACAGGATGACCAAGAACACTGTCGATAAGATTCATGAATCCATTGTGCGCTCGAATGATTTCATAGGCTTGTTCTTCCGTGGCGTACAAAAGCTCATCACGGTAATCAACGCCATGCAGTTCTCGAATCATGAACACAGTGAAAGCTACGCAATCTCGCGTGCCGTATTGAAACTCTCCCTTTTGCCAGCGATTGAGCGCGGCAAAAATACTAGGGGAGGTCGCCTGGATCTGGGTTGCCACCTCTGCCGCCACCGCCGCCACCTCCGCCGCCAATGCTTCCACTACCAACACCCAAGTTCCCGCTGTTGCTGTCTTTCCAAAGTATCTTAGCGCCTGCTATCTCGTGCAGATACTCAAAGAAAAGGTCACTTGAATTGGCTCGCTGCTGCTCTGCGTGCGTGTACTTTAAGTTTCGAGACCGATTGATCTTAGCCATCTCAGACTCACACGTAAGCTGAATTACGTCATTGCCCTGAGATCCAGCCGTAAGAGTCATCACGTCCATGAAGCCAGACCAAATCTTATTAGGATCTTCTAGCAGAGCCTCATCTTCGTCGAGCAAACCAAGATAAATGTCTACATCACGTAAGAAATAGTCTTCAGTTCCTGCTGTGCCAATATCAGCAATGGTAGAGTCGATACCTGATAGCGTCAGAGTAATACTGTAAGGAGCTATATCCGCACCCTCCTCGATACTAGACACCGAACCAAAATCGCCAACACCTAGCCAATCATTACCGCCCCACGTAAACGTGCCGATACTGTCATGTAGGTATAAGGTGCTACTAAAAAAGTCGAGCTTTGCAAACGTAATAGGACGAACGACATCCGCTTTAAGGGCGTTTACAACTGCCGTAGATAAGCCACGACTCATGCCAAGACATCCTCTACCGCTTCAATTGTTATTGAGCTGATATACGTCGATTCTGTAGACCATCGCGGAGTATTGATCATCATAAACACCCCAAGAGGGGCGAATATTTGAACAGCGTCATCATTAGTAGTGGGCTTCCGTATTGGAGGCGAGATACTTACCGTAAGTTGCCCGCTAGAATTTGAACTAGCATCAGCCGTCACCATGTGCAGCTCATTGTTAAACGACATATAGTCGCCAGCTTTGAAGAAGTTAGTGACGCTATTAGTCGCTCCATCCAGGCTGATCGACGATCCTGTCTGCCCCGCTCCATTAACTAGTACCGACTGCGGCGAAGTAGCCGCGCCATAACGCAACCTGCCGTAGTCTTCTAGCCTCATACGATGCGTTTGACCATCCATCTTAGCTATGAACGCTTGCATCTCTGCTCTGTCATTACCGCGAAGGTTGCTAAACGTCATACGCGTTTTCCAGAACGACCCTTTACGAGAAAGCGTCTGCACTGCACCGCTTACTGGACTCTGAAACTGCCTAGAGTTAGTTATAAGCTCAAACGTCTGACTCGTTGGAGTAATGCTAGGGAAGTTGTACGTTGCCATTACAAACGCCCTCTACGCATCATGTTGTGTACTTGCTCAACAGTCTGACGAGACGACTGTGTAACCGCTATAGCGATCTTCTCGTCAACATCCTGATTGCCCGATGCGTCAATATTATTGATGATAGTGATACCTTGCCCTTGACCCCTTGTATGGTCAACAACTGTTTCGTTGGGGTGTAGGATAGCTGGGAAACCGCCCTTTCCATCCATACCGCCAGATCGAGCGCCCATTCCCGTAAAGCCACCGCCATCGAATGTTGCTAAAGACATGGCTCTAGAAGCAGCAAATGCTGTCCCCATACCAGTTACGGCTGGGGCTGAGTTACCGCCCGCTGTAGCAAGTGAGACTAAAGCCGCCGCAGGAGCACTCGCAGCCGCTATCGCAGTCATAGCACCTGCATTCATAGCTACAGATTGGCCTAATCCCTTAGCCTCTATCTGCTTCTTGATGACCATCTGTTTAACGTGCTCAACACCCATCTGCACGAGGCTCTTAATAAGCTCATCAACGATGGCACGACCAAACTGTTGAATAGCTTCGGTGCCGTTTTGTGCGCCAGTGATGAATGCGTGCGATGCGTTTACGAAGCTATCTTCTACGTTCTTTAGACCACCGACAATCTTAAGGTTCTCTTGTAGTACGTGGTCAGCATACTCAGTCTGCAACTGCTTCCTAAACTCAGTGTACTCAGCCTCATCAATGGCTCTTTTTGCCAAAGCAACTTCAAGCGCATAAGCACGCGCCTGTAGATCCTGCATAAAGGCATTTTTACCGTCATCCATCATCTTTTGTATGGACTCTCTGTGCTTTAAATGCTCTTGACGATCTTTCTCCAAGGCTTTTACATTAGCCATGTGTTGGTCATCATGAAACTTATCAATCGCCGCAGCTCTATCAGCATTTATTTGTATAATTTTTGCTGACGCCTCAGCCAAAAGTCTCGGCTCCGTAGCCGCTAAGTTTTCAACTTTCTGTAACCTAAGATCGTACTTTTGATTTATTGCATCAAGACCAGTTAACTCTTGTTGATGCACCGCCTCCATCTGGGCGCGACTCTTCTCTAAGTTAGCTGCATCTTTCTGACGTGCATCATCTAGCTTGTTGAACTCTTGCAGACGCTTGTTTTGCATATCAGATATCTGACGACTCAATTCACCCTCAAGAGCGAGCTTCATTTGTTGCTGCTCTTCTTCAGTCTTACCGAGCTTCTGCATTGCATCGAGCGTGTCGTCGATGCGCTTCTTCATGACGGCGCGGATCTGCTCCTCACCTTTCAGTGTTTTAATAGCATTTCCGTCAATGACTGATTGTAACTGCTGTCTGCTGCGCTTGTCCTTCTCAGGGTCATCCTGTAACGGGCCATCACCCAAGCGCCTACGAACGTCTGCTAATTCACTAATTTGTTTCTTAGCTACCATCGCTTGCAAGCCGTATTCAACAACCGAATCTATCAAGTCGTTGAATTGACGTGTCCCAACACCCTCTTCTCTCAGGGGTGTCGCAAACGCTAAGAAAGCATCTTTATTGGCATCTAAATCTGTTGTTAATCCTTGAGCTAGGCGTTTGAACTCGCCTACCTTGTCCATACCAACACCGAACTGCCGATTCAAACTTGATAGACTTTTATCTACTGTTTGGAGGCTAACAGTAGTCCCCTGAGTAATTTGTTCTGTTAAAACTAGCTCTTTATTAAATAACCTTTGAGCATCTGAAAGGTTTTTAGTTGCTTCAATTTGAGCAAGCACCACCTTAGTCAGCGCCATCTGCTTAGATGCCTTAGAAAGGTCTATTAATTCTTCCGTAACGTCGTTAATACCAGCTAGAAGGCTGCCGCTAAAGAGTTCAGCAATTTCGTCACTCGACTCTTTGAGTTCCTTGAGGCTGTCAGAAGCCCCATAAGTATTTTTTAGAAAGGTTACAAGTGCTGCACCGACGGCTAAAACAGCACCATACATAGCGCCTTTAGATCCAAACAACGACGCTATTTGAGAACCCTGCTGGCCTAAGATGATAAACGCATCAGTACCCATTTGAGCTTGAATAGTAATATCTTGAAGCTGGTGGCCGACTTGGCCGAAGCCGCCACGGATCATCCGCAAGCTACCGTTAAGTTTTTTGTTAGTCGCGATATTCCTTTCTTTAGCAGCGGTAAGTTGCGCCATGCGCTTTGCCGCGCGTACTTGTGCGTCTGTAGCTCCGTTCTGCTTTAGCCGAAAGATCTCAAGCTCTTGCTTAGTCATCCCAAGAGTTCGATGATATTGCTTCATCCGCTTGAGGGTGTCGTCTACGGCTTTCTTCTGTTTCCGTATGGCGCGCTCAGCACTATCAAAGACTTCGTTAACGCCGTCGTCTTTTGCCTGTAGGTGAATTACTATGGGGTCTGTTGTGCTCACGTTCTTGCCTTTTCGCCCTTATACTGAAAAACGTCCACCAATGTTGGAACTCAGTGGGCGTCATTGCCAAAACCGTGCTAATAGTCTGACCAAGATGTTCCGCTAGCTCGTAGACACGGTAAAGCTCAGTCGGGTTCCCTTGATCATCTATTAGTTTTTTTCGCGCTCTTCCTCATTCTGAGTCTGGAACGCAAGCACTTCATTCGCGACTCTTTCCACGACTGCGGAGGACGCTGAACGGCGTAGCTTCACCTTGTCGCCAATATCGAAGACAGCGTTGCCTTCTTTATCAACCACACCAAAGATGATCGCATAAACCATATAATCGTGAATGTCGTCTTGAGAACGAGCATTTAACTTTGCCTTGTCCTCAATAGTCAGATTCTTGACGTAGAGAGTTGCATCCCACTCTGGAACTGTAATCTCTCTGACGCCAAGATTGCTGAAGTGCTGTACTACACTATCAATTAATTTACTCATTAACTGACAGTCGCTTCAGTCATCGCACCATTGCCTTGAGCACTAAAGCTAGCTTCAACGAAACCATCAAACGAAGCAGACTTACTTACCGAAGTAATAGTCGCTGTGCCTGACCACTCAATCTGAGTTGAAGTGTTACCCGTGGGATACAGCTTCAAAGTGATTGATGCGCCTTCCGTTAAAGTCTGCTGACCATTAGTGTCTGAAGGATCCCAGAACGCTGTAAATGATGCAGTCCATGACTTCTGCGTAGCAGTGTGAGTCATCCATGTATCGCCCATTACAGTATCATCTGCAACTTCTGATGTAGTCTCAAGAGACCAGTCTTTAATCTCAGCAACAGCGTTTGCACCGCTGTATACCGCCCCGTCTTTACCTATGTTTGTCGCCATTTTTACGTCCTCACGAAAAATTAATTAACCCGATTTTACTAACCTTCTGGGCTACCCTCAACCGCGAAATAGTCGATTTCGCAAGTTAGCCTACCTACCATGACAGGTTGATCACCGTCAGCCGAGAAGTCAGTATCAAATGAGACAACTCGCGTATCTGTCGCTAAGTTGCTCCTTGTTAGATCCGTATACAGCGCTTCCTCTATGTCTGCGCTTATTTGATCTACCATTTCGTCGTATGTAGAGGTCATCTTAACGTATACCTCTATGCGTGCAGACAATCTTTTCTGCAAAGTTCTTGGTGGGCGCATACTAGGATATCTAGTTGTTTCGCTCACCGTGTATACGCATATCCCTGGCAGCGCACTAGCCTGCATAGGGAATACGCGCGTGTCAAAACAGTTACTTCCTGTGTTATCTAAACCAGTTAAGGTAGTAACTAGGTTCTGACGAATTCTTGTGCGGATATGACTCATTGCTTCTCCAGAGCCAGATCAGTTATACCTGTGCCATCTGGCATTACAACACGTATTGTGTAATTCGTATTGACTGAATTCACTGGGACAACAACAGTGTTCCCCTCCGCTAGAGTAGACACCTCTGAAGATACGCAAGTAAGACGCGGCTGATCGAGCGAGAAAGACACAAAACCGCCTGCCTCCTCTAGCGAGTGCTGTGCATCATATATCGCTTTAAACGACACAGAGCCACCGCCAGTAGGAGTACCAGTACAGGAAACCCCAAAGTCGGCTAACAACACCTTTCGATCATCCAGCGTCTCAACAGACATTACTTAGCTTTCGCCTTAGTAGTCCGCTTGCGAGTCTTTGGCTTGTCTTCTGAGCCTTCCACGCCTACAGCACGATTTATGGTCGTAGGTTCAGCAGCGGGTGCAACTCGCCCAATACCCATGAGCGACTCAGCTAGCTTGGCATCAAGCTCAACAGTCTGTCCTGCACGGTATGTCTTACCAGCGATCACACAACCTTTAATTACTTCGTATTTCATAAATCCTCCTTAGAGAAAACCCGCCCCGAAGGGCGGGCTACTAGCCTTATGCTCCGTCGTTACCCTTAGCGAAGCTAACAGCGTGACGTACAGCTAAGTCCATAGATTGCAGTGCAACTACACGGACAGTTCCGCTTGTTGATGCAGTGTATGGATCTACTACTAGGTCAAGTCCACCGAAGAAGCCAACTAAGAGATCGCTGAAGTTACCGAAGTAAAGGTTTCCAGCAGTTCCTTG
>CERP01004975.1_pt1 | contig 16608 bp, 31 predicted proteins | sample 530801 | NCBI WGS metagenome assembly CERP01 (sample SAMEA2620991, study PRJEB7988) | marine metagenome | biome: marine biome (ENVO:00000447); feature: surface water layer (ENVO:00002042); material: "saline water (ENVO:00002010), including plankton (ENVO:xxxxxxxx)" | depth 5 m | reverse complement strand
CATATGCTTTGGCATTTTAGTATTATATACTAAACCCTCCAATAAGGTCGGCATTGGTGGTAAAATGTCAAGAAAACCTTCTTACAGGAGATGAAAACTATGGTAAACGAACTAACGATTGAAATACTAAGCGAACGAATGAGTCGCATTGAGGTTTCCCTCAATAACGCTCAAGAAAATAAACTTATTCCCGCCAGCATGGGAATTAAGGCTCAAATTATGAACCTACACATTCAGGAATTTAATGATACTGATATGTCTGGTTTAGACTCAAAAGCCCTTGCAAAGTATTGGAGAAATGTTTCTCCAATTGCAAGAGAACTTAATCTTGATGTCCCTGCACAGGGACAACCTAAGAAAGACTATGGGGCAGAAATGTCCACATGGGACTCACTTATGGCACTTATCATTGGCGTTTTGACCAACGCTATTGATTCACATGAAGATACTCGATTGGCTGACGCTATGCGCTCAATGCCTCGTAGCCCTTCAAAAAACGATGTTTACGGAACTGTTGAGGCTTGCCTTCAACATAACATCGGAGACAAAGCACAAAACCGTGTGCGCTCTCACCACGACAATGAATCTTTGTCATGGCTTGACAACGGAATGCCTTCTTTTAACGTGGAGGAAACGCAAGGGTGATTATTGACCCTTTACCACCAATTGCCGCCTCAATTCGACTATATGGAGAAATACACCAGTTCAACCCCTTCTCGCTGGTGTATTTCTCCTGTTTTTTTGTTTATTTGAGGTAATATCATTTACTTACGTAAAACGCGATATATATGTTATATGTTGCCATATCGCTTGATATTACCATATGCTTTGGCAAATTGAGTATATATATTAAACAGATAGAATAGAGCACTAACTGGGGTTTGCTAGCATCAAAACTCTAAAGATAAAGCAAGGGCGAATCGAACCTTGAGTTCCTCAGTTTATTCATTCAAGGTTTTGAACGATAATAAACAACAATCTAAGGGCTAACCGCCAAAGTTCAATGAACAATGACAGTATGCGATTTGAAGCGCAGAATAGAGTTCTTTAGGAGTATCTCATGAATACTAACCAGTTGTTTTCCTTCCCATTCCAATTGAAACGAAATTGATGCATACGCTATCTGAGAGAGGCATGGCCGAACCAGACAGTTAGGGCAGTTAAGACGAAATCAAGACGGCCAAAGTTACGCATATAAGTAAGCACCCCTCGTAAGCCATGCAGAGCGAGATTTCCTTATGTATTCCCTGCGTAATGGAGGTTTTTTTTATTTATTTTGAGGTAATAGACTACTACGTAGCCGTGATTAGTACTTGATTTAATTCTGAATCACTTCTATTACCATATGCTTTGGCATTTTTAGTATATAGGTCAAACCCCATAGAATAGTCGGCACAACCCCGTTGATAACAGGAAAAAACACGGTGATATACTATGACAGACATAACATACGAAATTCTACACGAAAGAATGGTGAAGATTCATGCTTCACTTAAATATAAGCAAGACAACGACCTCATCCCTGATGAAATGACCTTAAAGGCTCAAATCATGGATTTGACCATTTCAGACTATTTATCTGATAAAGTCCAAGCAGACCTCAAAGCAGCCGATACAAAAGCAATTGCTAAGTATTGGCGAAACAACTCCCAAACGGCCAGAGAACTCGGATTAGATGTCCCATCTCAAGGCCAACCAACAAAAGACTATGGACAGCCTATGCGAGACTTTGAGACTCGTACCGCTAACATGGTTCAAACAATGGCTAATGCACTATCTGATGATGAAAGAGCAATTCTTGAATCTGGTGCAAAAAGCCCATCTAAGAATGATACTTACGGAACAGTAGAAGCGGCTCTTAAGCACCTTATTACTGATAAACTCGTAAACCGTCTCAAGAACGGTCATCACGACAAAGGACTAACATTTGATGAGAACGGCCTCCCTGTTCTCAATCTCGAAATTAAGGAGGAAGCCTGAGATTAACGGGGCGTTGTGCCGCCTTTTTTTAACTCCTACGGGGAAAACTCACGAACTTGCAGAGCAAGCGATAGATACAAAAACTAATCATAATGTGCGTATCTGTGAGTTTTCCCCCATTGTTTTTTTTTGTTGTGGTAATAGGTATTATGTGTACCACATAAACGCAACTTATGACCAAACGTATCGTTGCTTACCTATTACCATATGCTTTGGCATATTTGCATTATAATGTAAATAGCATTAAAATATCACATAGGAGACATAATATGTTCAAAGTGCATGAAATATACGATACGAAAACAGAAAAGGTCGTGGGTCGCTACCAATATCCCCACAAGGCCGAGAATGAAGCCCAACGGCTCAACAATGACCACAAAATGAAAATTGCATGGGAAGCCGTGAATCTTTCATCAAAGGGTGGTTGGAAGCGACCAACAACCACAACCAAAACTCAAAATGAATATGGAATCACAGTCAAGACCGTAGCACCAAACCCAAAGCACAAATTGCTCACGGAAACCCTCGATAAACTCAAGGGTGAACGCTACACGGTCAAAACTCACAATTTGCTTTGAATTTGACCCAATGACTCAAAGGATGAAAATTTGGAGGCTATGCCTCCATTTTTTTAGGGTGCGTTACACGTTTAACGTTATTTACGTTTTAGTTGATGGACAACGTGTTTCCTTACCATATGCTTTGGCATTTTTTGTCTATATACTAAACCATATTAACATAATATGTCAGATGACACAAATAACGACGATAGACCAACGATTGACTTCTTTACCCTCAAATTATGTCGAGGGTGTAGAGAGGTCGTAAGTTTTCTCAATAAAAACGGATTCTGCACATATTCGGATGGTTGCGCCGATAACCCAAGCAACAGAAGATTTGAAAAGAAGTGATTAAAATGGTAGGAATAATTAACGAAAGATTGTATGTAGCATTAGGTAGTATTGAAATGATGCACAAATGCGGAACGGTTATGCTTTGGATAAGCAAGAAAGACGCTATATGCTTAAAATGCTGTATGAAAGAAATGGGTGCGACTAAACTAACTCAAGCCCTCAATAACGGACAATTTAAATTTAAGAGGGATGAATAATGGCAATTACAACAGGTGAACGCTCAAAACAAAGGCATTTAATTTATGCGTGGAGTAGAACAATAGAACAGGAAGGAATAGGCTACTTACATGGTTTTGTTCCCGAACTTAATGGTTCTTCTGGTACGTTCTGTTGGGATATTGATGAAGTTCTAAAAGCCTGTACATGGATAGGATATATTCGTAATGTTCCTCTTAAATACGTTTTTTTTGAATTTGAAGCCACACGACGGGTCAAACTCAAGTCAATAAGCAACATATGAGAATATACCCTCAAATGCGCTATTAAAGGATTAAAATTTGAGGTTTCGGCCTCTTTTTTTAATTTTTTAGGGTAATAGTACTTTTACTACGTAAAAGACAGATATACTTGTGTTATTTTCATCTTTACTATTACCATATGCTTTGGCAATTTAAAGTTATATACATGATGCCAATATTTAGGTATGCGACAAATAACGCAAGACGCAATAAGAGCATTTATACAAAGAAAACCCTTCAAGAGAAGCAATACAGAGGTTAAGGTTTTTAACCATACTGGTTATTCTGATGCCTACCTTTTTCTTCATGGTAACATGATTGCAAAGGTTGAAGGAAACAGGGCAACACGCACAAAAATTCAAACTGCTGGATATACCACCAGAACGACCAAAGAACGCCTTAATGGACTCCCAAACGTGCATATTGTTCAAAAGAACTTCCAATGGTACATGAACGGCTATAAATGGAATGGAGAATGGATTGACACTTTTGTTCAAGGAGAGGATTTATAAATGTCTGGATGGTCAAAAAAAGAAGAAGAAATGTTAGAAAAGATTGAACAAACTATTAAATCAACATTTAATCAAATAGACCTCAATGTTCTCAATGTGTTAATAGTGCCACATTCTAAGAATAGACCTTATTCATCGAAAGAAGAATATATCAAAAGCGCCATAGAACGCAGTTTAATGGCCGCAAAGAGAAAATTCAACGGTGAATGGTAAATTACTCATTAAAGGATAAAATCAGAGGCTTATGCCTCTTTTTTTAGGGTGCGTTTCATTATTCTCTGTCGTTCATGTGTAGTTTGTTAATTACTCTTACCATATGCTTTGGCAAATTCTCATTATATACATAACGACCAAATATGCTTGAGGCACAATAATATGATGCTAACAGACAAAGACGAGAAAAAGATGAACAGCCTACTGAACAAACTATTTCATTTGTATGCGTACCTATCGGTTTTAATGCAGATGGAAATGGCTTATTCTAACGAATCCAAAACGAAGACGTTTCTAGGAGTTATCGCCAATAGAGTGCAAGGATTAGACGCTAAAGTTGTTGAAACTCTAAAGACGGCCAAAAGACTTGATGACTACGTTGCAGAACATGAAATTCAAGAATACTTGGATAATGAATCTGAAGAATCGTACTTACTACGAAAGACGCTCTTCAAAGAAGTTAATCAGCAATTTACTGAAATTCGGGGAGCCTGTGGATTGATTGGTATTGAACTCAAAACCAATTATTCGGTTCATGATGCCATTGCTTTCGCAAATAAGGTTTGAAGCCACAATTAAGCATTAAAGGATGAATTAGGGGGCTTAAGCCCCCTTTTTTAGGGTGCATTCTCCGAATGGCTGACGCTATCGTTAATGTATTAACTGTGTACCATGACATTAACGATACATTCGTGCCATTTACCACATCATAATATAAAAAGGACTCAAAAATAAGGTTAAATAAATTAAACCCATCCCAGAGAACATTAAGAAAGGGTATCTTTCAATTGGGCATATACTAATTGTAATAATAATATAATATTAATACTAATATATGCCGTCAGCATTATTCTAACATTATTCCAAGTGGCGTTTAAGAATAAAATTGAAGAAACTTAGGGGCTGTGCAACAGAGAGTAGAAGAATATATATTATTCTAATATTCTAATTATTATAATAATATATACTCTCTTCTTCTTCTTCTCTCTCCCCCTATCAGATATACAGGGAGAGAGGGGGGGTTAGAAAATTAGAAAATTAGAATAATGTTGCTCTGAGGGCTTCTGATGGAAGTTTCTTAGGGCTTGTGTTGCACAGACCATAATTCTAACAAAGTTGGAATAATGAGGGGTTCATCATGCGATTAGAAAAAAGGCGTTTTTATCATAAGTCAAAATGCCTTCATAAAGAAACAAATGATTTCTTTAGGGAGTAAACAAAATTTGAGCAGAAGTAGAAAGAATGTTTATTCTTGACTTCTTTGATGTTCTGACCGATGAAGGTGATTTAGAAAGTAAATCGTCATTTTGTGTTCCTTTATATGCTGTTAGAACAACAGAGTTTTGCGGGGCAATCAAGGGTTGCTCCCACACAAAAAACGGAAGTGAAAAAATGGAAGATATGGAATGGAACAGCATCGTTCTCGATGTAGAAGAATACCTAAACGCAGATAACGACCTTAGCGAGCCTCTCTCGCAGGTTGTCCAACTACACCTACAAGTTGGAAATGAAGAAGTAGGCGAAAGACCTAGTGCATTAAAGGCACTTAAGGGTCTTTTGTCTGGAAGAAATGGAAGTCCTTTCCGAAAGGGACAGAAATCGTCTATCCCAACAGCAGTACGCATTAACGTAGATAGAATCTGCGGCGTTGTTGAAGATGCGGCAGAAGGTTTCTACAACCATGACCCAATTATCGGTGCTATTATGTTTAAGCACGTTAAGTCTGGTGGCGGAGTTTTCGATGATGCGGCTGATTATGCCAAATCTGTCGGAAAAAGAACCCGAAATGCACTTAATGGCCGATTTAAGGCTAAGTCATGGGATGGTCTTTTAGATTCTCTTCTTTCTTCTGATTCAGAAGAAGAAGAATGAGTCTGAGGACTTTTTCTGCTAAAGACAAATGAATAGAGGGGTAATTCCCCTCTATTCTTAAAGGAACTCACCGAGAGTTTGTGAAGTAATAAACCCCTACCTCTGTTCACAAAAGGTACACCCCTTATGGGTTTTCCTCTCACCTTTCTTTTCTAATTGTTTATTTTAAACAATACTTAATTTTATCAAAGTAAAAACAGGTGGGGCGAGTGCCTTATAAGGGCGACCCCTCTGTATGGGTGTTGTAATGGTCGCATTGACTAATCTTTGACAATATACTGAGTATTCGATAATAAACGTGGGAATATCCGAGTATGGTCAAAGGAGCAGGGCTTAAACTCCTGTGCGTATTGCTTCGCAGGTTCAAATCCTGCTTCCCACACTTCATGGAAGAAAGTTGAGCAAAGGCGGCAATTATGTGTTAATTAAATAATTCCTCTGGTCAAGGAATTTTGCTCCTTTCTTCCTCCTATTCCACCCTAATAATGAGGTAAAAATAATGATAACTGGAACAAAACAACAAGAAGAAATATGGAATGAATTAGAAAACGGAACTGATGATGTAATAGTAAATGCTGGTGCTGGAACTGGTAAAACATTTACAATCGTTGAAGGTTCAAAAAGAACAAATGGAAGCAATATGGCTTTCCTTTGTTTTAATAAATCTATTCAAACTGAATTAGCAGAAAGACTCCCAGATAACGTAGTTGCAAAAACTTTCCATGCACTTGGATTTGCGGCACTTCGTTCTGCTGGAATTAAAACAAGAGTCAATAACTATAAAGTAAAGAATATTATTGATGATATTCTAGGTAAAGATTTCAATGCTTTTCCTTTGGTAAAACTAATTAGTTTGGTCAAAGGTTCATTGATTGATGGAACCGACCAAAAGAGTATCTTTCAATTAATTGATAAGTATAACATTAACTTTGAATCAGACCGTGAAGAAGAAATGGCTATCGGTGCTATTCCAACTATCTTGGAAGTATGTCGTAACGATGTCAGTCTTATTGACTTTGACGATATGATTTGGATTCCTATTGTAAATCAATTACCTTTGCCAGTATTTGATGTATTATTTGTTGATGAAGCACAAGATTTCAATGAAATGCAGAGAGAATTGATTTTTAGATGTATTGGGAATGGCAGAGTCGTCATTGTTGGCGATAGAAACCAAGCAATTTACGGTTTTCGTGGAGCCGATTCAAATTCAATCTCTATTTTTCAAGAAGAATTAACAAAGCGTGGCAGAAAAGTCAAGGAATTTTCTTTGTCTCTCACATGGCGTTGTCCTAAATCAGTAGTAAAAGAAGCGAATCGTTTCGTTTCAGAATTTGATTGTAAAGAAGATGCTGAAGAAGGTCGAGTTATTGTAGATTCACCGTTTAATCCAAGCGAAGGAGATATGGTTCTATGTAGATATAATGCTCCTTTGGTAAGTGCTTTCTATGAATTAATTATGCAAGGTAAATCTGCTTATGTTCTAGGTCGAGATATGACAAAAGGACTCGTTAATGCAGTAAATAAAATTACAAAGAATGGTAATATGGGTTCAGATGAGTTCTTACAACTACTTGACCAAGATTTCCATTACAATTACAATCGTTTGGTTAAACTTGAAAAGGTTAATCAAGCCCATGCCCTTGAAGATAAGTTTGAATGCATTCGTATCTTTGCTACAAAGGCTACAACTGTAACTGGTATTCTTGCAGAAATTAAGAGAGTATTCAATGGTAATGAGAAAGGTGAAATTATGCTTTCAACAGTACACAAAGCAAAAGGACTTGAAGCAGATAATGTTTATATTCTAGCAACTGAGAGAATGCCTCATCCGAAGGCTTCCGATATGCGAGAAGAATTGAATATCTGTTATGTGGCAATCACAAGAGCAAAAAAGAATTTGTATTATTGTGGGCCAAAACCAAACAGTAGGTGAATAAATGTTAGAAGCAATACTACCAATTTTAACTTTGTTGAAATGGATGACAATAACAAAATGGATTCTAGGAGATAGTGATGACGATAGTTTGATTCTATCTATCTTGGGACTAAATAGGTGAATAAATATGTATTTTAGTATATTAATGGAAGAAATGAATAAGTTTATGAAGTACTCATGTACTTCTGAGAAAATAGAAATGATGGAAACTTTGGCTGAAAGATTGTACGATAATTGTACGTCTGATTTACAGAAGGCTGAATTAGTTTCTATCTTTACTGATGCAATGGAGGAATAAAAATGTTAAAAGATGAATTTAGAGATATGAGAGAACTAGAATGCAAGTGCGGAATAACGGTCAAATTTAATAATTTGTCAAGTGAAAGTTTCGTAAATGCTGTTAAGACAAAACAAATGAAGTGTAGGTGTAATAATGCGTAAAGTAGATTACATGAGGTTAAACATTGAGGATAAAATTAATATTCTTTTGAATGACTATGCTAACGGCGACCCTATGAAACCAATTCATGTTATTGCTCTGATTGAAAAGTTTAATTCTTTAAAGAGGGAAGTGAAACAATGAACTGTAAACATCCTAATTTCAAGTATGGCGTGAACTCTCTAAATGAATTAGATGATAATGGTTTAATTACTGTTTTCTGTCTAGATTGTGGAGAAGAATTTAAAATGGCAGTAGTCTGCCGATGAGGTGAAGAAAAATGTTTGAAAAAGAATGGAACAAAATAGCAAAAGAAGTCTATAAAAACGCAGTTAATCATGGATTCTGGAAGGATGAAGTGAATGATGGTGAAAGAATGGCATTGATTCATGCTGAAGTTTCAGAAGCATTAGAAGCACTTCGTCAAGGTAATCCTTCTTCAAATAAGATTATTGAGTTTAGTAATCTTGAAGAAGAACTGGCTGATGCAGTAATTCGTATTATGGATTATGCGTTTGGTAAAGATTTAGATGTAGCGGGTGCGATTCTCGCTAAGATTGAGTACAATCAAAGCCGTGAATATATGCATGGTAAATCATTCTGAGGTGTTAGTATGGATGATTCATGGCGTAATGACGATTCAGAATACTTATTGAATATGATTCAATCATTTCATTTAGTGTTAAAGGAAAACAAACAAAAACCTGTTCGTAAGATAATTGAAGCCTACGAACAGTATTTCAAATTCCAGTTAGAAACAAAAGGTTAATTCAACGCCTTGCTCCTTCTAACAGGGAACGCAGGTTTAAAAGTAAAAACTTCAATACTGGCATGTAGTAGTTTTCCTGCAAACTTTAGGGGTTTATCGAATAATAAGAACTAAACGGTTATCATATCGAGATAGTAGTTAAGTATTTCTCTATGAAGTTCTTTCCCCGCCCAATGAGGATTTAAAATGTTAAACTGGTTAAGAAAAATTTTAAGTAAAGAGATATTCCCAAGCAGACCAAAGATAATTCATTGTCATGTCTGCTTTTTAAAAGCAACTCATACACTAAGAATAATTAGTGAAGAGTTTGGTTCAGAAGAGGAACCAAAAGAAATAATAATAAAAATATGTGGTGGATGTAATGAAGAAATACATGAAAGATATAATTCATCAGAGTAATCATAGGTATTACTCTAAAGAATTATTGAATAGAACAATAGAAAAAGAACAGAAACGTGTAAGACGTTTCAAAGAATTTGTGGAGTTTGGTATGTCTCCCTATAAAGCATACATGAAATCAAAGGTGAAATTATGAATAGAAATGCAGCAGTAAGAAGAATAAAAGGAATGTTACAAGACCCATATGGTAGTGGTTCAATAGACGCAGTAAAGGCTCTATTTACAGCACTAATGCATTGTGGTGTAGGATATACTGGTAATAGACAGGATAAAAAAAGCGCAAATCACGGTTGCCTTGATATAGGCAATCATGAAGCACTAATGACTGTTCTAACAGATAGAAATACTATTAGAGAATTAGTTCGTCAGTTCTATTATCGGTTTGATGAAGAAGAGTACGGTGAAGAAGAATGATAGTTAATGAAGAACTATACAAAAGAATGATTCTGCATATAGCAGAACACAATAATTGTTATTCCGATGAAATAGAGAAAATCTATGGAATATCGTGGATTGAATTACACGACCTGCGAAGAGAAATAGAAGCAACAGGTTTAGAATATAGTATGTTAGGTGAAGAAGAATGAATATATTTGCACTATCAGATAGTCCAGTTATCTCAGCAAAAATGATGATTGATAAACATGTTGTCAAAATGCCAACAGAAACTTGTCAAATGCTACATACTAACGCATTGTATTTTCAATACGTTAAAGTAAATAATAAAGAACCTACTCTCGCTGAACTTAAGGCTTTTCACAAAGAAAACGGTTCACTAATGATGAAACCTGCTATGCTAAATCACCCTTCAACGATATGGGCTAGGCAAAGTAAAGAGAACTTTCATTGGCTTTATATGCATGGTTATGAACTATGTAAAGAGTTTTCATTTAGATATGGAAAAGAACATGGTTCATTTCAAAGAATAGTAAATACAGAAATGCCTATCAATTGGCAAGATAGTTGGAAGTTTCCCACTACTGGGCTAACTCCAATATCTATTGCTATGGATGACAAATATAGAATCAATAATGTATATGATGATGATTGGAAATTCGTAACTGAATCTTATCGTCATTATTACATCAAAGGAAAATGGCGTTTCGCTGAATGGCGTAAACGAGGTAGACCTAATTGGTTTACCTTAGAAACACAAATGGAACAATGGAGGATTAATAATGTTTAATAATATAGAACAAAAAACAATTGAGATATTGAAGCAGAAATATGGGTCAGTTCATGACCCTGTTGAACCTTTAGTAAAGGAATTAGGACTAACGAACGCTAATGTGTATATGCAAACGTGTTTTGAGATGTTTCAAGAAAATCCTAGTTCAACTAACTATAACTATATGATTGCAACTATGTTGGTTTACCAATATTGGAATCAGAAAGAAACAAAAGAATTTATTTTAACGGAGGAATTTTGATGGAGAAACCTAAATTTTTAGAATTAACATATGAAGCGCACATCGAAGTTAATTTGGATGACTATGATATAGATTGGAATAATGTTAAACAATATCATATTAAGTATTCCACATTAGCAATTACTTACAATAATGATGATTGTGTGGAATATGATATTGATATAGATGGCGGAGAAGTAGACTACAAATATCCAACTGATAAAACTCTCTTTACTAAAGACTATAAAGAGGTGAAATCAGAATGAGTTGCGGAGAATGTAACGGTAAAGGATTCATTACTCAGACCGACTATAATCATGACGTTGTGATGAAGATACAATGCCCTTCATGCTTACATGAAGCCAAGTTCCTTCAAGAATTAGAAATGCAAATTAGAGTAGTTCTGAGGAATACTAGCCATGAAAAAATGATTGAGGTTGTCTCGTCAGCAATAATCAAAACAAATCAAGATTCAACGGATAGACTGGAAACCCTAGTCCATTCTAAAAACATACCTGCACTTTTGGCGTATGTTTGATTAAACAGGGCGTATGGTGTAATGGATAGCATTTTGGCCTTCTAAGCCGAAGATACGGGTTCGACTCCTGTTACGCCCACCAATTCCAAAAGGAGAAATAAAAATGAATGTAATAGAAAAAGCAAAACCAGTAGAATTTAGAGTAGTGGATGATGAAGAATTACCCCCTATTGTAATAACTATGAACGAAAAGGATGAACCAAAGGTAATAATCAATACTTACCATAAGATATGGATTTCTTTGAATAGAAAACTAATATGCGGTATTATTGATGCATTACCAGAAAAATTAGATATGATATTAAATTCGTATCTAACAGAACAACGACAATATGAGATAATGGACAAGGATATGTCTTAAGAATGAGTCGATATATAAAGGAAGAGAACATAAGAAAAACACAGGTGAACAATATGATAAACTTAACAATTATGAATGAAACAGGCCACACGGAACTTGCGCTTAGTGCGGAAGAAGTAATCGAACAAATCAACACGCACCCTACGCATTGGGTGTTTATTGATGGTGAATTAACATCAAGAGAGCAAATCTCCGAAATTGCATGGGATGACATCGAGGCAGTAACCCTCAGTCCTGCAATCGTTGGAGGAAAACTTTAGATTTAGTAATCTTTAAGTTCTCTCTCGTATCGGGGAGAGTCGGGGCTAATAGTCTTGGCTCTCCCCTTTTTTTTGGTGATGGGCATGAATTTAAAATATTTTATAGGAACAGAGGCATATAATTTAGTAACAAAGGATAAGGGTTGGAAACTTAACCAACTAACGGTATTGAACAACAATGTTTGTTTTAAACCAGATTTTTATTCAAGCGGGACTATTCTCGCATTTACAGAAAAAGCAAAAATAATCTGTATGGGTGAAACTATTGTCAATTATGGCAATAAAACCTATACTTCCATTGACTCTTTAATTGCAGACAATGGAGAAGATAGCATAAACAACTTTTCTTCTTGGGAATTTAAAGAAGAAAAGGAATGGGTTGTGTTAAAAAACGGACAATGGTTGTTGTCGTTTACAACCATAGATAAATTCCCAAAGAAAACAAAATTGAGGTGTTGAAGATGAATACAGAACAAGAAATACTATCCGATATTACTGTGCATATGAAGTATGCTAAGTATCAAGAAGAACTACAAAGAAGAGAAACATGGGAAGAAATAGTATCTAGAAATAGAAATATGCACATTAAGTCATATCCTTCTTTAGAAGAAGAAATTGTTAATGTCTATGATAAATTTGTATTAACTAAGAAAGTACTACCTTCTATGCGTTCAATGCAGTTTGGTGGAAAACCTATCGAGATTTCACCAAATAGAGTTTACAATTGTGCATACATGCCAATAGATTCTTATCTTGCATTTAGTGAAGCAATGTTTCTTTTATTAGGAGGAACTGGTGTAGGTTATTCAGTTCAACGACATCATGTTGAACAATTACCAGAATTGAAAATGCCTAATCCAAATAGACAAAGAAGATATTTAATTGCTGATTCAATAGAAGGTTGGGCAGATGCAGTAAAGATTCTCATGGAATGCTATATGGGAATTAGAACATCTACTCCAATCTTTGATTATTCTGATATTAGACCTAAAGGTTCTCTATTAAAGACTAGTGGTGGAAAAGCGCCAGGAAGTCAGCCATTAAGAGAATGTTTAGTTAAAATCGAAGGTATTCTCCAACGATGTGGTGAATATCAACTTAACTCTATTTATTGTCATGATATTATGTGTCATATTGCTGATGCAGTATTAAGTGGTGGAATTAGGAGAGCCGCTATGATTAGCCTATTTAGTGCTGATGATATGGGGATGATTTCGTCTAAGACTGGTAATTGGTGGGAAAATAACCCACAAAGAGGCAGAGCAAATAATTCAGCAGTATTACTTAGACATAGAGTAACTAAAGAATTCTTTTTGCAACTTTGGGAAAGAATACAAATGTCAGGTAGCGGAGAACCTGGAATTTATTTCAGTAATGACAAAGATTGGGGAACTAATCCTTGTTGTGAAATTGCACTAAGACCTTATCAATTCTGTAACTTAACAGAAGTTAATGCTAGTAACGTAAAAGACCAGTTTGATTTAGAAGAGCGAGTTAAAGCGGCTTCTTTCTTAGGAACACTTCAAGCAGGTTATACTGATTTTCATTATTTAAGAGAAATTTGGCAGAAGAACTCTGAGAAAGATTCTTTATTGGGAGTATCAATGACAGGCATTGCCTCTGGAGTAGTAGAGGGATTAGATTTAGAAATGGCTGCTTTTGCTGCTAAAATGGAGAATAAAAGAGTTGCAGACCTTATTGGTATTAATCAAGCAACAAGAGTAACTTGCGTTAAACCAGCAGGAACTACTTCTCTAGTATTAGGTACTTCAAGTGGTATTCATGCTTGGCACGATAAGTATTATATTCGTAGAATCCGAGTAGGTAAGAATGAAGCGATTTATTCTTATCTTTCAGAAAATCACCCAGACTTAGTAGAAGATGAATATTTTAATCCTGCTGAACAGGCAGTAATTAGTATTCCTCAGAAAGCCCCAGATAACGCAATTATCCGTACTGAAAAAGTATTTGATTTGCTTGAAAGAGTAAAGAATTTTAGCATTCGTTGGGTTAGAGCAGGACACCAAGACGGTTTAAATACTCATAATGTATCTGCCACTATCTCAATCAAAGAGAAAGAATGGGAAGATGTAGGAGAATGGATGTGGATGAATAGACATTATTATAATGGCTTATCGGTATTGCCTTATGATGGTGGTACATATAAACAAGCACCATTTGAAACAATAACAAAGAAACAATATGAAGAGATGATTTCAACCCTTTCTGAAATTGACTTGACTCAAGTTATTGAAAGTCAAGACAACACTAATCTAAGTGGAGAACTTGCTTGTGCAGGTGGGCAATGTGAAATCTAATTTTTCATTGCCTAAGATTAGTTATTCAGATTTAGAATTCTACTCGATTCATTTATCGAGAGATTTCTCTGACGATAGTTTTATTAGTTTAATTCATACATTGAATGTTTGTGAGCAGACTAAATCAGACGACGCTAAGAAACTTCGTCTTATTCGCATTTTGTATGAAAAATGCTTATGGGATATAGAAGAAGCGAAAGAATTAGGCTTCATTAAGTTTCTAGAAAAAGACGTTTTCGATAAGAAAAGAATGTATAATTACATGGAAAAAAACAATAAGGAATTTTTTATTAAAATAAGGAGTAAATATAATGAAAGAAAAGAATCCAGATTATGTAGCGAGTCATAGAGCCTATGGCAAAAGAATCGCTACTAGATGTAGAATATGCGGGGGTCAGTTATTGATTCCCGAAGAAATTAAAAAGGAAGTTCATCTTGCTTGCGAAAGCAATGTAGATGATAAATTATTTATGATGTGATATTATGACAGAAATAGAAATAAGAATATTAAAGGCTGATGACAGCCAAAAAAGAGACGTAGTTAAAATCAATATATTGTCTGAAACAAATTATGTTCATGCTCAAAGCAACATTGATTGGCATAATTTTAGACATAATTCGACAAATCCTATTTTCTCGGCAACTAAAGAGTACTTCAAAAATAATTTAATAAAGAGAAGAGATAGCAGAAGGCATTATAGAGGGCATTATCCTTCTTTTAAGTCTAATCCTGATTCTAATGATTTTAATGTTCAGATGACTATTAATGGAATGCCTATTAGTATCGAAAAAACTAAGGGGAGAATCAACATTAACGGCCACTATACTACACTAGACACAGTTTGTGGAGCATTGGCTAAATTAGCGATTATGAGTATAAATGAGAGTAATATAATGAAATTGTTTAGTGCTTTGAATGAGTTCTTAGATACTCCTGAAAATATACACTATGTCTTAGAAAACAAAGTCCCGTATCATTTTTATGAAAGGGGTGGGAGATATGGTAAAATTGAGGTTAGACTTAATATTAATCAAATAGGTTTAGATACTTATGCACTAGAACTTAGTGATGGTATTTGGGGTGAAATATCAAAAGATGATTTGAATACTTTCTGTAATACATATAGGCATGGTCATTCTAGAGGCAGTTGGAAAAACCTTACACCTAGTAATCTATATGAGAGATTAATAGGAAGAACTCCTTCTGAAGCAGAATTAAAACTAATGAAACAATTCCTACAACAAAATAGAACTGGCGATATTGTCGAGAAAAGAGCGCAACAACTTCTCAAAGAAACTCTCGAAAAATACAAGAAACGAATTGTTGCAGTTTATAATGATGATGGGGAGATAGTTCATATCTTTGTAAGAGGTAAACTGTATGATTGGAAAATTGCAGATAGAAGAAATAGTTCCGACTTACAGAAAGTTAGCGTAGAGATTTGGCAACCTTCTAAAGTTAGAGCCTATGATGGGCAACAAAAAGCAATCATAAATCCTGAAACTGATTCACAATATCTTTTGTTATCTGCTCCAAATTGGCGTGGACCGATTTGTATTGATAATTTAGCAACGGGTTCTTCATTAGGCGACCAATATGTTTCTAGAATTCTTTGTACTATGAATGATGAAATGCTACTTAAGTTAGTTGGCACTATCCAGAACTACATCTATTCTGATGGTGATGCTATTTATAATAAAAGTGAAGAAATAACAAAACTTCTTGGAGAGAATAATAATGAAATGTGAAGAATGCGGAGAAAGGGAATATAAATTTGATGAAAGACTAGGAGAAAAAGTCTGCAATGGTTGTGGATTAGTTATGATTTATGACGCTTTTGATGAAGGTGTTTCTTATGTAGAAGGAACTCCCCAAAGAAGCCCAGATAATAGGCTAGGTTCTATAATCACAGGAAAAGGTTCTCACAAATTTAATAAATGGAATACAGATAATCTTATCCCTAGAACAGTACAGAATGCACTAACTCATTGTAATATGATTCTATCTAAGTATAGTTTTATTACTCTTAAATACAGAACAGAAGAACTATATCTTTCTTTGTATCGTAAAGGTTTCTTTAATACTGGAGATAATCTAGAAGTAAGAGCATCAGCAGTAGTATGCTATGTTCTTAGAGAGAATGGCACACCCTTAACATATAAGGAAGTTAGTTCGGAATTTTCTTGCAATCCCAAGAAAGTAAGAAAATTAGTTAGTAGAATCACC
>CERP01051317.1_pt1 | contig 16706 bp, 16 predicted proteins | sample 530801 | NCBI WGS metagenome assembly CERP01 (sample SAMEA2620991, study PRJEB7988) | marine metagenome | biome: marine biome (ENVO:00000447); feature: surface water layer (ENVO:00002042); material: "saline water (ENVO:00002010), including plankton (ENVO:xxxxxxxx)" | depth 5 m | reverse complement strand
CCAATCGCATAAATACAATATAAGACTGGGATAAACATATGGCTGTAAATTACGAAATTATTAATATCGGTGCATTACCAAACGATGGTGCTGGTGATCCGTTAAGAGTTGCCTTTGATAAGATCAACAACAACTTTGCAAACCTATCCTCTACTGCTGTTATATCATCTAATACATACACGACAGGCAATACAGCAGGACAAGTCATTTGGGAATATCCAGCAAATGCATTTACATTAGGTTCATTCTTTATTAAATCTAATGATCCTGGCACTATCGATCAACAAGATGTCAGATTAGATGCACAACTAAGTGCTAACTCAGCCAATATTAAATTCTCAGCATATTCATCTACACAATGGGGAAATGTTTTAATACCAGGAAGCGGTTATGACATGGATGTCAACTCAGGTAACGTCAGAATATTAATAGATCCTGATACTGCAAACGTTGCTGGTTCACAAACACTATTTCACTTTATTAATTCTTCAGTTATGTTCCAAGGAGAAGCACCAGCAGGATTGCCAATAGCACTTGATGGCTATGTAGATTCTGAAATGGCAACTGAAGTAGACGATACAATTACAACTGAAGAAACACCATAATGAGAGCAAAAGAATTTTTAAACGAAGACAATGAACCCGGCAAACTAACTAAACGTCAACGTTACGGTTCAAGAGGAATGCATAAGTTCCAAGATGAAGAAGGTAGAGACAGAATCTACGAATTGAATCGTGTAATGATGGCACTTGCACAAGCAAACGGCGAGTCAGACCATGAGCAAATTGATTTAGATTCAGAAAGTTGGATAGGCACAAGCAACATGGCTGTACCATTTACTGAAGTAGAATCTAATATGTTGAAGTCAGCATATAAAGCAGTAGGCTCTGAATGGGAAGATTTAAATGATGGTGACTTGCGATCTTCAGAACTACCTTCAATCAATAAACAAAGTCCAGTAGAAGGTTTCAAAGGGTATGAAAGATAATGGCAGCCGTCAACGTTCCAGTTAAAGGCTTAACAGGATTAATTACTATCTTTAACTATGCCGATGATGCGACAACTACTGTCGCAGACGTATTAGCATCAATCGTAGCATCTGATGGCATAGCCGCAGGCAACTATTATAACTTAGCATTAGTCAGAAATACAAGTATTAATGATAATGATACTCCAACTGATACACTTGCTTCTATGAACTTTGTAGGCGCTACAGGCACTGATCCTTTCGCCTCAGGCGCAATAGTTAGTGAGACATTTGATAATGCAACACAAACAACTATTCCAGCAACAGATATATTTCTTACAACACCAGCATCTACTGCAAGTGCTCCTGCTAGTACGTTACAATTCAGACAAGAATTAAGAGTATCAGAAGTAGCACAATTAAACAGAAAGGGTGGTGCTAGTGGCAACGTCAATCTACCTGCATACAATGCATTAAACACTGCTGATCTTAACTTACTACCCGCCAAGTATGTTGGAAATACAGCAACACCTACTTCAACAGTTCCATTAGCATCTAGCAGACCCTGGACATAAAAATAATTCTTAGACAGTTTCTGTCACTAAATATTATCATACTATTTCTTATATCTGCACGAAGGAGCAATGAATGGAAATCCCATATGATATTAATAACACACTTGATTTAGTCAAGTTAAAGTTTTACAACGAGTGGTTGTATACTGCTCACATTTACGATGAAGGGGACAGCCCATTTCATAAAGACCTAACAAAACAAGTCGTTGAGACATATATTGATCCACTTGCATTGCCTAAAGATGCAAAGATTTTAGATTTAGGTTGTGGTCCCGGTTACTTCTTAGATGAGATGAAAGAAAGAGGCTTTGAAGATGTATTGGGAATTACATTGTCTCCAGGAGATATAAAACTTTGCGAAGAAAAAGGTCATAAGACTGCAGGATATGATTTGTCATTCTTACCACAGAAAGATGGTTACCATGATGAAAGTGTAGATTTTATTTTCTTACGTCATGCATTAGAACATTCACCTTATCCAATCTTTAGTTTAATGGAATACAATCGTATTCTAAAGCAAGGCTCAAAAATTTACATTGAAGTGCCTGCTCCTGGTTGTGATCGCAAACATGAATACAACTTAAATCATTACAGTATATTTGGACATGATCAACTTGCCGCACTATTGCATCGTACAGGATTTCAAATTGATCAGTTTAATAACCTAGAGTTTGATTTGCAACAGCAAAACCCTGAAGACCCAGAAGGTCCACCTATTGCAATGAAAGAACATTACTACTGTATCATAGCAACTAAGGCAAAAGGCCTTGATATCAAGTAGATTTATCTTTGTTAGATATACACTGTCATGGATTAGTCAGCAGTTGGCTATTCCATTTTGGGCAGTAGGACATTTACATCTTAGTCTTAAGATGGATGTCTATGAAGATATTCATATGATTATAGCATCATTAGGAATGAATATTTTAGTTGCTATTGGTTTCTTTTTAGATTACCAAGACTACAAAAAATCACATTAAATGCGTTTAATTACATTTGGATGTAGTTTAACACAAGGCGTCGGGTTAGACGGTGGAGATTGGCAAAACCACGAATATTATAGATCACCGCAAGATGCTATACTTAAAATTAAATCTGCAAGTAATCTAGCATGGCCGCATTTATTAGCAGACAAGTTAAATTTAGAATGTGTAAATTTAGGTAGGGGAGGTTCTTCACCTAAATTTGTGTTTCAGATGATCAAAGAATTTCAATTTCAACCTACGGATACAGTAATTATTCAATGGCCTATGGGCCATCGTAAAGTTATTTGGGCTAATGAAGATGAAGTAAGCACTACATTCTATAATCCTAAAGTGTATAAAGAACTGTCACCACAATACGAAGACCATCACCGTTATTATCAAACATACACCACTGATTTTGACAATCTATGGGAGTTAGGATTACTAATTGAAGGTGCTCATAATCATTTAAAAGATGTTTGTAAAGCAGTTTATTCTGTATGTGCTGAAAATGAATTGCGTAATAACAAATTACTACCTAGATTTTTCCCTATCATAAAAAAAGTAAATCCTTTCTTTAAAGAACAACCGGATGATTTAAATATACCTATATCTCAGGTACGTTTAAATATAGATCAATTAATAAAATGTAATGATGAGCATCCGGGTAGACAATTTCATATAGACTTTGTAGATGATATGTTAAAGATAATAAAATAAGTGAACACATTGTCGCCCATAGGGAGACAAAACATATAATTGACTCTAAAGTCTACTAAATACTAGTATGAGCAACTTTAATACAAGCGGAACTGGCGAATTAGTCAAACCTGCTTATAAAAAAACAGCATTTAAAAATCAAAAAGAAATTGATGATTTTGTTAAGTGTTGTGATCCGGCTACTGGTTATCTATACTTCATGGATAACTTCTTTTATATTCAGCATCCAACGCAAGGGTCGATTCAATATCATCCTTATGAATACCAAGAACGATTGATTGATACGTATCATAACTTTAGATATTCAATCGCATTGATGCCTAGACAGTCTGGTAAGTCTACATCAGCCGCAGGTTATTTGTTATGGTATGCTATGTTTGTACCTGATGCTACGATTCTAATCGCCGCACACAAGTATACAGGCTCACAAGAGATCATGCAACGTATCAGATATGCATATGAAGCATGTCCTACGCATATTAAAGCAGGTGTGACTACATACAACAAAGGCTCACTAGATTTTGAGAATGGCTCTCGTATTGTATCAGCAACGACTACAGAGAATACGGGTCGTGGTATGTCTATCACACTCTTATACTTAGATGAGTTTGCATTCGTAAGACCTACGATTGCAGAACAGTTTTGGACTTCTATTACACCAACACTAGCAACAGGTGGTAAAGCAATCATCACATCTACTCCGAACTCTGACGAAGATCAGTTTGCTCTTATTTGGAAACAAGCAAACAAGAATCTCAATGCACAAGGAGAAGAAACAGAATTAGGTATCAATGGATTCAAACCTTTTAGATCATATTGGCATGAACAGCCCGGACGTGATGATAAGTGGGCAGAAGAAATTAAAGCACAATTAGGAGATGACAGATTTGCACGTGAGATTGGTTGTGAATTCTTAATCGCAGATGAAACACTAATCAATCCTAATACACTAATTATGTTAGAATCAGTAGAACCTACAAATAGAATGGGACAAGTCAGATGGTTTCAAAAACCCAAGAAAGGTATGGTATACTGCGTAGGACTAGATCCATCATTAGGAACCGGTGGAGATCCAGCCGCAATTCAAATCTTTGAAGCAAACACTACTACACAAATTGGAGAATGGAAAGATAACAAAACAGATATTCCTCAACAAATTAAATTGCTAGGCCAGATTACACAACATATAGCAGAAGAAACAGGTGAACCAAACAACATATACTACTCACTAGAAAACAATTCTATCGGAGAAGCCGCATTGATATCTTTAGCAGAGTACGGTGAGTCAAATATTCAAGGTATTTTCTTAAGTGAGAAAGGTAAGAAACGCAGAGGATATAACACAACACAAAAAGTTAAACTCGCGGCTTGTGCAAAATTCAAAACACTGATGGAAAGTAAGAAAATGGATATCAAAAGTAAAGCATTGATCAGTGAATTAAAAACATTCGTTGCATCTGGTGGCAGTTATGCCGCTAAGATAGGAGACAACGATGATTTGGTAATGGCTACATTACTTGTAGTACGTATATTACAAGACATTACAGACTTCCATAGTGATTTAACAGAGCATATGCGTGACCATGATGAAATGGTTGCACCCTTGCCGTTCTTTGCTGTGATTAACTAAAAGAGATAAATAATAGTATGTCAATTGATCAGGAATCCTTTAATAAACGACTCTACGATATCTTTAAGACTCGTGGATACAAACCAGCACCTAAAGACTCAAAAAACGAAAGAACTAATCCAGAAACAGCAGATGTTTTTGAGTTTCAATTTACCAAAGATGGTGAAAACTACGGTAAAGCATGGGCTACTATAGACAAAACATCATCATTAAATATCTATTATGATGACAATCAAGCGGGTTCTCCTCCAGGACAAACAAAAGGAATGGATTATGATGATTCTTGGTCTGGATTACTAAAACATTTAAAGCAATGGGCATTATCAAAACAACTAAACTTTGGATTACATGATAGTGATCGTTTAGGTGACGATATGCGTCAGAGGGATTACTATAAAATGAAAGAAAAAATGAATGAAGGTTATCATGCTGTTAATAAAAGAACATCATATAACGATAACATACCTAACGTAAAAGTTGTTATTCAACACGATAGACAAATCGGTGAAGGAGAACAACGTTGGAGAAATGTACACAAGATTTTTGTTGAAAACACTGAAGGTGAACGTTTTGCAATCCCAACTAGAATGCCAGGCATTGCACGTGTATATGGTAGACACGTAGCAGAAGGCGGAACTCCATATGATGATAGAGGCAAGCACATTACTGCATTAGTAGAAGAATATACTAAGATGGCAGGCTTTGTACGTGCTACTCGTAGAGGTGAATTCAACGAATCTGTAGCAAAACTTATTGCTGAAGGTGTCAGTCATCATAAATCATTAAAAGAATCTCTGCAAAAGATGCAAAGTCATAGAGGATACAATCATTACTTTGAGTCTTGGACACCTCCTCTTATGGAAGACGATGCTGATCACACAAGTATTGCAGAAATGTTTGCACAAGAATCAATTGACCCAAGAATTGAAAGTGTTTTGCCTATATTAAACAAACTTAATAGTAATATCATTAATGAAATCGAAGAAGTCAATGAGTTAGATCAATGGGCTAAAGGTATTACAGAAATCACAGAAGAAACGATAGAAGAAGAAAAAAGAGATACACATTGCTCAGCCAAATGTTGTGGAGCAGATGTAAAAGCAGAAGACTGTGGATGCTCACCAGATTGTGAACATTGTAATTGCAATGCAAAATTAGATGAAAGCGGACTACAAAGATATACTGGTATTAAAAAGTACGGTAAAAAAGGTTTTGAAGAATTACAAAAAGCAGGCCGCGAAGGCGCAAGTGAAGAAGAAAAAGGTAAAATCAAAGACAAGCACTTAACGAAAGAAGAAACAGAAATGGGTTCTGAAGATGATGACTTAAGAGACGAAGAATCAGGTAAGAACCACGATCCAAAAACAGGTAAAAGAACCAAACCTCATCCGTTCGATCCAGAAGATGATCATTTAAATGAAGGTGCTTTTAAACGTTTAGAAGTTGATGCTATGGAAATGTCTGAAAAGGAATTTGCTAAAAAACATCCTGAAATGGCACATAGATATGATGACATTCTAGCCGCATCTAGTGATGACAATCGAAAAGACAAACGACAACAATCAGAACTAGACTTATCGGAAAACACTGATTATAGAAGTCTAGTTCATTTGGATGTAGAAAGAATACAAAAAGCCTCTTCAAATTCTAAAACATATGATGATGTAATTAGACAAAGAATTAGCGACCTTAAATTACGAATGGGAAAAGCAGAAACTCAAGTAAAACGTAAGCAATTAGCATCTGAAATTAGAGAATATGAAAAGTACAAAAATAAATATGATGTTCATAATGCTAAGTTAGCAAAAAATGCAAAAGATGCCTCAAGAATCGAAGCAGACAGAGTATTAAATAAACAAGATGATCCTTATACAACACCGGCAGAAAAAGTAACTATCGGTACTGCTCTAGCAGGACTGTTAGGTGAAGAGTCAGTTATCGATGAAAAAGATTTTTCAGATAAAGAAATTAAAATGGCATATGGCATTTTAAATGATCCTAGATATAAAGGTGGTAATCAAACTGGAGCAATCAAAGCAATTGAAGGCATTAAAGCAGGACTATCTGAGCATCCAGGAGTTAAAAGAGCAATCTATAAAACACAAAACGAGCCTGATAATTTAGAAGAAAACATTAAGATTGGCGGAAAAGGTTTTTATGTAAACATTGATCCGCGTACAGGTGAAGAAACACCCCTGTCATGGCCACAATATCAAAGTACATGGTATGATGAATTTAAAGACGATCCTGAATCACGTACCATCAACGCAAATAAACTATCACTTAAATATCAAGTTTACTTAGATCAATTAGGAGATAATTTATTAGAAATACAAAGAAGGCTTGCCAGGACTAGTTTAGGAACTAAAATACAAGATAAAGTACAAGAATTTACTAGTGATCTAAATTATGCTAAACAACTAAATGCAGAACTAAAAAAAGAAGAACAGTATCGACAAGCAGATAAAAATGAGAGACATAACATACTATGGAATGAAGGAGCATCTGATGGGAATATACAAGACATAGAAGATATGTTAACTGTCTTCAAAGAAATATTAGCAGACCATGAGGGAAACGGCACAACGCATTGGTGGCAGTCATTCGGGCATGGTGATCACCTAGATACTGCTGTTAGAGATGATATTGCATCTGAATTAATGCATATCGGTGCTTGGAAAGGTGATTTAGAAGAAGGCTTAGATGCTAATCAAAAACGTGTAGGACAATTAGGACCTGTAGGTGGTCCTGCAAAAGTAGGTGACTTAGTTGGCGCAGAAAGTAAACATGCAAACGATGAAATGTCTGTTAGTCAAATGTCAGACAAAGAATTAGCAGAATACGTTGGTTGCAGTACAGCATATGCTAAAGCAAACAGAGATGAATGTGAAGAAGTTGCAAATGATAAATCAGCAGATCATGCACCTGATAATATGTTAGAAGATATATTACGTTTAAGTGGTTACGATCAGTACAAAGGTAAAAGCACTGGTAAAGGTGCTGGTACACTATATAAAGGTTAATGGCAGACAAGAAAAAGAAACAATCGAAAGTTTATATGATACCAGAGTCTGAGAGTAGAAACTCTCACACTTATCATTACACTGCGATTAAAACAAAAAATTTGACTGTTAGTAATACTAAATTAAGATTTAAAAAGTACAACCCAGTTAAAAGAATACATGAGTGGTTCATAGAAGCAAAACTACCCCCTCACACTAAGTAAGGTTTACATAATGAGATTTAAAGAGTTCTTTGAAGCAGATGACCTAGTCAAAAAGCCTAAAATTCCCCCAATGGAGATACCGTCCAGAGACGTTCAATCTTCAGATGATACATCAGATGCTTTATCTAATGTAGATACAAGTGAGATACAGGGCATGGATGATCGTATGGCTCAACTTGCTCAAAACAAAGACTTAATTTATCAATACACTGATGATGAAATGACAGACCTTATTCCTGTTGATGATGAAGAAGATGAACCAGGGATGCCAGAAGAAGGCTTTGACGAACCAAATACATTGCCACAAGAAATTAGAAAAGATTTAAGAACTCATGGTGATGTTACTGCAAGATTTCATTCAGTACAAAACTTACCCGGCTACATGGACGATGCTATTCGTATGATGGGTCAGAAAGTATTTGCATCTTTAACAGCAACTCCAATTGAAGACATTAACGTACTTGCTAATCTTGGTGATCAAGGACCAAACGAGCAACGAGAACTAAATGCTGTTGCTGGTATGGTTGATACTTATGGAGAAAGAAGAGGAGACTATGAAATGAAATTCGATAGAATCCTCCCCGGATATGAAGCAGATATTCGTGTCTATGAGTATAAAGATCAAATATTCTGCTTAGTAAAAGATTTTGCAGGCTCTTACGTTTATAGTTGGCCAGCAGAGAATAAAAAACTTAATTAATTATTCTACATCATTCAAAGGATTTTCTAAGATCGTTTGAATTCTTTCTTCTAATTCTTTTCTCATCTCACGCATTTCTTTGTCTTGCTCTTTGAAACGGTTTTGCATTTCTTTTTCAATCTCATAGACATCATCACGTACTTCACGTTGAGTCTTTGCTGATTCACTTTCTACTTTACGTGCTAAACGAGATGCTTCTGTAATCTCCCCTTGCAAATTATCTTTGATAATTTCTGTAAGTTCAGTTAATCGAATAATCTCTTGTTCAATTACTTCTGGTTGAAGATTTTCTAATTTTTCTTCTGCTTCAAGTAATCTATTATAGAGTTCAAAGCCTCCCCATAAACCACCTATTAATGTTCCTAATAAAGGTAAAATGATAAGCAGTTTACTGCCGCTCATCTTAATGCCTTCGTATTCTACACTTGCCATAATATGCTCCTATTGTTTACTGCTAAATGCTTTTCCTGCTTCAGCAATACCAAATGAACCTAGTGTTACAACAACAAACGATGTGTAGATAAAGTCTGATATAACTAAATCTGTACCGTCTAATCCTGTTACTAAGTCTACTATACCAAACGCAACCATCATAAAGAACGATGCGAAACCAATGATTGCTTTTTCATTGATCTTGTTATCATCCATAAATAGGCCAGTAAAAGTAAACTTTTCTTTTGGTTTTACTTCATGGGAAATAGTTCTTAAGTCTTTGGTTAATGCTTCCATCTCTTTGATTTTGTCATTAGCCTCGTCTAATTTTAGAAGTAGATCCGTATACTTATCTAAATCTAAGTTCTGAACGACTCCATCGCCGCCCTCGATTTTGATGTTTTCTTCACTCATTATTTTTGCTCCTGTGTTTCTTCATCTGGATTAATTCCATATTGCATAAGAACCATCTTATACAATTTTTCTTGTGTATTGCCAGCCATACGATAGAAGCCCATTTTGTTGTCATCTATCTTACCGTCTGGCATTTGTTTAGTGTCAAAGAAGCCTGCATTTCCTTGACTATATACTTGCTCACCTGTGTAAGCACTAAACCCTGCTGTATAACCTATATAAGCAACAGCAATAGTTTGGTCAGCATACCCACCTTCTTCAGTAGGTTCGCCTTCCTGAATGTTTTGAAGTTGTGCTTCCAAATTCTGTTGTGCAACAGCAGAGCCTACACTGTCTGCTAAACTCTCAACTGCTTCTGTAGTACGTTGTTCTTGTACTGAATTCTGTACTTCAAATCGTTGAAAGTTTGGTGCTTGTTGACTTAAAAATTCAGTCAACCCCGTGCCAGTCGCCAATGCTTCTGTTAGATTATCTTCAAACTGAACATCAGTACTGCTAATTCCACCAGTACCGTCGTCAAAGTTCTCTACAAATAACTGTTCTTCTTGCATCATCTCTTGCTGTTGTTCAGCAACTTCAAACGCAGAAGTCTGTGCGACATCTACAGACGTACTAGCAACGTCAATAGACGTATCAACTTGACCAGTTACTTGTTCAAATTGTTGTTGGCTAGAATCATCTGCAACTATACCAGTCGAATCACTACTAGATGAACTAGCAACTGGTTGTGAACCGGTGTTATTAAAACTACTACCGTTTTGACCTGCAAAACTTTGTGATGCTCCTGAATCAACTTGAACTGATGCTGAGGCTCCTCCGTCACTAATTACACTTTCAATTACATTAGCAGTTTGTGTATCGTCAGAGACTTCGGAAACAAACTGTGCAATAGCAACACTTTGATATGTAGGTCTCGACTTAGAAGATGAACCAGAACTTGAAACAGCCTGCTCTGCTTCTTTCTCTACACGAACTTCTTCTTGTGCAAGTTCTTCACGCACCTCTTCTTGTTCTTCTACTACCTCTTCTTGTTCTTCTACGATTTCTTCTACTTCCTCGATCACTTCTTCTTCTCTTATTTCTTCAGGAGATTCTTCAGCAATCAATTCTTCTAGTTCGTCTTCACTAATTAGTTCTTCAAATGCTTCATCTTCTACGATAAGTTCAAACACTTCATCAGATTCTATAAAGATTTCTTCTTCAGTATAATCAGGCATTAACTCATTGTCTTGTGTTACCCAAACTTCTTCTTCTTGTGTACCTTCAACAAACGTGTCCCAATTGATTTGACCTTCTTCATCAAATTCTATATTCTCATGCCATGTATCAACTTCTTCTTGGCCATATGTTGCAACATCGTGTTCATAATAATCTTGGTCTGTAAATGAATAAAACTCTTCTCCGTATGTCTCAACCATACCCTCTAATCGTTCTGTTTCTTGTTGTTGAAATTCTTCAGTTGCCCAAACATCAGCGGTAAGTGTGTCAATGTTACCAGTAGGATCCCATTCAAGTGATTGTTGTTGCATTGCAGTATCATGTAATTGAGTATCATAGTTTTCTAATCCACCTACAGCATCTAATACATACTCGCCTGGTCTATGTCCGTTGAATTGTACTGCTAATGGATCTTCACCTAATGCGGCTATTTGTTCATTTCCCATTGTAACAAACATAGCATCTTGAGGAGATAAACCTTGATCAACTAACATCTGTTGTTCTGTGTTCAAGTCATCATATGAGATGTTAGGATCAAGTCTAGGATCATATACACCACCTTCCATCCAAGGATCATCACCGAAGTCACCATTGACACCTCCGTCATCATAGACATAACCATCATCATATACAGATCCGTCTGTATTGTATTGTTCTCCGGTATTAGGATCAGTAACTAATCCTGTAGTTGGATCGTAACCTCCTGAACTAGTAGCGGCAATTGCGGCATCATACCCGGGACAACTTGGATCATACAATGGATCAATAGTACACATCAACCCTTCATCTACTTCATTGTCATTATAAAGGTCACATCCACTATCATATTGTGAATCTAAATTACATTGATACTCTAAATATGCTAGATCATACAATAAACAATCTGTTGAATATAAAGGATTGCTTTGACACTGAACGGGCTCGCCGTCTGCTTCTGAATATAATATACCACCACCGCCTTCTATGTACCCTTGATCCATATCATCAAAAGTATTGTCAACACTACCATCACCTAAGTTATCTGTATTGTCATCATAAAAAAGATACTGAGTATAATTAGTTGAATCTTTTTGTTCACCAATTAAAACATCATGGTTTTCTATATCTAGTTCAGCATATAGAAATCCATAGTTGTCAGGTTTGTTTACTTCCGCTCTTTCATCATCTGTACATAATTTACTAGTCTGAGTAGTACATTTGTTTATAGAGTCATTATAGTCAAATAGATATACTTCAAAACTGTTACTAGAGGCTGTTGAGTTATTATGATATCCAAACTCTGCCATGTAATACCAACCAAAAATAACATAGTCATCAAATGCTTTAAACATCATTGCACTATCTTCTGTTCCTGTTTTTTCCATATCAGCATAGATTAAATCAGTATAGAAAGGAAAAAGTGTATTAGTTGCATTTGAAGTATAACCGCCTGTTCCACTCCCTAATTGATTAGGTGTGTAGTCAGAACAGTAATCGTTGTCACTGAAAGAACTTGATGTTAATAATTTAAGACAACCGTTCGTACTCATTAATCCATAATTAAATGATTTATTGTGCCACTCCCATGAAAAGCCAAATCCTCCGGCCACATGACAGCCAGTGTCATCTGAAAATTCACACTTAGTAACACCATTATTGGTATCATCATCTGCAAAGTAAAGATCATATAGATTATAAAGACCTCCGTAATCTCCAGTAACTGAGTAAATGGTATTGGTGCCGTCGGCATTCGACTCATTATAGTTAGGAGGATTGTATTGTGCTACCGCAAACATGGGTAGCATCAATAGCAATGATATTATTTTGAATCGTGCCATTCTGCCTCACAAGAACCCTTAGATTTACGTCTTCCCTTAAAGTCAGGTCTAGTACATTTTTCTACAAAAGCGGCTTGGTCATCAGAGACATTTGCAATATCATCAACTTCAATTTCATTAGCACCTAATACACCAAGTAATCTGCTTTTTACACCCTTCTTAGTGTCTGGTCTTTTCTGTGAGTTTTCTTCCCAACGATCAGAAGCGGCTGGTCCAATAGCACCCATATACGGACAAGGTGTTCCTGCCATTTCCATTGCTTGAAACACTCTAGGATCCTGACACATTAATGATACTGCGGCTACTTTCATACCCATATCATATATTGTTTTGGACAACTTAATTCTTTCACAGTTCATATCTCTAACAGACTTACCACCTGAGATACCGAATACTTGCCCCTGAAACGCTCCTGACACACCAGTTGTACATAAGTCTTGTGAATAACTAGACCCGATACTCGGTGCAATCGCACTTGCTGGTGGTGCCTTAGTTGTGATCTCCTGTTTAATAGTTTGATCAGTTTTGTTTATGTTGGTGTTATTATTAGTATTAGTGTTTTCGTTTTTGTTCTCTGACTTGTTATTAGTCGTTACATTAGAATCACTTGTACTGGTCGAAGTGTTGTTATTATTGTTGGTGTTGTTCGAGGTCGAATTGTTATTGTTGTTATTAGTATTAGTATTGTTCGATGTAGAATTACTGTTACTGTTAACATTTTGGTCAATTGTCGAATTGTTGTTATTCGTATTAGTGTTATTCGAGGTACTGTTTACCGTACTATTGTTAGTATTGTTATTGGTGTTAGTATTGTTACTAGTCGAAGTATTGGTGTTATTGTTCGTATTAGTATTGTTACTAGTCGAATTATTAGTATTCGTGTTATTATTGGTATTATTATTGGTATTGGTACTTGTCGAAGTATTGGTATTGTTGTTCGTGTTATTGTTGGTGTTATTGTTGGTGTTTGTACTGGTCGAAGTATTGGTGTTATTATTAGTATTGTTATTGGTATTAGTTGAAGTACTGGTATTAGTATTCGTGTTATTATTGGTATTAGTATTCGTGTTATTATTGGTATTATTATTGGTATTAGTGTTAGTATTGGTGTTAGTATTGGTGTTGGTATTATTGTTCGTGTTAGTATTGGTACTAGTATTGGTGTTGGTATTTGTGTTTGTCGAGGTATTGGTATTGGTATTAGTGGTAGTACTTGTAGAAGTACTTGCCTCACAATTATCCGTACCCGCTGTACAAGTGCCAGTAGCCTGTGCAGAAATGTTTTGGCTGGCAAAACTCACACTAAATAATACTAGTGCGATTTTCAAATGTCTCATATGCATAATATATGTGTCCTTAATCGTAAGTTTGGTTCGCACTAGTATTTATGATTTTGGGTCATTTATCTTCTCTAACCCTGAAGGTGCATATGTAGGCAGAGATTGTTGTTACTCAGGTCCCTAAACTTGGAGATCGCACTTTCATAAGTTTTTTATAAATGGGTAAATCAGGCATAAATACTTATTGACATAGGAACATTTATAACATATAATATGCTCATGTGTCATGTTTTTAACAAAACTAAACTAGTGAGACTTCGGTCTTGCGACAACACATATAGAACTAAACTTAGGCATACATTACAGGAGAAAACATTATGGCCAGTCTAGCAGACATCCGTGCCCGTCTCGCGGCACAAGAAAATAAATCATCTGGATCTAAGTATCCAACATCTGATGGAGCGATATTCCCTCATTGGAAAATGGACGAAGGAGCATCTTGCTCTCTACGTTTCTTACCCGATGCGGATCCAAACAATTCGTTCTTTTGGATAGAGAGACAAGTTATTAAACTTCCGTTTAATGGCGTGAAAGGTGATCCAAATGTGAGACAAGTAACAGTACAAGTCCCGTGCGTAGAAATGTTCGGTGAGAATTGTCCTGTGTTAGCAGAAGTTCGTCCTTGGTACAAAGACGAAACTCTCAAAGAAATGGCAAACAAATATTGGAAGAAAAGATCATACATCTTTCAAGGCTTTGTTCGTCAAAATCCAATTGGGGAAGACAATACCCCTGCGAATCCTATTCGCAGATTTGTTATTTCACCTCAAATCTTTCAGACTATCAAAAGTTCATTGATGGATCCTGAGATTGAAGAATTGCCAACTGATATAATGCGTGGTCTTGATTTTAATATCAGAAAGACTACAAAAGGTCAGTATGCTGATTATTCAACCTCATCATGGTCTAGGAAAGAATCTGCACTAACAGATGTAGAACAAGCGGCTATCGAAGCACACGGTCTATTTAATCTAGCAGACTTCTTACCTAAGAAGCCTTCAGAATCAGAACTCAGAGTCATTAAAGAAATGTTCGAGGCATCAGTAGATGGTCGTCCATATGACACTGACAAGTTTGGAGCATACTATCGTCCTTTCGGTATCGATGCACCAGCAAGTGCTGATAAAGTAGATGAATCAACTTCAAGTGCACCAGCACCCGCAGTTGAGACACCTGCCCCAGTTGCTACCCCAGCAGTTGAAACAGCACCCGCTGTAGAGACTCCAGTAGCGGCGCCAGCAGAAAGTTCTGAGCCATCTAGTGATAAAGCACAAGACATTCTAGCAATGATCCGTGCAAGACAAAACAATTCTTAATTGTTTAGTCTGGGGGAGGCAACTCCCCCATATTTTGTAGGAGAAAATTAAAATGACACTACCAGACGAAAGATTTAGAGCCCTTAAACAAGGGAAGAAATTATTAGAAGAATTATGCGATCCGGGTAAAACTCCGCGTGTACCAAGTCTTATCAGAGATAGGGCAAGAGCCGCACTAAGACATTACCCTGCTGATTTCGATTTAGATGACATGGCAGAAGCCTGCCCAGAAATCTTGCAAAAGCCTTCTAACTCTAGTAGAATTAACAACAAACAATCTAATCAATAGGAGTAATTGTGGCAAAACCATTTGACGTTTCCAAATTTAGGAAAGACATAACCAAATCCATTGACGGCTTGTCAATAGGATTCAACGATCCAACTGATTGGATCTCAACAGGTTCTTATGCATTGAACTATCTTATCTCAGGTGATTTCCATCAAGGTGTCCCTTTAGGTAAGGTTACAGTATTTGCAGGAGAATCAGGCGCAGGTAAATCATACTTTGCGGCAGGTAACATAGTTAAATCAGCACAAGAACAGGGTATCTTTGTAGTCTTAATTGACACAGAGAATGCACTTGATGAAGCATGGCTACAAGCCTTGCAAGTTGATACTAGCCCTGAGAAGTTACTTAAACTTAGTATGAGTATGATTGACGATGTAGCAAAAACTATATCACTCTTTATGAAAGATTACAAAGACATGGCAGAGGAAGAACGTCCTAAAGTGTTATTTGTAATTGACTCATTAGGTATGATGTTGACACCAACTGATGTTGATCAATTCGACAAAGGTGATATGAAAGGTGACATGGGTCGTAAGCCCAAGGCACTAACATCATTAGTCAGAAACTCTGTTAACATGTTCGGAAGTTATAATGTCGGACTTGTTGCAACTAATCATACATATGCATCACAAGATATGTTTGACCCAGATGATAAAATATCAGGTGGTCAAGGCTTTATCTATGCATCAAGTATTGTTGTTGCTATGAAGAAGATGAAACTGAAAGAAGATGCGGCAGGGAATAAAATCTCTGAAGTAAGAGGTATTCGTGCAGGCTGTAAAGTAATGAAGACTCGTTATGCAAAACCTTTCGAGGGTGTGCAAGTGAAGATTCCTTATGAAACAGGTATGAATCCTTATTCAGGACTAGTAGACTTGTTTGAGAAATCAGGCTTGTTGACTAAGCAAGGTAATCGTTTAAAGTATATCACTCAAGCAGGAGAAGAAGTTCTCAAGTTTAGAAAGCCTTGGGAAGCAAACGAAGATGGTTGTTTAGATAATCTTATGGCAGAATACTCTGAAGTTAAAAGTGCAATGGACAAAGTAAATACTGAGGAAGATGCATTAGAGACAGTAGAGGAATAACATATGAATTTA
>CERP01008421.1_pt1 | contig 16753 bp, 17 predicted proteins | sample 530801 | NCBI WGS metagenome assembly CERP01 (sample SAMEA2620991, study PRJEB7988) | marine metagenome | biome: marine biome (ENVO:00000447); feature: surface water layer (ENVO:00002042); material: "saline water (ENVO:00002010), including plankton (ENVO:xxxxxxxx)" | depth 5 m | reverse complement strand
TCTAAAGTTGAGACTAAGCCTAAACCTAAGAAACTTGTTGGGGTAGGAGATAAACCCACTAGAGCTAATTTTGACAAAGCCTCTCAAAGTGCTATGGCAGAGAAGATATACGGGGTGCAGATTAAAAATGTTGAATCAGACATGGAAGCTTCTAACGAAGTTACCAACAGTTTTAGACCTGATGAATCTGAAACACCAACTTTTCTAGGTAAAAAAGATTTAACTGTTATTACTAAACTACTGAGTAGTTCTGAAAAAGAATTACTAGGGGGTAAGAACAGAACTACACGTACTCCTGAAAGTGCTGCTTGGAACTATTTTAAAGGGTTTCAGAAGCCTGAAAGTGCTTTAGGTGTATTAGCGTGGGAGCTAGGTGTAGGTATAGATAATAATAAAGCTTTCTCACGACCTACTAAAGCAGTAATCGAAGAAAAAGGAGGGCCGAAAGCACTAACAGAACTCCCTTCTGACAGATTATCTCCTTGGGAAGAAGCTTTTTTCACGGGTACGGGTGGGGACAACACTGAACTATTTAGTACTTGGGTAAGTAACAATCTATCTAAGAACGCTAAAGTTAATGTGCAGGGTGTAGTTGAAGTTGTCAAACGTCGAAATGCCAACCTCAGTTCAACGGCTAAACAATACCCTTCTGATATTCAGAAAGACGACCCTTTTAGCTCTGCGGCACAATTTCCAGTTAGAACTATAGACCCAGATAGTGTTGAAGGACAAAAAATATTCAACAATATTGATTGGGATACAAGAGATAAAGTTGTAGCCACAGCTACCATAGAAAAAAATATAAGAGAGGGGAGAGCTAAAACTCAAAAAGCAGTGTGGAAAACCTCTCGCAACGTACAAAGAAACAAAGAGCTAGTTAAATTAGCTGGTATGCAGATAAAAGATGTAAATATACGTTTAGCAGACGGTAGGTTAACAAAAGTAGAAGCAGACGCGGAAATAAAAAATATACAAGCAGAGACAAACAAACTAAAAAATACAGGGCAGCTTAAAGAGACAAAGCTAACAAAAATACAGCAAGAAGCAGAATTCGATGCGTTAGAGATAGAAGCAAAAGGATTAGCAGCGGTAGAAGATCTTGCAAATATAGAATCAACTACGCTTCTTGACATTATGAACATTGCGGCAGGGAATTATGACTCTAAACCTCTTACGTTAGAGGCTGCAAAAGAGTTAGATACGCTATCAAACCCTGCTCTTGTAGAAGTTATAAACAACCGTAACAAAAGAAAGAAAGATAACTCTTTACTTGTTGCTTTAGATTACGTGTATAAGACAACAGGAAACAAAGACCTACGACAAGTCGTACAAACTTTCTACCAAACAATAGCAAAAGAGGGAGGCGTAAAGCTTAAACTAACTAAAAAAGATTTAGTCGATGCTGACGGTACCGCCATTGTTAGTGAGTATAACCCTAGCACTCAGACTATAACGATTAACGAAAATTACCTTAACACCCGTGGGTTGTTGCATGAGATAGCACACGCTTTAACTCATAATGCGGTTAAAGATGGTAAACGACCTGCTGTTAAAGAGCTGAAAAAACTTTACCAAGAAACTAAAGCTGCTTTAGGAGATGTATACGGTACCCTTAATGTAGAAGAGTTTATTGCGGAAGCGTTCTCTAACATTGCATTTAGACGTAGGTTAGCAGGTATAAGTGCCAGAGGAGAAGAATTAAATGTTCTCCAGAAGTTTACCAATGCTATACGTAGAATACTAAACAGCTTTTTTAAGCGTACAGGTTTTGAGTCTAGATTGTCTCAAACAGATGCGTTATCTCAAGTAGATCAGCTACTTAATGAAATTGTACCTCCTGTAGGTGACGTAGACTCTTACCTAAGTGGGGCCACAAGTGCGTCTGTAGTAGAAAGAGTGTTTGCAGCGGTGCTTAAAAGCCGTAAAGAGAAATCAAAAATCCTTGATTCTGAAGCCAATAAAAGTTGGTTAATGCAGAAATATTTACAGTCTAACGCACTAGTACAAAGAGCCGCTAGTTATGGCATGTCAAACCAAGCATTTGCAGATATGGCAGAGAGTGTTGGTTTAAAAAATATGGGGGAGATAGATAGATTTCTAGGTGAAATGAAGGGGGGTACAGATCGCGTAAAGCAAGAGATAGGATTGATAACAAATCGCTACGATAAACTTGCTAAGAAAGGAGGTATAGATTTTGTTAAGGCTTTAAAAAATGTCATCTACAATATGGAGTTTGGTTCTACTATAACTCAAGTACCGCCTCAACTCACTAGAGCCGAAGCTAAAAAACTAGGGTCTAGAAAATACGAAATATGGAAAGCTCAACGACCTGCATGGAACAAACTTCGCACCGTTGTTGTAGATGGTAAGAATGGGCATGACTTGTATAACGAAATAAATGGCTACTACGTTAGTAAATATGTAGAAGCTAGAGAGTTACTTACAGGGCGAATCGAGAACCTTGTCCGTGAACGCATGAAGGGTAAAAGTAAAACTGAAATTGAAAAAGAGCTAACTAAAACTAGAAACGAAATTATTGCTCCTATATTCGATAAGCAGCCCTTAGAAGTATATTTTCCACTTACTAGAGCAGGGCAATACGGTGTATCCTTTAAACTATATCCTGAAGCTGCAGATCTAAACCCTCAATATAGTTATACCTTTGAAATGTATCAAACTTATGACGAGGCTGAACAACGAATAGCAGAACTTAAACAAGCAGTTAAAGATGCAGATAAAATTCATTCTTTACCACAAGGTACCATTGCGACTTCCGCAGATAAGTGGTTTGGTGCTATTGACCCAAGTACTATTTCTAAGTCTCCTATAGATACCTACAAAAAAGATAAGCAAAATGACATATATGGCCCTGATCCTAAAATAACTGCGACTGTTTTTAAGAAAGTTTTAGATATGGCAGAGAGCACCTTGCCTCAAAAAGAACAAGATCAGTTAAAAACAGCACTTTCTGAGATATATATAGATTTGTTGCCTGAAGCTTCATTAGCTAGACAGTTTCAAGTAAGAGGAAAAGTATCAGGGTATGTCAGTGACCCTCTGTTTGCCTTACAAACAAAAGGCATGTCGATGGGGTTACAGATAGAAAGACGAAGATTAGCCCCCGCTATAGAAAAATTTCAAAACAAAATAGAAGCTTTGACAGGGCCAGACATGACGGGGTTAACTAAGAGCGGAAGACTCTTAGCAAATAAAAGAGAAAATAGAAGAGCGTGGGACTCAATGCAAGATGTCGCACTGCGAAAGTTAAAAGACCTACGTACACCCCCAGATCTAAACGGCTTTGATATTTTTGCTTCTAACGCAAATGCTTATGCGTTTATGTTGACCATTGGTTTTAACTTATCTTCTGCGGCAGTTAACCTTTCGCAGATACCCCTAGTGGTTAACAATAAATTAGCAGGTGTGTACGGGTTTAGAAAATCTATGCTTGCTATGGGTAAAGCTCTTAAATATATACATGTTTCTGATAGCGGTTTTAGTGTTGGAATTGATAATTACTTTGAGTACTCTCCTAAAACTGATACCTACGAGATAAAAACAACCGCTCCAAAAGAATACATTAAAGATTTAGAAAGACTAAAACCATTAGTTCAAGGGATACGTAGTAGAGGACTTTTAACTGTTAGCGCGATAGATCAACAATTTGCCCAAAGCGAAAGAAAAAAAGTACCTCTAAGACAGGCAGGGAATTTTGAAACTGAGGGTTTGCTCTCTCAATATAGAAAAAAGAAAGATGGCACTGTAGAAGAAAGTGTTCTTAATCAAGCCGCTAATATGCAAAACAAAATGGTAGCCTTGTCGGGTATTGCTTTCTCTGGAGCAGAAAAAATATCGCGGCAAGCGACTATGGTAGCGACTTATTTATTAGAAATGGACAAGTTAGAAGCTGCTGGTAGTAGAAAAAAGACAGGTACTCAGAAACAAGAGATAAGTAAGGCAAAAGCTAACCAACAGAAATCTATCGAAGAAGCTATATACGTTATGCAAGAAACAAACGGTGCTTCTTTTAGAGAGTCTGCGCCTCCCCTTACTAGGATGGGGCTTCTTGCTATATCTATGATGTATAAAACATTTGGGTTGCAGATGTACTATCTTCAACTTAAACAACTTTTTACTGTTATTAATACCACATTCAGAAGTAGGGAAGGTGCTTCTCAAGTCGAAGTAGATGAAATGAGACGGCAACGGAAAGCTGCCACTATGTTTGTTATGGGTAACACTGCCGTAGGTCTATTTCTTTCGGGGGTAGTAGGTAATCCTTTATATGGCGTAATTCAAATGATGTACGACATGATGCCCGAAAGCGACGATGAACCTGCGGAATATAAAAACTTTAATACGTTTGTTCGGGAATTATTAAATAACGATATGTTAGTACGGGGAGTAATCGCAGATAGTTTAGGAATAAACGCGGGTGACCGTATGCGACTAAGTAGTTTGATATTCCAAGAAGATAGATTTAAACGGGATATGAGTTTTCCAGAACAACTTGTACGTACTCTTAGTGGCCCTGCGGGTAGCGTAGCTGCTAAATTAGGTAGGGCAACAGAAAAAGGTTTAGCGGCAAGTACACCAAAAGAATATATGCGAGCTGCGGAAGAAGCTCTTCCTACTGGGTTTGGTAATGTTATAAAGGCGTTAGGGCGTTATGAGGAAGAAGGAGCGAGAAACTTAGACAACATGGTCATTCGAGATGATTTGACTAGTGGAGAGTTAGCCGCTCAACTATTTGGTTTTAGTCCTATGAAAGTGGTCAGAACACAAGAAGACATAGGTGAAAGAAAATATATAGAAAAGAAGATATTCAAGAAGAGGCAAAAGTTAATAAACGCATACTTTCTTGCTTACTACAATGGTGACATAGAGGGCCAACTAGAAGCTCGTAGAGAAATGGAGATATTTAATAAGAGACATGAGAAAATGTTTTACGGGTTTCGGATAACAGAAGGTAACTTAGATTCTAGTCAACGAACTAGAGATAGGATACGTACATCAGGCAGTGCCGATGGGGTTCCGTTTAATAAAAATATGCGTGAGTTTATAAACGCACAGGATCAACTGTATATTGATGAGAGGTAAAATAAAAACCCCCCAATAAAGGGGGGTAAGAGAGCACTTTGGAGAAAATGCATGAGACAGCTTCCAGACTGTCAAACCTATGCTATCACACAGTCCTCCATACTCGTACCCCCAGACACTTATTTTCTACCCGTATTTTAGTTAAAAACTGCCATTTTTTCTCTAAAAACACTTGTTTAACCTGTTTTTTAGCTTTTTCTGTATCTATACAGGGAATAAATATAGAAGTACCCACCTGCATCGCTTCCCACTCTACAGTTATCCTAACACCGTCCGGGTAAAAGTCATGGTTCCGTAGTACTGTCATCTGTACCTATTGCAAACTTCATTACTAACACATCTGCGGGTGGTAGGTTTAAGCTAGTGCCTTTTGATAAACGTACCTTTGCCCGTTTACCCTCACAACGATCCTTTATCTGCTTGACTAGATCACTATAGTTTATCTGTTGCTCTCCGCACCACGACTTTAGCACCTTGGGCACAACAAAAAACTTTTGGGTATCAGGCTCATATCGGGCTACTAGTTTACCCTTGGCTATAACATCAGGTACTACATGGTCGTCTAACCCATTATTTTGTAACTTACGATTATCATTAGAGCTTTTGATTTGTAGTATGTTGCCGAAGTGCTCACTAAAGAAGTCATTCATAATGTCAAATACAGAAGCATCAATACTGATATTACTGTTCTTATTTTGAGGTAATAATACTTCTAAAGCCCATTTGAATATTTTACTTACATCAAAGTTAATTAACCCCGCACGTTTTGCCCATATGATACCTACTATGGTGAATGTTATTTGCGCTGACCAAAAACGATTTTCCGCAGTAAGCCCACCTTTAGTATCTACATATTCTTGTACTTCACGACAACAACGCTGTACCTCTTCAAGGTTGTTCATTACGCACTGTATAAATACTACCCCCGCATGTCCGTAATTAGCCTTTAGATCTTCCTCAAAAGTATCTGTTTCTCTTTTGTTATCAAAACGATCTTTAATATCTGGTACATAACATTCTAGCACCCGTGCAGCTTCCGCTTTGGGCATACTTTTGGCTATGCATACTCTTTCAATAATACTGGTGTTACCCGTAGTAACTGCCATTAGCTTCCAAGGTCTACCACGTACACGCTCAACATTACCTCCCTGAGACATCCTGTTCCGTTGCATACCATCTGTAAACTGATACAGAAGATCCGAAGCCATCTTAGGGGCAATGTTTGTTATCTCATCAATAGCCCACGGTAAACTATGGTAAACCTCACCACGGTTCATTTTACTGTTATAGGTATCCGCTTGTTTTATTACCAGATAAGAAGGATCTCCCCACACACTTACCGCAGCAGCCATTGCGGTAGTTTTGGCTACCCCTGACGCTTTACTATGTAAATGGAGTGCACTACAGTTAACATTGGCAAACTCCATAAGTACAGACCCAAACCCAATACCTGTCACATACTGATACAGTTCAAACCCGTCTCTATTCCAAAAGTCTATAGTTTCTTTCCACTTATCGAGTGAGCCTTTAGGTTCAAAGGCAGGAAATAAACTTAAGGTCTGGTTAGAAGGTGCATTAAACTCAAGTGAGTTTGGAAGTATCTTTTGGTTACCTAATATGAAAGCTTCATGTTTATCATTAGTCCACCCAAACTGTCTGTGAGCTTCATCGGCAATACCGTTAGCTTGTAACTCGTTAATCCATGTTGTTGTGTAAGCCATTAAGTCATCCATTTTCATTACAGCTACCCCCTGTGCAGATAGCGTTTTGCGAAATTCATCCCTCGACGTTACCGCGCTTAACGGTAAGGTAAATTCTCTGATACCATCTTTAGGTAAGTGTAAACGCATTACTACTGACTCGCCAAACTCAGCATCTACAACTCTTTGTATGACGTATAAATCGTTGTGGTATATACATTTTTCATCAATGTCCCCGTCATTATTGGACAGTCTAATGTAGACTCCTCCGTTCTCCCCTCTAAAATAGGGGTGGGGGTATTCTGGGATATCTTGAGAACTGGTTTCGGCTCTCTTATAACGGTTACCTAATACAATAGGAGACTTTACTTGCCCCCAGTTTGGGCACTCAGGACATATATCTGGGTTGAACTCATCAAACTTTGCACAAGTATATGGCCCTTTGATAGGGCCAAACTTAGCATTAGTGGCTTCTTCGTCGTAATTTGAATGTCTCTGAGATAGTAGATGTGCAGCTTTCTCCCCATCCGCACAGAACCTAGCTATTGACAGCCCTGCTCTCCACATGGGTTCACTAGTATTCTCCTGATCTGTAACGATAACCCTTAGTTGTTCACACCCCCGACCCGCTTTAGTTCTCTTCAATATGTCAAAGAATGAGGCTTCTCTATTCCCAAGAAGAGCATCCATAACAGCATTACTGCCTGTAGGTGCGGCCTTAGTGGGGGGTAATATGGTGTTTACACCTAGTAACTTAGCGAAATCATCGAAGTCAAAAAACTTTATACCTTTGTCTTTTAACCTAAATACATCGGCAGGTGGGGTTGTCTTATGGTTATGTGTAGCAGGTACACGTAAGACTCTAGCTATATCTGCGGTGACTGCAGGGTCAGCATAAAACTTATGCTTTGCACAGAGAGCTTTTAGTTTCTCTGCAACGGGTACCCAATCGTCGGGAGGAATGTTATCTGATAGAGGCCAATAACAGTGTATCCCCCTACCAGAATCTATACATAACGGTTTTGGTAAACTTAAAGTCTCACAAAACTCTTGTAACGCAATTATTGCTGCCTTCTTAGTGGGGTAGTCTTTACTAGCCCCACAATCTAAATCAAGAAAAAAGCTACGTAGACTCTTAACATTATCTGCTTTACGTGAACCTTTCTCGTTAAATTCTGCTAACCCAAAATAGACATCGTACCCCAAACTATCTAAGTCTAAGGCTTCTTCTACAAGTACATCTACATCTTCGTAGAATCGCTGCACTCTTTTTGAGTTGGTTGAGTTAGAGGCGAAGAGACAGTAATACCCTGTGGTACCAAGTACCGCACGTAAAAAATTATTGGTATCCATGTGCCATCCAAATAAGGTGCCACAGTTGGGTGTAACATAACACCTACCCCCAACGGAGCGAAGGTAAAAATAGGGTTACGTTAAAGACCGCGAAGTCAACCCAACTGTGGCAAACTTTAAAGGTTAATCGTCGCCCCACTCGTTAATGATATCGTCTAAATCATCGTCGTTATCTTTAACTTTAGGTGTAGGCTTCTCTTTTTTAGTAACCTTTTTTGGCTCTTCTGGTTCTTTTGATTCTTCCCACTCATCACCACTCTCTAAAGTTTCTGTTGGAAAAATCTCGTCAGTCACTTCTTCCTCTACCTCCACAAAAGGATTAGCATCCCCGAAAGTAAAACCTTCTTCTTTCTCAAAAGGACTAGTGACATTACTGGTAGCTAGTTGAATAACCTGTACAGCGTTCAAACGTAGAGTTGTACCATTGTATGTACCTGTACTATAGGCAGAAAAAGTAACCGCAACATTAACGATGCTTCCAGTAGTTAGCTGAAAATCAGCAGGAAGTACATTTTGCTGTGCATCAAATTGACGTACTGGTCTTGTTTGCTCTCCATTGTACGCTGCCTTTAGTTTAGTCTTGATCTCGAAAACCGCATCCTTATTTTTTACAGATCCTTCCAAAACCTTGAAGTTATCTTTGAATTTGGGCCATTTAGCTTCTTTCTTTTCCTCATACACTGAGAGCATAGCTTTTCGTAACTCTAATGCTTTAGCGTATGGGACTTTCAAGTTCAGCGTGTATTCCGCGTTTGTGTCTATCGCCTTACAAGGCATACTACGGTTATCTTTGTCTGACCATTGGTACGGTCTGTCGATTTTGGGGTAGAGTGCTTCCACTCCTTTTATTAAATAGCTCATGCCATTCTCCAATTAAGTACTTATTGTAAATCCTGATGTTTTTTCAAACGGACAGGATGTTTCTTGAACACTAGAAAAGTCTAGCGTTATTGCTTTAGTTGTATCAGAGTGTGTAATCATCTCTTCTACAACTTTTAGTTCAGTATCCCGTAGAGGTCTTACAGGTGTAAAAAATATCTTAGGTACTGAACTGCTTCCATCGAAGTACACTTTTGTAAATATGCTTACCGATGGGGTACTATTCTTACTAAGGAACCTAGCGTACTCCTGCAACGGCATATGGTTCCCAACTGCTCTCCCGAAAATACTACTCGCAGGGACATGTAGCTGATAGATTTCTTCTAGGCTATCTTCCATTGATATAGCAAGTTTCTGCGAGAACCTACATGCTCTACTGCCATTAGGCGCACTACCACGTATATTGTGAGTGCAATCCATGCAACGAGATGCTTGTTTGTTCTCTACTTGTGCATCAGGTCGATCAGTATCCGAAGACCAACACACAGGAGTTTGAGGTACATCTGGGTCATACTTATGTGCGTAGTACATTCTATGTACAGGGGCAGCGTTCACAATTACACATTTAAGATGATCGTATTCATCGTTACCGATCTTAAATCTTTTATTGCGTAGGCTAACTCTATTCATTAAACGTCATCGTCTAGGTTCATTTCTATGCCTTCATCTTCGACTAAGGTTTCAGACCAATGTTCGTCCTTATCTCTACGAAGACTATTCTCAATTTCAGCTATTTTAAAACGGTAGGTATTACCCGCTTTGATATAACTGTCTCTAGGGATAAACCCTTTTCTAACCCAACTTCTCACTGTTGATATGCTGACAGAAAACTTCTCTGCCACAGATTCAATAGCTACATATTCTTGGTTCATTATTAGCCTCGCGGTTTTTGAACTGTGATTGTGTATACCGCATCTGTTTTTAAGCCTTCGATAACAATATCTTTGTTCTCTTCTGATCCTAAAAACTCCTCTACGTTTTTCTGACTAAGCCGCTTTTGTAGCATCTCAGGGATTTTGTGCTCCTTAATAAAAGTATGCACTTTGTCCCAATCACTGCACCAATAACTAACTTTTTTCTTACGGAAGAAAGTACCCTCTTCAGTTTTAACAGAGGTCACTCCATTGGCACTGCAATGGTCTAGCAATGCTTGCTGAATAGTGTCTTGTTTGTTTCTTAGTAGGGCTTCTTCTTTATCAAAAGCATTTTTCAAGTCAGAACGCTTATCACGTAGGGCGCGATATGCTTTAACAAGCTTGGGTAAGCTTGGTTCGGTTCCGTTCATTTTTTCTCCTTGCACCCGTCAATCGGGGAAACTTGACTATATTATCTATTCTTATGCTAGTCAAGCAAATCTTTGTATAAATCTATAATTCTTGTGTGAACATTGATTCTATTATCTAACAATGAGTATATACGCTTTTCTACGTCTGAACTTTGTAACTGCACTACAGTACACTTGTGATCTTGTCCTGACCTGTGCACACGTGCGTTGGCTTGCGCGTAAGTTTCTAGACTGCTAGTTGGCCCCCACCAGACGACGGTGTTAGCCGCAGTAAGTGTTACTCCATGTGCAGCAGCTTGAGGTTGAATAACAAGAACTTGAGGGTCATCCATCGTTTGAAATCGTTTAAATATTTCGGTTCGTTTGGGAGCAGACACATCCCCTCGTATAATGTCTGAACTAATACCGTCTTGACTCAGCTTATTAACAAGCATATCAATCACATGTCTAAAAGGTACAAATACAAGAACTTTCTTGCTGGACTCGTCAATTACCTCTTTCAGCACTTTGTATCTATGTTTGATATCAAACTCTAAAGCCTCACCACCATCCGTATACACGGCACCACAAGATATCTGAAGCAGTTTATTCATGTTCACCGCTGCATTAGGGGCTGTTATTTGCTCCCCTGCCGCTTGCATTACCATTTTATCTTTGAGTTGTTTGTAGTATTTTTTCTGTTGGCGAGTAAGTTCAATGGCTCTTTTAACATACACCATCTCGGGTAAATCTAAACACTCTTCTTTCGTGTACCTAATTGCAGGTTGTAGAGCGTCAAACACTGTCTTAATAGCTTCCTCTTTCGGTACCCATTTGAACTGCGTTATCTTCACCATTACTTTGTCCCTAAAGGAACTAAAGAATTTGGGTACTCCTTCGGGGTTTATTAATTTTGCTAACCCGTAGGCATCTAGGGGTGATTGAGCAGCAGGGGTTCCGGTCATCATCCACAGCCAAGTGTTCGGGGTCATCAGTTTATTTAGTATTTTCCATCTTCTAGTTTGTACATTTTTATAATGGGTGGCTTCGTCTACAATAATTAAGTCAAATCCACCGTTAGCTATTTCGTTTGCTACGATTTCTACCCCATCGTAATTAATAATTACGTACTCAGCACCTTGGTTGATAATTTTTTTTCTTTTTTGTGACGTTCCATACGCTACGTCTACGGTTCGGTGCATAGCAAAAGTAAATAAATCTGTTCTCCACGCAGCCTCCATAATAGACAGGGGGCATATCACTAAAATTCTGTTGATGTAACCCTTGTTGAGGAGGTAATCGGATGCCCAGATAGCAGATGCGGTCTTGCCTGTGCCTTGCTCGTTAAAGCAGAAAGCACGTTTATGTAATGTAAGAAAACCAGATGTAGTTTTTTGATGCTCGAAAGGTTTGTACTGCCCACTCCACTCGTATCGAGATTCTATTGGGGAAGGTACATTTATATCTAGATTTTTTAAAACGTGGGCTTCATCTAGTCCCCAATTAACAAGCACTTTATTATCGTGTAGCTTTTTGCTTTTAGGTATTACGTCTGTAACTCTATTGGGGTTCCGTAGATTAAGCAGCACTGCTTTGTCGTTTACTATCTCCATACTTCTTCTCTTGATTCGCAACGTATAAACGTGATGGCCCCGCTTCGTCCACAGATGGGGCTAAGTCTGCTATATATCCTTTCTCGGCTATTTCCAAACCGAAAAACCTTGGACTAGCTCGATTTTTGTAGGTTTATACGATGGTTCGAGCCATCGGAGAGAAGTAGCAGCTTCTCTATAGGGAAAGGAAACAACCCCACCCACGTTTTTTAAAGACGCATCGAGTTAAACGTCTGCGGAGCTACTTCTTTTTCTTCTTATAATTCCGACTGCGGTTTTTACTCTTACTCTCTATCTTTACACCGTCTTTATTAGAACCACCCTTACTAAGAGGTTTGTTATGACTTATATCTTTACCCTCTCGCTTGTCTGCTTTCCCATTCTTGTTCTTGTCTACGCTAGTCTTATCCATTTTCCGTCTAGCTCTTTGGCGTTCCATACGGTCAGCATGTTCACCTCTAGCTTTTTGTTGTTGGTATTCTTTCTTATAAGGTCTTGGTTTATTTTTGTAGGCCATTAGTTTTTTCCGTTATGTACACATTCTATTACCGGACAATGATTTCTACACAGCCCGTTTGGTTTTGCGTTCCACACATCTGACTCAAACGCCACTTCCATTTGATTAAACTTACTTTGCCACTTGTCCCAAAGCAGTGTTTGATCTTTGTCAGAGTACTGTTCTTTAATCAGTTCGGTACATACTACAAACAGCAGTCCTCCTTTTACTTGCTCAACTTTGGGGAAGTATTTGAATACCGCGAGAGCCATCAACTCTAGCTGTCCCTTATCGGCATAACGAGTACTCTTCCCTGTCTTGTAATCAACAACCCAAGCTTTACGGTTCTCTTCGTCTAGTATGATTAGGTCTGCTATACCACGCCACCAAACATCATCTGCAAAAAAATCACAAGGGTCTAATTTTTCCGTAAGTCCCATCTTGAACTCACAAAGCTTCTCTCCCTGTATCGACATTAAAGCGTCTAAGCCAGCATGTACATATTTAAATTCAGAGGGAAGTGGAGTAGATTCTTTTACATAATTCTCTGCTGCTTCGTGCATCAAAGTGCCATAACGCATGGCCTCTGTTTCTTTGTCCTCAAATTCTTTGAGTACTTTCATGTGGTAGAACTGCTTCGGGCATTGCTCAAAAGCTTTAATCTTACTGAACGACCAAGGAGCTATACTCACTCACATTCTCCATAACTGTTACCTATTCCAGATTCACAATCCAATGGTAGTCCTTCAGCCCAATCGGGTATCCACCGCATACTTTTTTCAATAGACGACTGTGCCTCCGAAACCTCTGTGTCGGGTACGCAACATACTATGGAGTCGTGGACTGTCAGTACAACTTTATATCGCTTGGGTATTTTTAACATCTGCTCTGCAATAATACAACGTGCAATCGCTTGGCATACGTTCTCTACTACCTTACCACCGTAAATCTTTTTCCTACCCTCGCGGGTGTCGTAACTAAACTGTAACCCACGTTCTTCCTGCTCACACTTTAGGTCGCCGTAGCGGAGTAACAAACCAGAAGGTAACCGAATTGCATAAATATCTGGCTCTACAGTAAGCACTCCGTGTAACCCTAAAGATGTTGAGTCTCCATTGTACATACACTTTAATACGTGCTGTGCTTGCCGCCATAACTGACTTATCTTCCAGTTACTGTCCCTGTATACGTTTATGACGCGCCTTGCTTCATCAAGTTCCATTTCAAACCCAAAGGTAGCAAGCTGATCGACAAATCGCACAGCCCCCATCCCATAACCCGCACCAAGAATGGTAGTCTTGCCTACAAACCTTTGATCTTTGGTAATATCCGCTTCGTCTTCCCCGTAGATCTTGGTCGCCATCTGTTTGTATACATCTTCGCCGTTGGCAAACGCCTCAGTAATATCGTTCTGCCCCGCGAGCCACGCCAATACTCGCGCTTCAATCTGAGAGGAATCACAATCAATCAGCTTGTACCCATCGGGGGCGCAAATACTGCTTTTGAGTACCTTGCCATTCACACCTCTGCTTGGTAGGTTCTGTAGGTTGATCTTGTCTGCACCACCCCATCTGCCCGTATGTGCAGCGTAGTACTTAACTGGGACAGGTAGGTTCCCACGTTTAGATATGTCAATAAACCGTTGTGCCCTTGTTTCTTCCAAAGTACTTTTATTACCTAGCCTCGCTGCTACTAGTGTTTGTACTCTATCGTCTTCATGTACTTCAAGTTCTTTTAACCCCTCATCAGTCTTCGCAAAGGCAAACGCTTCTTTCCCTGTCTTGGCACTGATCTTAGTAGGGGGTACTACCCCTAACCCTTTGAGTAGTTCTGCAAACTTGCCATTACTCATCAAGTCTTTCTTAGTAACTCCCGCCTCTTCAAGTAGCTTGTCCTTACGTGTCTTTACATTCTCTAGATGGTCTTCTAGAAGCCCAAGATCCAACTCTAAAACAGCGTCTATGAACATACGTAGAGTAATATCTATTACCCGTAGCTCTGTTGTAGGAAACTTATTAACTAATTTCTTAAATATCTTATGCGTTAACTCCACATCGTTGATGCAGTAATCACCGTACCGACTGAGTTCTTCATCAGTAAAGTCTTTCCTATGCTTACCCTTCGCCGCTAATACTTCAGTACCTTTTATACCTAATCCATATCGAATAGCAGTCGCTTTAAGAGAGTGGCTTACTTCTACGCCACGCAAAGCCCTACTCATGCACATAGTATCAGCCCATATTCTTGGGTTTATACCGAACTTCCAGTTCATAATGGCACCATCGAACATGGTGTTATGTGCCACTACCATGCTATCTTCCCAATCAAACGTACCAAGAAAGGCTTGTATCTGTTCGTGAGTGCCACTAGCCCATTCGGTAGGTTTATTGTTTACCTTTACCGCTACCCCAATAACCTCAAATTGCCTACCTCGTATGTACTCTTCTGTAGTCATCTTAGACAACGAAAAGTCTTGGCTGTAGTACGTTTCAAAGTCTACTGTTATTAAATCCATTATCTGTTCCGTTCTCTAGATAACTTTTCTCTAAACTCTTCAACCGTAAGTAGTTTATGTTTAGGAAAAGTAGTCTTGCGCCACTCATCACTTATTCTGCGGTATAAAAACCCTTTACTCCCTATCTTAAATTCTTCCTCCCCTAAACCGATATGTGTCGTGTCTTCATACTTCGGAGTGTACTGTTGCCCTGATTTCATCTGTTTCGCTCCCTCTCTAATCTATTAACTTCAGCGTTAGCATAGAAAACAATTTTCTTCGCATCTCTCAGTTGATCGCTATGAGAAGCAAAACCATAGCGATAACAGGTGCGAAATATCTCTGCTATTTGCCCGTTCATATTTCTATGAGAGATAAGGTCTTGTACCTCTTTCGCATAGTCGGGTAACTCATAGTATTTCGCTGTAGAACCATCTGATTTGCTTGGGTCACTCATTTTATTACTACTCCCTTGTTTCAAAGTGTTTTACCGATTTCTATGCACTCTATTGAATACAAACTATCTGAGTTACCTACCGCGTCAAACCATGTAGCTATATCTACATGTACCTCCGCACACTCCACGTGTGAGGGGTATTCTCCCCAGATAAAAATGCCGAACATGGTATACAAATAGAGAGTAATCATTGACCGAGCTTCTGGTATCCATAAGCAACTGTTGATACATCTTTACAAAAATCCTGCTCATGGACTTCAATCTTCCCACCGTTTTCTAAGAACTCTTTTGTCTGTTCGGCAATTCGCGCTGACTCTTCACGTTTGCCTTCAAAATTCTTTCTGGCTACACGTAAACCTTTCTCTGATACTACTGTGTACTTATCAATTGCTCTCGTTTTAGTTTTTGTCATTACTTTTTTCCTTTTGTTTCTTTTCAGCAGCTTTCGCTCTGGCTTGAACAGACCACGGATGGTTAACGCTTTGTCTATGGGCCTTTTGAGGCATGTGTGGTGTTGGTTTCTTATCTTTCATATATCTAGCTCTAAATTAACTTTAAGACCTTGAAAATCCGATACCCTTGCGGCCTGTAATAAAACAGTTACCATATTTACATTTTCCTCGTTGACAACTAAGGCTCTACCCCCTGCCATAGATATCTCTCGTAGGTTCTTTTCCTGTAGGGCGGTAGGTTTGTTCTTCCCTGCTTTGCACTCGATACCAAAGAACTTACCACTCATGCACCCTACTATGTCAGGTACGCCTGACTTCCCATACCCCCCTGTCGCGGGAAAGAAGTAGTACGCACCCATAGCTTTTAAATGCTCAACTACTTTCTTCTTCACCTTCGCTTCTGGTGTCATCGCCATGCGTATCTCCTTGAAACTGTTGTATTGTGTAGAGAATGTCCTCTAACATAAAACGATCATCCTGATCGTCTGTGTCCAGATCTACTGTAAGTCTAATTCTCATCCTTAGTCTTCCCTTGGTACATAAAACTCAACGTGCGCTCCACATGTGGGACAACTAAAGTTGGACACCATGCAAAAAGGGCTATCGTCCTCTTCTGAGTCTAGATCGTGGTCGCCACCCCATATAAGGGGCGTTTTGCATGTCCAACAGTTCATTCCCCAAACGCCTTGCGCTTACCACCATCATAGGCGTGAGCGTGGCCTTCGGTTATTAACTGCTGATTGATGTTAGTCTCACCGCTAAATAATGTGCCAAGCCATCGTCCGTACTTACCTTTACCTGATAAACAAGCACTGATCGGCACCGCTACAAGTTCTGTTAGTCGCTTCTTCGCGGCTAGACCTAACTTCTTCTCCTCAAGGTCTTTTGTTCTGGACTCCCACGCATTGATACCTTCCATACGTATTCGTAAGTCTGCTAGTAATC
>CERP01000735.1_pt1 | contig 16767 bp, 17 predicted proteins | sample 530801 | NCBI WGS metagenome assembly CERP01 (sample SAMEA2620991, study PRJEB7988) | marine metagenome | biome: marine biome (ENVO:00000447); feature: surface water layer (ENVO:00002042); material: "saline water (ENVO:00002010), including plankton (ENVO:xxxxxxxx)" | depth 5 m | reverse complement strand
AACAGAATACTTTAGCCATAAATCAGACGGTAGTGTTCCTTTAAATGCCATGCACAGGCTTGGTGCAACCATTAGGAAGTCTGAAAAGGTACTGAACCTTCGTCGTCATCCCCACGTACAAATTGTAGTATGGTATTTAATTCTTCAAAGGTAAAAGTATTTATATCTACATTTTCATCAAGAATGCATGGGGGTATCCATGATTCCATTTGTGCTTGTACACCTGCACCCATGTCATCAACCATAGAAGCAAACTCTTCGTTTTGCTCATCGGTCCATTTTTCGGGTGTACCTGCGTGATTCATTTTACGAAACGCTTTACCTTGTAGGGTTGTTATTTTCAGTTTTTCCATACCGGAAGCCTGTCTAACCCAAATCTTTGTTCCATCGTCTAACTCTATTTCTTTCTTTAAAATTGGCATAATACCTTCACTCTCGCTGTATCTAGGAGACTATAAGGCATTAATAAAGAGTTACTCTTCTTCTTGCTTTACGATTGCAGCCTTTTTAGGTGCAACTTTTTTAACAGGTTTTGTTAATAGAGGAAATCTTTTAGAATAACGTACAGCCTGTTTTACAGTCATACTTTTCATTTCTTTAAGATACTTTTCCGGTATATCTCTTCCATACATTTAATCACCTTAGTAAGCAGTTGATTCTGATAATTGAGAACCATCCATAGTGATTTGTACTGCTTTGTTAGCATCTCCCGCATCGTAAAGAGCAATAAAGTTTACTGTCATTGTGTTAGTATCTCTTCCGCTTACATTTGCTTCGGGAGCCTCAAATCTTACCTTGTAAAGTGCTATCTCTATGTGGTCTGAACCACTTTCTTCATTAAGAGTTATTTTAATAGCCGGTAATGAAGAAGCACCATTATACATATCACCATCTGCGGCAATCAAGTTATCGTATGATGGGTCATCACCAGTAGGTGTAGCACCATAAATTACTTGATTCAATTCTAAAGTACCTGTTATTTCTCTTCGTTGTGCCGGTGGCTTTCTTGTATATGTTGAATTACCAAGACCGTATGCGTTATCAGTATCTCTATTCATAGAAATATCTAAAGAGAATGATTTAATAGAAGCACTTGCAGTAGTATTTGCTGTATCTGCTCCATCATTTAAAATAACTGAACCGTTAGAAAAGTAAAGTGCATCTAAAGCATCTCCACCAAAACTAGGTGTTTGTAAAGTGTCTGTTGCACTTTCAGCCTTACCTACGAAATCAGCACTTACCATAACGTATTCTCCTATGGCGGCACTAATACTTAGATTGTTACCTACCATTCCTTTATAGGTGTGTTCCTTTTGCTCTCTTCCTACTTGAATAGTAAAAGAAGGTAAAGTATCTGTTCCACTTGGTTCAGTAAATACGTGAGAATTACTACCAGAACAGGTATCTTTAAAGAAAGCCCTCATAACGTTTGCTAAAAATGGGTCTATTTGAGCCGCAAGGTTAAATCCACCTTCTGAATATTCTGTTCCAGTAACGGATTTTGAAGCAATATTTCTGCTCATGTCTTGTCTTGTTAGTAAGTCGTATCGGTGCATTAATGATTCATCATCTATCTCACCGTAAACTTCTGCCGCACCTGACGCCGCCGCATTGGTAGTATAATTTGCACCTTCTTTTGTTATTGAAATATATCTATTGTTAAACTCGCTCATAGTTTACACCTGTATATTGTTTATGAGATAACAATTGACTTATTAACATTCTTACCGATGACGCATATCAATTCGACGCATATAACGCATACTCAATACGTGTACACATATAGTTTCATCACTATCCATTTTTGAATCTAAATTAGCAGAATAGTTTATAATACTATCTGTTGTAGCCGATACACCAGTATTTGTGTATAACTCATCAAATACTTCTCCCATAATATTAAGTGCTTTACGGTATGCATTTTCATAATTCGTTCCTTTTACGGTAATAAAAGCCTTTACGTCATACTCTTGTGTAATTTTAGCACCGCCCAAACTTTCAAATTGTGGAGATATTAGACGCTCGACTAGTATATGAATACTAGGTGAACCTATTCTATTAATCATTTGAGAAGATATATCATAACCATAAACTATTGATGAGTCGGGAACCTGCGTTTTAAGGTAGGGTCTAGCACTATTTTTTAATTGATTGACAATAGATAATCCCATACGTGCTAATGTGTCCTGCGCAAAGTCCGAGAGTAATAATTCTTTTGGGTTAAAAGAACCAAACTTAGAGTAGTAAACTGACGACCATTTTACGCTTCCGCTAGTGTTACCCCATACTACTGCTTTACCTGCCCCTGCTGCGCCTGTAACGGTATAAAATGCGGTATTAGCGTCATCGTCTTCTATTATTTCATGAGTATATAATTTTGCTGTACCATCACTTGCTAACGTCAATCTTAGTATCAAATTAACTGGATTATCTTCTGCTAATGCTAAATCTAAATCAGATACAATCACAGTACTACTACCCACCAAAGACAGACTTGTGTTATTACCTGTTGATTTGACTTCGACTTTATGTGTACCGTTATCTAATTTCATAAGAACAGTACCACTACTAGGTGCAGTTGTGTAAGATAAACAAGCAACCAAAGTATATTCATTAGTGGTAGGTGTTATTGTATATACACCATTAGTAATTAACCAATCACCACTAGACGCTGAACCACTACCACTAACCGACCAAGTATCATTAAACGTGCCTGTTAAAGCAGTAGGGTCGCTACCATTCATTCTACTATTCCAATATTGTGTTTTTGTTGCTATTGTCATATATATCACATATTCCTCTTAGCAGGAAAGTTAAAAACATTTTTAACTAAGTGTGCATCAAACGGAGAAGTACCTTCTTCGGTTATAGTTATTAATGTTGTATCATAATCTTCCATTCTATCACCTTTAACGCCTTCTTGTGGACTGGTTTCTCCTTTGTCAAAAGAACCTGCTTCATAAGATAAAAATTGATTAGCACTAGAAAAACGTGTTTTACTAAAGTTTAATGATTCTCCTATTACCTCATACATATCACCACTTGCTGATTTAGTAGGGTTTATTTTACTCTTAAAATTAGTCATGGCTCTAAGTTGTCTAGCCGTATCTGCCATACCATCGAACAATGCCTCTTCCATTAAATCTTCGCCTATTGCTTCGACTTCATCTTTTATATCTTCCATAAGACCTTTATAAACACTTTTGTCAAAATATGCATTCATACCTAAAGGACTATCGTGTTCTTTTCGCATCCTTAATGCATTTTTTCCTGTATGAGCAACATGATATGTTTTTGGTGGAAACTTTTCTATTTCTCTTTTAAACTCTGCTTCTCTTTGGCCTAAAGCCTTAGCAGTATTTTGTCTAAACTTTTCAATAGCCCCAATAGCAGGAAATCCGGGGTGTAAAAACGTATTACCATCTTTCATATTTTCACCTAATCAACGCTACCCAAGTGAGCCAAACGTTTTAGGTTCATTTCCCCTCTCTCTCTTAATACTGTTCCTCTAAGAGAGCCTTCCGGCCCTGTGGTTTGAAACATACTTTCATCTTCAAGATAATACGATGCCGCTATATCTGCACATATTTCTCTAAGAACGTGTGCAAACTCACCCTCTTGTACCGCCACTCCATCTGCGTGGTCTGCTGACAAACCACTAACTCCTGTTAAATTATTTGTGGATTTTCCAGTCCACTTAAAAGAATCACCATCTATATTACCATTACCTGCACTAGTAAATCCTGTACCACTAGTAAGTATAACGGTGTTTGCACCTGCTACAACCGCACCATTTAAAGTAGTATCTTTGATACTTTTGCTAGGAACATCCCTACCATAATCTCTAAAACATTGGTCTATATCTATTGTTGACCTGCGTATAGCACTTGTGAGTTTTGTTGCCGCCCTAGTACGCTGTGCAGAATCTAAACCTAATCTTGAGCCAACATCACTTGAAGTACAATAATAAACCATTTGTAAGCACCATTCCTGTTAATATAATATAAAGCATACGCTTCTGTATCTTATGATACGAGTTTAGTGTCTTTTCAAGGTTTGCTAATTTACCGCTAACATCCTTGCACCATATATGCCACTCTTCTTGATTCATAGTATCACATCTGTGTTGATAAACCCATAGCCCCTGCTACTATTGCTATTAGGGTAAAGATAATTTTTTGCATATTCCCCATATATGTGCCTATTAGACCATTGGTTATTTCTAACTCGGTAGCCACTTTAGCAAGACCTGTTTGCATACTTACTTGAGATTGAACCAATTGTTCAATCAATCTTTCATGTCTTTTTACAGACTCTTCTAAATTATCTAATCTTATACTAATAACTTCGTCATTACTCATCTAAACTCGCCTTCAATCGAGCAACTAAGTCTGCCTTTTTACCACTTACTGAAAGTCCTTTTTCTTTAAGCATTTCTTTTAATTGAGCAACGTTTCTTGACTCTAGTGTTTCGTCAATAGTTTTTAACTCTGCTTTTGCTTCAACAACCTTTTCCTTAACATCATCAACCGAATCTAATAACTCATCAAGAGTTATTTTTCCGTCGGCATTAAGAGATAAAAACCTTTTATATCCCCATACTGCTATTCCTGCTAGTGCTACTACTGCTAGTAGCAATATCTCTATATCATCAATTAAAGATGATGACTCTAGGGATATACAGTCTATTGTTTCGTTAAGTGCATTTATGCAAGTTTCTGCTGTTGTGTTATTACTCATTTTATTCACGCTCGTATATAATTTGTCTAACCGCAGAAAAAGGTATTACGCTAAATGGTTTATTAGACCCGTCCCGATAAACTTTGTAGCCATGAAGTGTCTCTTCAATGTTTACATTAGTATATGACTTTTCGGGGGATTGGTAAACAATTTTCCCTCTTCTTTGTTCAGACACAACACTCGATAATTTGTTAGTTATATAAAGAGTATTACTCTCCTAATATACCACTTTCTAATAACATATCTATAATTTCTTTGTAATATTCATAATCAGTTATTGTACATATTGATTCTATATGTGTATCACCTATACTATAATTAGCAAATGCTTTTGGACTGACAAATACATTATACTTTGTAATATCATTACTTACGGTATCATTTACTTCTACTATAAGTGTGATTGGAGCCTCTTTTGCTATAACTTCTCCTACTACATTATTACAAGTAATAATTCCATCTTTTTCTAATGTATCTAAACTAAAAGAAGGACCTGTCATACCTAATATTATTATTATAGAAATAATATAGACGATACTATTGTTTTCACTCACAATAATAATTTATTATAACGTTAGTTAAATTATACCCATCGTGGACCTTCGGCCCATCCTACTAGGCTCGTTCTATTACCTTTAGTAATAGGTGCAACACCATGTTTATAATAAGATAAAAAGCATATTACAGTACCTTTTTTAGCAAGTGCTATCGGGTCGGGATTCTGTGTAGTACTAAATGTTAATTCTCCACCTTCGTAATCTTCGGGGTCAGATAATTGTACTACTATACTTATTTTTCTGTGCATACCATCTTGTCTATCCCAATCAATATCATGGTGCATATCATAATGATAACCTATATCTTTATATTCTGTAAATTGTAATGGGGGTAAATAAGAAACATCTACATTAAAATGTTTATTAGACTCTTGTATATACCACATCATTTGTTGTGTTAAAGTTTTATATCTTTCATCTTGTAGCCATCTTATTTGTGTTTTTCTATGGCTGTCTTCTTGACCTTTACCACTTCTAAAGGTTGATGCAGATTGTGTCTCTGCTTTTCTTGCATCCTTTAATATTTTCTCTACTTCATTTTCACTCAATGCTTCTTCCCACATTATCCATGCAGGATGCACCATAATTTCTGACATATACTACCATTATAACATAGGGTATTTAAGGAGTATTATACTAAAATACCTATTTTTTTCAACACCCACAACCAAAACCTGTTGTAGCCTTCCATACTAACCAAAAATAACTCCCGTTATCTGTGAAGTCGTTCCGTTGCCGTATGTGATTGTGATTGTTCCACCTCTAATATCAACTTCCCAATTTGTAATCGTAGTATCTATTTTACCATCAAGATTGACAGGAAAACTCCCACCGCCGCCACCGCTACCACTAGGGCCTGTTGGGCCTGTTGGACCAGTAGGGCCTGTTGGACCAGTAGGACCTGTCGGTCCCGTAGGTCCGGCAGTCGCTCTTGAAACGCCCTGTGAATCTTCTAAATCTCCATAGTCAAACCAAGATGGAACGGTCGGAAAAACCCCATCGTCGTGAAATGACCCTTTACTCGATATGCTAGAAAGATTTTTCATGCCGGTTCTAAAAGTCTCAAGTTCGGCTTTTTCCGAATCTGATAAAGTATCATAATAGTTTTCACCGTATGCGTTTTCTATTCTCTTCAACCATTCTTTCTGTGTTGATTTTAATGCTTTTTCTGCTGTTGCTGTATCTTTAAAGTTTCTTGACATATTATCACGTCTCCCTCATTTCAAATAAATATACTACTCTAACTCTGCCTATTTGATTCGTGCTTGAATATCCTGTTGTTGTAGTTAGTCTGAGATTGAAACTATCACCCGCCACGAAATCAACATCAGGTGTTGCTGTTCTTGTGAATGAAGAACCACCACTTCCTGTTGCCGCCCAAGTATATGTTGTAGACAAATCCGAACCGTTCTTTGTAATCTTGTGTGTGAAAACTGTCGAACCTGTCTCTGCCCCGATATTTCCTACGAACCAACGTATCTCCTTTAATCGACAGTCGAATGGCAAAATAGTTCCCATAGCATTTGTTGAAGCATCTGTATTATCTACGTTGTTTATTCCACCACCAAAAGCGAACTTCCAACCATTTCTTATGCTTGCTGAATAATATTGGTCGTTCCATTCTGATGTGATAAAGAATCTTGTTGGAGTCGCAAACACACCCCATCTCGTAGGAGTAGTGTCCGGTAAATCACCAAACGCTCCTGCAAGTGCTATGTAAGTTCCCCCTTTGTAAAGAACAACATCACCTGCCGAATAGAGTGTCGATGCCGACCAAACCGTAGGTGCGGAAACTGAACCCGCAGGTCCGGTAGGCCCAGTAGGACCAGTTGGTCCAGTTCCACCAGTAGACCCAGTTGGCCCAGTTCCACCATCATCACCATCTGCACCGGCAGGTCCCGTAGGACCAGTAGGACCAGTCCCACCGTCATTACCATCATTCCCCGCCGGACCAGTAGGACCCGTAGGTCCAGTTGGACCCGTAGGACCTGTTGGTCCCGTAGCACCGGACGGAATTACAAAGTCAAACTTTTTAGCGGTATCGGGGCCTGAAACGCTTACTGCTAAAGGACCAGTGCTTGCACTAGGAGAACCGAACCCTGCCGCCGCACCCGTAGGTCCGGTAGGTCCGGTAAGACCCGTAGGACCAGTTGGACCCGTAGGTCCTGTCGGGCCTGTTGCTCCCGCAGGTATAGTAAATGCGAATACTTTTGCAGTAGCAGGTCCACTAGATGCTATTGCTAACGGACCGCTTGCTACGGTTGGTGTACCGAAACCTGCGGCTGTTCCAGTAGGTCCTGTTGGTCCCGTTGGACCTGTACCACCGTCTGAACCATCGTCTCCATCTGCACCTGCCGGTCCCGTTGGACCAGTAGGTCCAGTTGGACCAGTAGGTCCCGTTGCCCCCTGTGGTATTGAGAAAGCAAATACTTTGGATGTATTCGGTCCACTAGCAGTTATGCCTATTGGTCCTGTCGAAGCCGTAGGGGTTCCAAAACCTGCTGCGGGACCAGTTGGTCCTGTGCTACCATCTGAACCGTCGCTACCGTCGCTTCCATCTGCCCCTGCGGGACCTGCGGGACCTGTTGGGCCAGTCGGACCCGTAGGGCCAGTAGGTCCAGTCGGGCCAGTTGGACCTTGTGGTATAGTAAATGCGAAAACTTTTGCTGTATTTGGACCACTAGAAGTAATCGCTAATGGTCCAGTTGCTACTGTTGGTGTCCCAAATCCGGCTGCCGTACCTGCACCACCAGTAGGCCCTGCGGCTCCTGTTGCTCCGACATCACCTCTAGGAATAGTAAAGGCAAATACTTTTGCGGTATTAGGACCACTTGATGATATAGATGCACTAGAACCTGCACTTCCTGTTGATACTGTCGGTGTTCCGAAACCTGCTGCTGCTCCGGTAGGACCCGTACTACCATCTGAACCGTCATCACCATCTGAACCCGCAGGGCCAGTAGGTCCTGTTGGTCCCGTAGGGCCAGTTGGACCATTCGGGCCTGTCGGACCTGTCGGACCTGTTGCACCTTGAGGAATTGTAAAAGCAAATACCTTAGCAGTATTAGGACCACTAGATGAAACGGCTATTGGGCCTGTACTAGCGGTAGGAGTACCAAAACCTGCTGCGGGACCCGTAGGACCTGTACCCCCATCGTTCCCATCATTACCAGTAGGACCTGTTGGTCCGGTCGGACCTGTTGGTCCCGTAGGACCCGTAGGGCCTGTGTCTCCGGCAGGTATAGTGAAAGCAAAAACCTTTGCTGTATTTGGACCGCTACTACTTATAGCAAGTGGACCGGAAGAAACGCTAGGTGTACCAAATCCGGCAGAAGGACCTGTTGGTCCAGTACCACCGTCATTACCGTCATTACCGGCAGGTCCTTGCGGGCCAGTTGGACCAGTTGGACCAGTTGGGCCAGTAGGACCATCGGGACCAGTCGGTCCAGTACCACCTGCGGGTCCAGTCGGTCCAGTCGGACCTGTATCGCCCTGTGCAGCAAGAACGTTCCAATAAGATGTATTAGTTGGTAATATAGAGCCGGATGAAGTGTGTGCTTGAATACAAATATAAGAAGATTCGTCGGTTGAATAATACACGGCATCATCGACTGCATAAGCAGTTGAAGTAGCCCATGTTCCTTTCCATACTAGACCTTCGGGTCCTGTACTTCCGGCAGGTCCAGTAGGTCCTGCATTTCCGGTTGGCCCAGTAGGTCCAGTAGGTCCAGTTGGCCCTGTTGGTCCATCCGGCCCAGTTGGTCCGGTTGAACCTGCGGGTCCTTGTGGTCCAGTAGCACCTTGCGGTATAGTAAAAGCAAATACTTTTGAGGTATTGGGACCGCTTGAAGAAACTCCTATTGGTCCGGTACTAGCAGTAGGTGTTCCAAATCCCGCAGCAGGTCCAGTAGGCCCTGTACTTCCATCTGAACCATCCGAGCCATCAGAACCCGACGGTCCAGTAGGTCCGGTTAGTCCAGTAGGTCCGGTTCCCCCATCATTACCGTCATTTCCTGCGGGACCCGTAGGACCTGTTGGTCCAGTAGGCCCAGTAGGCCCAGTAGCACCTTGAGGTATACTAAAGGCAAAAACTTTTGATGCATCGGGTCCCGAAGCAGTAATCCCAATTGGTCCTGTACTAGCAGTTGGTGTTCCAAACCCTGCGGCAGCACCACTAGGTCCTGTTGAACCAGTAGGACCACTAGGTCCCGTAGGTCCGGTTGCACCATCGTTTCCGTCTGAACCATCGTTTCCGTCTGAACCGGCAGGTCCGGTAGGACCCGTAGAACCAGTAGGTCCAGTGAGTCCCGTAGGGCCGGTATCACCGGCAGGAATAGAAAATGCAAATACTTTAGCGGTATTAGGACCGCTTGCTGTTATACCAATAGGACCAGTACTTGCCGTAGGTGTCCCAAAACCGGCTGCTGTTCCCGTAGGTCCAGTAGGGCCAGTATCACCATCAGAACCCGTAGGACCTTGTGTTCCTGTTGGTCCAGTAGGACCTTGTGTTCCAGTAGGTCCGGTAGGACCTGTTGAACCATCGGAGCCATCAGACCCATCACTACCTGCCGGACCTGTCGGTCCTGTTGGTCCCGTAGGTCCACTTGGTCCCGTAGGTCCAGTAGCACCTGCGGGAATTGAAAATGCGAATACTTTAGATGTACTTGGCCCGCTTGCTGTTATGCCTATCGGACCTGTACTTGCTGTTGGTGTGCCGAACCCTGCTGCTGCACCTGCGGGTCCTGTCGGGCCAGTAGCCCCGTCATCTCCGTCTGCCCCTGCTGAACCTGTTGGTCCTGCACTTCCTGTCGGTCCTGCATCTCCCTGTGGACCTGTCGGCCCAGTAGGACCAGTCGGTCCGGTTGGACCTGTCCCACCATCATTACCATCACTTCCAGTAGGTCCAGTAGGTCCTGTGGGACCTGTCGGTCCGGCTACTGTTGAATCTGCTCCTGTTGGTCCAGTAGGACCAGTCGGACCTGTACTTCCATCTGCCCCATCTGCCCCATCTGCTCCGTCTGCACCTGCGGGTCCGGTAGGACCAGTTGGTCCGGTAGGGCCAGTCGGACCTGTTGGACCTAATTCTGATTGGACTAACTTATCCCAATAGGCTGCTGTTGTCGGTGTTGTCTGACCGCTTCCTGTTGAAGTTCCAGAAGTGTGGGCTTGAATGCAAATGTATGAGTCTTTAGTGAATGTATAGTAAACGGCATCATCGACAGCATATGCTGTGGAAGTCGTCCATGTCCCTTGCCAAATAATACCCTGTGTTCCTTGTGGTCCAGTTGGTCCTGTTGGACCTGTGAGTCCTGTACTACCACTAGGACCACTAGGTCCTGTCGGCCCAGTTGGACCTGCTACTGTTGAATCTGCACCAGTTGGACCTGTGGGTCCAGTTGGACCTGCCGGACCAGTTGAACCTGTGGGTCCAGTTGGTCCAGTTGAACCAGTTGGGCCTGTCGGTCCTTCCGGTCCTGTTGAGCCATCTGCACCATCACTTCCGTCTGCGCCCGCAGGTCCCGTTGCACCTTGTATACCTTGAGGTCCTTGTGAACCAGTCGGACCCGTAGGTCCGGTTGTTCCTTGTGGACCTGCCGGACCAGTAGGTCCAGTAGGGCCTGTCGAACCTGTTGGCCCTGTATCTCCTTTGGCTGAAAGAACCGCCCAATAAGAAGCATTAGGTGGCTCTTGGCCCGAATGTGCTGCTGTGGCTATGTAAGAGTTTCCGTTGTGTGTAACCGCATCATCAACAGAATAAGAAGTGCTATTACTCCAAGCACCTTCAAAAACTAAACCTTCCGGTCCTACACTACCAGTTGGTCCTGTGGGACCTGTCGGCCCTGTGGGACCAGTAGGACCTGTACCACCATCAGCACCGTCATTTCCCGAAGGTCCAGTAGGACCAGTTGGTCCTGCGGGTCCTTGTGAACCCGTAGGTCCTTGAGGTCCAGTTAATCCAATTGAACCTGTGGGACCACTTGGTCCGGTTCCGCCAGTTGGTCCGGTTTCTCCTTGTGTTCCTTGCGGCCCTGTGGGTCCTGTTATACCAGTAGGTCCTTGAGAACCAGTAGGTCCTGTTGGACCTGTTGGGCCATCTGCACCTGTTGGTCCAGTCGGTCCAGTTGGTCCGGTGGAACCCGTAGGTCCGGTAACGCCTACTGATGAGAATATAGTCCATACGTCTGTTGCTGTTTTTTTAATTGTAGCAGTACTATATTGTGATACAGTTGCAGAGCCATTAAGTACTACTCCACTTGTTGCTACTATTGTTAATACACCTGCTCCTTTGTTCATTACTTTTAACTCTGTTTTATCCACAGGATAAGCAATACTACTATTTAATGGTATAGTAAAGGATAAGGCAGAGGCTTTGTTAGCCATAACGACTCTTCCTTCGTCTGTTCTTACAAAGGTGTAATCATCTGTTTTTGTTATAACAGGTCTTACATCAGCAGACTGTCCTGCTAATGTTGTACCATCACCAAAGAAAACATATCCGCTATCTGCGTCTTTAAATAATTGTGCTGCATGAGGTACGACACCTACTCTATCAGCCTCGGTAGTAAATATAAGGTTTTTATTGTCTGTTAAAATATCAACCATGCTACACGCCCCTGTTTTTATTCAATGCTGTGTGTCCTATTAACATTTTTAAACCTCACGCATTATACCCATCTTGGTTTAAGTACACCGCCACCTACATCTACTACTGTTAATACCTCTCCGGCAGCACCTATTCCTAATAATTCTATTTTACCATTACCATTACCATAGAGTATTGCACCGACAGGTATTGTTTGTAAACCTGTGCCACCATAATAAACAGAAAGATTACTAGAATCACCAATACTTTCATAAATACCATCTGTTATTTGTCTGTAATTCCAGTCGCCTTTTAATGTAGGTCTTTTAACACATCTTATTGCTGCTGCTCTTGAACCATCGGAAGGTCCATAAAACCTACCACCATCATTTATAATTAATTCATTACATTCTATTGTTTCTCTAAGCAACCAATAATTAGAATCACTATCGTTGTTTTCTATAATTATTTTATTGTATTGTGTATAAAAATTATTGTTAGTATCATTACCAAAAGCCGCACCATTTAATTCACCAGTAGCGGGGAATATAACTGAACCTGTACCACTACTTCTATAAGTTTTAAATCTTGCTGTGGTATGCCCGAATCTAAAGAATTGTCCGATGGATGTAAAACCTTTCTCAAAAAGAAATTGTTTATCATAATCATAAATATTATATAAAGAAGAATCTATATCACCACCGTTGAAATCTAAAATATCAACAGACCCATAACTGTTATGTAAACTTCTTGAATTGTTAGAATAAATTGACTTTGCATATATTGTTCCGGTAAAAGTAATATTAGGATAGATGCCATCTATCATACTAAGATTTAATGCGTTAAAATTAAAAGTAATTAATGCTCTACTACTTTCGTCGTGAAATATACTATCTGATACATTGTAAATTACTAGTGGTTTGTGTGAGTAAGAATCGCCATTACCGTCATAGACTGTTGTAGTACCTGTTGTTTGAAAATTAAATGTCATTGTGTGTTGGTTTTTTATTTTACCGGCAACACTAACATCTAATTTACCAGTCATATTTAAGGTAGTATTGGTATCAGTAGTAATAAACTTAGTAAAGGTAGAAAGAATACTAATATCGACTATATTCCCGCTAGTAGGAAAAGTAGCACTAGTAAATTGGCAATCATTATAATCGTCTGACGTTGAATTAAAAATTACGCTATCCCCATTAGAAGGTCTTGTTCCAGTAGTACCATTTAAAGCGTCATACCAATTGTCGCCATCATCAATATTAGAAGATTGTTCACCTTTCCAAAAATATACTGTCGGCATTTTTCCCCCTCACTTAACTTGTAAGCGAGCCGGATAATTCTCCACCTGTTGTTCCACTCACCTTTGTGGCTGTACCTTTAACATAAAAGGCAGTACCACCCTTCTCTTCTATTACAGACAATGCATCTTGGGCTTGTTTTTCAAAAGATGCTAATTGTTTATTGAATCTAATATCAGATGTACCTTGTTCCTTTTCCGGTACAACCGCAGGTATAGTATCTATAAGAACACGTAGGCAGTCTACACAAACAACAAGTTTGATAGCAGTTTCTATTTCTGCTGTTGTAGGTGCGTTTGAAGAATCTACACCAACATAATTTGCTTTACGTGATTTTTTAGCAATTTGAGTATTACGCATATTGACATATTCTACAATAGTACCACTATTAAGACCTCTAGGTCTATTCAATAAATCACGAATACTATTAACGGTAATGTTTGTACTAAAAAGAGTATCGCCATCTTCTATTACCAAATCACCCATTACGAAAGCCATTTATTTTCACCCCTAGAATCGTGTATCATAGTCCGATGGAACATCAATAACTACCATGTTATTTGAAGGTTCGCTTGTTCGACCTACTACTACGACTCTGCGAGTTTTCAGAATGATTTCTGTCATCTCGCTGTCGGGCAACCAATATAATGCCTTTCTTGGTGCATCTAATAATGATAAAGGGTGTTCTTTGTATCTAGCACCTGCATTTCGGTGCAATCTTACCATATAACCTATACCGGATTTCCAGTACCTTAAACGGTGTTCTATATCGCTTGTTTCACCGGATTCCGGTAATGGGATACCCTTTTCTTTCAAAGCAGAAGCCATAGCAGCCTTTGTTGGGCCACTAGGCTTCTTTTTTGCAGCAGCCTTCTTAGGGGCTGCCTTTTTTGTAGTCTTCTTAGTAGAAGTCTTTTTAGTTTCTTTAGGCATTTAACCACCGTCCGTATTTAAGCACGGACTCCGGTTAATTTAACTATTCTATGAGTTTTATCAGCACTTGCACCATCTTGGTGTTCGTGGATAACGCTACCCATGTATCCTGTTAATAGCCAATCAAACCCAACACCCGGCAATCTTGTCAATTCTGTCTCTTGAAATCCCGGTCCGTTGTATGTGAAAAACTCTGCTGTTTCAGCACCCGGCACTAGCATAATTGCGTCGTTTCCGATTGCTCCACCGCTTCCGTAATCTCTTGTGTAGTAGATTCTTAGGTTAGCGATTCTAGCCAAGTGGTCGCCTAGTGATTCAACAACGTTTCCGTATAGTGTTGTATTTAGGATAGCACTTCTCTTATCAGCAGGTAATACTAGAGCAAGAGGCTCATTACCGGATACTTTTGCGTTAGCAAAGATGTTATCCATAAGACCTAGTAAATCTCCTTCTTCATCTGCTGAACCGCTTCCAAATACTGCTGTTGCTGCTACTGAATTATCTGCACCTGCTACAAGTGTTGTTAGTATGTGGTTGTCAATTGTATCTGCTCTTGCACGTACAATTCCCATTTGCTGTCTGTCGATGTTCTCAAAAGATTCACCACGAAGACGTACTGCATCTAGGAATGTAACACGACCTTGACCCTTCTCAAGTTTGGTACTGTAATTTTGTGTACCAATGTTTGTTGGGTCAGTTAGTGCTACATCATCCAATGGATATGTGAAAGAACCAATAACTCCTGTGTACCATGTAAATGATAGCCACGGAACGCTTCTAACACCGACTAAATCGGTTGCGATAGCGATTGTATTAGACTGCAATTGAATGAAGTCTCTTAGTGTTTGCTCTAAGACTGAATCGCCCGGTGCGAAAGGTCCTGTTGCTGCTTCGACGTTTAATATTTCTTCTAATGTACTGTTCATAATATTTATCTCCTTTTATTTCTCCGTTTTAAGTCTAACACCATACTGGTATTAAGTCTCCTGCTGCGATTGCAGTCTCATCTCCACAGTAATAACCGACTAGGGTTGCACTGTTTGAGGAATCATCATCAACTGTTCCGTTTGTACCGGAAGTCTGTGCTAGGTATATAGGTAGTCCAAACTTAGGTGCAGCAATTGTTCCTGCTGCAACAAGATAAACTAATCCGTCAAGAGGAAGAACAGACAATGTTGCTGTTCCTGCCGCTTCTAATTCTTGGTCTTCTCCACGTGAAGATTCAGCCGCAGAGTATCCGATAGGTGTATCATCTACTGATGCGGTCTTTTGTAATCCGTCTGCGTGATATTTTACTAAGAATCCTTTTCCTGCAAAAGTTTCTTGTATATCTACTGCGTGTCTTGGGTCATTTCCTGAATATTGTACCATTTTATCTCATCTCCTTTAGTGTATCGTATCTTTGAGCCTTCATTCTTCCTTTCTCATCGAGTGCGAGTGTTTGATTCCAAGCGGAAGCCCATGCGTTCCATGCTTTTGCGTAAATGGCTTCATCGTTAGCAACGATTTTGCCGTTAAGGTAGTTTTTAACTTGTGGAGTATCTTCTGATGCTTTAACATCTGAAACTGTCTTCTCCATTGAAACTACTGGTGTCATCTCTACTGGGGTTGGTTCGGGGTGAGCCGCTTCCCAAGATGCGATAAGTGTTTCTAATGTAGGAGTAGAAAGGTCATCGTGGCCGGACATCCCTAATTCGGTTGCCCTGCTAACTAAACTAACTCTTTCTTCTTCTGCTTTTGCGGCCACTTGTGCCTCAAACTCGGCCACACGGCTGTTAGCCAAAACTAACTCTGCTTGTATAGCCTCAATTTTTGCTTCATAATTTATTTCTGTATTTTCTTCTTCGGTCATACTTTTCACCGTTGGTTGATTAACGTCAGCAATTGAATGACCTATAAAGGTTTGCGATTCTTCACCGGCTATTGGTAATTGTTCTTCCTTTTTCTTCCTAACGGCCTTTTCAACATTTGCTCTTTCATATGCGGGTTTTTTGACTAACGCCAAATGGTCGAATGTAAAGTCTTCACCAAAAACAAGCCCGTCTTCCGACGCATCCACAGGCACACCGGAGCCGCCTATGCTTACTCCGTATCCTTCTTGCATCCATAATCCATCATCGAAACTACCAAACATTTCTTGTCTAGTAACATGAGCAACATATCTTACTTCATACCCATTTTCTGTTGTAAAGAAAGATGCTCCAACAATATAACCTACGTTGGCTTCTTCTAAACCACCATCAATATTTCTTGAAAACCCTGCACCGTTTTCATTGGCTTTAGGATGTAATAGTGTTAAATCACTATCTTTCATCTGTCTTACTACGGACATAGCACCTTCCGGTGTAAGCGACCATTTGTTTTTATTCATTCCTTCATGGAATGCAACACCGCTTATTTCTATAATAGTATCTCCTGTCTCGGCAATAACAACCGCTTTAATATCATCAATATCCAAGTCTAATGATACGGCTACCTTACGGCATTCACCGTCAATCATTTTTTCACCGTAGCCGCATTCCATAGCATACTTCTTTTTCTTATCTTTGTCGTAATAACTTTCGACTTCGTGAGTTTCATGCGCTTCATCTTGGTCTTTAAACTTATGACCTTCATGTGCTTTCATACATTGTTCTTTAGAATAACCTGCTTC
>CERP01012102.1_pt1 | contig 16785 bp, 18 predicted proteins | sample 530801 | NCBI WGS metagenome assembly CERP01 (sample SAMEA2620991, study PRJEB7988) | marine metagenome | biome: marine biome (ENVO:00000447); feature: surface water layer (ENVO:00002042); material: "saline water (ENVO:00002010), including plankton (ENVO:xxxxxxxx)" | depth 5 m | reverse complement strand
AACGACGTATACGTCTGAAGCAGCGGTTCCTCCAAAAGATCGTTTAATTTGAAGGTCTTGTTTATCTTCACTAGCTCTTGTGGCCAATGTAGTTTCACTAGCTCTTGTGGCCAATGTAGTTTCACTAGCCCTCGTGGATAACGTAGACTCACTCGCCTTAGTAGCTAAGGTAGACTCACTTGCCCTAGTAGCTAATGTAGACTCACTTGCCTTAGTAGCTAACGTAGCTTCTGTAGAAGCTCCTGTCGGTAAACTCGAAGTCACTACGTCCACTTGCAGCTCAGTGCCGCTAACCGCATTATCTAAAATCTCAACAGCTGCCTGTATCGCAGACAAATGGGTGTTCGAAATATCCGCTTTCGCTTCTAGTTCGTCTGTATTAGTGTTTATTTGATCGACGTCAAGAGTTACGTCTTGACTAGCAGCTACACTTACTCGGCTCATTGGATAATCCCTGTTGAATGATAAAGTACAAAAACACCATCCCCGTCAGTAGAAACCTTTAGAAACACGTCTTTTAAATTAAAAGTTTTGTCTTGTGTAGCAGAAGCTCCTACTCCATCTGCAGGAAACCAAGGACCTGAAACACTATCAGAGATATATACCACCCCTGAATTCCCAGGCTTAGATTTAATTACATAAGACCCGGCTAGGACTACATCTGTGGTTAAAGTTTCAGGAGTAGCGGCTAACGTAACATTCTTCTCTAGCACCTTCATCTTCTCGATGTTAGATGCAGTAGCTCCGTATTTTTCGTCAGGCATATTAGTTAAATAATGAGGTTACGGCGTTAATTTCTTCAGGCGCACCCTGCTCGGTGTCAGGAGTGCCTTCACTCGTCTCAGCACTTACTGCGCTGTCTGGCTCTAAATCAACAACATCAAATTTAATCATCTCGGAATCCGAGGTGTTTACTTTTAAAGTCACTGTAGCCGTAAGTTCATCTCCAACGGAAAGATCTGAGAATCTATCTGACATCTCTTCATTTTCCTGTAAATTTATAGTTAGCTCATCCATGGTTTTATATATTACTTAACATTTAAGCGGAGATGGAGACAATTTCAAGTTTTTTATCACTCATGTTGTGTTTTGGTCGATCATACTGTTCATAAAAAAGTATCGGATAGCTTAGTGCATCAAAAGTGTGGATTTCGCCTGAAGGTGTTTTTAGTGGTACGTCTGGTTTCTTTGGGTCTTCTCGAAGTTTCCTAAACATGGAATCTGTGAACCCACAAGTACCACTAACTAATATATCGTTAGTTAAGAGTTTATCCCGAACTAACCTAACCCTTTCTTCCTTAGACCCTGCCCCTTTCTCAGGAGCTTTCATCCATATAGGAGAAAGCTCTTTATACCTATCTTCTGTCTGAACCATGTGTAAAGAAATTTCATACATTCTTTTATAGGTAAGATCTCCTTGATTGTTGTACTGATCCCAACCCTGTTTGTCTCCGATATGGATATACTGTAAAGCAGTGCCTGCTTTCTTATTTATTAATACCATTTTATCCATTATATCCCGGGTAAGGAGTTCTAAACTTCTCCTCTCTTTTATTTTTACGGATTCATCTATGACGGTATAAACTTTTCTATTACCGAAATTGTGCCTCTGCAAAAAAAGTCTAGCATTGTTAACATCCCCTGGATCATATCCTACAATGACAGGAAGACTACTATCATCTTCGTAAGGAACTACTTTTAGCCCAGATTTACCTAACTCTCCTTTAACGTGTAGGTTAGGATCATAAAAATTCTCAAAGATACCACAACCAACAACCCTAGCTACCCACTTACCTAAAATCAATCTATCATAAGCAGTAGGGTCTAGCCTAGCTTCTTGCTCTACAGATTTTAGATACTCCTCTTTATCCTCCATAAATGGATTCTGGGCGGGGTTTAAACAATGAACAGAGTACCTAGGGTCTTTTACACGATTGCCGTCTACAACGTCGAAAGGCTCATCGATAAAAGCTTTGTGTACCCAGTGGTCAGGTCCATCATCAGGAGGATTACAAGTGGCACAATACTGCTGTAGCTTTTGGGGAACCCCACGACGCCTACCCAGCTGCTGAATGACTTTATAAAAATACGCAGAATCATAAGTGTTAGTTAACTCTTCAAACAAAAAGAAAGAAGGCTTAAAAGTTTTAATCCGATTTGTAACGATTGACCCTGCAGGTAGAGACATCTGCATGATTCGAGATACCCCTCCGTCGGTAGAACGAACATCAATGTATTTATTGCCTGCCTTGTCTCCGTACTCTTCTGTGTACTCCAAGTTAATACCTTTGCGCCAAATTTCAAGGATACCTGCGGGTTCCCCTGTGTGATCCTCTGCAAGAGATAATAAGTCTTCCCAAGCTCCTCCTGCAGTAGACCCTGCACGAGTTAAGGTACATACCATAACAAGGGCGTTACTATTTTCGTATGCGTGCTTTACTGCTTTATGGAGAGCAACGAAAGATTTACCTGAGGCACGACCCCCATACAAGAGGAGGTATTTCGCATCGTCGAAAAATACCTCCTCTTGTTGCGGAGTCATAGGCGGAAGCCAATGGTTGGATTCGGAGTCACTACCCATTTTGCTCTATGCGGAATTCCCGCCTACCTTTTTTTTGGATTTGGGAAAGTCCAGGGTATCCTTGTTGTATTAAGCCTAGGGTCATACGGCCTATCTGTGTATTGTTTAAGCGATTGCCCAAAAGCCTATCGTATTCTAATTTTAGCAAGGCATCCCAAAGTTGAGAGGCAGTGCCTTGCCAGTGCGACTTTTTAATAGTTTCGCGAAACATTTCAATAACCTCTTGAAACCCGAAAGTTTCAGAATTTTGTAGCGCGCTTACTTCTAACTCTGGATGGATATACGCATCTACCCCAAAACGATGATCGTTACATACATCAGAAAAATCTTGGTCTAATAGCCACCTTGCGTAGTAGGGTAATTCTTTTTGGATTCGGCGTTCTGTTTCTTCCTTGGTGTTAGGAAATTTCATGCCACTATATACCCTACAGGCAATAAGTTTATCTCTCACAGACATAGCTAAATTAGGTAACATAGAAGCTAAGCTTTGGTCATCGATATTGCAACATATATTGCACCGCCCGTGCCAAGGCACGTCTGCGGTAGTTCCATATTTTTTATTATATTTTATCAACCCACTTGAAGCTACTTTCTTAATTTGTGCGGTAAGTTTACTACGGCTTCTAAAGTCTCCAGCCCCATCTTCATCGTCCATGACCCACACAGGGTAGGCAACTAGGTCAGAAGTAAAAGAAGAACCGTCCATCAAATAGCTCTTACAGTTCGCTACACCTCCAAGAAGCCCTCCTATTATTTTATTTGTGTATAGTGTTTTACCACCTCCTCGCTCTCCCGCTAATATCACTACCTGCCCCATCTCGGGCTTGCCGCGATAATGACTTCCATAAAATCTTTGGGTATGGGCTTGAATTAAGCGAAATTGGATAGAGTCTTTCTTAAATAAGGATTCTATAATTGAACATATAAAAGGCCAATCTTCTACCGTACAAGGAGTCGGATGGGGGTCTACACAAGAAGACCTAGCGCTGTTAAGGTATATATTGCCATTAAACTTTACTATTCGGTCGTGGTTATTACAAAAAGGAACCATACCATCTACGTACTTACTCTTTTCTATTAGAGTCATCACCTGAGCTACCTCAGATTGCTCTTCCTTCTTAGCTTTACCATCTAGCTTATAATCTACTTGTAAGTGCCTCTGAGTAGCTTGTGCGTTAAAAGGAACCCATATAGTTCCATCGTTCATAAGCCTGTAATAGTTTTTGCTGTCAAAATGCCAATCTTTAACAACTCCACCAAATTTCTCAGCTTGATAAGTTTTAACAAATCTAGCCCCAAAGATATCAGACCAAGACCAAAACCCTTGACCTCCTCTCTCTGAGTAATTGATACAACCTTTAGTAGTAACTAACACTGAATTAGGAGTGCCTTGATCCCAAGTGTTATCGTCCCAAAAACGACACCCTCTTGAGTTTTCCTCAAAGTTTCCAAGCCATCGACCCGGCCAACGAGCGTTTATCTCTTTCTCTACATCTTCTAAAGGTAGGTCAAGTTCGTCTGACAAATCTTTTTTTACATCTAAAGTGCTAGAGTGTACGAACTCTATAAAATTTTCAGATAAAGGTTCATCGTGAATATCTACCCAAATATCACAAGCTTCCCAAAACATATGGGCTCGATAACAGGCCTTATCAAAAGAAGGGAGTAAGGTCTCAAAACCTAGGTGTTCTGATAGAAACTTCATAGCTCTCTCAAAGTGGCCATTACCATTTATGAGTAGAGAGTTAGATATAAGCCAAAGAAGCCGAACCCCTTCCGACTTTGTAAAACCTAACTTATTAGGTTTGTATTTTGGGTTCCACCGTTTCTCTAAATCGTCTAGTTGATCTTCAGTAATTTTACGGTCATACTCTACTACTATGGCTAGCATTCGGGCGGGAGGGTTTTCCTTCCCTACTCGTATAGACTCGTTTTTCCCTACCGTAGAAGAGAAAAAACAGTGATTAAAATCTGGGTCATTGATTCGCTTAGCCCACTCCGCTTTAGAGATATTTGGATACCCGGGGTGGCTAAAATCCCATGGATACCCGCGACTTACTTCGCTGGTCGCTAGGTTTGGTAGAAGTAAAAAATCTTCCATATTGTGTGACTCCGTATTCTGCTATTAAAAAAGCATCTGCGTGGTCTTTGCGATGCTTTCCATATTTCCCAACCGATATTTCGTGTAGCTTTGTCTTGCGAACTTTTCGACTGAGTCCGCACTCAATCAAACCGTCTTGCCATTCTACAGGCAATACACGAACTGTCGGTATATTAAAAATCCTTAGGGCCGTGCCCCACGAGTGGTAATTCCCACCGAATGTAAAAGAGGATTTAACCCCCATCTGCCCTGATGAAGCTACCTGCTCAATAAAGCAAACATACTTATCGGTGCTTAACAAAGTTGCCATACGCTCCCAATCCATGGGGGTAGTCCAAGGTAGGAGCTCAGGTTTGTCTAAGCGAGGGGACAGAAATACTGCCGCCCCCGTTATGCCCGGGTCTATTCCGATTACCGCTGGCATACTTAATCTGTAAAAGGGAACTCTGTCTGTTTAGCTCCATATAACTTATATGGAAATTCAGTTTGGACATACTTAGGCTCACGAGTTTTATATTTTATAAGCCCTTTCAACAAGATCATGTAGTTGATTACATCCTCGATTGCATCGTCTACCGACTCACTCTTTACCGCTAAAGTTCCATTCTCTACAAAAGCCTTTACCCTTTGGAACTTATCCAAAGACCTTAAAAGAATCCCAACTTCTCCTTCTACTCCCAACACTTCCCCTGCCAAAAAGTTAGCAAAAGGGTTGTCTGCTCCCCCTGTGTAGTCTGCGTTCTTCTTCTTAACAGTCTCCAAACATACCCTACAGGTTTCTTCGTGTAGTTTAAATAATTCTTCTTTTGTCATCTCTCTCCTCTACTTATCGTACCTATCCATTATGCCCCCTTCAGCCGCCAAAGGAAGACCTTTGCACCAAGTGGGCGTTTTTGTTAAACTCTCGATTATCTCTCTTAGCCCATCTTCAGCATCTGCCTCGTCAACTTCACAGATAACTTCGTCATGGACACTCCAGATAAGATCAATTCCTTTTTTGCAAATGTCAACCATGCCGTGTGTAAAAACATCTCTAGCCATTGCTTGAGTTACATTCTCAGTAAGCTTAGACCCCCAAAAACGTGCCCTTCGACTATTATCTAAACAAGTGCTAGCAGAGTATCCTTTGTCCGTGTAGCATGGGTTAAAGTAATTAATCTCTCGACCCGAACACAAAGAGAACACAAAATCTTCATTGTCCCTAGCTGCAATTTTAAAGTCTACGTCGAGCCGATTCCAGAAATTAACAATCTCTTGATTATCTCTTCGAAATTGTGATATCTCATTCTTAGCCTCAAGGAGAGATAGGTCTAGTCCCACCATAGCCTTCGCTATAATTTTATACTTCGCACCGCTAGCTCCATACCCTGCCCCTAACACTCTCGCCTTATGGAATTGCCTTAGTTTCTTGTCCACTTCAGATAAAGGCCTTGGGTCGCGGTAGTGTCCACAAGCTCTGGCACTTGCTTCGTAACAGTCCGAACCAGACCTTACATATTGTAAAAAAGATTCGTTGCCTGCCATCCAAGCTAAACACCTTGGCTCAATTTGCCCTAGATCAACAATTACAAACTTACGTCCCGGGCGGGGAATGAATATGTGCCTTAGGCTAATCCCAAAGCGAGGAGCTTTGGTCAGGTTTTGCATATTTAATTTATTCTCACCCGCCCAACGACCCGTAGCTTGAGCTCCAAAGTATTTCAAACTGAAAGGCATGACCCCATTAACATCTACTCTCTTCTCTATTTCCTTTAGTTTCTCTAAAAGCATATTGGCTTGTCGAAAAGTTCCCAAGACTTTTGCCCAAGGAGCTACTTCCTCATACTTATATAACCACTCGTCAAAAACTTCGGAGTCTTTTGCCATGCTCTTTGGGGGAGGAATGTTAAGCCTTGCACACTCCGCCTTCACAGCCTTAGTAGATGTGGGCTTCTGCCCCTCAACTACCCAAGGAATCAGTCTTTTTGCGTCAAAAAGGACGTTTTCTAGGTGAATTAAGCCCTTTTCGAGCATATCTAGGTTAATATTTACCCCATTGAATGCGGCGAATCTAGTGTCTGCACTGGCTTGTTTTTCCCAGTTTGGCCAATATTCTTCGTAATTCTTCCACAAATCTAGGCAATTTACGGAGTCTAGCCTCGCATATTCGTGCCACTTATCTTTTTCTTTGGGTGGAAGTAGGTGATACTTCACTTTTTCCATCTCTTTGCGAACCGTTTTGTCTACTTGAATATTAAGTAAGTGCTCACAGGCTGCGTCTAATGCCCTAGGAGCCTGTAAATAGGCACACATATCCGCAGTACAATGCCAATCCTCAGGGGGTAGCTCTGGTATTAGTTCTAATTCACATAATCTAGCCCACACTGCCATGTCAAAACTGACATTATGTGAGATCCAAGTTCCATCTTGTATAGCCTCCCAGTCTGCTTCAATAGGGCTGCCCACAAACTCGTACCCGTCGCTTCCTATAATAGCTACTAGGTAAGCATCAAATCTTTCATCTTTAACATAGTTCTGTGGAGACATATGCCGTAAGGAGTATTTCCCTTCGTAGTAGGTCTCAAAGTCTATTGCATAAACTGTCATTTATTCTCTCTCATTTTAAATTTCATAAGGTATAGCTCTAATGTCTCTATCCTCCCTCGAACCTTAGTTGTGTATCCCGTTTCGCCTTTGCACCACGAAATAAACTCTTTGTCTGCAGTTGTGTAGTCTGAGGGGCGTAGTGGGAGGGAAGTACGCCCTCCCACTAACTCTTCTAACTCTTTATAGTTATCCAGCGGCATAACCTTCTTCAATAGCCCACTGGGTAAACCCAGGCCCTATCTCAACTTCAGAAGACTTACCGTTCTTCAAAACAGGAATAGCATATGCAGCTTTGGCATCCTTTTTCTCGATTGCAGAAAGCTCAAACACCCCTGATGCTAAACTTGATTTTAAAATGCCCCTCGTTGCCGCAGTAATAATACGCTTAGCTACAGAGTAACCTGTGCTCTTAGCCACGTATTTAGCTAAAACAAACTTAGTGCCATTAAACTCAATGTCAGTGTCGAAGTCATCCTCTACGGCTACTAAGAAAACAATATCTGCAACCTTAGCTACCTTTTTAGAATCCTTCTGGAAACCTTCTTCAAAACCTGCGTCTCTAGCTTCTTTAAAAGTTGAGAAAGTTTTATACTCCTCCCCAAAAGTAACAAGTTCTTGGTAGTACTTAGTAATACCAACACACACTACAAAGATAGGGTCTCCTGCATCTGCTAACTGATGTTGTTTGTCGAACACGAAAGAACAGTATTCAAAGTCCGAAGATAAATCCCCAAGCTTCTGAACCAAAGATAGGTAGGATTGTTCTGTATCAGAAACATCCCACTCACCGTCAACCCCTGCAGGTAGCCCGGAAGCAACTGCTACTGTCGTTTCTTGACTAACCGCTACGGAAGTAGAAGTAGAAACCTTAGGCTCGTCTACCACTACTGGAGCCTCCACTACTGGAGCCTCTACCACTGCTTCAACTTCTGCCTCTACTACTGCCTCAACTTCTTTTGGAGCTGTTTTTGGAGCTGTTTTCTTTGCGTTTTTTACTTTATCTCTTAATCCCATAATTTTCTTCTTATATTTTTGTTAATTTATTATTAGTCTTTCTTACGGAAGGATACTGATTCATGCCCACTGGATAATAGGTCAGCATCCTTTAGTAAATTCTCTAAGTCCTTTTTAGCAGAGCGATTTTCGCTATACTTCGCGTAGGCTTTTTCCAAGTCTGGAACGCTTATTTTACAACAGTCCAAGTAAACATCCAAAGGAAGTTTATCTTTAACATTTTCGTAGGTAGATACAAGGTCTTTGATAGAACGAGCTCCGCTTCTTCTTATCGCAGAAAAGCCAGCAGGAGCGGTATCTGTTTCTTTGTACCATCTCATAGCCGCACCCTTTACCCCCTTTGACCAATCAGCCATCCAATTAGCAATACGGAGTAAAGCCCCCATATTTACAGGATCTTCTAGGTTGTCCATATCAAAATCTGGGATATCCATACCCGCTTTCTCAGCTATCTTAACCGCTACATTACACATCGCGGGACAATTTCCATTCCTTGCGCAGTATCTACAGTTACCCTCATCTACTTTAAAATTTTTTTCATGATCTGGTTTCTCGCACTCCTCTACAATATTTAAAATGTCTGCTCTTATTTCAGCATAATCCCTCTTCCTAGAAAAAGTGTATTGCGTTAAAAAATCACACCTAGGCTGAACAAAAACTACCTCTACGGTTTTAATCTCTGGATAGGTCTCAAACACACCCAAAGCATATCCCTTGCCTTGCATATTAAATCTAGCAGACTCTACTTTACGGTAGCCAAATTTCCAATCTATTAAACAAGCATGTTCAGCCCCTTTTAAAAGAACGTCCATGTTTCCATGCTGTTGATAATCTGTCCCCATTAAGTAAGCTAAACTAACTTCATGAAACTCTTCGTGGGAGTCCTCTGGAAAATCTCTTTTGAACATTCCTTTAGCATCCTCACAAAGTTCTAACATTTCTACTTGGTCTTTGCTCAACTCTTCGTCGGGCTTCTTACCATCCATAATCTCATGTAACATAGTCCCTTCGATAGTTACTGGGTGAGGAGGTCTAGTATTATCGTTCTGATACCCGGGGCATATTTTTTTATTCTTCAACCCTGATGGGGAATATTTACTATGCCCCCGCATCGAGTGGTCAACTACTCCCCCCACAGACCCAGTAGCTTCTGGAGTAACGTCTGGGGTAGCTTCTGAGGTAGCTTCTGGCTTCTTTGGCTCTTCTATATTAGTCATAGATTTTACTGTTTTAATTTCATCTTCTGTTAATAAGTCGGAGTCGTTAAGGGCTTCGATACGAGATATCTTGGCTTCTACCTTTTTACGAATCTGTGATTCTACGCTCCTAGCTGCAAAAATTATTTTATTAATACACGGAGACTTTTGTGTAGCTCTGTGTATCCTACCCAAACATTGTACTAACTCCCTAGCTGAATAACTTGGACATATTAAAGATACCCTTGGGTGATTACCATCTGTATCATGTAGAGATATTGACTGACCCCCTGCCTGAACCATTACAGCCATAGCTTTCAATTTATTTTTTTGAAATCTGGTAATGTATTCTAGTCTTTCCTTGTCCGACTGTGCCCCATATATCTGTCCACAAGGCAAACCTAGTTTTTCTACGAATAGCTCCCTAGACTCTTTAAAATTAAAAAATCCTATTACAGAAGCCCCATCTTCTAGGTGGTTCTTTGCCATCTCTACTATGGCAGGAATTTTTAAATACTCTGCTCTCTGCCTAGCTCGCAATAATTTAGTTATAGGTAAAGGTCGATCCCCTTCTTGTTTCTCTTTTAATACAGACATATAAGCTGCGTCTAACGCAGTAGAGTCTTTTATATCCACCTGAGAAGTAAGAATCGTATTTGAGGGAAAGTCTTTTGGGAAGTCTACACTAAAAATACGATCTCTAACAGGCTCTACAGACCTAGCAACATGCTCCTCATTGCCATAAAATTCTTCTCCGCCAAAAGTTCCGGGTCTACATCCATTCTTAAATAACCATTGTCTAAAGTTAAACCACGTATGTAGCCCAAAAGCATACCCAATGCCTTTCATTTTGAGAGGAGAATCCGCAGCAGTTGCAGAAAGCCCCACCGCTTGAAGCTTTAAGTTATCCCCTACCCCCTTTAGCAACCTAGTTGACTTGGTAGTCCTCCCAGTACACTTATGGATTTCATCAAAGATAACAACAGATCCTTCAGGTAGGTCCCATATAAAGTCTTTTCTATACCAACGGCCAAAGTCGTGTTTTTTATGATAGGTTATATACTCATAGTTTTTAACGTCTATTAAGGTACACCCCAACTCGGTAAGTGTCTGGTACCAGTCCGTAATTACATTTTTAGGGCATACTACAAACACAGGTAATTTCAACTCCTGTAGGGCAAAAGCAACATGTAAAGTTTTACCCCTTCCAGTTTTTGACACGTTCATATGAAAGCGTATGCCTGAGTGAGATAAGCACCTCTTATGCTCTGCAACCGCAGGCTCTTGATAAGGATAAGGTTTCATTTCTTTTTAAGGATAGAGGCAGCCGCCAATCCGTAGTCCTCTCCTAAATACTTTACTTCAGAAGTTTTAATCCATACATAAACCTCAGAAGGAGTAGAGATTACAACGCTTAAAGTGTCTCGTGGATCGTAATTCCTAAAGGTAGGGCGAACTTCACTAGGAAAATGACCGGGCATAATAACTTCTTCTATAGTAGCCACGTATGGGGGCTTTCCCCCACCCCGCTTGTATCTTACAAAATGCCCCACACGATCCTCCCAAATATCCTTGAGCTTTAGTAAGTCTTGATACGCCTGTCTCACTATTCCGCCTTTCCTTTCCTAAGCCGACTCTCAGATAACCAATACATCTTACCCTTACACAATACTAAATAGCTAGACTTTACCCGAACAGGGACTTGGGAAGGATAGAGACAAAAAGCAGGAGGGACATTGGCTTCCCCATCCTCGTAGGCTCCCCAGTACTGGGTCTGCGTATAAGATTGATTAGGGTCTACTAGCTCAAAGACCTCGCCAGTAAGCTTAATATAGTTTTTACCCCTACCTACACGTTGTCTCCAAGTAACCAGTTCAGAAGGTTTAAATTTATGCTCCCCCCAACACCCACGCCAAGTTCCTCCAGTATCCTCTATTGCAGCTACTACCGCAGGGGAAGCTATGACTTTGCAACGAGAACAAGGTTGCCAACGATACCCCTGTTTGCCTGTTAATACATAAGAGTGTTCTTCATAAGGTTCACGACTCGGAAGGGCTAACTCGGTAGTAGGAACTGACATGGGAGCAACCACCTCAACAACCTTACCAACTACCCCATCTAATTCTACGATTGCGCCTGGTTTAGAAGTCAGTGGAAAACGAGGAAACCTTTTGTGTTTTTTTAAACTATTTTTCATCTTTTTTGTCTCTTTTTTTCCATAATTTATTTAATGTTATTTAATGTTACTCAGTATTTATTTTGTTCTTACTCCGTTTTATGGTTTAATAAAAGCACGCACATTTGTTAATGTCAAATTAAATTAAAAAAAAAATGTAATATACTTAAATTTTTTTTGAAGAAACATTAACTTTAATATAAATAACAATCTTTTTTAATATAAGATTTAATGTTTCTCCTAATTTAATTTAATCAATAATAGAGGATCAAAACCCCTCAAAAGGTAGGACTTAATACAGGGGTTTAATATAAACTTTTAATATAAAAAACCCTTCAAGTTCTTGTGGGAGCAAGCCTCCGAGAGTTTAATACAAAATAACAAGGGACGGACTACCCTTTATGGGAAAATTAAAAGAATATATATATTATATAATAATAATAACGGAATAGGGGAAATAAATACAAAATAAATACGTACCCTATCCTATAAAAAAGTTTTTGAGAAACTTCCGATACTATCTACTACCCTATTTTGCATATCGTTCTTGTCTAACTACTTGTGAAATTTTTATATTAAAAAAAACGCCGTTTTTTGCTATTTCTTCCGTCATTAAGTGCTACTTTATTTTGTAACCTCTTGATACTTAGCAACTTTATTTTTTCACTATATTAAATGCCCATCGTTGTGTTCCGTTTTTCCCCACCCAAATTTACCGTTTGGATTTTGCTTTTTTGCCCAGCAGTTTTGGTCTACTTGGATTAGGTAAGGAATGTAACATCCGCAACCCATTTCTGAGCCACTTGTCGGGTGCACCATAAAACATTGATTCTTCTCCGAATCTCTCACCGGACATTGCAAACATTTCCGATACCTAGCTCGAACCTCTTTCTTAGGCAACCCCCCTTGCTTTACCCAAACCAACAACTTGCTCACAATATCTCCCAAACTACCCGTTGGGTTCAATCTCCAAAACTCTCTCAACCTTGCACTTCTCAAATTAAATAAAATTCTCACAGCGATACCTTTATCTTTTTACCAATACCTGTCAAATCAATCCAAAACACCCCCTCTTTCTTCTTTAAACTACTCTCCCTATACCAAATCAGTCAGAAACAATTCAAAAGCCTCCCAGACCCCCTCACGGCTCTTATTTAAAACCCCCCTCCTTAAAAACTTTTAAATTTAGTCTGAGTCTCCTAATCCAGCCAAATATATACAGGTGAGCGACTGCCAGAATCCCACCCCTCCCCCCTGGGTGTTAACTAAATAAGGTTAGTTCACACTTATTTCACTAGTGTAGGACAGCATCCGCAAGCTGGAACGATAGCGGTGGCAAGGGGAGCCGAAGACCCCTAGTTAGCTAGACTTTTCTAGCTGGAAACCAATAGCCTTCCCATGCGAAAGGGACTAGGTAACTAGAAATTGGTATGTGACGGGTCGCTTATGCAAAGGTGATACGATGGGGTTGAAGACTCATCTAATAACTTTGCACAGTATGTGATCGCTCGGAGCAAAATAGGTGCAAACCTATTCCGAAACATAGTAGGAGTTCCCTCTCCTTTGGAGACAATGCACCGTATTAGTGTAAGTCATTGTCAGGGACTGAGGTGCAATATGTTGTAAAGGCATATTGGAGTCGACAAGATTCGATGGACTAATCATCCATAACCTAGAAATTTGTGCGAAAAATCCCATTTGTTTGGTAGTCGCGAGACGCACGACGCAAAGATAAATCTTCAATGCGGTTTCTAGGTGAAAAGAATTGTAAGCCTAAGTTAACCTTGGTAAACGAGAGCAGCCTGTATACTTGGAATGAGGAATGTAACCTATGTTAACCTAATATACAGCAAAACCGATAAGTCGGCAGTTGTGGCTCGTGAATGTTTTAATGCAACTCAATCATTGCACAAAGCAATATTTGAACGGTGACAAGTCCGCAAATGCAGAGTCAAAACCTTGTGATCGATCACAACACATAGTTGTGTCGTAGTGCGTACGGTTCCCTCATAGGAATATGAGGGCTACGCATCCCACATTCAGAAGAGAGCTTGACCTATGCGATGGCTCGACTTGGTGGGAATCTACGACACAACGCCCTCTTTTTAACCCAATAAAAAAAGAACAAATATGAAAGAAAGAACAAGACAGCTAGTATTAAAAGAAATCTCAAAATTAGAGGATGCGATATCCTCTCAAAGCCTATTAAAAGGCATGGGCTATGAATTAGAATACCCAGATTATAGAGGTGGAACATACCGCTTCTATGCGGATAAGGTAGTCAATGGCTACCAAGTCGGAGCAACTGTAGACCGCTACACAAGCGGGGTATCTGATGCTTTAATCAGTGTTTATAACACAACTACAAAGGAGAGTGTTATAAAGAAAACATACAACTCATAACTATGATTAAAATCGAAACCGTCTCAATGACGGTCTTACTTGTTGGCAACAAGTAACTGATGAGAAGCCATAATCTATGAATAATGATACTATGAATAATGATACTATGAATAATACTAATACATACAAATTTCTCGGTCAAGAGAAGGATTTGAACCCCCTTGAGCAAAGCTTAGCAATCCCCCCTGAGGCAGAGCTTATGTTGACTCAAGCGAATGCTTCAAGGATGCAATCTTGGGCTTCTGAAATCAAAAGGAAGCTTATCGAGAAGCTACCCGAGGCGTCCCCCTCACAGTTCAAAGATCTATGCAATTGCATCCGAGAGGAACAGAGTTGCGAGGAATACAACAACATTGAATCCTCAAATGGCTTCAAGGTGACAAAGCCCTCCTCACGCCAAAGAATCAAAGAAATTCGCAAGGAACGTAAAGCCTTCCTCAAAGGTCAAAAGCGGGCATTACTCACAAAGCTTGCCAACGATGAAAAGCAGGAATTGGAATCAGTCAAAGTCAGATTGCTCAAGAATGGGGATGTGACAACTGCCTTGCGGACTAGGCGTAAAGCAGGGGAGAAAAAGGAAGTTTTACCTAAGCATCTCAAGCTTTCAAACCTTATGAAAAAAGGTCGTAAAGCGAGGAGGGAAGCGTAATGATTATCAAAGGCTCTCGGATTCCGTCCAAGTTGCAGTTCAAAAAACAATGCCAGAAGCTTAGTGCTTCTGAACGTGAAGTTATGGCTCGCCACAACTTAAATAAAAAGTCTCGCAAGCGTTGCGAGCCTACCAAGTGGATGATCTTTGCTCGCTCCAAAATGGAATGGGTAAACATGAATGCCTTGACAACAACAACATTTGAATATCCAGAAGTTCAACAAGCTTTAGGCTATTGATACACCAATGAACAAGGGAGGGGGGCGAAAGCTCCCCTTGTTTGTTTTTTTTACTACTATCACAATTAGAAAACACGGACGGCGACGGCTACAACCACTAACGAACACAACATGAAACGTAAAAAGAATAAAAAAATACCAATACCAATATGCAGACAGAACAAAATAATAGCTGAGCAAGAGAGGGTATCTGTCGAGGCGAAAGAAAAACGCCTCACTGAAGCTGTTGCCAAACGCAAGCAAGAGTGTAGACGTTACACGGCTGAGGACTATATCAATATGGTCATGAATATTGCGTCTACTCCCCCAATGGACGGAGACTCTGTCGCAGTCATGGCATACGAACACAAGACAGGGGGACAAATAACAACCATGAGCAAGAAAGCACTCCGACGATCCCGTCGCAAGAATTATGGCACTTGTCTATCCACCATAAGCCCATACAGATCATGACAAAAAGAAACAAAAGATGGGCATCCCTATTGGAGATTGCCCAATACGACCTTAACAGAGGTATTAAACAACGGGTGAAAGCTCGTAAAGTATTAACCAAATTAAGACGCTTATGAAAATTAAATACCAAGAACCAATCCCTGCAAAATATAAAGATTTATCTCTTAAAGAGGTTTATCAAATCGCAATTGGTCATTTGTTTGCAGATTGGACACTAAAGAAAAGCTGTATAGATAGAATGGTTCTTCTCATTAAGCTTTATCACGAAGAGATTATCGGTAGTAAGAAAAATTTTACTGTCATTTTGGGCGGCTACAGAAACCTCAAGCTATTAAGGGTAGTTGGAGAGAACGATATTCTTATTTCAAAAGTCTATTCATTTTTAAAAGAAAAAACATCTCATGAAATTTAAATATCTAATCTTAACCCTGACCTTAGCCACAACACCACTATTGGGTGACGTCACCCCGAACGTCCCCGAAGGGACACCATACAACGTAACTTATGAACAGGACGCGGTCGCCCTCACTCTGTTGGGCGAAGCAGGAGGCGAGGGGCAGATAGGGGTACGTCTCGTCGCAGACGTTATCCACGAAAGAATGAAGCGTAGGAAGATGACACCCTTCGAGGTTGTATCTCAGCCCAATCAGTTCGCAGGCTTCATGGAAGGGGAGAGGACACACGAGTTGTATGTGTTCTGCCTAATGATGGCAATACGTTTAGAGGAGGGGTATGATCCTTTCCCTAAGTTTTCCTTCGACCAATTTAGAGCTTTCAAACACAGCCCAATTCCTTCATGGGCAGTGGACGCAAAAATTTACAAGAACCATGTGTTCTTTAGTGAAACCAAATAACAAGGATAAAATGACAGTAAAGGAATTGAAAGAACAACTCCACAGGCATCCCGAGGATGCAGAAGTATATATTGAAGACTTCAAACACGATTCATGGGGGAGTGTTATGGCTACCCCAATCGGTAGTATAAACGACACTTACGCCATAAGAGATGACTACCACGGGGGTTATCTAATAGACGGTCATCATTTTGACGCAAGGGAGTGTGACATCCCAGTAATTGTAATACAACAGGCATAATTTACCCAACAATCAAAAAAAATAACAACCAAAAATACTATGGAAACCAAACAAGATTTAATCCAAGAAATCAGAACACTTCTAGTGAGCAAAACACTAGAGGGATGCGAGCCACAACAAGTGGTTCACAACTATCTAATGAGGATTACCAAAGCCTCAGGAGACGAGAAAGGCTTCGTCGAATATGTACAAGATGGAGATGAAAATGACTTAGCTAAGCTAAGAGACAAGCTAAAGGCTTGCGACACGGTCGAGAAGTTCAAAGCAATCTTCGTGGGGCCACCCAAACTTC
>CERP01013235.1_pt1 | contig 16794 bp, 18 predicted proteins | sample 530801 | NCBI WGS metagenome assembly CERP01 (sample SAMEA2620991, study PRJEB7988) | marine metagenome | biome: marine biome (ENVO:00000447); feature: surface water layer (ENVO:00002042); material: "saline water (ENVO:00002010), including plankton (ENVO:xxxxxxxx)" | depth 5 m | reverse complement strand
GGGGCACCTGGCTTTGGGATGGTGGGATTGTCACATTTGGGGGATACAACTAGCAAAACAAATATAAAATCTATTTTTATCGTTTATAGACATTTAGTAGTATTACTAAAAATATAATTATGTGGTCTTTACTTTTACCTGTGGCTAAAAATGTAGTCATGAAAGCTGTTGAATCTGATCAGGTTAAATCGCTTGTTATTGAAATTCTCAAGCGCATTGTTTCCAAGACAGACAACGACCTCGACGATCTTGTAGTTGCTCAGTTAGAACTAGCGTTGTTCCCTAAGGCGTCTGCTGAAGCTGAGTAGTGGGATCACCCCACATAGCCTTACAAACATTTGGAAGTTCTTGCTCTAGAACTGTTTTACATCCTAGGGCGATATCCATATGTTCTTTTTGTGTACCATTAGCCGACCGGAGATCAATGTAATGAAGCCAAGAACGCACAGTACCAGCCATGTAAAGCCTAGAAGGCGTGGCGATTGGCAAGAAAAACCTAGCGCATTCCTTAGCGACTCCTTTATCCAGCATTTTGTTATAAAGTTTCTTCGATTGTTCTATCAAGACTGAAGCCTCTTCATATAATTCCGCCTTAACTTTAAAAGACAAATCGTTTGTGGAGTTCTGACGGTTTTTAGTGTCTTGGCGACGGAGTTCTGGGATCTCGACGTTTGTTAATGCATTGACATCAGCATATCGTTGAGAGAACTCTTGGAAGGAGAACGATCGATGGCGAAGGACTTGTGCTGCGATACCTCGGTTAGTGTTAATCTCCATACATATACTCGCCATCTCAAAGGGACTCCAGTGGCGATGCTTAATGAGATAACGGACTAACTTATCTGCAGTATCGTAGTTACCTTGGTTTGATGGGTTGGACACACGCGCCATGTCCGAGATAAGATGCTCTGCATCTGGTGTGACCCATACAAGTTTTACAGACATAAAAAGAGGGCAGTTGATTACCCTCTAATTATATCATAGATCAGACAGCCCAGTCAATAGATCTTGTTGCAATCTTATTATTAGCGTCGTAGGTGAGGGTTTCTGTAGCAGCTATAGGCCCAGCTGCCCCGCCTCTCTTATACACAATGGTGGTAGGTCCGTGGTTGTTTGTCATTCCCGTGTGCTCTTCGTAGTCATGCTCAGGAACTAAGAAGTTTTCGGTTCTATGCTGGTAAGGATGCGCCATGGCTTATAAATAATATACTTAACTTTAAACCTTATTCAGAGATCCTTACTACGTCCCCATATTTTATTACTTCGTTTTTAATACCACCGGGAGATATGCACCACAACAACGAAGTTTCTGGCTCTTTCCAGGTCATAGGAGCGTACCCGTCAGTGTATATAATCCCTACGGTGTTTACGTGCGGGTTATGATTAGAGAGACTATCTAACTCAGCCATGATAGGTACAAAACTTGTGCCTCCTAAACCCACAGGTTTTGGTACACCATCTAAATCTTCGATGTTACCCTGCGGGTAGAGTTCAGTGTCAAAATAATAGAGATGGCCAGTTGTCCCCCTCATAGAGTTAATCGCAAAAAACAACTCGGACAAGAACTCTTGGAGGAGTTTTTCATCTACTGACCCTGAAGTATCTACAAAAGCTGCCACATGCACTCTATTACCGCCTACGTCGTCTATATACAACTGGTCGTGAATAAATCTTCTATCGTACCCCTCAAAGTCTGCTCGAGAGGCCGTAACATATCTATATAAAGCGTCTTTCCAGTTAATACTAGGATCAAGTAATTCCTTAAAAACTCTCGACATTCCTGACCCTTTTACTCCTGCCTGCCTCATCTTAGCCACGGTCTTGGCTTTGTTGATAACATCCTCCCACTTAGATTTATTGCTTACTTTACTTTCTTCGCCGCTAGCACTATCTCCCTTCTTTTTTAAGCATTCGTTTACGGCTTCGTCACCGTATTTTTCAGAGATATAATCTTTGTTTTCTTGCTGCTTTTCTTTAAGAATGGAATATATTTCCCTTACGCCTAAATGTTTTAGGTCATCGTCGTATATAGCTTCTTTAGGTAGAGATATACTATTATCTTTAATAATGCCATTAACAATTATATCAGCAGCAATATTTGCCAACATTATATCGCTTAGATCTTTTGTTCTGTCGATGTGACAAAGAGCCATATGAAGAGTCTCATGTAAAAGTACTCCGTTGAAGTTATCTTCTGTTTGTGAACACATCCACTCCTCGTTAATGAGTAGAATAGTGCCATCAGTGGCAGCAGTTTCAATAGAGTCCGTGAGTTCATACTCTGTGTGAAGTAAAATTGTTCCAAAAAACGGCGATTTTTTAAGTAATTTAACTCGAGACTTTACAAACTTTTCCTCGAACTTACTCACTTAAGTAACTCCTGATACTTAACCATGAATGCTTTGGCTTCTTGATCTTTTGCAATTAGCTTAACAAAAGCTCCTTGAAGGTTTTTAACTTTAAGGGCAATCATTGCGTCGCTCATATATAACCCGATGTAGTCTTCTGTGGTTCCTCCCATCAACCATTTAAGCCCGCGATAAACATTATCGGCGCTTTTAGCGCGGTTAATAAGAGCACCGCACACCGCATACATCAACGATGGTTCATGAGGCACGGGTACGTCCTCTCCTTTAAAAATAAGGTCTACGTCAGGCAACTCTGTGTAGATAGTTTGATAGGCGTAAAACTCAGAAGCCGCACCTGAGCCCACGGCCGATTCTATGCTAAGGTCTATGCTAAGAAGAGTATCAGCAAATTCCCAGCTTCGTGGTGATGGCCAAGCGGGCTGGTTCTTCTCAAAGTTATATAGTAGCTGAGGCCTAAAGTTCAAGAACGACAATATCTTTTCGTCGATCTCTTGAGCAATAGCGTACTCTTTCCAGGAGTCAAGGCTAGTGTCGATATGAAAGTGGATAAATCTATTTGCTACAGGAGCCGGCATCTGAGACACTGCTGCACGATCTTCTGTGCGATTACCAGCAGCGATAATGAACCAACCTTCGGGTACCTTATATTCACCAACTTGCCGGTCTAAGATGAGCTGTTGAGCGATACCCATGACACTGGGCGAGGCCATATTTAGTTCATCTAGGAATAAGATACCTTCGCCGTCATTGGGTAGGAAGGATGGCGGAGCGAAATATGCTCTACCATCTTTAGTATATGGTAGCCCTCGGATATCTGTAGGAGCGAGCTGAGAGATTCTCAGATCAATGAGCTCAAGGTCTTGCTCTTTAGCAACCTGTTTCACTGCAGAAGACTTACCTATACCGGGAGCACCCCAGATAAAAACAGAATGCTTGACCTGGTTCTCGATCAGAGTACTGAGAGACTTAGTAAGACTACTGATCGTGCTCATGAAAAATGCTCCCTATGAATAGAAATATTCTATCATAAGAAGCAGGGCTTGTAAATAACTTTTTAACTAATTTTAATCTCTTTTGGTTTTTGCTCTTCTGGGATTACTCTTTTGAGTCGGATGGATAAGATGCCACTCTGTAATTTGGCGTCTTCTACGTATACGTTATCTTCAAGATATAGTACCTTTCTAAAGGATCTTTTTGCTATACCCTGATGTTGGTAGATATAATCGTCTTTATCACTAATCGCCCCTTCGACGGTTAGTTCTTGACCTTCTGATTTAATCTTGAGGTCGTCTTGTGTATATCCCGCTACCGCAAAGTCAACGTAGTACTCTTCTGAGTCTTCGGATTTCTTATAAACGTTGTACTTGGGAAACGGGGGTGCTGATGCGCTATTAATCTTATCTAGCGTGGTGAAATGCTGATCAAACCCAACTGTGTGCGGTCTGTAAGGCGTAAAAAATTCAGCAAAATGCGCGTGTATTGGTACCATGTTAATATCCACCTTAAAAAGCGTGGGATAGAGTTGTCATTTAGTAGAATCACTAGGATCTCTACTAGCTATAATTTAAACATAATTCGATTAAAGATAAAATGGATAGTGCACTATATATCCAAGTATCATGAAAAAGCAGATAATTCTTAGTTTGGCAATGTTGGGATTAGCTAGCCCTGCATTTGCTGATATTACACATAAAATGAGTTCTTCAATTCAGCTAACTGTAGACGGAGCAGGCTCCGTTGCAAATAGAATTGGCTCTACATACTCTATCTCAGGTAACAACATTACCCTAGACACAGCCGGTGGTCTAGGATCATTAACTCCTGGTTCTGGAGTTGGTTACACGGCTGCAGACTACAGCATAACAACAGCCGGCGATGCTTTCTCTTTATCAGAGACCTTTGTAGAAGGAGATGCAACTCCTTCTGCAACTTCTGTCTCTACAGGTATTGTTAGTTCGTTGCCTATGTTGGGTAACACAACTACAACATCTGGTGGAGTTGCAGGAACTCTTGCAGGAACATTGTCCACTGATGGCGCAATGACTCTAACTGCAGGCGGAGCTGGGACCTCAGCAATTGGGCAGTTCATCACAGAACTTACAATTGACTGATCATGAATAGACTGTACGAGGCTATAGGATTAGGGCTGGCTTTAGGAGTCATTCACGGTCTTGTAACCTCGGCCAATGCAGTGCCTGTTGTTCCTAATTTCTCTCAGGGTAGTATGACGAGCCATACGGAAACTACCTCTAAAATCACAGAGACAATTAACTCTATTGATTACAATACTGGCTATACATATACAATAACTGGTACGAATATAGAGAACTCGGGCGGGAGTATGGCTCCTCCTGCTGACAAAATCACCGGCAATGCAAACGGAATCTCAGCAACATGGACGGGACTAGATCTTTCTCAAAAGCCAAATTGGCAACAAAAAATACCAGGTCAAGCTTTTCAATTCACAGAATCTTACCTGGGGCCAGGGTTACAGAATCAGACGATAATTCAAAGAACAACAGAGATACAAAGCATCACAGACACAACAAGTATATTTACTCAATAAAAACATTATGTCTATTTGCTCTAAGTGTAATTGCAACTGCCCCTGCAAGTGCAGAGACTGTGGGAGGAGTGAGTGCAACTGCGGCTCCAGTAGCTAATAGTTCAGGCTCAGTTACCAACCAAGCAATTCAAGTTCTTCAGGGACCATATATTACAAACGCCTACGGCGGTGGGATTCAATGCCAGGGGCCCACAATGAACTTTACTCCCTACGTAACGGGTGCGGTCGCTACACAGTCACCATTTCAGGACTACTACAACGACCCAGTGTATGACGTCACTGATAACTTTGGCGCCTTTGACGATGACGGAGATCCAATCGGCGATGGGGTTTTAGATAACCCCGGTAAAGTCTTGTTCACAAAGAAGACAAGGACGGGTCAAAAAGATAACTATAACCTTGGAGTGGGTTTCTCTGTTACTTGGTCTAAGCCAATGGACGCAAAGCTTCAAGATCTCTGTAAAGATGCGGCTAGGACTCAAGTAGAACTCCAACAACAGATAATCTCTAGCAAGAGGTTGGAGTTTGAGTTGGCAAGGTTAAGGAACTGTGGCAACTTAGCTAAAGATGGCATACAATTTCACCCCAGATCACCGTATTATAAGATCTGTGCAGATGTCCTGATTAATAACCCTCCGGGCCACGAGCACCCTCACCGCCACGCCATATCCACTGCGCCAACGTCTACAAATGCCAAAGACTTAGGCGGGGCAATAGAATAGTTACTTAGACTTTAGTGTTTGCCTAAGGGCCATAATAGCTCTATTGCGGTCTCTTTGTTCATTCCGTCTTTCGTTTGTAGAAAGGACTGCTGTAGTCTTACCTCTTATCTTTGCGATCTTTTTAACAACCTTTTTAGTAGTGGGTTTTATAACCTTAAGTAGTAAGTCGGCAAAAGGCTTTGCCATTAAGGCAGAAGTTGTTGCTACAACAGCAATAGTGGCAGTTGTTGTTATTGTAGAAGCCTCAGGGATAGAAGTTATTATCTGAGAAGGTATGGATAGTTGTTCTGTTATCTGCTTACAATAGATGTCGTCTATTAACTCGTAACCCAGTACTTTCTCAGTACCACCTTTAACTAAAGATCCTATAGGTTGTTCCTCTCTTTGCCTAATAGAAGGACATTCTAAGGTCTCTTTCTCTTCTGCAGGCGGTACAGTAGCGGCCTTAGGCTCTGCTTTAGGAGGTACAATCTTTTCAGGCACTTTAGGTTTTTTAGGACCAGTTCTTGTATCTATTTTTGCTTTAGGAGTGAATAATAAACGCTCCGGTTCAAACATTATGGGATTAAAGCTGGGTGTAAGGGCATCGCAGAAAGTTAAGTTGCCCTTAGGGTCGTCTGTTAGTAATTGCCTATTATTGTTATTCTCTCTTGCTTCTACGCATCCAGGTATATTTACTATAGGCAATCCTATTCGAGTTGTAAGTGGCCTAGAAAACAGATCAACGACCGGAGGAACTCCTTCCCACGGCCGTATTTCCCTTGTGCCTATTTCTCTTACACCTATGTCTATTTGCCTAATTGGCATCAGTCTTCGTCTTCTTCAAAACCAGGAGGATAGTTCTCTGCTTCAAACCTTACGCCAATAATCTCATCAGAGCCATCAATCTCCTCTACCTCTGGATGTCCAGGGCTTTTTGCCATTAGGTCCTTTACTTTTTCTGGGATTGGGGGAACTGCGGCATCTTTGCGACTGTTAAGAGCAGCTGCCGCCATCATCCCTGCAAACGGAGACGTAGGAGAGGTCAGTTTTTCAAACAATACAGTTTTCTCTTTTAATTCAAAATCTAGTGCTTCTTTTTTCTTCTGCCATTTTTCTATATTTATCCCTATTAATGAGATAAAAGCTACAAGCCCTAGTCCCCACGTGCTAAATGCAAAGATATAAACAAAGATTGTTGCCATGGGATTACTCCTATATTGGATTTATTATACAGTGAAAAGAACGATAATGTCACCCCTTTGAAGATGATTTTCCTTTACATTTCCACTTCTTACGAGATAAGCACATCGGTGTGTTCCGATCTTTTCCAGAACAATCTTTATTATGTGACTTCATGTCACCGTAACTCCTAGCGCAATAGCTATCCCCGCGCTTGGTTCCAGGAGAAATAGAGTAACCCTTAGCACCGTACCTCACTTTACGTTTCTTGCCAGTCTTAGAGTCTGTATACGTATGGGTGTATTTCTTACCATCATCGGCGTAATCTGCCTCTTCTTCTTTCTCTTCCTCGCATTCGCACCAAAAAGAATATTCCTCTTCGGCCATGTCTGCACCGTCCATGTCGTCACTGATCTCATCTCTGAGCATTGGAGACCGATCCTGGTTACCAGAGAGATGATCTTTTTTCTTGATCTTTTTTCCTACCGTTTCAGCAAAAGATGGATCAATCTGCCATCCCTCGGGTAGAAGATAATCACTGTTCGTTGTAGACATTTTCACTTACGCTCCAGCCTTCAGGTACGCTAACTTCGGAGTACATCTCCATGTTCATCTCACCAGAAGAACCCTTGGGTACGCAGTTAGGAACTTCCTTGCCGTTCTTTTTCTTCATGCCGATCTGCTTGTAATCTTTCCAGCAGGGCTCATCATGCTCAGTAGTTGCTTCTTCTTCTGCGTTGTCAGAGGTCTTTTCTTCTTCTCCCATAGCTTTTTTGATTGCCTTATCTTTGGCCATCATATAATCTTTGGAGTCGATGTCGCCGTCCCCATCATGGTCTTTCTTCTCTCCCATTGTAGGAGGCTTCATATTCATCATTGGATTATGCTCTATGTCGCGATATCTGTCTTTAAACTATTCTTTGGCCTTCCACCCTTCAGGTACTGAGAGCTTCACCGGAGAGTCTTCTGATTCAAAGATAGGGGGCCCATCTTTCATCTTCTTCTTTGTGTCTTCTTTTGAGATGGATCCCTCGCCACCGGCGCGGGCCTGATCGATGTTCATCATAGTCCTAAGATTTCATTTAATGTACTTTCATCTATTCTATTACCAGAGTTTAACTCGGCGAGTTCATCACGTTTTGCTTCATCGTGGCAGACTTTTGTGATCTCTGTGAGTACACCCATTACATTGGCTCTCTCCCATTCAGGGATCTCCCCCATCACGCTTAGTTCTTTATACTTTTCTAGTATCTCTACTAAGATGATATGAGATAGCTCACGAATTGCGATCCAGTTGTCCCTAACCTCGTCGTCTGTTTCCTCTTGGAAGCGATGGGATTGCTTAATCAACCCGATGAGAGTCTTACCTACGTGGGCAATGGATTTTGGCCCGATCTTCTCAAGGTCGATGGTTTGGATCTGATCGATGAGCATCTGCTGCGCATCGGCACCAAATTCTGTAAAGTTTTTGTGAATCTTAGGCATTGTCTACGGACATGGAATGTTTTACAATAAATGGACCCGCGTTCTCTAAAGAGTAAGAAACATATATCATTGATGTCCCGTCTTCAGAAATCCCAACTTCAACATTTAAATCTACTTGAAAGGGTAAAGCCTCAATCAGTTGCTTTTTAATCAGAGAAGCTAGTATGTCTTCAGATATAGTCTCAAAGATAAGTTCAGGGAGCCCAAAGAATTGTCTATAGACTCTTTCTCCTATTTTTGTTTCAAGTACTTCTTTGATTTGTTCTGATAGCCTTGTGTAGTTAGAAGAGAGGCCAAGGCCACCTTTACCATCTAAAGTGAGAGGGTACGTCAACCCAGATATCGCTCCGGCCCCAAAAGAGTCGTCTGTAGATATTATACCAGAGGGGCTAACTACTGGGTTTTTTCTGTTATACTGCCTAAGTTCAGAGAGCTCAGAGCGCTCGTTGTCTGCGACCTGAAAATTAGATTTTACTCTCTGTAGCTCTGCGCTGTCTGCTCTAGGTGAGCTAAATTCAAAGTCTGCCATTTTTTGTTATGTTGTTGCTTGGTTTGAGGATATGCTATACTCATCGTCTAAGATGGTTACTACTTGTCTTGCGATCTCTTGAGGGTTCTCTGCTCCGTTAACGGTTATGCTAATATTATTTGTTGTTTCATTGGAGCGGCTACCCCCGCCACTTAAGTTGGCCATTGATGTCGAGCCAGTGATCGGTATAAAAGTAACCCCGTCGGGCATTCGGAATCCTTCGTACTCATTAAAGGAGTTTCTGCCACCTATGTAGTTAAATCCACCAGAGAAGTTAACGTCAGATTCTTTTCTTTGCTTCTCTCTTTCAGCTGTTGCTGTTGTAAGAACACCACGGAAAACGCTTCCTATAGGACCTAATGCTGTTAGTATTATATTTAAAGGTAAGCCTGTTAAATTGTCTAGCATGCCATTCCAAGCCTCTTCTATCTTACCCATTATCTTACCGCCTAACTCACCGAACCACTTACCAGCTCTTTGAATAGGTCCTTCGTCTCCAAAGAAGTTCTGTATGTTCTGCACTCCGCCTTTTAGGTTTCCTCCGACAAATCTGCCAAGCCTTTGAATCGGCCCTTCTTTACCAAAGAAGTCTCCAACGGCTTTTGTTGCAGAATTCCACCCACTAGAGACATTACTCCAAACGCCAGAAAACCACTTACCAATATCTTCTGCTAATTTACCCACGCCTTCTGTTATTGGAGCAGGAAGGACATTTGCCACAAGCTCACCTGCAACGGACCCTAGCATCCCTCCGATAATCGTTCCTGCCGGGCCAAATACAGATCCTACGGCCCCTCCGAGTACGCCACCAGCGGCTCCGATAACCGCCTTCCCAGCCTCTTCCCTGGTTCGTTTCTGGTTTTCTGCTTTGTAGAATTCTTTTTCTTCTGCAGATAGGCTGTCGTCTTTGTCGATTTCCGCTGCCTGAGCAGAACCTCCGCCAAAGATAGACGCAAGAGCCCCAACGGTTAGTGCTCCTTGTAAAAGCCCTCCGCCTAATCTACCTGCTCCTCTGCTTAGTATTCCTCTAGTTCCGTACCTGCTAGCAAATCTAGAGGCAACATCAGAGCTTCTTGTTCCTATGAGTGTTCTTTGTATTGGATTTCCAATTCCCAGTCCCATACCTCTAGCAACTGAGCCTCCTTTGCTAATATCAGCTAAAGCTCGGCTACCTCGAGCAATTGACGGATCGACAGCCATCGGCCTGGGTATTGATGGTGTGGTGAACCTACTAGGTCTTAATGCAGACTCTAATCTAGGAGTAAAACCTCCTCCACGTGTAGCAGCATAAGGTGCCTGAGAATTAAGGGGTAGAGGTCCGATAGGGTTCGTGTAGCCTCTGGTTCGGAACGGGTTGATGGCCTGGGTTCCTCTTCTGAGAGCATCAGTGCCTAGCCCACCAAACTTTCTGAACCGGTTGTTGATACGAGAGAACCTTGTCTGTCGCGTGCCATTTCGGATGTCGCGTTTCCTTCTCTGGTCTCTTAGCTGACGTGCTCTTCTGTCTCTGCGTCTCTTGCTTGATCTATTTCTCCCCCTGTCTCTATCAAAGTCTTGACCATCTAGGCTCTCACCCCCTAACACATTAAGTATTCTATCCAGATACTGATATAACCTACCCCACCTTTGTTGTTCGCTACCTCTAGCCGCAATGCTATCGCGCGCGATGACATCTCGTCTAGAGCTTGGCACTTTACTGAATGGGTTAAGTCTAGAAGCTAAGTTACTTTTACCTCTGGATAATGTATCTCCCAGGTTCCCTAAGATGCCCTTACCTGTAAACAACCGGGTAAGACCCTCTGCAATAGCACCACCTAATAGTAACTTACCTCCACCATCTAATTGACCTACGCCGCTAAGCGCTCCCCCTACTATCTTAGGTAGTGCTGCTCCAATTAACTGAAATGTCTTGCCAATTAAACTGCCAATTCCATTAGCTACGCTCGCTAGTACCGAGCCAAGCTGAGATCCTTGAATCCCGTCGCTGTTAAGAAGGTCTATGACAAAATCTATTGCTTTACCAATAGACGTAAATACAACAGCAATTAAATCAGGAAGAGTATTAATAATCTCCCCTAAGAAATTGCCTACTATATCTCCTACAACCTTAGTATCAACGTTAGAGATATACGTATTTAGATTTGAAAGGAGCCCTCTTATCCCATCAAAGATCTTACTAACACCTTTGTTTATATCTTCTGCGGTGAGTTTTTCGGGCATTTCTATGCCCTTTATTGCATTTACAAGAGGCTTAAAGATCCCCAGAAAATTTTTAAACAGAGGAGATGCTAAGAAATCCCGTAGAGACGTTAAAGCCCCGGTAAGAAACTCTATGCCTCTAAGTATGGGCTCGAGGATGTTTTTGGTTTTAAAATTAAATACTTCTCCGAGACTCTTGGCTAACGTTGCGAATAGCCCTTTGTCCTTATCGAATATCGTCCTAATCAACTCAGCCGTAAGCTGTAGAACGTTTCTAGGTACTGTGTCTCCGTTTAAGTTTTCAAACGTACCTCCGATTTCTCTAAGGGAACCAAATACCCCTAGTGGGCTAAAGAGAGAAGAGATCTCTCGATTTATAAATCTGAAGGGATCATCAATCTTGGCTTGTTGCTTTGAGTTCTGTAGGATCTCTCCTACGTCTGTGTTAACGTCTTGGAAGTCCCTAAGGATCTGCTTAATTAAAGCTGTTCTGGCTTCTCCAGTAACGGCATCGATATTACCGTAGTTATCCCTAATTGCTTTCTGAAGAAGGTTAGAAGTAGCTCCTCCTTGCCCGAAATCTAAGCCATAAAGGGTTTCTACTGATGCCTGCCCTGTGAGAACTTTCTGAAAATCACCTGCGCCAGACTTGCCAAAAGAATCATTCAAGTCTTGAGATACTGTCGCAAATTGATTCGCAAAAGATTTAAATTGGCGTTTTACATCTTCTTCACTACCGGAAAAATCAAAGAAGCTAGCGGCAACTAGGCTCTCTTTAACGACATCCCCCGTTATCTTGGCCTCTGCTTGCAACCCTTGTAGATTCTTTTTAACGTCCCTGGTGACTTGTGAAGCTGCCTCGAAAGACATCTTATTGAGTATGGCCAGGTTCGCGGCCGCGTTCCTCTGGAGTTGGTTTGTTGTCTCTGAAGTCTTAAATCCTTGGTTGCCAAGGGACTGCTCAAACTCTTTGTTGATCTGGCGGAAGGCGTTCTTTACAACATCAAGCTTCAGGCCCTGGACTAAGAATTTATTATCTAGCTCTCTAGATAACTTCTTAAATTCTCCAAGGGCCTTACTAGTATTGGCCTTAATGTCTAATGCTATATTTGCCATGAGTTATATACTTGTTATACAGCCTGCCACTTACTATCTCTTGCACAAAGTAGCCTGGCTCCGCCGCAAGTTTGACCAATTGAGCCCGGAGGACTGCATGCGGCTCCTGGCTTTGAACGATCACATTTTTTCTTCTTCTCCGCTGTCACGACACGGGCCTCATTTATATCATCATTTTTCTTTCTAAGATCCTTGCATTTCTTGCTATCTGATATGGCTTTCATTGCTATGTTTCCAGAGTTTGCTGCGCTATAAACTATTTTAGCAACACGGTTATAAGAACCACCTATAGGCAGATCTGTTTCGCTGAATTGAGGGAAAGCGGCTAAGCCTTCTGTCACTTGTTTTTTTAGAAGTGCCGGTTTTGCGGTGGGATTAGTTATTCTACCCACAAACTCTCTTTTATACTCATTAGCCATTTTATTGTATAACCTCTCGTACTTAGCAGCCATTGCTCTTATCTCTTTCTTTGTCGAGTTGGAGTTACCTATAAAAATGTTCCCCCAAGCGTCCATTTGAGCCCTCATTTTCCCAAAGTTAGCTGCCTCGTTCAAAGCATCTTGACATTTTCTAAATTCCGTTTGTTCCTTTGCAGTTAACCCTGGAGACTGAGTGGTCGGTCCAGGAGGCGCAGGAGCAGCTGGATCAGCGGGTTTTTCCTTAGCGTCGGGTCCTGATGGAGGAGGATTTTTCTTGGTGGGGATACCAACTGTTGACTGGGCCGTGGCATCGTAGGTGCTTACGTATCCGTCGTTGATTGTCCACTCTGGTACTCTCTCTAGGGTGAAGTTTGCTTCGGCGTTAACAAGGAGACCTCCATCCCACATCTTCTCCGAGATGGTAATGTCCCTTATAACACATGGGCCAAAACTCTTTTTACCCCATACAAATTCAAGGACCCTAGGTCCGTGCTTTGCATCGTTTGTGGGGGATTTCATAAATAACTCAATCAACCCTTGCTCCAGCTCTTCTACCCTCTTACCAAATACATACCCATTAAGAAGCACCTTGCTGAATTTTAGCTCAGCGTTTTTATTACTAGTCCAATGTAAAGGGGCTCCTGAGTTTGCCTCATCGCTCACGCCCCAAGTCTCAGACTTTTTAAAATTAGGGCCTACAGATAGGTTAAGCTGAGAGGGATTGAACAAGAACTGCCAAGCTACTGAGTTACTAACAGCCGACGAGAACAAGTTTGTACTCTTACTTGCCTTGGAGGAGAGGTCTTTAGGTACAGAACTATTATTTCCTAGGATTCTCGCTACGTTGAATAGATTTGCTAGTATTCCGTCGGGATTCCCTGCAAAAACAGGTCCGGTTGGGGTGTTTGTCGCCTCCGCAAATAAATCGAGCCCTGTGTCTACAAGGTTACTCCACGGGGACCCATCTAACAGAGTCTTATTAAGCAAGTTCCCCGCTTCAAACGTTGTCTGACGAAGTCCTACCGATGTATCTTTTTTTAGACTATCTTGGGTTTGTTGCGCAGCTGACGGAGTTATCTCGACGTTATTTAAAATATCTTTACCGTAGGTATTGTAAGATCCCGTAGATAATTTGCCTTTAAGATCTTCTGGAGGGATGAAGGAAGGCGCAATCGAAGCTGCTTCCCATGCGCTCTTATTAGGCTCCCATTTTGGAACAATATTGTCTGTAAACGAGGTTTCTTCTAATAACGAAGAGTCTATAGACCAGTCTGGTAGATCTTTGTAAACGTTGGGATCGTTCCATAAGTTTGATAGAGACGTAGGAACAGTGTTATCAACAGGGGCGTTTTGAGCAGAGGGGAGACTCTCTGATCTTGTCGGGACACCAGTTCTTGTCCACGGGACTATATAAGCAATGCATCCTCTCAAAGACCCGTCTACGTAGGGGTCAAAATCTATCTTTTCTAGGGTGGCAGCAACGTCTAAGTTACCGCCAAACATGTTCTTAGCGAAAGGAGCTTTAACAAAAGCCTCCTTGCGATCATAGACGTAATAGTCTGGGTTTGGTGGAGGTTGCGCGGGTTGTACTGACTGCGTTGATTGAGTTTTCTGACCAGAAACTTCTGGGGAGAAGAATGCATCAGTTTGAAAGGCGCTGTTGTCGTAATCGGTAAAGCTGGGGGTATCTTTTGCGTCCCAAGCCCCAAAGTTATCAGAGCCCTCCTCGAAGCCGCTTCCACCGTTATAACCCCAAGATTCTGGATTTCCTAGGGGGGCTGGGCTATCCCGCAACAGCTCAGAATTAGTCTGGTTCGAGTCAAGAATTGCTGGGGCGTCGTTTGTATCCCACAACGGCTCACGTGGCTTCGGGTCCGGGCTCTTCTCGACGTTGGGACCACCATCACCGTTATAACCCCAAGATTGTGGATTCACTTAAAGCGCTCGGTATCTATCTCATACTTTAAACTGGATCGTCTGAATGGTCAATGCTCCATTTAATAGCATTCATCACAACTCCTTCTGGCTCCCAGTCCCAGTCACTGAAGTACGGGTTCTTTTTGATAGAGTCGGTCATCCATTGATACACTGCGGACCCCACCAGCTCGGGCATCCTAGCCAACCTAGACGTGTTTCTCCAGACACACTCGTACCTAGATCCTTTAGATCCATCAAACACTTCTACTTCTTTCAGAATGGCAATAGCCTTCTTGCGTACGTACGTCTGCTTTGATTTACTGAGTTTGTGTAGAATGTTCTTCTGAGCAGTAGAATCTCCCCAGTGCGTGGCCTCTGGTTTCTCGGCGCCCCTCTCTGCGACTTTAACAAGGTACTGATCCGCATTGATCTCTCTTGCAAGTTCTTGAAGCCTCTCGATAGATACTGTGGCATCTTTGTTTACCTCGATAATAGAGTCAGGCTTAGATCCAAAGTAAAGTCGTGCGACGTCGATACATTGCTTATCTCCATCGAAGGCATAAGCTAGGGCAATAGAGAATCTCTTAGCTTCTTCAAAGTCTGTAATTTTTTCTTCTGTGAATACGATTCCGCGATGTTTTGGAAAGTCTTCCGTACTCGAGAAGCTGTTGTGAATAATTGTGAACTTAATTCCGAGTGCATTAGCTTTTTCTTTAATCTGTTCAGTGGATTCTCCATTATCGAAGTCAATAGCAAATACTTGGCAAGACTTAAATAGTGTCTCGATACGACGTGGGCGTTTCCAATGTGGACACTCATTAAATACAAACGGTGACCATGTCCTCCCTTGAGAGATAGCTCTAGCAAGGGACGTTGGAGACACTTTGTCTATACTGGAACCCATGCGAGCCCCAATAACACTTACCTCTGTACGAGGATTGCCAAACTTATCTATCCAATCTTTATACTGAAGTTTAACACTTGGCTTGTGATCCCAGTTTTCTTCATCAAGCGAAATAAGAATGCTGTTCATGTTTACCCCCTTCACTGATTGTCACAATTTACCAAAAGGCCCCTTCCCACTTTTTTGGGGTCATAGTCAGGGTCATAGAGCCAGTTAGAATCGCAATGAGTCATTGAGTTGCAAATTGCCTCACGCTCGTCTTCTTCGATCTGCTCGATAAGTCGGTTGGCAAGAGCATAGATCTTTTTACGTTCTCCTTTCACAGACTCCCAAGTACGAACAACATATGGCATTTTCTTACCCATGTTAAATCCATCACGGAGACGGAGTACATCTAGAACCATCTCAACGCTTAGAGCCACGTCTTTACTAGCTTTAGATTCTTGAAGAGCTGCCCAAGCTTTATCTACAGAGGTAATAAGGACCTTACGTTGTGCCCAATAGGGATGGCGGGACGGACGATTACTGTACTCCCAGTCTTGTTTCATCAAGCTACGAAGGTTGTCGGCTCGTTTGTCAATCATCAGAAACCTAGTTGCCTCATACGCATCTTCAAAACTATTCAGAGTTAGTTCAGGTAGCCATGTTCCTTTCGCTAGTCGTTTGCGAATTGCATAGGCAAGAAGCATAAACCTAAGAAAGCTCTCTAGTGCAGCTTTGTGCATTTGGATCTTCATGTAAGGAAGCAGCGCTTCAGAGTAGAAGTGAACATCCTCTCCCTCCTCTCCTTGACACTGATCCATAAAGAAGTCGGCGCAATCGCGCAACAACCTGATGTATAGCGTTCTAGGCTCTACTTGGTATTCCTCGCACAGAAACCGAATATGTGCAGCAGGGTGGAGATCATGCCCAGCCTCTTCGGACATTTCTTCAAGTTCGTATAGTCGATAGGTGGCAATAGGAGCCAAGCGAGAGATTGCACCGGAGTCTAGGTCGTAAGTGAGTTCAGGTTTCCATTCGTTGCAGTTTGCCAAGATGACTGTGTTTGCAACAACTTCAACAGCGTCTGTTCCTTTATTTTCAACTCTTTCTGTGCCTCCTGTAACAACGGACTTGAAGCTATGAGCTGTAAGCATAGACTTCAGACCTTCAGTAGTGAGGTCGTCGTTGTAAGCCAGATGAGATGTAATGATCTCTCCTTGATTGAAACGAGAGCCAAAGTCTCCCATAGCTGTGACTTCGTATCCTAGATACTTCATGGCATCTAGTACTCCGTTGAGGGTGATAGTCTTACCTACCCCAGGTTCTCCGATAACAACTCCAGCTTTACGAAACCCATGATTGATAACTTCTTTTGTACCCGGGTGAGTTGTACCGCTCCTTCCAACAACAGCCCTACCGAGTATG
>CERP01001384.1_pt1 | contig 16839 bp, 27 predicted proteins | sample 530801 | NCBI WGS metagenome assembly CERP01 (sample SAMEA2620991, study PRJEB7988) | marine metagenome | biome: marine biome (ENVO:00000447); feature: surface water layer (ENVO:00002042); material: "saline water (ENVO:00002010), including plankton (ENVO:xxxxxxxx)" | depth 5 m | reverse complement strand
AAATTAGGAATTAGAACACCTATGTATTCCCCTAAAGAAACTACACTAGGACTATCTAAAAATGCTACAAGACCATCACTAGTATTTCCAGCAGAATCTTCATATACCTTTTTAATTCCGTTTGAATCGAAGTAATCTCCCAATATTGGGTCTACTGACAATTTTTCGAAATCGGTATAATCTCCTTTTATAATATTAACTCTAATACAATAATCATTAATGTAATCAGAACCATCTATAAATTCAGGAACATCAGCTTCACCGTACCAATCGTTTGCTGTTACATCAAGACCTTGAATTCTATCTTGTGTTACAATAACAGAAAATGTCTTTCTTCCTACATTCGAAAAGTTCAATAATTCTTTTGTATAACCTTCTTGTGCATCAATATTTTTTAATGCCTTTTCGGTATCTAACTTAAAGAACTTAGAAGTATTGTAATTTCCAGAAAGAGGTGCATATCCCGTTTTTTGGTTTTTGTCTTTTGCCGATGTAGAAAAACTAATAAATTCAGTTTTATCAACATCTTCTAATTTTAACAAGTTCAATGCAATAATTGGTGAATCCAATAACATTTCTTGAGCACTTAGGTGAAAGTAAGAACCTTTCTTTTCTAATTGCTTATCTCTTTTACCGTACACATCCTGAAAGAATGAAAAATCCTGGCAAAATACAGGAGTATTAAACGGTCCAACTTTACTAAATCCAATAATCATTCTTATTGTAGAAGTAGTAGTTGTTACTATTTGCGATTTGTCGAATTCAAAAGTGTATATCCCACTTGATTTGATATTCGATAAATAAACTGGTAAACTCATAATTTATACTTATTTTAGTATATTTAATCAACGAAAAATATAAAAAGAAAAATAAAGTTTTTTTATTTTTAGTTGCAATTGTAATTTTATTTTCGTATCTTTAATAAGGGTCTTTTGCTTGTTGAAAAAAAAATAAAAAAATATTGATTTCAATAAAATAAAATCCATTAGTAATGCATTTAATAATTAGTAGATTTCTGAGGGGTAATATATACTATTAAGGAACTATGAATAGTAAAAACAAAAAAGTAAATAACCAAGTAAAAAAAGTAGAAAGTATGGCAAAAGTTAACATTAAACAATTAGGAATTCAATTCAAAGAAACAAAATCAGAAAAGACATTCAAATTACTTTTCGACACCCTAAAACCATCCGTAATAAATTATTACAAAAAATTCGACAATCCTGTTCAAGTTTTAGAAGATGCATTTAACGAAGCAATGATTTCCATATGGAATGATATTGATAAAATAGATGTAGAAAAGTACAGTATAAGTACTATGATATATTTGAAAGTAAAACAAAATATTATCAGGTACTATAAAAGTGTAGGTGGTCAATTTAGCAAATATGATATCGAAGACCCAATTGTTAGTAATATGGTAATTTCTGATAAGAACATTTCTGAGGATTCTTATACATATGACCTACAAGAAGATTTCATAAAAAATGAAAGTATAGATACACTTTGGGGTACTATAAAAACATTATTAGATAATGAAACTAGTTACAATATGTTACACGATAAATACTGTAATAATATGAAGACAAAAGAAATTGCAAAAAAGTATGATACTAAATTGCAAAATGTTTTGAATAGAATTTTTAACGCAAAGAAAAAGTTACAACTTAACGAAAACTTATACCATGAATTTATCAAATAAAATTTCTAATTTTATCTTTAATATTGACTATTGGCAAGAATATAGGGAACATTCTAAAATAAAGGATGTTCTCTTAGAATTCTTTACTAATGAAGATACTGAATTACAGAAAGCATTTACAAATAATTTTGACTATCCTGATACTATGACACAAGCTCCGGTCAGACTTGAAAGTAAAACGGGAGATATATATTATACACTAAATTTTAAATCAAAAGAATTATTTCAAAATGCTGGTACAAAGGAAAAAGCACTTTCCAATAGTTTAGCACTATTAGATAAATATTTACCTTTGGGTGTTACTTCATTAGTAGAACCACAAGCACCTATTCATATACCAGATACTTTTACACTATTGTGTTATATAAAAATACAAAATGAAAATATAACAACTGGTAGAACTGTTTGGAATGTAATAGGTACAATTTGTAAACCTTTAGTAATTTCATCAATTATTTTAGCTGCAATAAAATATTTATGTTTCTAATTGCCTTTAATAGTAAAGATATGTTAAATTATAAAAAATGAAAGAAGTAAAATTGAATCCTATTAATGAGGATGAATTAGAAGACAAAAGAAATGTTATTTCTGAAAACTGCTTTACTGAATTAGATATAGCCGCAAAAGCTTGGTTACTATGTTTCGGAGAAGATGCTGTTTATGAAGAAATTTCATTGTTACGTTCTACGTTTGCTTATATGTTAGGCAATCACAAAAACGAACACGCATTATCTAATGTAGATATTGATAAGTTTAGTATTCCCGAATCACCATTTAAAAATGAAGACGATGTTTGGGTTGATAAACTTTACGATTTAAAAACAGAGGATTCATTGCATTACATAATGAACATTTTGATGAATTCACGAGAAGGGTTCCAGGAACTTACTAAAAGTGAATATTTCAAAGACTTGAAAGAAAATTTGATATTAGATTCAAACGCATTACTTTACAATATTAGTATAACATTTGATAGATGTGTATTATTAATAAACAATAAATATAGTATATTAATTTTAAATTTAAAATAAACAATTATGGGAAAAGTTAAAACCTTAGAGACGCCAGTTGCTGAAGAAAAAGTACAAAGAATATTAGGTGGTGATATCGAAACATCTACTTTTGAAAAACTAGGTGAAACATTTGAAGCAATTCAAAAAGAGTACAATGAAAAAACATATGAACTTTCATTGTCGCAAGGTTCTATTGCATTATTAACAATGGAAATTTTACCTAAAGTAGAATGGGTAGGACAACAAGCTTGGGATATCTCGGCAGCTCAAAAATTAGTTTCCGAATTAAAACCAGAATCTGTTGCCAATGTTACTAAAGAATCAATTAGAGCATTGTTTCAATTTGTTGCAACCAATAAATATGTTGGTGTTGACCAAGTATCTCAAGTTTCTGACTTGTTGACATCACTTGCTGAAATTATTCAAAATCAAATCGGAAAAGACGAGCAAGTATTAAGAGATGCTGGTTTCGAATTACAAGCTGCAGAAATGGGTATTACACCAGAAACTGCTATGCAAGAAGCAATAGCGGCCAAAAATGCTGAAGAAGCTAAATAATTTTAAGTATGAAAAAGTTTTTAGAAAAATTACCTTTAATAACTTTTATCCTTTTGAGTTGTACGTTCTTATATACGTGCAACTCAAACAGGAACTCTAGCAAAGCTATTAAAGAAAATAAGAAATTGACTTTAGAAGTTGATTCCTTAAAAACAGAAATCAAAGTTTTAGCTGACAGTACAATTACACTAAGTGAATTTCAATTACTGTTAGAACTAGAAGGTTATAAAATTTCAAAAAGAAATCTGTACTATAATAATGCAATCATTAGAACTAAAGAAAGACCTGATGACATAATGCACGAATATGATATAGAAATTGAAAAACTAACTAAAAAATTAAAGTAAATGTCAAAAATTACATTTTTACTAGATGCCGGTCACGGTGGAATAGTTAATGGAAAATACACAACGGCTCCAAATTTCGATAAAAACAATAAGTCAACTTGGAAAAAAAGTTGGTATCATCCTGAAGAAGATATTTCATTCTACGAAGGAGTTTTTAACAGACAAGTAATAAACTTAGTAAAAAACATAATGAGAATTAGGGGAATGGAATACCTCGATGTTGTTGATACTGATTTTGACATACCACTTGCCGATAGAGTTACAACAGCAAATAGATTTTATAGTGGAGATAAAAATTGTGTATATTTTTCAATGCACGGAAATGCATCCGGAGCTGGAAAAGCACATGGTATAGAAATCTTTACTAGTAAAGGTCAAACTAAAAGTGATGAACTTGCAACAATTGTTTTCAATTCAATCGTAGATTTTTTTCCTGATGAAAAGTACAGAATGGACAAGTGGTCTGATGGTGATGTAGATAAAGAAGCAAATTATTATGTATTGAAAAATACTAAAATGCCAGCAATGCTATTAGAAATGTGGTTCTTTGATAACTTATCAGATTGTAAAAAAATGATAGATGCCGGAACCCAACATCAAGTTGCAAAAGCAATAGTTAATGGTTTTGAAAAGATTCAAGAATCCGTTGATAAAGACCATGTTGCATGATTTCATTTGCAGAAGAAATTCTAAGTACTATAAAGTTATCCTGTTTATATGAAATAGAAAAAACAGATGATAGAATATCAAAACTTGTATATTCTTTCGATGGCTTGTCAAAAACTTTTGGGAGATATAAAGAACACGATGAACTTTATGAATTCTTATATGAAATATCAAAAGAATTTGAATTAACAGAAGAGGGTGCATATTATTTATATATGATAAGTAAGTACGAACCGAATGGTGAAATATCAAAAAACTTTAGAGAAAATTTTGCAATACACATTATATTATATGACGAAAACGATTACCTAAAAGATTAATTAAATTAATACGAATAATTAAAAATAAAACAAAATGAGTGATACTTGGAATATAGTACAAAAAGGAGACACTAAGTTAGTGTGGAAAGATTTCGATGAAACTAACATAAACGAAATCAAAGAAATGGAAAACGAGGTAAACTGTGAACCTTATTTCTGTAAAGTAACAAATTCGGTTGTTTTTAAAACAACTTCAAAAAACATTAGGATGTTAAAAGGTCCTGAGTATTCCCAGTTGGAATTAATCTCTAGATACCTAACAACCGAAACCAAACTATATGACTTAGTATAGTTATTGAAAGTTAAAGAGCAACATCCAGTTGCTCTTTTTTGTTTTAACATTAAAATATTTTTACAATAAAAGAACTTTAATATATAGAAAGTTATTAATAATATTACACATCTAAAAAAATGAAAAAAGACGTAAGAGAAATACTTGTTAAGTTGTACGAAATAACAAAAGCACCTATAACATTTTTTGATATCGAATCAACAGGGATTGATAAAATAACTGATGAAATCATAGAACTGTATGTATGTAAATATGATGGTAAAGAATTTATAGAAAACGATTCGTACTATAATAGTAATGTCCCAGTAAGAGAAGAGGCATTAGAAAAACACGGAATCACAAATGAATCATTAGTAGGATATCCTTACTTCAGTGAAAAAGCAAAAACTATTTATGAGAACTATTTTTCTAAAGGTACTATTCTTTGCGGATATTGTTCTAATAAATTTGACATTCCTTTTATTATCGAAAAATTTCTACAAGCAAAGATACCTAGTTCTGTAAATATTCTTCAAAACAAAAGAATTGATGTATATGACATATACCGACAATTATATCCTAATACATTAGAAGGAGTTCATTCAAGAATAGTTGGTGGTGATATGGGCAAAGCACACGAAGCAAAAAGTGATGTTACTGCAACTATTGAAATATTAGACAAGTTGATAGATACTAAAGGAGAATATGAATTGATATCATCTTCGGATACTATTGATACAGATAATTTTTTCAGAAGAGAAGATAAAGATGTATTTTTTGCAAAAGGTAAATTGAAAGATGAAAACATATTGAAAATGGATTCTAAAGAATCGCTAGGATTTTTAAAGTGGATGACCAGGACCAAATCAATTTCTATTCACAGTAGAACTATTGCAAATAGACTAATCGAAAAAATAGAAAAAAGTCTTATTGACAATTCTATATCCTTTTAATGAAATATCTTTTATATTTTTCCTTGTTGATTTTGACCGATGTCATTATCTGGTTTCAAGGAGTTGCTCCGATTAGATTTGCATCTTTTTTGTCTAAGTACACTTTCGTAGTTTATCTTATGGGATTAGGTGCAAGTATTTTTTTCGTAGAAGCTACAAAAGCCGGAGCAATAATTTTTGATAGTGCCTGGACATTGCGTTTCATTGGATTTAGTGTTAATACTATTATTTTCGGAATACTTACACATTTTTTTATAGGTGCAGATTTTAGCCCCAAGACATTAGTTTGTTTGGGACTAAGTTTAGTTATAGTTTTAGTGCAATGCTTTTGGAAATAGATGAGTTAAATAAGAAAACAAATAATAAATTATGAAAGGACTAGATATTTTTAGAAAAGAACTAAAAGGAATAAATGAAAGTGTGTCTGTCAAAGATTTAGCACTAGTAATGCCAGGTGATATTGCAATAGATAAAAAAGGTAACGGATTCAAAGTTATTGATTCTGGTGTTTTGTTTTTCGATGACCCAGAAAGTGTTGAAATATTTACAAATTACGATAAGAATATCAAAAAGAAATTTGGTAAATTCAGTGACATAGGAGTTATTGTTATAGACAAAAATGGAAAACCATCGGTTGAAGATTCTGACGATTACAAAGTTTATGAAAGTGAACTAAACGAAAAAATATCCGAAAAGGATTTTGAGAATATTAGAACTGGAGATATAGCAATTTCTAAAAAAGGAGAAATTTTAAAAGTACTTGCAGCAGGACCACTTTTTCACGAAAGTCCAAACGATGGTATCAATTATACAGATATGACAAAATATGATAAGAATGTTAACAATAAAATTGTTGATGGTGAACTTGTTATTGCTGTTGAAGATATGAGAGGTAGAACTTCTGTTGTAGTTTATGATGCTGATGCTGGTGCGATAATTTACGAAAATGAAGTTTTTGAATTAAACGAAAAACTTATAACATTCGGAGGTAAAGCATATCCTAAATTTGGAAATGCCGTTTTGCTTGCTGGTGGTGCTGGTTCTGGTAAAGGTTTTGTAAAAGATAACCTTATGGGAATCGAAGGTCAAGTTTACGATGTTGATGAAGTAAAACAATTAGCATTAAAATCTGATATGATTAAGAAAATGGCAATGGATGCTACAGGAAAAGATATTTCTAAATTCAATTTGAAAAATCCTAGTGATGTTAGTACTTTACATACAATCTTAGATGAAGAATTAAATGTAATTGATAAAAGAAAACTTGCAAGATATGCTGGTATTTTAATGGCACCGATAGATAGAAAACCAAATCTTATTTTTGATGTTACTTTAAAGAACTTAAACAAATTAAGAAGTATTTCCGCTGATATAGAATCTTTAGGATACAAAAAAATAAATACACATCTTGTTTGGGTTATCAATTCTTACAATGTTGCAATTGCACAAAATAAAGAAAGAAGTAGACAAGTTCCAGAAGAAATTTTAATGGATACACATAGAGGTGCTGCACAAACAGCAAAAGATATTCTTGATATGGGTAAAGACATTAAGAAATATTTAGATGGTGATGTTTGGTATGCATTCAACAAAAGAGGTGTTGATTCTACAATAGCTAAATCTGGTAAAGGAGGGTCTTATATTAAAGATGCTAATTACATTAAAGTAAAATCAGCTGGAAAAGGTATTGATGCTAAAAAAGTTACAGACGATGTAGTTAAGAAAATTGCTGGATATGTCCCACCAAGTAATTACTGGGGATAAAAATAAGTACATGATTTGAAAAGTCTTAAAGAACACAGTGATGAATATAATCTTCTTAAACAAAAGTCGATACAAAATATAATCAATGCCTTAGGTAATAAACATAAATCTATTTTAGAAAATGTTACAAGGGATGAAACTTATTTTTGGGCAGTTCATGCAGATTTATATGATATGTTAAATAAAGCATCGAATCCTGTAAAGTTTGCAAAAGAGTTATATAAAAAGATAACAGACAAAAGAAGAATATCAGCATTAGAATATTTTTTAGATATGTTTAAAAATAAAAAAATAAAAAAGATATGAAACCATTAAACGAATTTCTTAACGAAGGAAAATACCAAAAAGTTTGGCAAACACAAAAATATGTAAATGCTGATGGTATTGAATTAGTAGGTGATAAACACGCTAGTCCAGCTGACCAAGTATATCAAATTAATAAAAATAAAAAACAAGTAGGTTCATTTAGTTTTGATAGAGAAACTGATGGTTATTGGTTGTCGGCACCGTCTTTAGGATTTGAACAAGAATCTTTTGATACTATTGATGACATAATCAAATTTGTAAAAAAGAATCTGTAAGTATTTTGATAGTAAAAATTTCACTAGTAATTATAGTTTTAATTATTGTTACTTGTACAACTCGTAAAACTGAAAGAGAACGAAAGAAAAAAGAAAACTTAAACAAATAAATTTAAAGGAACTAAAATATTAGTTCCTTTTTTTTGTTTTAATATGTATAATAACCTAAAAAAGATAAAAGATGAGTATAGATGGATTGCCGTTACCTATGGGAAGAACACTAATGTTCAACAAACAAGTTGACCAAAAAACAATAGGAGACATTACACAAAAGATTTTAGATATTAATGCCGATGATGCATACCTAAAAAAATTATACAAAATTAACGGTCTAAAATATAAGAGACCACCTATTGAAATTTTTATAGATTCTTACGGAGGATATGTTTATCAAATACTTGGATTGGTTTCGGTAATGCAAAATTCAAAAACCCCTATTCATACAATATGTACAGGAGCTGCAATGAGTTGTGGATTTATTATGCTTATTTGTGGTCACAAAAGGTTTGCACATAAACATTCAACACCTTTGTATCATCAAGTTTCTGGTGGGACTATTGGAACTGTTAAAGAAATGAAAGAAAGTGTTGAACAATCTTCTAAACTACAACACAAATTAGAACAACTAACTTTAGAAAATACTAACATTTCTAAGAAACAATTAAAGAAAGTTTACAAAAGAAAATTAGATTGGTATTTGGAATCTGATGAAGCATTAGAGTTAGGAGTAGTTGATGAAATAATCTAAGAGCATATGAGTTTAAATAAAACAGATAAAGTATATCATGACCTTTTAAAAGATATCCTAGAAAATGGACATCAAAAAGGAGACCGAACAGGAACAGGAACAAAGTCTGTATTCGGTAGGCAAATTCGTTTTAATATGAAAGATGGATTTCCACTATTAACAACCAAGAAACTACATACAAAATCTATCATCCACGAATTGATATGGTTTTTAAGTGGTGATACTAATATAGAATACTTGCAAGAAAATAAGGTTTCTATTTGGGATGAATGGGCAGACATGATAGGTGACCTTGGTCCTGTGTATGGAAAACAATGGGTTGATTGGTCAGGAAAAACTCAAATGGGATTAAGTGCAGAAAAGAATGCTGAAGGTTATTATGAATATATTGAAAACAAAACAAATGGTATCAATCAAATTAAAAATTTAATTAACTCATTGAATAAGACACCAGATTCTCGTAGAATTATGGTAAGTGCTTGGAATGTTGGAGAAATTGAACAAATGGCATTACCACCTTGTCATTATGGATTTCAAGTTTGGACTAGAGAATTATCACATGATGAAAGATTTGAAATTTATAAGAATAATGGTGCAGAAGGCAGAGAATTACAAGACCATATAACTGGCGTCAATTTTAAGCAATTTCATTTTGATAATGCTAATGTTCCGAAGAGAGAAATCTCTTTAATGTGGAATCAAAGAAGTGTAGATACGTTCTTAGGATTACCTTTTAATATTGCAAGTTATGGAATGTTACTTGAAATGATTGCTCAGCAAACTAACATGGTTCCAGGAGAATTGGTTGGTAACTTAGGGGATGTTCATCTATATGATAATCATATTTCGTTTGTAGAAGCTCAATTAACAAGAACATCTAAAACAGATGTTTTACCTAAGTTAAATTTAAACAAAGCAGATTCTATTTTTGATTATAAATTTGAAGATTTTGAAATAGTAAATTATGATGCACATCATAACTGGAAAAATGTACCAATAGCAGTTTAATATGAAAAGATTTCAAGATTGCAATAGAATAGTAAAGATATGGAGGTACAGATGGTACCTCTATATTCCTTTTAAATTTATAAAACAATATACATTACTAAAGTTCGATGACCTTATTTCAAAAGAACAGGAATTCAAAGTAAATGCAAAAACTTTGTGGTCTCTTTTGGTAGGTAGTGCTCAATTTGATATGAAATGGTACTATACATCGGATGAAGTTAAAGATGTTTTTAAATCAAGAATAAAAACCAAGTTAGACAAAAGAAAATGAGAATAAATACCCTTATTGATAAGTTGTGTGTAAAAGATGAATTAGACAAAGAGGATTTAGTAATAATAAATTCCTTGTTGAAAGAAAAATATTCGGAATCTAAAAAATACAATTCAAAAGTTCTGATAGATTCTATTTCTTTGATTCATCAGTCGATTACTAAAAAAAGTAATATTGTTTATATTTCTGCAGACTATAAAGATTGCATTGAGGTTAAAAACAAAATACTAGAATTGATAACAAATTCTAAGATACCCAAGAAAAAAACTTTAATTTCTAAAAAAAGAATTTCTGTACCTTTGTGTAAAGATAAAATAGTATTTTCTAATGGTAGTAAAATAATGTTTATTCCTGTCAGAGTTACTTTGCCAGGAATTGAAATGGATTGGCTACTTATAAACGATATTAAAATGATAGACCCAGATAAATACACAAAATTATTTATGAATGGGTATTCTACACTAAAATCTTCTAGCAATGTCAAATTGACACTTTCCCCTTAATTAAATATTGAAACTAATATTGTAAATGAAAGATTATAGACAATTCTTATTCGAAGCAAAAGATTATAAAGTAACTTGGTTGAAAAAAGAACCGGTTAGCTCTAAGGTTGAAAGTAAAAAACTTAAAGAACTTATAGAAACGGGAACAAACGAATTGTACAATCTTATTCATATTACAGATAAGAATATTCCAACTATCGACAAAGAATCACCTATTTTAGTTTACTTTGGTACAGATAAAGATGGGGTTAAGTTACTTGACCAACAAGGAATCAAACAAGAAACTGTTTACAATCGCACAACAGAAGCTGCGAAAAGTATGAGAAAAGATGATTGGCATAATATTTTAGGTGATGCTGAATGGATGCCAAAAACAGTAACAGATGTTGATAAGATTGATAGTTTAGAATTTCCTATTATTGCTAAACCAAGTGAGGGACATTCCGGAATAGGTATTATGAAATTCGAAACAATGGAAGATTGTCAAAAAGAACTTGACAGAAAGGATTGTAACTTAGATACTTTTAGTGAAGTTATTAAAGACATTGATACGGAGTTTAGATTTGTATTTGTAAAAGATAAACTATTCTTAGTACACGAAAGAATTCCTATCGAAGAAATGAACAAAACTATTGACACAAAAAAACCTGATGAATCGTTAGGTTTCTTATATGTTGAACAAGACCTTAGTAAAGAAAATTATGACATTTCAAATATTGTAAAAGAATTCAGAAATAAAATAAATTTGGATTTTTATGCATTAGATGTGATGAGAGATATCAAAGGAAAATATTGGGTTATTGAATCTAATAGTGGTATTGGTATGGGAGGTAATACTATGGCAAGGTCATACGAGGCAATATGCAAAGATTACTATAATACAGATATTCCTGTAAACAAAAAGAAATTGGTAGAACAAATCTGTAAAGAATATTACGATGAAATCAAAAAGGACTATCCTAAAGAATTAAAAAAGTCAAAAAATCCTAAAATATATAAATAAAAGTTGCAAAAGTCATTTGAATTTTGTATATTAAATAATGAACTATGAAAGAAAAAGAAATAGTTGCAAAACTGAATGAAAAATATAAAGGAAAATTTATATTTGAAGTTACCGATGACGGTAGTGATATCGTAGGATTTGTTGATGACAACACATTTAATAATGTGATTGCAGTTATCGAACCTACCGTATCGGAAATGAATAAATTAATATCACATATATCAAACTCTAAAACATAAATTTAAAATATGATAAGACATAAAGGTTTATTCAAAACAAGTTTTTTTATCCTTTTAAATACAATCATAATTTTAACAATGTGTTCATCGAAGTGTGAACAACCAAGAAAAACAAAAAGTGTAAGTTTCGATAACTGCACTAAAGATTCCACTATAACTGAAAAAAACTTAGATGCATTTTTGTGTCTATTAGCATTTAGAGAATCTACTAATAACTGGAAAGTTATAAATAGATTTGGTTATATGGGAAAATATCAACTAGGAAAACTTGCACTTGCTGATGTAGGTATGGATTCTATTACAGTAAAAAAGTTTAGAAAAGATAGAAATACTTTTCCAGAACACTTACAAGATATTGCAATAAAAAAATACATAAAAAAGAACAAGTGGTATCTTAGAAGGTACATTAAGAAATATAACAACAAAACAATCAAAGGAATAAAGGTAACAGAAAGTGGTATGATTGGTGCAGCTCATTTAGTAGGACAAAGAAGTGTCAAGCGGTGGTTAAGAAAAAACGGCAAATTTAAAAAAGTAGATGGGAATGGTGTTAATTTAGAATCTTACCTTAAACTATTTTCTGGTTATAATTTATCAAAATAGAAATGTCTGAAAGTAGAACACCAGCGGAAATATTAAAAGATACAAAGTTTGTTATTGTTCAATATCAATCAAAAATACAGTCGCATAGATATTTTTGTTTTGCAACCGTAGAATTTTTCAATGACAACGATGAACCAATAGTTATTATTAAAGTAAGTGGTTTAGAAGTCGATGTTATTTTAAATTATATTATTAAAAATCACGATGAAATTACAGTATACGATACAAACCTATCTAATATATTAATACCATCTACACAAAAACTATATGAATTGATATTAGATTAAATAAACAAATAAAGATTGAGAAATGAAAAACGTAAAAGACTATAACAAATCATTAAACGAAGGAAAATTAAAGTTTTCGGATATAAAAAAAGGTGATTTCTTAAAAAAAGGAAAAGGTAATTTTGAATTAGAAGTTTTAGATGTTAGTGTTGGTAAACGAGGTTTTGATGACAGTGTAACACTATATAACGATGTTACTGGTTATAAAACAGAAATAGTAGATTTAGGTGAATATACTTTAGTTGAAGCATCAGAGGATTTTGCTGGATGGGTCGCAATCTACAATAACAATAGAATTGAAATTGATAAATCAGAAGCAGACGGTATATATCAAGCAAAACAAATTGCAATTAAAAAATTAAAAGTTCCTAAATCAAAAGTAGGTTTACTTGCAATTGCTCCAGGTTATAATGAATCAATGTATGAAGCAAAAGAAGATAAATTGTATAAATCTATTGATGCATTAGAAAAAGAAGCTCGTAAAATACTTGCTCCGATAGAAATTGGAAGTTTTATTGCACAACTTGATGATTTAAGACAATTCTTACAAGGTAATGTTGTTTTAGAAAAAATAGAAATGAATAATTTAGATTGGGGTAAAACAACTGCTGAAAGAAATAAAAACTTAGACCATTTTGACAGTCTTAAAACCGATAAAGAAAAGGAAGATTTTAAGAAAAAGTTGAAATCAATGAATGAAGGTAAAAATGATTACAGCGCTAGATTTGGCAAAACTGATATTACTATCAAAAATGGTCACAAGTTAACAGACGAAGATTCTTTGTATGATATGTATGAAAAAATAGGTAAAGTTATCAAAGATTCTGGATTAGACTTAGGTTCAGTAATTATAAAATAATAACAAATAAGGATTAAGATATGAAAGGAATAAAAGAATTCGAAAAACTAAACGAAAATGATTCGTTTGAAAGACAGTATCAAAGTGTTCGAAATCATATTTCAGACCTTGAACAAAATAGAACATCATTAGGTAGATTAAATGCACAATTGCAAAATAATAACACATACATTAGAAAAATGTATGTGGCAATGATTGCCATGATTGACCAAGGTAGAGATAATATTGCTAAAAATTGGAAGAGTGATTTAGAAAAATATAACAAAGAGCATTTGGATTTGATGAATCAAATTGACACCTTATTAAAAAAAGAGGAATCAATAAAGGCAAAGATTGATAAAAAAGTAAAAATGTTTAAAAAATAACAAATTATAATTTTTCATAGAATAAAAAGAAAAGGACTAAAATATTTTGGTCCTTTTTTTGTTTTAATAGTAAAGATTACTATATGAAAAAATACACAGACGCAGTTAGCGAATTTCACAAAAAATTTAAAGTAGAACAAAACGAATCACCTACTTTAATTTCAGAAGAAGATTGGATTCTTAGACATAAATTGATGAAGGAAGAGAACCAGGAATATATTGATGCTTGTGCAACAAATGATTTAGTAGAAGTTGCTGATGCATTAGGAGACCAACTTTACATTCTTTGTGGTACAATTCTAAAACACGGAATGCAACATAAGATTGAAGAAATTTTCGATGAAATACAAAAAAGTAATTTATCAAAATTAGACGAACAGGGAAATCCTATATTTCGTGGTGATGGCAAAATATTGAAAGGAGTAAACTATTTCGAACCAAACATTAAAAATATTTTAGATGTATAAAGAACTATTAAAATTATCAGAAGAAAATCCTATTAGGGTAACAATGTGTGAAAAGACTTCATTAAGTTATGCATATACCTTTAACGACAATTCAGTTATATATTATGAATTAGATGGCAATGTAGATGTTTACAATGATTTAATTTTACCTAACGCAAATGAGTACGATAATATTAATGATGCAATTCATTCAGAATCGGCAGTACACGATGAGAATCCGTATGATTTTTCTAATATTGATAATTCAGTATCTAAAGAAGTGTCGGCAAATAAATTTGTAAAAGCATTATCTACATTTAACAATTTCTATGATGAAAACAATATTCATAAAGAATATAGAGGTATTCATATAAAGGATGGAAAAATGTTTGCTACAAATGCATTTGTTATGCGAATTGTAGAAACAACAGTATTTGATAAAGATATTAATATGGTCATAGATTTCAAACCCGTTTTGGAATATATGGATATAAATGCCAATAAAATAAAAACAACAGGGAAATCTCTTTGGGATACTAAAAAAACTAAAAATGAAAATGTTAAACTATCTACTTATTCTAAAGATGGTGATGATGTTTTACAAATAGAATATAAAGGTCTTACTTTTGTTAATCATAGTTTGTGTAAATCGGAACTGAACTTTTCGTTTATTGAAAAAGCATCTAAAAATTTAGATTCCAGTATAAAAGTTTACAAGAAACAATTATACAATGCTGTTAACAATATACTTGGAACTTCAATCAAAAATTCAAACAAGGTTAAGAATGCATTAGTCTTTGAACAAGCTGATGGAAAAACATTATCAATTTATCCTTATATCAAATTTGAAGATGGTATTTCGTATTGTGTTGAATATGTAAATGCACAATCTAATGTAAAAGATAAAATGATAACAAACGGAGAAAACCTATTAAACATTTTAAAAAGTATTCCTGACGAAGTTATAGAAATAAAGTATAATAACGAAACTAACATTTCAAAAATTTCATCAACTAAGTCTAAAGAAGATTACTATGCTATTTTTAATGTATAATTATATGTATCCTTCTTTATAATAAAGAATATTTATATGTATCCTTTTTTACAATTTAATTATGAACATTTATATTATACATCATTCAAGTGATTTTTATAAAATAGGTAAAGCTAATAATATTAACTCTAGATTAAGACACTTACAAACATCTTGTCCTATTCCATTAAAGGTTATAGCTTTTCTACCTTGTTGCGATTCTGGTATTTTATCAGCTGAAGATATATCATATATATCAGAAAGTAAATTACACAAAGAATATCAAAAATTTAACACTACTAATGAATGGTTCAAATTGGATAAAGAATTAGTTGAAGAAATTATAAACAAATATGGATTTATAAAAGGAAAAGGTGATAAATTAGATATTGAACTTCCTAAAAAGAAAGGTAGAAAGAAAGGTTCGATTAAGTCAGATGAAAAATTCTTAGATGAAAATAAAAATATTATTGAATGTCTTGAAAAAGGTTTGAGTGTTAGAGATACTATGTCAGCAACAAATAAGTCATCACACTCTGTTCAAAAAGTAAGAAAGATGATACTTTCGTAGTGATTAAATAGAGAAGATGAAAAAGATAAGTAGTTATATTACAGAAATAAAAAATTATCCTTTCTTAGACCCTAAGAAAAGAAATTCGATGAACGTATTTGATGTTGATGACACACTTGTTATTACAGATTCAAAGATTAAAGTTCACGATACTAAGACAGGAGAAACTTTTGAACTTACACCACAACAATTTAACGAATACAATTCTAAACCACATCACAAACAAGATTACAGTGATTTTGCATCCTTAGATATTTTAAAAGCTGGTAAGTTGATAGATTGGGTAGTCGATATTCTTAAAGGAACTTTGAAAAAAAGAAAAGCAGTTGGAATCATTACAGCAAGAGGAGACCAACAGTTAATAAAAGATTTCCTCTTGCATCATGGTATTAATATAAATAAAGATTTCATCTTTGCAATCAACGACCCAAAACACGGATTGAAAGGAACTATACCAGAAAAGAAAAAAGAAGCATTTACAAGATTGATTGATTTAGGATTTAACGATTTTAGATTTTTCGATGATTCAAAAGAAAACATAGACTTTGCAAAAGAATTGGCAAAGGAAAATCCGAATATAAAAATGGACGCAAAATATATCAAGCAGAAGTGGATTCCAAAATTATAATTTTTTCATAAAATATTTCTTTCAAAAGTTGCATTTAACATAAAGATTGCGTATATTGTATCTATGATAATGACAGGGAAAGATAATAAAACAAAAAAAA